>Ga0172375_10000963_pt1 | contig 46667 bp, 41 predicted proteins | sample LakKiv1m_FD_114537 | JGI IMG/M metagenome (GOLD analysis project Ga0172375, IMG submission 114537) | Freshwater microbial communities from Kabuno Bay, South-Kivu, Congo - kab_092012_11.1m | ecosystem: Environmental > Aquatic > Freshwater > Lake | place: Democratic Republic of the Congo... | reverse complement strand
CCGAAGGCCGGAGCGATGTGCACGATGCCCGTGCCATCACCGGTCGAGACGAAGTCGGCACACGCCACGTACCAGGCTCGGCGCTCGGGAGCGAAGTAGTTGAAAAGCGGCTCGTAGTCGCGCCCTTCGAGGTCAGCGCCCTTGCACCGGTCGATCACCTCCCACGCCGGTTCGTCGCCGATCTTCTCAACAAGCACCGCCAGGCGCGATTCAGCGAGAATCAGCACCTCCCCACTCTCGCGGTTGCGGACGCGCACGTAATCGATGTCGCGGCCCACAGCGAGCGCGACGTTCGAGATGAGCGTCCAGGGCGTGGTCGTCCAGACCAGAATGCTCTCCTCCGAATCCCTGAGGCGGAAGCGGACATAGACGCTCGGATCCTGCACCTCCTTGTAGCCAAGCGCCAGCTCGTGCGAACTGAGCACGGTCTCGGATTTCGGATCCTGCGGCACGATCTTGTAGTCCTTGTAGATCAGTCCTTTGTCGAAGATGGTCTTCAGCGCCCACCAGACCGACTCGATGTAGTTGTTTTCGCAGGTGATGTAGGGACTGTCCATATCGACCCAGTAGCCCATGCGCTCGGTGAGCCTGCCCCACCCCTCGCGGTTGTCGTCAATGTGGTGATAGACCAGCGAGCGCGCCTCGCGGTTGAACTCCCCAACGCCGTACTCCTCGACATGCGATTTGTTCTTCAGGCCGAGCTTCTTTTCGACCGAAATCTCGACCGGCAGGCCGTGGGTATCCCATCCGGCCTTGCGCGGCACCTCGAAGCCCTGCATGGCATGATAGCGGCAGACCACATCCTTGATGGTACGGCTGAAGACGTGATGCACGCCCGGCTTGCCGTTCACCGTCGGGGGGCCTTCATAAAACGAGTAGATGCCTTTCGGAGCCTCCTTTTCAAGGCTTTTCCTGAAAATGGCCTGTTCGTCCCAGAACTGACGGACGCGGGCCTCCATGGCGCTGTATGTAAGAGAGGACGGATACTCGGGATAGGTGTCGGGCATGGCGTAGAGAATGTCAAGCTGGAAAATCATGAACGGAGGAGACTGTTCCGCCTCCGCAGAAAAGACTGAATATACGAGAATCGGCAGGAAAAGAGAAAGGCATCCCGTTCGTGCTGAATCGGGATGCCTTCAGAGGCTGTGCGAAGGAAAGTCCCGGCTTGTGCCGGCAACGGGTTGTTACTGTCCTTTATTGTCGCCGACCGAGTTGCTGATACCTTCGAGAATCTGCCGGGCCACGACCGTCATGGAATCGAGCGCCGAGGCCACTACTTTGCTCAGAGGCGTCAGGGCTCCATCGAGCATCGTGCCCAAACCGACGAGAATGGTCGCGAAATCACCTTTCACGACATCACCGACCGGCCGCCCCTGGTTGGAAGATTTTATTTCTTCAGCCATATTCTTACCGGGATTTTAATTGAAAATCGTCATTACAGTGCCGCAAAACCGCAACAGATCAATGTATCACAATAATCAATGCCATACAAGGGGAGGGGGGAAGAGGAAGAAGGAAGAATAGGTCGTACAGGAGAGTGAAGATGCTTCGCCTGTCACCTGTCACCCCCTCCCTCACAGCCTTCCGTAGTGGTCTTCGAAGCGTACTATGTCGTCTTCGCCGAGGTATCCGCCGGATTGCACCTCTATGAGTTCGAGCGGTTCGTCGCCGGGATTTTCGAGCCGGTGAAGCGTTTCGACCGGAATGTAGATCGACTGGTTCTCTACAAGCGGCAGCTGCTTTTCTCCCACCGTAATCAGCGCCCTGCCAGTAACCACGATCCAGTGCTCGGCCCGATGCCGGTGCAACTGCAGGGAGAGAGCTGCACCGGGGTTGACCGTGATACGTTTTACCTTGAAACGTTCCCCCTCATCGACAGTTTCATAAGAGCCCCAGGGCCGGTATACCCGGCGGTGAATCAGCGGCTCCTCCCGCTCCTGCAAGCGGAGCTGCTCGACAATCGATTTGACCTCCTGTACCCGGTCTTTCGAGGCCACAAGCACCGCATCGGCAGTTTCTACAATCACATGCTCTTCAAGACCGATGGCCGCCACCAGACGGCTGGTGGAGTGAATGTAACTGTTCCGCACTTCGTGGGTCAGCACGTCGCCGCGTTTGATGTTACCCTCGGAATCGCGATCCTGCACCGCCCAGAGTGCCGACCAGGCCCCGACATCGCTCCAGCCGGCCTGCATGGGCACTACGACCGCATTGGATGTTTTTTCCATGACAGCATAGTCGATCGAATCCGAAGGACAGGCTGTAAATGCTTCGGGATCGAGACGCAGAAAATCGAGATCAAGCCTGCCATTCTGCAAGGCTGTCCGGCACACGGCAAGCATATCGGGTGAGGAGGCTTCAAGCTCGGCGAGATAGACCTCGGGCCTGAAAAGAAACATGCCGCTGTTCCAGAAATAGTCGCCTGATGCAACATACTGTTCAGCCCGCTCAAGGGAGGGCTTTTCGACAAATTCAGCAACGGGCCGGGCTGTGCCCGTGGATCCGGAGATCGCCCTGATATATCCGTATCTGGTTTCAGGTGCTGACGGAACAATACCGAACGTCACCAGACTCCCGCTCTCGGCTGCACTTCTGGCCGATTCAATCGACGAGGTAAAGGCTTCCCGATCGAGAATGATGTGATCGGCAGGCATAAGCAGCATGAGCGAACCGGGATGGCTTGCTGCAATGCTCAGGGCCGCAACAGCCGCCGCCGGTGCCGTATTGCGTCCGACAGGTTCGAGAATGATGGTTCCTGCTTTGTCGATCTGCCGAAGCTGCTCGGCCACAAGAAACCGGTGATCGTCGTTGCAGACGCACACAACGGGGCCGGCCTGTTCAATCGCCGATACGCGGAGCACCGTGTCCTGAAACATGGAGTTCTGTCCGAAAAGAGGAAGAAGCTGCTTTGGATACATGGCCCTCGACAAAGGCCAGAGACGTGTTCCCGAACCACCGCTCAGAATGACAGGTATGATCATTGCCTGAAAACAGTACAGATAACTGTTATTGCATTGCGATGCTGCTGCATGGGCTCAGCGTCCCGCATACATCTTTTCATAATAGTGCTGATAGGCTCCCGATGTAACCTCATCGAGCCATGCCTGATTGGCCAGATACCAGTCAACCGTCATTTCAAGGCCCTGTTCGAAGGTCACGGATGGTACCCAGCCAAGTTCACGCTGCAATTTCGAAGCATCGATCGCGTAACGGAGATCGTGGCCCGCACGATCGGTCACATAGCTGATGAGTGATTCTGAAGCCCCTGTTTCCCGACCGAGCTTTCTGTCCATGATGCTGCAAAGCAGACGGATGAGGTCGATATTGGCCCATTCGTTATGACCCCCGATATTGTAGGTCTCACCGGCTTTTCCCTGGTGAAAGATCAGGTCGATAGCCCTTGCATGATCCACCACCCAGAGCCAATCCCTTACATTGAGCCCCTGGCCATAAACCGGCAAAGGTTTCTGCAGGCGGATATTGTTGATGAACAGAGGAATCAGCTTTTCAGGAAACTGATGCGATCCGTAATTGTTCGAGCAGTTGCTGATAACGACCGGCAAACCATAGGTATCGTGAAAAGCACGGACGAAATGATCCGATGATGCTTTCGAAGCCGAATAGGGGCTGTGCGGATCGTATGGCATCGATTCGGAAAACATGCCTTCACTGCCAAGCGAGCCATACACTTCGTCGGTCGAGACATGGTAGAAGCGTTTTCCTTCACAGGCTCCTTCCCATGAGGCCCTTGCCGCAATGAGAAGGTTTACCGTTCCGAGCACATTGGAAACCACAAATTCAGCCGGATTTTCAATGGATCGATCGACATGCGATTCGGCTGCCAGATGAATGACGGCATCAAAGCGGTGCTCTCCAAACAGCTCCATAAGAAAACGACCATCGGTTATATCACCCTTCACGAACCGGTAGTTCGGCATTGACTCGACATCGCTCAGATTGGCCAGATTGCCGGCATAGGTGAGCTTGTCGAGATTGGTGATGGTGTAAGAAGGCCAGGTTTTCAGAAAATGCCTGACAACATGCGAACCGATAAACCCTGCGCCGCCGGTTATGAGTATGTGCATGAAAAGAATGATGAATTATGAATGATGAATTATGAATTATGAATGGGGAATTTGCCTACACCGTGATGAGCCGCAATTTCTCTTCCCGATCCCTGTACCCCACAAGTCCCAATTGTCCCATCCGTCCCACAACAACCAAACTCACACCTCTCCCCCCTTCTGCAGCTCTGCGAGCATCCGCAGCAAGCTGTCGTGCCAGTGAGGGATTTCAAGGCCCCAGGCTTCTCTTATTTTCTTTTTGTTCAGAACGCTGAAATGCGGCCTTTTGGCTGGTGTCGGGTAATCGCTGCTCTCGATCGGCAACACCTTGCACGCAAGTCCTTCGGCATCCATGATCGCCCTGGCAAAGTCGTACCACGAACAGACCCCTTCATTCGAGTAATGGAAGGTCTGTGCATAATGCCGCTCCGGGTCGAAACGGCCAAGGATCGAAACGATGGCGCCAGCGAGATCTGCGGCCCAGGTAGGCGTGCCGACCTGATCGAACACAACCCCGATCGACTGACGTTCACGACCGAGCCGGAGCATGGTTTTCACGAAGTTCTGTCCGTACACCGAATAAAGCCATGAGGTTCTTATGATCAGATAAGAGCAGCCGCTCGCACGAATCGCCTCCTCCCCTTCCCATTTGGAGTGACCGTAAACACCGCATGGGGCCGTCGGATCATCCTCCCGGTATGGCCGCTCAGAACTGCCATCGAAAACATAGTCGGTCGAAACATGCAGGAGAAGAGCGCCTGTCCCTGTTGCCACCGAGGCAAGCACTGCCGCACCGTCGCGGTTCACCCTGAAAGCCGCACCGGCATCGCTCTCTGCTTTGTCCACCGCCGTCCATGCCGCACAGTTGACGATTGCGCCAATACTCCTTTCCCGGCATACAATCTCAACTTCTTGCGCATCGGTAATATCGAGTTCCGGCAGATCCATGAACAACCATCCCTGGAGACCGGTGATCTCCTGGAGTTTCTGAAGTTCGGAGCCCAGTTGTCCGCGACTTCCCGTAACGAGAACATTCATTTCTCTCTGATCGGTATAAACGGTAAAAAAAATATGAATTCAATCAAAGCACAAGACCGTCGATCTCATCCAGCATCGGCTGATAACGATCTTTTTCCGAAAGGCTCACCTCAGCATCCGGCAGGCCCCAGTCAATCCCAAGCACCGGATCGTTCCACCGAACGCCCGCATCATGTGAAGGCGCATAATAGGCGTCGCACTTGTAGCTGAACCGGGCGGTTTCGCTGAGCACGGCAAAACCATGGGCAAAACCGGGTGGAATCCACATCATGTGACGATTCCGGTCGTTGAGCCTTTGAGCCGCATGACATCCGAAGGTCGGCGACCCTTTGCGTATATCGACTGCCACGTCGAGCACCTCACCCTGAATGACACGAACAAGCTTGCCCTGGGTAAAGGGCGGTTTCTGGTAATGCAGGCCGCGAACCACCCCATAGCGGGAAAACGATTCGTTATCCTGCACGAACTGCCGCCGGCCGGCATACTGCTCGAATATATCCTGCCGGAAAGACTCGAAAAACCAGCCGCGTTCGTCTCCGAACACTTTTGGCTCGAACACTAAAACTTCAGGTATGGCGGTCTGTATGATCTGCATGGAGTAATGACGGCTGAATAATGAAATCTTCGGTACAGGCGAACGGTCGTCTCAGAGGCCCATTTCAAGAAGTTTCCGAAGATACTGACCATACTGGTTCTTGAGCAACGGAGCAGCAAGACGTTCGAGTTCTGCGTCACTGATCCAGCCGCTTCGCCAGGCGATCTCTTCGGGACAGGCTATTTTGAGTCCCTGCCGTTTTTCGACGGTTTCAATGAAGTTCCCAGCCTCCTGGAATGATTCATGCGTTCCTGTATCGAGCCAGGCAAATCCGCGGCCCATGATGGAGCAGAGCAGGTCGCCCCGGTCGAGGTAAGCCTGGTTTACCGAAGTGATCTCGAGTTCTCCTCGTGCCGATGGTTTGACCTCACAGGCAACGTCAACAACGTTGTTCGGATAAAAATAGAGACCGACCACGGCATAATTCGACCTGGGCTTTTCAGGTTTTTCGACGATGGAGAGCACCTGTCCTACGGAATCGAACTCTACCACACCGTATCGCCCTGGTTCGCTGACATAGTAACCGAAGACAACAGCCTTTCTGCTTGTCTGCACGCTGCGAACCGCATCTTCAAGCATGGTGCTGAAACTGTACCCGAAAAAGATATTGTCACCGAGCACCAGACAGACATCGTCATCACCAATGAATTCCCGGCCAAGAATGAATGCCTGGGCCAGACCGTCAGGAGTTGGCTGAACCGTATAGGAGAGGCTGATTCCCCATTCACTGCCATCTCCGAGAAGCCTGACAAACGATGACTGATCTTCAGGAGTGGTGATAACGAGAATTTCCCTGATACCGGCAAGCATGAGGGTTGTCAATGGATAGTAGATCATCGGCTTGTCGTAAACCGGAAGCAGCTGTTTCGATACACCTCTGGTTACCGGATAAAGTCGGGTGCCCGAGCCGCCGGCAAGAATGATTCCTTTCATGATGGTCAGTATACTTCGTTCAGAGATTGTCATTTCTTCTGATACGCCGCCAAACAGGCTGGCCCTTGTCTTTTAATATATATAAAATATCCGCTTTTTATTCGTGCATTGCACGCTGACAGCATTTTGAAAAGGTCAGTTCATGAATCATGCTGCCTGAGTGCTTCCGACTGGCATCAGCAACGATAAACAAGCATGTGCACAGGTTACTGAACAGGCTGACGAAAACTCTGGTTTCAGCCGGAACCAATTATTGTGTAACTTGCTGCACATCTGAAACTCACGAGCTTGCAAAGCCTGACCTATGAGCACCGAAAACCGTCATCCGGCAAAAGAACATTTTTACATCAACAGGATAGCAAAGGATCGATATCATCTCGATGATCCCGACCTGCTTCTGCTGCCAACCGACAGAAAAACGGCAATGATGCTGTCTGAAAAGCAGACTGAAGCGATCAACCGAAGGCTTTCACTGCTTGAAGGCGAAGAGGTAAAAAAAATACTGCCCGCGCAGTTCCACGGCATGAAGCTGCTTCATGAGCTGCTTCACCAGGTCATCGAAAAGGTCTCCGGCCTGCCGACCCTGGCTCTACGACTTTTTGATCAGGAGGCTTCCCGCTGGCATGCCACAGAGTATCTCGGCGAATTCCTCGAACGATTTCCTCCCTGGAGTGTCTACCGATCGGGAAAAACATCCGGGGAATACCTCCAGACAGGTGAAAATCTGACCGAAGCTCTCGAAGAGGCTTACCTGGTCTGGCTCAACAACCAGAATCCGGCACTCGAACAGTTCCGGGATCTGCTCTCCGACAAGGGATTGCGCAGCAAACAGGCTTACCCTCACCTGGTGAAAACCATGAAGCTCGCCATGCAGTCTGCCGGTCCTGTCGGCAAGGAGAGTCTCTATCTCGACGAGCTTCTCTCTCTTCCGGTCAGACATGCCCCCGACTCGTTGCTTGACCAGCTCCGGTTCATAAAACTGCATTGGGAGGAGCTTCTTCAGGATTCACCATGGTGGCCGCTCCTCGACGAGGCAATCGTTCTGATCGAAGACGAGGATCGTTATCTGTTCTTCGAAAACATAGCCCGGCAAGAGGAGGGGAAATTTCATACCATGGGTGAAAAGGAGGTTCATGTCCCCTCCTATTCGGATCTGGCCAACGGCCCGGCTCGTTATTCTCACGACTCTTCATGGATGCCCGAGGTGGTCATGATCGCCAAAAGCACCTATGTCTGGCTCGACCAGCTCAGCCGTCAGTACGGCTTTCCGATAAGGCGTCTTCAGGACATTCCCGATCGGGAACTCGATCTCCTGGCCGAGCGAGGCTTTACCGCTCTTTGGCTTATCGGGCTATGGCAACGGAGCCATGCATCACAGAAAATCAAGCAGTTGCAGGGAAATCCGGAAGCCAAAGCATCGGCATACGCACTTGAAAACTACGACATCTCTGACGAACTCGGCGGTTATGACGGTTACGTCGATCTCAGGAACCGGGCCATGCAACGAAGAATCCGTCTGGCCAGCGATATGGTTCCGAATCATACCGGTATCGATTCGGAGCTGGTGCGCCAGCGCCCCGAGTGGTTCCTTTCATCAAACGAACCACCCTACCCCAATTATACCTATAACGGACCGAACCTGAGCGCCGACAGCCGCTACGGCATCCACATCGAAGATGGCTACTGGAACCGCTCCGACGCTGCCGTGACCTTCAAGCGGGTCGATCACCTCACCGGCGACACCAGGTATATCTATCATGGCAACGACGGCACCACCATGCCGTGGAACGATACAGCGCAGCTCAACTTTCTCGATCCCGAAGTTAGGGAGGGGGTTATCCGGCAGATACTGCACGTGGCCCGCATGTTTCCGGTCATCCGTTTCGATGCGGCCATGGTGCTGGCCAAAATGCATATCCAGAGACTCTGGTTTCCCCTGCCCGGCCATGCTCCTGGCGTACCATCAAGAGGCGCCTGGGCAATGAGCATGTCCGAATTCGAAGCCTCCATTCCTGAAGAGTTCTGGAGAGAAGTGGTTGACCGTGTGGCGAGTGAAGTCCCTGACACCCTGCTTCTGGCAGAGGCTTTCTGGATGCTTGAAGGCTACTTCGTCAGAACGCTTGGTATGCACCGTGTTTACAACAGCGCGTTCATGCACATGCTCAAAAAGGAGGACAACGCCAGCTATCGGCAGCTTATCAAGAAAACGCTTGAATTCGATGCCGAGATACTGAAGCGCTATGTCAACTTCATGAACAATCCTGATGAAGATACGGCCATCGCCCAGTTCGGCAGGGGCGACAAGTATTTCGGCGTCTGCATGATGATGGTGACCATGCCGGGACTTCCGATGTTCGGACACGGACAGGTGGAGGGCTTCACCGAAAAATATGGCATGGAGTATGCCAGGGCCTACTATGACGAACAGCCTGACCGTGAGCTGGTCGATCGCCACTACCATGAAATCTTCCCGGCCATAAGGCAACGCTCGCTGTTTGCCGAAGTGGCTCATTTCCAGCTTTTCGACCTCTACGCTCCTGACGGACAGGTCAATGAAAACGTCTTCGCCTACACCAACCGGCTCAATGAAAAAAACTCCCTTTTCATTTACAACAACAGGTACGAAGCCTCGGAAGGATGGATCAGGATATCGGCCGGACGGCTCGATAACGGCTCGCTCAACCAGACCCTTCTGGGCGACGCGCTCGGCCTGCCTCACGAGAACAGCAGTTACCTCATCTTCCGTGATCACCGCAGCGGACTGGAGTTTATCCGCTCTTGCGCGCTGCTTCGCGAACAGGGTCTTTACGTCTCCCTCGGCGGATACCAGTATAACCTCTTGATGGATTTCCGGATCGTCAGGACCTCAAAGCTGAAACCCTACGACCGCGTATGCCAGGAGCTGAACGGACAGGGGATGGGCTCGATCGAACTCGAAGCGCTCTGCATGAGCCTGAGGCCGATTCACCAGATAGTTGCCGCAGCGATCGTCGAATTCATCAGGGAACCGGATGCGGAACAGGCCAAACCGGAACAGCTTGTCGAGCTGTTCGGAAACACCTGCCGGACCATGCTCGAAAACGTTGCTGAACGTTTCGCGGAGATCATGGAGCAACCGCTGACTCCGCCCCCCGGTATTGCAGGAAAAGCTTCGGACAGCTACCTCAGAGCCCTGCGCTGTCAGTCACTGTTTGACGAGACGGACGGCATCAGGCGCGTTAAAGCATCTCTCGGCGCCGAAGGAAAGAGCAGGGTGCCTTTCAAGGCTCTGATCAAAACCCTGATTGCCCTCGAGTGCATTCAGGAGATGCTCCGAAAGCAAGACCTGTTGCAGCAACAGATCATCGACCAGTGGATGCTCGGAGGCACCATTGAAAAGGTCATGGGCGATGAAGCCTCCTCATGGCCGGTCAGTGGTACGGGAACGGTCGATCTGCTCTCCTGCCTGCTCGCCCACCCCACCGGGGCAGAAGATGAAGAGCCTGCCGATATTCTCATGAATTCGATCAGAACCCTGTATGAAATGGGTGACCGCCACTTCAGAGCCTTCATGCAGTTGCAACACATGCACGACAAGGAGTGGTTCCGGGAACGACAACTGAGCCTGCTCGCATCATGGATCATGATGCAGGAACTGATCCGGAAAGATGATAATTCCGGCAAAGCTGAACAAGAGGCAACAGAAAAACCAGATGTTCTGAGCACATGGCTTGACGCCATTGAACAACTCGAGACCACCGCCTTTGTCTGCGGCTACGAAATGACCGCCTTCATCAGCAGCTACGAACCTGGAGCGCTGCTGAAAAAAAGCAGTTGAATGCTCAAACCATCCCGTTTGCCCCATAAGTCCTGTACGACCCATAAGACCTGCAGAACTTACAGGAGCCACACAAGCACCACCCACACCCAAAATGAAAAAGCCCGGAAATCCGGGCTTTTTCATTTTGCTGTCACAAATATCTCTTATTTGAGCATCGAATACTCGGCATAGACCCGGTAAGTATTGACGAGCAGGAAAGCCAGCACAAGGATACCGAATACGGTGAAGATCGGGCTTTTCTTCTCCTGTGAAGCCTGACGGTCGATGAAAGGAACCAGAAGCCACACAACACCACCGATGGTGAACAGAATGATGGCAAGAAGCTCACCGCCCTCGAACTTGAAGTCCTTGAGGAGCTGGAACTGCGCCCAGAAGTACCACTCCGGCTTGATGCCCACGGGAGCAGAAGCAAGCGGATCAGCCTTCACGCCGATCTCCCAGGGGAACATCACGGCCAGATAGACAAGCAGCGCGAAACCGATCAGCCAGCCGATGCCGTCCTTTGCAAGGAAGGTCGGGAAGAACTTTTCGTAGCCTTTGATGAGACCGGCTTCCTTGTAACCGATCGGAGCGGAGGTACCAAGCACCTGCACGAGAGTGAGGTGAGCAGCCAGCACAAGCATCACCAGACCGGGAAGCAGGACGACGTGCAGCGAGAACATACGGGTCAGGGTCTCGGCGCCGACCTCAGGGCCACCACGAAGAATCTCGACCATGAACGCGCCGCCGGGAGCGACCTTTGGAACTTCGGTACCAACCTGTGTAGCGAAGAAGGCCAGCTCATTCCACGGCAGAAGGTAGCCGGTGAAGCCGAAGCCGAGGCTGAGCACGAGCAGAATAAAGCCACTGACCCACATCAGCTCACGAGGCTTGCGATAGGACTTCATAAAGAAAGTGCTGAACATGTGGATGAACAGCATGAGAATCATCAGGTTGGCGCTCCATGCGTGGATCTGGCGAAGCAGCCATCCAAAGGGAACCTCTCTCTGAATGAAAAGGAACGAGGAGAATGCTTCGGCTTCGGTCGGTTTGTAGTACTGAAGCAGAAGCAGACCGGTAAGAATCTGAATGATGAAGAAGAAAAGACCGAGGCCACCGAAATAGTACCAGAAGGAGAGACGGTGTTTCGGAACCTCTTTGTGCTTCATGTAATCGATGATCGGCGTAAGAACGTAAAAACGCTCCTGGAACCATGCCGACAGAGCGCCCATCCTGGAATCCTTGTAGGGATTCGGATCCGGACGGTCTACCGGAGGCTTGTAGACGCCTGACGGTGCTGCGGCAGCAGCAGCCTTCGGTGCTGCTGGTTTGGCGGCAGCCGGTGCGGCAGGCTTGGCCGCGCCTGGAGCGGCGGGCTTTGCTGCGCCCGGTGCGGCAGGCTTTGCTGCGCCGGCCGCCGGTTTCGGCTTGGCAGGTGCGTTGCCTGCGGCCGGTTTCTGGGTATTTTCAGCCATATGTCTTGACTCCCTTGATTTTCAGGTATTGATGCTTAAGCTTTCGAAACGATGATGCTGTCCCCTTCGATCCTTGCCTTGTACTGCTTCAGCGGCAAGGGCTGCGGGCCGGAGATGATCTCGCCGGTAAGCTTGTACTTCGCGCCGTGACAGGGGCAGAAATACTGGTTATCGGCATCGACCCAATTGACCAGGCAGCCAAGGTGCGTGCAGACCGCGCTGACTGCCGTCAGTGAGCCCCCTTTGTTGACGACGATGACCTTGTCTTCATTGAACTGGTAGATTTTGCCCTTGCCGTCCGGAACCTCGGATACTTTGCCGACGTTCAGTTCATCGACGATCTTGATTTTTCTTGCCGGAGGGATGATGTACTTCACAACCGGATAGAGCGTGGTTGCTGCCACAACAGCGCCCACACCACCGACCACCTTATGCAGAAAGCCCCTGCGTTCGAAATCAACGCCCTTGAGCCCCTCATCACGCGGTTTTCCGCCGGTAACCGCACCAGCAGATGCGGGAGCTGCTCCCTGACCCAGCGAATTCATCCTTGCCGGGCTTTTGAAATTACCAGTTTGCGCCATTACTGTCTATCTCCTTTAAATGACTTGAGTTGTATGAATCCAAAAGGCATCCGTCGCCTGAGGGTTTCTCTTGAGAGATTCACCGGGTGGGCGCCTCCATGTTCCAGCCACACGCTGATTGCCGGAAATATCGGAGGCCGAACAGACTGACGTGGAATTTAAAATTATTTCCTTTTTATACAATGCTGCCTTAAAAAAGCATTATAAACAACCGGAGCGGTATTAGAATATATAATAAGGAGTTAGAAACCCCGGCGATCGAACCGGTGCTTGAAAAAATTATACAGGAAATACATTGCAGAGCGTTTTCCTTCACGCCAGACGCGGCTGGCCGTAAAAAACTGCATCAGCTTCGAATTCAGCGGAGCTGGATTCAGGAACTCGGAGATTCCGCAAATCCGCTCGAATCGCACACCAGCCTCATCGACGGTAACGTCTGACGTATAGCGAAGATAGAAAGGCCCCGCATCGAGAGCTTTGCGATGCGACACCTCAATGGTGAAAGGACCTCCATGCAACCGGAGGCTCCTGGCATGTGGCGGCGCAAACAGCCCCCGCGTGAAACCTCCCTCACTCACGCTCACGGCGTCGAACACCGACTGCTCGCCGCTTTCATGGTCTCGAACCAGCATGACCGCCTGCGGCTTTGTGGAACGGCCACGCAGAAACACCACATAATAGATCAGATCGTAACGATCCGAAAACGTTCGGCCCCAGTACCACCTGTCGATCGATTCGTACATCGGTACAATGCCGAGATTGTGATCGTGATAACCCCGTCCGCGGAATTGCAAAACCTTGCGATTGTCCGAAGCGAGCGTTCTGATGTCGAGCACCCCCAACACCTCCGCTTTCGGCACGCTCAGCACCCACTGGTGACGAAAATCGACGCCGTCATGAACATCAGTGTCGAGGCGGTAGTCGAATCGGTGCATAGGCCGGAAAGAGAACGAGCCGTGAACCAACCTGTCTCTTGCCGGAAACTGAAAATCAATGCTGAGGCGGTACTCGTCCCGCAACGGATCGTAAACAAAACGGTTCCCCTCGAAGCGTACACCGACCCCTCCATCTTCGGATGCGAAAAGCTCCCGAGCCCCTTCCTTGATGAAATTGATGCTCTCCCTGCCGTTTTCGTAGAGCTGAAAACTGAATCCGGCGTAATCTGCCGGATTGGGAGGATCGGCCCGGCGGCGGGCTTTCCACTCCTCGTAATGGTTCAGGTAGTAGGGAGAGAAGGCAAAGCCTACGAACCAGATGAAAACAACGGAGATACCCTGAGTCTCATCCTCGGCATCGAAATACCACCACTCGTAGGAACCGGGAGCATCGAGCCGGTGCCATGCCTCCTGAAGCGGATCGGTCGTGATGTTCATGCCGGGCACCGTAAATGGAATGATGAGCCGACGGAATCACCGCAAGGCCGCCGGAACGGCAGGACAGCCCTCGTGAGGGAAATTGGATGAGAGAGGTGGAATCGGATGCGCATACGTTAAAAAACTTCGCCAGCTATCTTGTTAAACCCAAAACTACCGACACAAACGGCTAAAAAATTTCAACAAGATAGCGCTTTTGAGGGGATAAAGCAGCATCGGGAGAAGAGATAAGGGAGAGAACAATCAAATAAAGATTCTCGCCGCAAGCAGCGAGATATTGACATGTATGAAATAAAATGCGATGTTGACACAATAAATACAATTCTTAGTCTCGTCACTTTAAATCGCCCAACGACATCAATCTATATCTGGGTCTGCCCTGACCAACTCGCACAACGTAAAAACACACAGTAGCGAAACGATGCAACCATTTTCTATTCAGCATATCCGGGTCTTCAATTGATGCATCAAGCTTACCACGAATGACTTCATCTTCATCTAACAATTTAAATTCAAATGTACGGCTTTTAGGGAGCACTCCCTGAAACTCTCCCCTATAACTCTCTTTAGTTTCTTTAATATTATCACTTTTTAATCTATCACACGCGATTTGTATCTGGTCATAATCAGAAAACATAAAATGATGATGCTCAAATTCAAATCCACACCAAGCCTCATCTTTCACAAGACAATCAAGAAATTCATAAACTTTTCTTACCGCTCTCGGATGAACTTCTTCAACAAGCTCCGCAACCTCATCATCAGATCCATCAGCTGACAATCGAAGTAATGATTCTATTTTCACCATTGCGCGCCTAAGTTCCTCCATTTCAGGAAACAACTCAGGATCGCGGTAGGGTAACTCCAATTCAAAGCCAAATGAACCAACCGCAACACCCGTTATTACAAGTTGATTTTTTATCTTATTTGGCAATGGCCCATTATCACTCAAAACATCCCCCAATCCAGCAACAACTGCAACAAAGGCATCTGAAAATGCCATGGTAGCTTTTGAAGCAAATTCAGCAAAAATGCCATGAGTGCCGATCACTGGCTTACCTCGAAAGGTAAGCACAGCACTTGACGGACTATGATTTTTTGATAAATCGCTGAGTAATTCATTTGCAGAATCGAGTCTATTTTGAAGACTCATTCGGTCAATAAGATTCTTCTCAGGAATTATCTTTAGCAATTCCTCCAGCTCTCGTATTTCTGACATAATGCACTGGTGCTCACTTATCATATCGAAATACTCCTATTTTCATCAATGATTATTAAGCGTTCAAAATAGCTGCCGCAGCTAAATCCGCTGACGGGTCTAAACTCACCTGAACAAAACCCTTCCAAAAGTTATCACGTTTATGGGACCACATACTATACCAATAATTAACCAACCTTACACTTACCTCATCTAATTCATCACCTAACATTATATAATAACCATCAACAAAATACTTATCCTTAATATGCTTAGAATGAAATAAATCAGGAGCTTTTGATATCAACGTTGACTGATCCTCACCTGACGGGAGGTAATAAAAAGTAACAACATCTATATCATTAGGACCTCTTTTTTCAATCAGCTCTACATTTTCAGAAAAACTACCATTTAACCACTGAAATCCTGAAGTCATCCCCATATTGTGCAACTCATGCCTTAATCGCATCAAACCATCAAGGATTTTTTTTCGTTCCTGAGAAATACAAAAATGGCTTATGAATACTGATAAATCAACAATGTACGGAGGTCTATCTGGAGAATTTCCTTTAGCTCCTGGTCTAATTGGCGGCAAAACTCCCATGCTATTCCATGAGGGAATCATAACAAAAGCAAATTTAAGCGTTTAAGATAACTCTATCTAATCCATCAGACCTTAAAACATAAGCTTTGCAACATGAACCAGACGACAGATCAAGCAATATAATAGCAAAAAAATAGTAGTTTATAACAAACAAAAAAGCCGTATCAGATTAATCCTAATTTTATTAAGGCTACTATGTACTACTACGGAAAATATACAGAAAGTTTCTGGAATTTCACGCACTATCTATCATCATAAAAAACATCACGAAGACAAGCCAAAAAACCGCCAGAAAAGCGAAAACCCCGGAAGTTCCGGGGCTTGGGAAGAGGAGTATGAGTGGTGGACAGAGAGGGAATCGAACCCCCGACACAAGGATTTTCAGTCCTTTGCTCTACCAACTGAGCTATCTGTCCAATTGGGTGAGGTGAATATAGCAATTTACCTTCTAACTCCAAACACAAAAAGAACTTTTTCCGCCGCGGGCCACTTTCGCGGCCCGCAGTCGGCGACGATCACGCCACGGGCACCTCGATCCGCTCGATGGCGCGGCGGATACGGCGAAGCACCGCTTCCTTGCCGAGCACTTCGAGCATGTGGTAGAGGCTCGGACCGAAGCTGACGCCGGAGGCGGCGATCCTGAGCGGATGAATGAGCACTGCGGGCTTCACGCCTTTCGGGGCCACGAAAGCCTTGAGTTGCGCCTCGATGTTCTCGGCGGTGAAGTCGTCGTTCGATTCGAGCAGCTCGACAAACTCCTGGAGCAGCGACGGCACGTTCGGTGTCCAGCGTTTTGCCACGGCCTCCTCCTCGTAGCTCTCCGGTTCGAAGAAGAAGTAACTGCTGAAGGTCACGAACTCGTGCTCGAAGTTGACACGCTCACGCATCAGCTCGACCACCTTGGCAAGATAGTCGTCGGAACTGATACGCTCGACAGACATCTCCGGCGAAAATTCAGCCAGCTTCGCCTGAAGCACCGGCTTGATGTTGCCGACGATCTTTTCGACCGGACGGGTCTTGATATACTGCTTCTCCAGCCAGGAGAGCTTTTCAACGTTGAACACGGCTCCGGCCTTGCCCACCCGTTCGAGCGAGAATCTGGAGATCAGCTCCTCCATGCTGAAGACCTCCTGTTCGCTGCCTTCGCCCTCGTTCCAGCCGAGCAGCGCGACGAAGTTGACAATCGCCTCGTTGCTGTAGCCCTTACGCATGTAATCCTTGACAGCCACATCGCCCTGGCGCTTGCTGAGCTTGGAGCGGTCGGGGTTGAGCAGAAGGGGCAGGTGCGCGAACTTCGGCGGCTCCCAACCGAAGAATTCATAGAGCAGGAGGTGCTTCGGCATCGAAGGCAGCCACTCCTCGCCACGGATGATATGGGTGAACTCCATCAGATGGTCGTCGATGACGCTGGCAAAGTGGTAGGTCGGGAAGCCGTCTGATTTCATGAGCACCTGGTCATCGATGGTCGCCGAGTCGAACTCGATCGGGCCGTGAATCAGATCCTCGAACCAGACCGACACGTAGTCCGGCACCTTCATCCTCACCACGTAGGGACCGCCCTCGGCGAGTTTCTTTTTGATCTCCGACTCCGGCATGCTGCCACCCATATCTTCGGGCAGCCACTTGCGGTTGTACTTGGGCTGAAAACCCTGCTTGAGCTGAAGCTGACGGTTCTCTTCGAGTTCCTCAGAGGTCGAGAAGCAGTAATAGGCGTTTTTGTCGTCGAGCAGCCTGGTGCAGTAATCCCTGTAGATGGGGAGACGATGCGACTGCACATACGGGCCGTAATTGCCGCCATGCATCGGGCTTTCATCGGCTATGATGCCTGCCCATTCGAGAGTGGATATGAGATTCTTTTCTGCGTCTTCGACCCTGCGGCTCTGGTCGGTGTCCTCGATCCTGATGACGAAATCCCCGTTCATTCTCTTGGCGAACAGATAGTTGTACAGTGCGGTGCGAAGACCGCCGACATGGAGATATCCCGTGGGGGATGGGGCAAATCGCGTTCTAACCCTTTGACCGGCCATAGTACGAAAGATCAAGTTTTTTTAATGATTGCGTCAGAAAACAGAAACGGCGCACTTTTTTAAAATCGGGAAAAAAGCAGTAGCGTCCTGTAAGCGCTCTTGCCTTGAGACGCAATGAATTTAAAAAAAACTCACTGCATTTGGCAACCCGGGAGAAAAGAATGACGCCATACCACTGGAAACCATATCCCTGAATAAAGAAAGAAATAACGTCTAAAAAACCTTAACAGGAAACGTTCATGATAAACTTTTTGGTTTCCACCAAAGTTTTAGTTTTAATTACTTAAAATGTCATAAGTTATCTTGCATCATCCGAACTGGCTGCAGATGCAGACAAATAAACGCAACGACAAGGTTCCAAAAAGCCGCCCGAACAACAGGTTCATGCCGCCGGACAAAGCCCCGGAGCCTGATGGCCGTTCTTCCGGAAAAGAGAACCGCGAGGAAGGGAATTTCCCCCGATTCATTCTTTTTCTGATGCTGGCACTGCTGGGCCTGTTCATATTCCAGCGTTTTTTCTCTCAGGAACTGTCACCGGAAATTTCCTATAACGAATACCGTTCCATCATCTCGGGCGGATCGATTGCCGAAGTTACCGTCAAAACCAGCCAGGATAACTCCGCACTCCTTACCGGCAGACTGAAAAAACCTGACGACCTGAGACTGAGCAACGGCACTACCGTGCGCTCCGATCGCTTCATGGTCAGGATTCCCGGCTTTGACCGTTCTCAGGCCGACAGCCTCTCCTCTCGCGGCATCCAGCTCAAAATTGTCCAGAGCAGCGATGAGTTCTCCAATATTCTCATACTCGTTTTGCCCTGGCTGCTCTTCGGGTTCGCCTATTTTTTCATTTTCCGACGTATGTCGATGCAGAACGGAGCATCGAAGAACATTTTCAGCTTCGGCAAAAGCCGGGCAAAACTCATCAGCGAATTCGATGTGAAGGTGACCTTCAAGGACGTTGCCGGAGTCGATGAGGCTGTGGAGGAGCTCAAAGAGACGGTGGAGTTCCTCATGAATCCGGAAAAATTCCAGAAAATAGGCGGTAAAATACCGAAAGGAGTGCTTCTGCTCGGCCCTCCCGGAACTGGCAAGACATTGCTGGCAAAAGCTATCGCCGGCGAGGCCAAAGTGCCATTCTTCTCCATATCTGGTGCCGATTTCGTGGAGATGTTTGTCGGCGTTGGTGCGGCAAGAGTTCGTGACCTGTTCGAAACGGCCAAGAAAAACGCGCCCTGCATCATTTTTGTCGATGAAATAGATGCGGTGGGCAGAAGTCGCGGAGCCGGGCTCGGCGGTGGCCACGACGAACGGGAGCAGACCCTGAACCAGCTTCTGGTTGAAATGGATGGATTCACAACCAAAGACAACGTGATTCTCATCGCCGCCACCAACCGTCCTGACGTGCTCGATACGGCACTTCTGCGGCCCGGTCGCTTCGACCGGCAGGTCATCATCGATAAACCTGACATCAGGGGACGTGAAGCCATACTGAAAATCCATACGAGAAACACTCCGCTCTCTGACGACATCGAGCTGGCTCTGATCGCCAAAAGCACTCCCGGCTTTTCCGGAGCGGATCTGGCCAATCTGGTCAATGAAGCGGCACTCCTGGCCGCAAGAAAGGAACAGGTAAAGATCACTGTCGAGAACTTTGAAGAGGCCAGGGACAAGGTACTCATGGGAGCCGAGCGAAAGAGCATGTACATCTCTGCCGATCAGAAAAAGCTTACCGCTTATCATGAAGCCGGCCATGTCATCGTATCGAAATTCACCAGCGGCTCTGACCCCATCCACAAGGTCACGATCATTCCGAGAGGCAGAAGCCTCGGTCAGACAGCCTACCTGCCGGCAGAAGACCGGTATACCCAGAACCGTGAATACCTTGTCGCCATGATCACTTACGCTCTTGGAGGCAGGGCGGCTGAAGAACTGATCTTCAATGAAATCAGTACCGGTGCGGCCAATGATATAGAAAGAGCCTCGGAAATTGCCAGGAAAATGGTGAAGAACTGGGGAATGAGCGACAAACTCGGGCCCGTGAATTACGGAGACAGCCACAAGGAGGTCTTCCTCGGCAAAGACTACTCCCATGTCAGGGAGTACAGTGAGGATACCGCTCTTCAGATCGACGTCGAAGTAAGAAGAATCATCACCGAATGCATGGACCATGCACGGAAAATTCTTTCAGCGCATACCAGGATATTGCATGAGATGGCGGGACGTCTGATTGAAAAAGAGTCACTCGATTCGGCTGAAATCGACACCATCATCAATTCAGAAAAAGCGCTTTCCGGATCACCGGCCTGAATAAAAAAAGAACAACACTTCGGAAACCATCATGCAACTGCTCAGTCTTTTAGCCATCGGAGTCGCCGCAGGTATGCTCTCCGGCATGTTCGGCGTGGGAGGTGGAGTGATCATCGTACCGGCGCTGGTGTTCTTTTTCGGCATGAACCAGCAGACCGCCAGCGCCACATCACTCATAGCCCTGTTACTCCCGGTGGGACTTCTGGGGGTTTTAGAATATTACCGCTCAGGTAAAATCGGTATGGAGAACATCTGGTTCGGCCTGGCCATCGCCGCCGGACTTTTTGCCGGAGCTTTTTTAGGAGCGCGTCTGGCCATCGAGCTGTCAAGCGATCTGTTGAGACGCATGTTCGCTGTTTTTCTTGTATTCGTAGCAATCCGCCTTTGGTATTAACCAGCAGTACTGGCAACCCTATAACCCAAGCACACACTATCATGGGACAGACAACCACCAAAGCCGACCTGGTGAACGTGATCGCCCAGCGCACAGGTCTGACCAAAAACGAAACCGAATCAGTCGTGGACTGCCTCTTCGAAAGCATCATCGACTCTCTCAAAGCCGGAAAGAGAATTGAAATCCGTGGTTTCGGATCATTCAACATCCGTTACAAAAACCTCAGGCAGGCAAGAAATCCGAGAACAGGTGAGAAAGTAACCGTTGGACCGAAAAACGTACCGACATTCAAGATTTCAAAAGAGTTCAAGCAAGCTGTCAGCGAAAGTCTGAAAACATCGGAATAGCGGCCTTTTCGACATCCCCTTCACCGGACATCGGAGATGCGTCCAGAGTTCAGTCTCACTATTCAATCCTGCCGTTTGCAGTTTTAAACGGCAGGTTGAACGTGTCTAACGGTTGAACAGGAAAAACCAGATGATTCCGAATACCGGCAAAAGCACCGGAATTGAATAACGGTAGATGTATTCCAGAAATCCGGGCACATCGGTGCCGGTCTGTGCAGCAATGTTTTTGACCATGAAATTCGGAGCATTGCCGATATAGGTAAAAGCTCCGAAAAAGACGGATGCTACTGATATGGCCAGCAGATACAGTGTTGAAAAGGCGTCGCCGGCAACAGGAGAGGGTATGCCCCCGGAAAATTTCAGAACATCATTGATGCTGCTGGAATCGAGACCAAACTTCCCCAGTGCTCCGGCCAGGAAATTCAGATAGGTAGGCGCATTGTCCAGCACACCGGAAAGAAACCCGGTCAACCAGTAGAAATGGGTAACACTGAGCCCGGCTGCATGATCCTGTGCATAAGCGCCAATAAGCTGAAGGGCTGGAATCATGGTGGCAAAGATGCCGATAAAGAGAAACGCCACCTCCCTGATCGGTTCGAAGTTGAATTCATTGCCTGCGAGGGCCTGTCTGTTCGATGTCTTATAGGCCACCACTGCAACAACGATCATAATCACCTCCCGTATTCCGAAAGGGAGATGAAACAGTTTCTGAAGGCTCGGAAAACCTTTGATCACGGCCGGATCGAGAAATACCGATGTGATGAGAAGGGCGAGATAAAGAAAATTCCTCCTTCCTTTCAACTCAATCCAACGGAAATCCTGTTTTTCAGCGCTCCGCTGTTCTTTATCATCTCCTGCCAGAATATCGAGCACGATGAAAATCAGGCAGAGCAGGACAATCGTAGCGAGCCAGTAGAAAAAGAGATGGCGAAACACCCAGAAAAATGGCACTCCTCGCAGAAAACCAAGAAAAAGAGGAGGGTCGCCGATAGGGGTCAGCCCACCCCCGATGTTACTGACAATGAATATGAAAAACACGACATGAAAGGCCTTCAGCCGTCCCTCGTTCATCCTGAGGTAAGGTCTGATCAGCAGCATTGATGCACCGGTCGTGCCGACAACATTGGCCAGAACGGCTCCGAAAAAGAGCAACGCACCGTTTACCAGAGGTGAACCCCTGCGCCCGATCTGTATCAGTATGCCGCCAGCCACAACAAACAGGGCAGAGATCAGAACGATAAATGAAATGTACTCTTCGAGAGTGTGAAGCAGCATCTGAACACCGTGCTCTACCCGGAAACCATACCACAGCGATACAGCAGCTCCAAGAATGATGGCAACCTTCCTGTAGTGGTGCTCCCAGAATTTGGGATAGAGCAGCGGACCGGTGGCGATCATCAGCAACAGCACAACAAAAGGCAACGCCAGCCAGAGAGGCGGAAGGGAGAGATGAGCCCCCCCTTCCGGTGAGCATAATGCCAATGATGGAAAGGCAACAGAAAACAACAGCACCAGCGTCATTGCCATGCCATGCATTAAAAAACGAAAGCGATAATTCATAACTCCTTCAGATATCAAAAAACGTATCAATCCCCTTCAAATTCAGTCAGAGAATAGATATCGTATCCTTTATCGCGAATTTTCTTTTCACCGCCGATATCGGGCAGATTGACGATGAAAGCCATGCTTGCCACAACTCCGCCGAGCTTCTCGACCAGTCCGACAGCGGCAAGAGCCGTGCCGCCTGTGGCAAGAAGATCATCGACCAGAAGCACGCGCTGCCCTTGTACCAGAGAATCGGTATGCATCTCGATCCTGTCGGTGCCATACTCAAGTTCATATTCAAGCTGAACAACATCGGCAGGTAACTTTCCGGGCTTCCTGACTGGTACGAATCCCTTGCCAAGCGTGTAGGCAAGCGCTCCACCGAGAATAAACCCTCTGGCTTCGATACCTACGATCACATCGAAATCGACTCCGTTGGACAGATAGTGCTGGGTCATGTTGTCAATCACCAGACGGAACCCGACAGGATCCTTGATAAGGGTGGTTATATCACGGAACATGATCCCCTTTTTCGGGTAATCGGGAACGGTACGGATTCTGGATTTGATGGGCATGGTTAGGGAGGTTTTCAGTAATTGTTGATGACTGCCGGACACGAGGCCTTTCCCGAACAGAGACACAGAAAGACACCGGTTTTACGAGATAAAGAGCTAAGATAAGAGTCTGCCCTGTAAATGCAAACCCTCCCTGATTCCTTCAATCAGCACATCATGTTCCTGTCCTCTCATCATACCCCTGAAGGTATCGGCATCAACATCGACATACACCCGAAGGTAGTTGCCGCTGTAACCGCTCCATCGCATGATACCGCCGGAGAGTGCCGTGAACTCTTCGAAAAGCACCTTCAGGCGGCAACCGATGAACGAACCTGCAAAACGTTTTTCAATCTTTTCGCCCAGCAACCCGAGACGGGCAGCCCTCGATGCAGTAACATCCGAAGGCACCCGCAAAGAGTGCCCGGCGGCAATTTCACGGAAAAGCCTGGTACCCGGCCTTATCGAACAGGTGAAAACATGCAGGTATGCAGCGGGTAACTCCTCGATAAACCTGTACATATCGAGAAAATCACTCTCGGTTTCACCGGGATAACCAACCATCACATCAGCGCCCACAGCACATCCGCTGATCGAACTGACCGCTCTCAGCAGACGATCCCGATACAACGCGGCATTATAGTGACGACCCATAGCACGGAGCACCTTGTCTGAAGCGCTCTGCAAGGGCAGATGAAAATGAGGCATGATCTTTTCCGAAGCAGCAATGGTATCGACAAGCTCATCATCGAGCAACTGAGGCTCAACCGAACCTATGCGAATACGATTGACATCGATCTTTTCAAGATGTTTCAGAAGAGTGGCAAATCTGCTGTTTCCATCCCGATAATCGGCAATATTGATACCCGTAAGGACGATTTCACGATAGCCGGCATCAGCAATTCCATGCGCCCTTTCGAGTATGACCGAAAGCGGCACCGAACGCGAACTCCCCCTTGCAAGCGGAATCGAGCAATAGGCACACCCGAAACTGCAACCATCCTGTATTTTCAGAAAAGCTCTTGTTCTTCCCTTTTCCGGCTGGCAGAGCATCGAACAAGCCGGATGTGCCGTTTTGGCCGTTTCAACAGACGACACCTTTACCAGAGGAACAGTATCGCCCGGAGATGACTCGCATCGATACCAGCGGCTCTCAAATTTTTCATTCATTCCCAGCACAAAAGAGACACCTTCGATCGCAGCAATCCGTTCCGGATCGAGCTGTGCATGGCAACCAATCACACCAACCCTGCTTCCGGGATGATTTCTTATGATTTTTCGAATCTGCTGTCTTGACTTTCTCTCCGCCTCTGCGGTGACCGCACAGGTATGTATAATTATCAAGGATGCCTCCTCATCAATTGATTTCAATTGCCATCCCTGACAAACCAGCATATCTACAATCGTGGATGTTTCAGCATAATTTACTTTACAGCCGAGAGTTACGGCGGCAATACTTTTCTGTTTCATAGCACAGCACAATCCCGATAATTGTTAGTGTGACTCCATACATAAAACGATTCATACACACTTTTTACATACATTCTTATTACATCGCATATTATAAAAAAAATAAATTTCAGATAACTGTTTTTTTATATTGCACTATTGCATATAAACATCTTATATTTTATTCGTTTAAATTTGTATTCATAAAACCAGCAAATCATGACAACCATGAGTAAAGAATCTGCTCTCGATAAATTTGACATTTACATTGCTAATGTCGATGAATTCAAGGCACTGAACAAGCAAAAAAATGAGCTTAGAGAGAAAATGGCTGAAATGCAGCTTCAGTTTGAAGAAACTATTCGGCCTTATGAAAACGAATTGAACGCCATTATCAAAAAGCTCGAAAGCTATCTGTCAAAGATCGAGGGCGGTAGCGCACCAAAGCCCACGTCGGCCAAGTTCGGTCGCGGAAAACTCGGTATATCGATCAAGAACCTTCTTCAGGCAAATCCTGACAAGGCATTCAAGCCGCGTGAAATCGCCACCGCCCTTCAGACAAAAGGTACTGCTGTCAGCCTCTGGTTCAACAAGTATGGCAACCTCGATCCGGAAATCGACCGCATTCCCGTAGGCGAAGGCGGCAAGCGCTTCGTCTATCAGATCAAAAAATGATCTGACAACAAGCCATTGTCACTCATCTGACGGCTGAAATTATGAAAAAAAGGTTGTCTGAAACGACAACCTTTTTTTCGTTTGTATCCACTCCTGAACCATCCTAATATCCGATTTGCCTCCTGTTTCTCGAAAAATTCATTGCAAGTCCGACCATCATCATATTGGCGACCAGTGATGAGCCTCCATATGAAATAAACGGAAGTGGAACACCGATAACAGGCATGACACCTATGGTCATGCCGATATTGATAACCACATGGGTCAGAAGCAACGAAGCATATCCGGCAAGCATCAGCTCTACAAACCGATTCTTGATAGCCCCAACCATCCAGACCATACGAAGAATCAGCGCAAGAAAAAACAGAAGCAACAAGACTGACCCCAGAAACCCGAGTTCCTCGGCAACCACGCAGAAAATGAAATCGGTCCATTGCGCAGGAATATAGCGAAGCTGTGTCTGGGTGCCCTGGAGAAATCCTTTTCCGAAAGTCCCGCCGGAGGCAATCGCTATCCTTGCCTGAAGCGCATTATAGCCAGCCCCCTGAGGGTCAGCAGTCGGGTCGAGAAATATCTGTATTCTCTTGATCTGATGAGGCTTCAGAATAGATGCAGTAAATTTCCAGGTAATCAATCCACTCAGCAGACCACCACCGACAATCAGCAACTGATGAAAATAAAACTTTTTCCTGAGCAGAATCAATACGATCATGGAAACAACCGTAATGGTTGCAAGAATGGTTAAATTGAAAAACCCTGACAGCATCAGGGCAAGAGGAATCACTGCAAGCAGAATATAGTAAAGCTCGAAACCGGCAAGAACAATCATGGGAACAATGAAGGAAAGACAGGTCAGAGTTGTGCCCATATCCGGCTGAAGCATGACGAGTCCGGCCGGCACCAGCGCCATGGCAAGCACTTTGGCAAGATCAACAATATTTCCGATATCGGTCTGATCATCCGACAGAAACCTCGCCATGGCAATGATGGTGATCATCTTGGTGAGTTCGGATGGCTGAAAACTGAACATACCGATACGGACCCAGCTGGTTTGTCCTGCAATTTTCCTTCCGAAAACCAGCACAACAACAAGAAGGATGATGCCGGCAGCATAAATCAAGTATGCATTGTCTTTTACACGACGATAATCCATATAGTAAAAGACAGATGCGGCAATTGCGCCGGCCACAGCCCATGAAAGCTGTTTGTAAAAAAGGGTAACCGATTCTGCCGTGCTGTTGGTTGCACTGTAAACAGCCATAAGCCCCATGACGATCAGTCCCGTCATCGGAACCAGAAGCCAGAAAATATCGAGTTTGTTGTACTTTTCCATCACTTGCCCGTAAAGAGGAGACATATCATGTTATCTTGTCGGAAAACGGCATCAGATACCGTTGGAAACAGTCATCGAAAAATATACCGACTCTGGAATCATTCAAGGAAACTCTTCCCGTGCACACCTTTTCATTCTCCTGTGGCCACGTGGCCTTTGTCGGAGCACCGAACGCCGGAAAATCGACCCTGCTCAATCGTCTGCTGAAACATAAGCTATCGATTGTCACCCCAAAACCGCAAACGACAAGAAAAAAAATTACCGGTATCTATCATGACGATCATACTCAGATCGTCATTCTCGACACGCCGGGCATCATGGATCCGAAACAGTCTCTGCATGAATCCATGCTTGACATAACCAGGCAGTCCTTAAGGGAGTGCGACCTCATCGTCGGGCTCATCCCTTTCCGGAAAGGAGAAGAGCCTTATGACAGAAACTTTGCCAGCCAACTGGTCAGTCAGTGGATAGTTCCGGCAGGCAAACCATTCATTATCGCACTGAACAAATCCGATCTGGTACAGGAAAGCACCATAAAGGAGGTGCAGAACGAAATCATGGAAACCTTCCATCCCGTTGCAGCGCCAGCACTCTCGGCACTCGATGGCAGCAATATCGACAACCTGGTAGAACTTGTCAGGCCGATGCTTCCTCTCGACGAGCCACTCTGGCCGGACGATATACTGAGCACCGAGCCTGAACGCTTCTTTGCCGGAGAGATAATCCGCGAGAAAATATTTCTGCAGTATGGACGGGAAATTCCCTATTCGACCGAAGTGGTCATCGATGAGTTCAGGGAACAGCATGAAAATGATCCTCGCCGGAAAGAGCTGATCCGCTGCTCGATCATCGTTGAACGCAACAGCCAGAAGCAGATCATCGTCGGCGCCAAAGGCGCTGCCCTTAAAAAACTCGGCCAGACGGCAAGAAAAGAGATCGAAGAGCTGCTCGGCAGACCGGTGTTCCTCGAAATTTTCGTAAAAATCCGCCCTGACTGGCGAAAAAAGAAAAACCTCCTGAAAAGTTACGGGTATTGAGCAAAAGTGGACGGTGTGGACCTGGTGGACAAGGCTCCGAAATCGGCTCCGAAATCTTCATTATCCATTATCCTATCCATTATCCTATCCATTATCAATTGAAAAACCCCTCCACGAATGAAGGGGTTTTTCTGGCTTTGGCTGTAACAACTGTGGGAAAAAATCAGCGGCCTTTCGGCTGTGGCTCCAGCTCTGCGCTGGCTGCCTCGATCTCTTTTTTCTCGTTCGGATGAGCCTGGAGATAGGCCTCGATCTCCTCTTTGCTCTTGTCCTTGAAGTACTCGAGAGCCGAGAGAATGATACGCTTGTTCTCCTTGTCGAACTCGATAACGCGAAGCGGCAGTTCGTCGCCGATCCTGAAGGAAGAGTGGATATCCTTGACACCACCCTGCAACAGATGCGAAACCGGAACGAAACCGTCCACATCGCCGGGAAGAATGACAATGACGCCCTTCTCGATGATCTGTGAAATCTGACCGGGAGTTTCAGCCCCGACAGCATACTTCTGTTCGAACTCGCCCCATGGATCATTGTTGATCTGCTTGTGGCCGAGAGCGATGCGACGGGCATTCACGTCGAATTTCAGCACCTTGACTTCAAGTTCCTGGTTCTTTTTGACCAGCTCGCTGGGATGACGGATCTTCTTGGTCCACGACAGGTCGGAGATATGCACCAGACCGTCAACACCAGGCTCCAGTTCAACAAACACACCGAAATCGGTGATGTTGCTGACTGTTCCCTTGTGCAGCGAGCCCTCGACATACTTCTCGGAGAGAGCGATCCACGGATCTTCCGAAACACGCTTCATCGACAGCGACAGCTTGGTGTGCTCCTTGTCGATGTTCAGGATGACGCACTCAACCTCCTGAGCCAGCGATACGAACTGGCTGGGGTGTTTGATGTGCTGCGTCCAGCTCATCTCGGAGATGTGCACCAGACCTTCGATGCCCTTCTCGATCTCGACGAACGCGCCGTAATCGGTGATAGAGACCACGCGGCCTTTGGCCTTGATGCCGACAGGATATTTGATTTCGATGTTTTCCCACGGATGGGGTTCGAGCTGCTTCATGCCGAGAGAGACACGCTTGGTGTTCTCGTCAAAGCCCACGACCACAACCTTGATCGGCTGGTCGAGCTCGACCACCTCGGACGGATGATTGATCCTGCCCCAGGTGATATCGGTAATGTGAACGAGGCCGTCCAGACCGCCGAGATCGACGAAAATACCGAAATCGGTAATGTTCTTGACGGTGCCTTCGAGGACCATGCCGACCTTGATGTTGGCGAGCATCTCCTCACGCTTGGCCGCATACTCCTCTTCGAGGATGACCTTGTGGCTGACAACGATGTTCTGGGTGACCGGGTTGATCTTGACGACCCTGAAGTCCATGGTCTTGCCCACGAGCGCATCGAAATCGCGAACCGGCTTGACATCGATCTGCGAACCGGGAAGGAACGCCTCGACGCCCGACAGGGAGACGGTCATGCCGCCCTTGACGCGATTGATGATCTTGCCATTGATGATGGTGTCGTTCTCGATTGAATCGTAGATCTTGTCCCAGATGCGGAGAACATCCGCTTTCCTCTTGGAAAGAATGAGCTGACCCATCTTGTCTTCGATGTTCTCGAGATAGACCTCGACCTCATCGCCGACCTTGATTTCATCGTCATCCCGGAATTCGAGAAGCGATACGATACCTTCCGATTTGAAGCCCACGTCGATGGTGACGTCCTTGTTGGAGATCGAGACGATACGTCCTTTTACGATCTCCTCTTCAGTGATCTCGGAGAGGGTGCTCGTGTAGAGCGACTCCATCTGCTCAAGCTCGGAGGGTTCGTAATGAGCGAAAATCTTGATTTTTTTTCTGCCCGGCACTTTCGGCTGCGGCTTTTCCGGCGTTTTTGTTTCTGACATTAATGTTTTCCTTCCTCTCTGATGATTATCCGTCAGCCGCGAGAGATTTCAGCTGCCGGTTTTATGGTTATGGATTATGACACGAAAGAACACTCTTCACATTCACGAAGGCAACGCCGTCACCGGCTTCATTGCCCGACTATTTTCATGACCAGATCATGGACGAACCCGACCTGCTCGTCGATGGTCAGCTTCGAGGTATCGACGACGACCGCATCGGGATGCCGCCTCAGCGGCGCATGGGTGCGCTCTTCGTCGTCCTTGTCGCGCTTGACGATCTCCGCTTCAAGTTCCTCGATGGCCGGAACCGACGCGCCGCTGGCCTTGAGCGAGAGTTCCGCGTGACGCCGTTTGGCGCGTTCGCGGGGATCGGCGACGAGAAAGATTTTCAGCTCGGCATCGGGGAAAATCACCGTGCCGATGTCGCGGCCATCCATGACGATACCGCGCTTGCGGCCCATCTCCTGCTGAAGCTCTTTGAGCTTGTCCCTGACCGGCTTGAGCGAACTGATGAAGCTGACTTCGCGGCTGACCTGGTTCTCCCGGATCGCTTCGGTTACATCCTCGCCGTCGAGAAAAACCCGGTCGCCCTGGAAGCCGATGGTGATCGACTGGAGCACTCCGGCAATTCTGGATTCGTCCTTGCGAAGATCGTCGAGCAACCCTTCACGGAGTACCCTGAGGGTGACGGAACGGAACATGGCTCCGGTATCGATGTAGGTGTAACCCAGCCTGCCAGCGAGAATTTTCGCCGTGGTGCTCTTGCCGGATGCTGCCGGACCGTCTATGGCGACGATGATCGGTTTCTTTACGATAAGACTCTCCAATGCATTTTAAAATAGCCTGTAATTGTAAAAAATTAATTTGCTTTTTCCAAACGGATTGATTACATGTTAAAACCGTTTTTCATCAACAAACACCTCTGCCCATGTCACTCCGCTGCGGCATTGTCGGTCTGCCCAATGTCGGCAAATCGACGCTGTTCAATGCCATCACGGCCAAGCAGGCCGAAGCCGCCAACTACCCGTTCTGCACCATCGAACCCAACGTCGGAACCGTCCTGGTACCCGACCATCGCCTCGACGAACTTGCCCGTATCGTTAAAACCCCGGTTATCGTTCCGGCTGTGCTTGAAATCGTCGATATCGCCGGACTGGTCAGGGGAGCGAGCAAAGGCGAAGGACTCGGCAACCAGTTCCTGTCCCATATCCGGGAGGTCGATGCGATCATCCATGTGGTCCGCTGTTTCGAAGACCCGAACATCATCCATGTAGAAGGCAGAATCGATCCGGCCGGTGATATCGCCACAATCGAAACCGAATTGATGCTGGCCGATCTGGACAGCATGGAAAAGAGAATGGACAAGCTTCGCAGAGGCGCCCGAAAAGAAAAGGAGCAACAGCAACTGGTCGAACTGGCTGAAAAGATTGTTGCCGGCCTTGGCGAAGGCCTGCCGGTGCGCAGCATCCTCGAGACCGCGGAAGAGCGAGAGATTGCCCGCCAGTTTTTCCTGCTCACCGCCAAGCCGGTACTCTATGCGGCCAACGTCGCCGAAAGCGACCTGCCCGATGGAAACGCACATACGGCGACGGTCGCCCGTCTCGCAGAACAAAGCGGCTCAAAAATGCTCGTAATCAGCGCCAGAGCCGAAGCTGATATCGCCGAACTTCCCGAAGAGGAGCGACCAGAATTCCTTGCGAGTCTCGGCCTGGAGATGTCGGGTCTCGACCGGCTTATCAGAACGGCATACAACCTGCTCGGCCTGCACAACTACTTCACAGCGGGAGTCAAGGAGGTCCATGCCTGGACCATCCGCAAGGGTGCGGCTGCCCCGGAAGCTGCCGCCGCCATTCACTCCGATTTCGAGAAAGGGTTCATCAGGGCAGAGGTGATCGCTTACGATGATATGGTCGCTCTCGGCTCGGAACAGAAAGCCCGTGAGGCCGGCAAAATGCGCTCTGAAGGAAAAGAGTACATCGTCAAGGATGGCGACGTGATCACCTTCAGGTTCAATGTTTAAAAGATCAGTCGGATCGGTCTGATCCGTCCGATCCGACTGATCTGACAAAAGAAAACCCAATGCCGCAGCACAAGATCTCACCTGACAGCCCTATCGGCATTTTCGACTCGGGCATCGGCGGCCTGACCGTCGTCAAGGCGGTGCAGGCCTCACTGCCTGCAGAGCGGCTGATCTACTTCGGCGACACAGCTCGCGTGCCCTACGGCACGAAGTCGCAGGTCACGATCCGCAAATACGCCCGCGAGGATACCGAGTTGCTGATGAAGCACCAGCCGAAGCTGATCATCGTTGCCTGCAACACCGTATCGGCGCTCGCGCTCGACGTGGTTGAACAGACCGCTGGCGGCATTCCGGTCATCGGCGTGCTGAAAGCAGGAGCCGAACTTGCCGCACAAAGAACGAAGGCGGGCCGGATCGGTGTCATCGGCACCCCGGCCACCATCGGTTCGAACGCCTACTCCTGCGCCATCCGCGACGAAAACGAAGCGCTCGAAGTCTTTCCGAAAGCCTGCCCGCTCTTCGTGCCGCTCGCCGAAGAGGGATTCATCGACCACCCCGCAACCCGCCTCATAGCCGAAGAGTACCTTGCAGCCTTCACCGGCAAAGAGATTGACACCCTCGTGCTCGGCTGCACGCACTACCCGATTCTCCGTAAGGTTATCGAAAGCATCGCCGGACCTGAGATCACCATCATCGACTCCGCCGAAGCGGTGGCCACCAAAGCCGAAGAGCTGCTTGCGAGCCGCAACATACTGAACCGGGGCGAAGAAAAAGCACTGCCGCACCTCATGGTCAGCGACCTCCCGCAGAAATTCCGCGAACTCTACCGGCTTTTCATGGGCACCGAACTGCCTGACGTTGAGCTGGTGGGGATGTAAGGGCAATGAATTTCAGAGTAAAGGACAACAGGGACTACAAGGACATCAAGGACAAAGAAAGAACCTGCTTTTCTTTTCCTCCTCTACGTCCTATTTGTCCTATCAGTCCTATTCGTCCCATTGCCTCTTCTCCCCCATTGTCTTTCCTGTTGTAAATCGTATCTTTTCCGGCAAATCTGAACATTGAAGGCCCAGACCTTACCATTCCGGAGAGACGCCATTGAAAGTGAACCTTGACAGAACATCATCCGGCTTCTGCATCGGCGTGCAGGGCACGATTCACGTTGCCGAAGAGAAGCTCGGGGAATCGGGCGAACTCTACTGCCTCGGCGATGTGGTGCACAACGAGGTGGAGGTCAAGCGGCTCGAGTCGCTCGGCATGGAGACCATCGACATACCGGCGTTCGAGAAACTCCGGAACGCCGAGGTGCTGATCCGCGCCCACGGTGAACCGCCATCGACCTATGAGACCGCCCGCCGGAACAACCTTACAATCACTGACACGACCTGCCCGGTGGTGGCCAAGTTGCAGAAGACCGCCAGAATGCTGCACCAGCTCGGCTACCAGGTGGTCATTTACGGCAAGAAGGCTCACCCTGAGGTGATCGGCATCAACGGCCATTGCGACGATAAGGGAGTCGTCATCAAGCATCCCGACCTGTCCGATCCGGTGGAGAACGAAGCGCTCGACCTTGACCGCAAAACCGCCCTGATCTCCCAGACCACGATGGACGTGCCCGGCTTTTACGAGCTGAAGAAGAACCTCGAAAAGCTCTTCGCCAAGCACGGCCACCGCAACCCGGCCACAGAGACCGGCGAGTGGATGGCCGTGCGCGACATCGACATCACCGCCGAAAAAAGCGGCGCTCACAAGATGCCGGAGCTGGTTTTCAAGGATACGATCTGCCGGCAGGTTTCGAGCCGAAATGGCAGACTGCGCGACTTCGCGCTCTCGAACGATTGCGTCGTCTTCGTGGCGGGGCGCAAAAGCTCGAACGGCCAGGTGCTCTACTCGATCTGCCGAGAGGCCAATCCGCACAGCTACTTCATAGAGGATGTCGAAGATATCCTGCCGGAGTGGTTCGTTGGCGAGAACGGCAACCCGGTCGAAAGCGTCGGCATCTGCGGCGCGACCTCGACCCCAATGTGGCTGCTCGAAAAGGTAGCCCAGTACATCGAACGGAAATTCGCCCATGACTCCGGCACCCCGGACGCATGAGAGCAACCATGAAACGATACCGATCATGAAACCCGTCAACCTCATCATCGATGGCCGCAGCGTGTCGGCGGCTCCCGGACAGACCATCCTCGAAGCGGCTCGCGAGAACGGCATCCGTATCCCGACGCTCTGCTTCCACAAGGCGCTCGAATCGACCGGATCGTGCTGGATATGCATCGTGGAGATCAAGGGCAGGAACCGATTCATTCCGGCATGCAGCACGAAAGTAAGCGAAGGAATGGTCGTCGAAACCTCGAACGCGGAACTTGACACCATGCGCCGCCAGAGCCTCGAACGGATCATCGCCCAGCACTGCGGTGACTGCCTTGCGCCCTGCGAACTTGCCTGCCCGGCGGGTTGCGATATTCCGGGGTTCGTGGCAGCCATCGCCAAAGGCGACGACCGCAAGGCGATCGGGATTATCAGGCAGACCATTCCGCTGCCGGGAATTCTCGGGCGCATCTGCCCCGCCCCGTGCGAGGAGGCGTGCCGACGCCACGGCGTTGACGAGCCGGTTTCGATCTGCGCCCTCAAGCGCTTCGCCGCCGACCGGGAGATGGTTGACGGAGCCACGTTGCCGCAATGCAAACCGGCATCCGGCAAGCGAGTGGCCATCATCGGCGCTGGCCCTGCAGGCCTGACCGCCGCATGGTTCCTGCTTCTGGCGGGCCACGAGGTGACGATTCTGGATGCGAACGAAAAGGCGGGCGGCATGATGCGTTACGGCATCCCGAAGTTCCGCCTGCCGGAAGCGGTGATCGACGCCGATGTCGAGCCTCTGATACGCATGGGGGCAACATTCCGCTTCTCGACCGTGTTCGGAAAGGATGCTGACCGGGTAGAGTTGCAGAAGACACACGATGCCCTTCTGCTCACCATCGGCGCAAGCCGGGCGGCGCGACTCGACATTCCGGGCGAGGATCTTGCCGGCGTGAAGAGCGGCATCGGCTTCCTGGCCGACGTTGCCGCCGGAACCGCAACTGCGCCCGGCAAGTCGGTGATCGTCATCGGCGGCGGCAACACAGCCATCGACGCAGCACGAACAGCCCTGCGGCTCGGCGCGGAACCGGTGACAATCATCTACCGCCGCGGGCGCGACGAAATGCCCGCCAACCGGCTCGAAATCGAGGAGGCAATCGCTGAAGGCGTCGAGCTGCGCCTGCTCGCCGCGCCAGTCTGCATCGAACAAGGCTCGGATGGCCTCGTCGTCACCGCAGTGAAGATGCAGCTCGGCGAACCCGACACCAGCGGGCGCCGCCGTCCGTCGCCGGTCGCCGGTTCGGAGTTCTCGCTGCAGGCCGATACGGTCATTGCCGCCACCGGCCAGCAGGTTGACCTCCCGGTTGAAGCCGCAGGGAGTATTGGCGTCGAGCGAAACGGAACGGTCAAAGTCAATGGCGGCTCGATGCAGACCGGTGCGCCGGGCGTCTTCGCTGCTGGCGACTGCGTGAGCGGCCCCGATCTTGCAATCCGGGCCGTCCAGCAGGGACGCCTGGCTGCTGAGGCTATCGATCGTTTCCTGAACGGCAGCGATCCGGCAGCGACAGGAGCAACGCTGTTCAACTCGTCGTACGGTGAACGCGACAAGGCCCCGCACCAGTTCTACGACCGGGCGAAGCCGGCAGCGCGCATTGCCGTGCCGGAGCTGAAAGCCGGGTCGAGACGCCAGAGCTTCGAGGAAGCGGTGACAGGCTATGACGCCGAACAGGCCCGCGAGGAGGCCGGGCGCTGCCTGCGATGCCGCTGCCAGGCAGTCGAATCGTGCCGCCTGCGCGACCTCGCCACGTCGTTCGGCGTGACGGCTCCGGCAACCCAGGAGACCCACGAATACTTCAGCATCGACCGGTCGGGAAACATCCGGTTTGAGCGGGAAAAGTGTGTCGATTGCGGCGTCTGCATCCGCACGATGGAGTCGGTTTCGGCAGATACGGCCACGATCCGGGAGGAGCTGATCGACCACTGCCCCACCGGAGCCATCAGCAGGTAAGAGCAGTGCCTGAAAAACAGCAGCCTGCCGGGCACAAGGGGCGGACATTCCTGTCCGCTGATTCAATGACGGGTTGGAAAACCCGTCATCCTTTCAGGAAGAAGGAATCGATGTGAACCGGAAAAAAGAGGCTGTCTTTGTTTTGCTTCTGCCCCCCCTTTCACTCTCCTTTCTGAGGCTGCTGGTCGTCGTTTCTGAACAGCCCGTCTATCGCGGACTTGAGCAGTCCTTTACCCTCTTTATGGACAGCCTGCCGCACCGACTGACCTGCCTTGCCGGCTTTTTCGGACGGATCACCACCATTCCAGCTCACCCAAGCCACATACAGAATGCCGAGAGCGGCAAGTACCAGCAGAAAATGAATGATCCTCCGGGCAAAAGAGAGAACAATCATGAGGGAGATAACCACAGCAATGCCAAGCACTACCGGATGTCCTGTCAGAAATTCTATAATGGTATTCATGGTTCATCGGTCACAGATATTCAAGCAAAACGGAAGCCACGTGCCGGGAAGGTGAATCCGAAGAGAGACGCGCACGGGCCTGTTCAAGTTCCCTCCTCATTGCTGATGATGCCTGCCGGTCTTCAAGAATGGACAGGGCCGCACGCCCGATTTCCGAAGCATTCGCCCGGTGCTGGATAAGCTCCGGAACAAGCTGTCTTTCAGAATGCAGACCGCAGGAGACGATGTTTGCCAGGGAGATATTCTTCAGCTTCACCAGCCTCTTGCCGATAAAATAGTTCACCGGAGAGGTCTTGTAAAGCACAACCATGGGCACACCGAAACAAAGCGATTCAAGTGTGGCCGTACCGGAAGTCACCAGTACAAGATCGCTGTACCGCATCACCTCCCATGAGGTACAGAAGAGCGGCTGCAACCCGGCCTCCCGGATATGCCGTTCATAGAGCGAAGCGTCGATATGCGGAGCCCTGCCAAGCAGAAAGACGGTATTTGCTGCATCCCTCATCAGCCGTGCGGCGCCAAGCATTTCGGGAAAAATCTTCTCTATCTCCTGGCGGCGGCTGCCGGGCAGAAGTCCCACCACCCTGGCTGAAGGATCGATACCCATCCGATCCAGAAACTGTCGTTCAGGAACAAACTCCATTTCAGCCAGTTCTTCCACAACCGGATTGCCCACGAACTCGGCATTGATGCCGTGGCGACGGAAAAAATCGACTTCGAAATCGAAAATAACAAGCAAGCGGTCAACACAGGCACGGATTTTCTCTACCCGTCGCTCCTTCCAGGCCCAGACCTGCGGAGAGATATAGTAGATCACCGGAATACCGAGCTTTCGGAAAAAAGCCGCCATATGCAGGTTCATGCCCGGATAGTCGATCAGGAGTGCCGCATCGGGTCGCTCCCGCATCACCGCATCCTTGAGATCCCGGATCACCTTGCGCAGAAAGGACGCATGACGGAGCACTTCGACAAACCCCATGATGCTCATCTGGTCGGTGGTATAGAGCAATTCCGCGCCAAGCGCTGCAAGGCTGCGGCCTCCCACCCCGAAAATTCTGGTACCGGGACGGATCGCAAGAAGTTCACGTACAGGGCCCGCCGCGTGCTGGTCACCGGAGACCTCTCCGGCCAGTACAAAAAGCTTCTTCCGGGGCATCTTCTGCTGTAATTGCATCATCGGACAGGAAAACGTATTTTAATATGACGTTAACGCATAAACGCACCGGAAGGTAAAAAAAAAGGCGAACACTCGTATCGAGTCGCCTGCCATTCAACACCATTATATCAAATATACAACATAATGCAAGTCAAATTCGGAACCGACGGATGGAGGGCAATTATAGCCAAAGAATACACTTACGACAATCTCAAACTGGCTGCGCTCGCTTCCGGAAAGTATTTCCTCTCGCACCCTGACAAAGCCAACGGCGTCTGCGTCGGCTATGATACACGGTTCATGTCGAAGGAGTTTGCCCGTTACACTGCGGAAGTCCTCTCTTCAATGGGACTGAAAGTTTTCCTGTCTGACAGTTTTGTAAGCACACCGGCGGTTTCGCTTTATACCAGGGAGCATCGGCTTGCCGGCGGTGTCATGATCACCGCATCCCACAATCCTCCTATATACAACGGGTTCAAGGTCAAGGCCTCCTATGGTGGGCCGGCACACCCGGAAGTGATTGACGAAATCGAAAGGAACCTGCTCGAAATCGATCCCTCGGCAGCGGTTGTTCCCTCGACGAACCTGATCGCCATGACCGATATCAAGTCGGAATATGTTGCCTATCTCGAATCGAAGCTCGATCTCAGGCTTATCAGGCAATCGGGCCTCAAAATCGCCCATAACGCCATGTATGGAGCCGGTCAGGACATCGTAACCCGCCTCCTCGATGAAACGATGGTCAACAGTTACCACTGTTCGGTCAATCCGGGGTTCGAGGGCATCAACCCCGAACCGATACCACAGTACATCAGTGATTTTGTGGAGTTCTTCAAAGAGGTCGAAACCGACGTTGCCATCATCAATGACGGGGATGCGGATCGGGTCGGCATGCTTGATGAAGCCGGAATGTTCGTCGATTCACACAAGCTGTTTGCCATCATCCTCAAATATCTTGTCGAACAGAAAGGCCAGCGTGGTGAAGTGGCCAAAACTTTTGCGCTGACAGATGTTATCGACAGAATCTGCAGCCGGTACGATCTCAGGATGCATCTGCTCCCTGTCGGCTTCAAACATGTCAGCCGCCTTATGACCACCAACGACATACTCATCGGAGGTGAAGAGTCAGGCGGAATCGGCATAACCTCTTTTCTGCCTGAACGGGACGGCGTCTATATCGGCCTCCTGATTCTTGAAATCATGGCACGCCGACAGAAAACGCTTTCAGGTCTGGTTGAAGAACTTTTCGATGAATACGGATTTTTCTCTTATAACCGCCTTGACCTGCATGTAGCCGAATCGAAAAAGAACTCGATCATCTCTGCGGCTTCGGAAGGCAAGCTGATGTCGATTGCTGGGTATCCGGTCACCGGCTTCAGCGATCTCGACGGGTACAAATACCATTTCGAAGGAGGATGGCTCCTTATCAGACCATCAGGCACCGAGCCGGTACTCAGACTGTATTGCGAAGCTGATTCAACGGAAAAAGTGGAAAAAGTGCTTACTTTCGCATCAAAACTCGGATAACAACGCATGAACAGCTGGTAAAAGTCGTCAAACCGATGGCTTTTGCAGAAACTGAAAAACCGGAATGCTTCCATTGGCTCTATGAGCCGGTTCATCCTGTTTTTTTAAGAATATCGTCCACCGGGTCACCTTTTTGTTTTTTCGATTTGCCTTAACATTCATCCATTGGAGCAGAAGACCATAACATCAGGAGCGCGCTTTTTCAACGACCTTGTCGCAGAACACCAGGACATGGTCGTCAATACCTGTTACCGGTTTGTCTTCAATCGTGAGGACGCCGAAGATCTTGCCCAGGAGGTATTCATCGAAGTCTATCGCTCGCTGGACAAGTTCCGTGAGGAGTCAAAACTCTCCACATGGATTTACAGAATTGCGGTCAGCAAATCGCTGGACCACCTTCGCCGGCTGAAAAGGAAAAAAAGGTTCAGTTCACTGAAAAGAATCATCGGGGTTGACGACCCTGCAGATTCTTTACCGGCACCCGATCATGACAATCCTGCCGATGTACTTGACAGCAAGGAACGGTATACCGTGTTGCAGAATGCACTCGATGCACTCCCTGATAACCAGAAAACGGCATTCCTTCTGAGCAAGCATGATGGATACACCAACCAGGAAATCGCCGAAATCCTCCAGACAACCATCCCGGCGGTAGAGTCACTGATTCACAGAGCGAAAAAGAATCTTCATTCACGTCTGGAACGACACTACCGTTGAAGCAAACATGCAACCGAATCACCACAAGATTCTGAATGTTTCGACGTCAAACCTGATAGAAACCGGAAAGAACCATGAACAGAAATAGTGAACAACAGAACGCTGAGGTAATCAAAACCCTCGAAATGCTTGACCGGATGCCGGAGGTGAAGGTCAATCACCTTTTCAGGGCAAGACTCATGCAGCGTATTGAATCGATGGAGGTCAGCAGAAATTCCAGGCTTGCCAGCAGCGGAGGCGCATTCAATCCGAGAGTAGCATTTCTGGCTCTTCTGCTGATACTTAACGTCGCGTCGGCAGGATTTCTGTTCCTTCACGAGTCGCCCCGGCAGAACAGCGCTCTTTCTGGAGGAATTTCCGAAACATTCAGTGAAGATTACGGCGGCCCCGCTCTTTCGTATTATGATGAACAGTCGGCTATCGAACGCTGAATCAGCGGGTCATAACGTCTTAAAGCCAAAAAGCCTGCAACGATGAACCACATCACGCAGATAATCATCTGTGCTTATAACTTATAAAGGTTACCGATGGATTTTCTTTCTTCAAAACGTCTCGTCACGACAGCCCTGGTGCTCCTGGTTATACTCAACATCATACTGATGGGAGTGCTATGGTGGCAGAATTTCGTAACCAGCAGTTACCAGTCAGTCAAAGTCACCCGATTCTACAGCAGCAACGGTGCGAGAGCAACGGCTAAACTGGATCTGACCGATCAGCAGAAAGAGTCCTTCCGTAAGCTCCGGCAGGAACATTTCCGCAAAACCATGCCGGGTGTTCAGAAAATTGTAGACCTCAAAAAAGAGCTGATAACTGAATCGGTCAAACCGGCACCGGACAAGGCAAGACTCTCGGCAATCGCGGACAGCATAGGCAAGCATCAGGCCTGGCTTGAACGGGATCTGGCCGACCATTTCCATGAGTTGTCCGCAGTCTGCAAGCCTGCCCAGCGCGATTCACTGGAAAAGCTGCTCACCAGCATCTACACAGCAAAATACCGGAAGATGGCCCCCTGGAAAGAGCGTACCCATCGGGTGCATCGTGAAGAGAGGTACCACGAGCCCTTTCAGCCTCCACACCCTTAACCCTGAAAACTAATCCGGAGATGCCTGCCAAAACTTTCAGGTGGCGAGTCTTCATAAGCATGGGACTTGTTTTCGCTTTCCTGGTCATGCTGCTTTCCGGTATCGTGCTATTCATCTCACCACCAGGAAGAGTGGCGAACTGGACAGACTGGAACCTTCTGGGACTCACCAAAACAGGATGGCAGAACCAGCATACCATTTTTGGCTTCGCCTTCATCATTCTGTCGATTTTCCATCTGTTCATCATCAACTGGAAGACATTTCTCTCCTACATCAGGAGCAAAGCCTCAAGGGGCTTGAACAGCCCGGCCGAACTTGCCGCCTCGCTCGTCCTCTTTGCGGTGCTGGCGGTCGGCACCTTCTGGCACCTGCCGCCCTTCGAGCAGATCATCGCCCTCGGCGACCGGCTCTCGGAATCATGGGAGAAGAAAACAGGCGCTCCGCCCGTGCCCCACGCTGAAACGCTCTCGCTCGACGAACTTGGCAAACTGCCGCAGGTCAACCAGGCGGGCAGTCAGCTGCTCAAGAAACTCCGGATGGCGGGATTGAAGGTTCGCGACACCAGACAGACACTGCTCGAAATCGCCTCCGAAAACGGCCAGGAGGTGCAGCGGCTCTACGACATCATGGTTCCGGCAAAGCGTTCGGGTGGACTTGGCGAAGGAGAAGGATGGGGACGCAAAACGCTCGGTGAGGCTGCCAAGGCAACCGGAGTGAGTCCGCTTGCCCTGCAACAGGCGCTGAAGCAGCAGGGCATCGAGGCCGCACCGGACGAGAGGATCGCCGATATTGCATCGAAAAACGGCCTGAACACTCCCGAACTGATCCGCCGAATCAACGCCATGACTGAAAAACGGTAACGGAAATACTGATTACCAGCAGCGATAAAAACTCTTGACAAATGCCCCGGACTTCAGCTCGGGGTATGCATGTAAAGCATAATAAATCAGGGCTTTGGCCAAATCTCTTTCTGGAGCGATTTTTACGATTTATAGTTGCTGCATTGATAATGCGTTCGGAGCGCTTTTGAGTGGCGGCGTCAGCGTTTGCGACAGATCGCGCCATACAGCTCGGGACGGCGGTCGGCGAAAATATCGTTGAAATCGTTGAAGCTCTTGTCGCGACATGGGCGGGGATCGATCTCCGCCAGCAGCACCCGGTCGCCGTCAGCCCCGGCAAGAGCAACCGCTTCGCCAAAAGGATCGTACACCGCCGAACACCCCTTGAAGAGCAGCGTCTCGCCGATGTTGGTCTCGGTGCCGCAACGGTTTGCCACCGCCACGTAGAGCTTGTTCTCGATGGCCCGCGCGGGCATCACCTTCCGCCACGCATCGGTGACGAGGTTTGACGGACAGGCGATGAGTTCCGCCCCGCCGAGTGCCAGCACCCTCGAAACCTCGGGAAAACGCCAGTCGTAGCAGAGCATGATGCCGATGGAGAGGTCGAGCCGCTCGTCGCGGATCACCGGAAAAGCGGTGTCGCCTGGCTCGAAGATGAAGCGCTCCCTGTAAAAAAGGTGCGCCTTGCGGTAGACAAGCGGTTCCGGGAGGCCGGGCCGGAACACGAACACTGAATTATAGAAGCGTCCATCCGCAACTTCGGGCATACCAGCGACGATGATCGCATTCTTGCTGTCGGCGAGGCGCTGGAAAAAACCGCACGCCACGCCGCCCGGCGCTTCGGCGAGCGGCACAAGCTCCTCGCGCGTCACGAAAAAATAGCCGCTCGTGCACAGTTCGGGCAGGACGATGAGGTCAGCTTCGGCTGGCCCGATCAGCTTGCCGATCGCATCGAGGTTCGCCTGGCGATCCCCGAGAACCGGCGTGAACTGGACGGTGGCGAGACGGATCATCGGCTGCCGGAACCTCCTGCCGGACGAATTTTCTTTAGCACTATTCTGACGACAGCTGCCGCCTCGCCGTGGAAAATGAGCACACCCAGCACAAGATAGAGCAGCACGACGAGCAGCTTCACCAGCAGGGCAACTCCGCCCCCGACACCGAATCCGGCGAGCCAGAGAAGCAGCTCGTGGTGCCACACGGCGAACGCGAGCCCCGCGCCAAGCAAAAGCGACAGGCGTCCCCAGTCATAGCTGACGGGATAGAACCGCGCCGAGTAGTACGCCATGCACAGACACATCGCCGCCGTGCCGAAGAGAATCGCCACCGCTGCGCCATCCATGCCTGCGAGCGGAATGAGAATCCAGCAGCCGAGCGTCGTCACCGCCGCGCCGACGAAGGTCACCACAGGCAGATATTTCGTATTTCCGGTAATCAGCAAGCCCGCCGAAAGGTTGGTTGAAATCATGTCGAAGACGTAGCTGAAAAAGATCCACGGCAGAATCGACAGACCAATCCAGTACTTCGGCGGCAGAAGATAGAGCACGCCACCCCAGTGGCAGCGCACCAGATCGGGCACGAAAAAGGTGCAGGCCACGGCGAGCACAATCACCGTAATGCCGGAGAGGTTCATCACCTGCCGGAAGAGCGGCTTCGCTTCGGGATCGTCGGCATGTTGCAGAAAAAAGGGCTGCCAGGCGAAGCGGAAAATCTGGATGAACATCTGGAGCGCCACGCCGAAGGCCGCCACCCGTCCGTAGATGCCGGTGATGTCCGAAGCCTGGAACCCCGCGCCGTAGAGCCGCTCGATGTCCTGCTGCGGAATGCGGATGAGCAGGTTCCGGTCGATCAGGTGAATCAGCAGGCCTGCGATGCCGGTTGGCACGTAGGGCAGGCCGATACCGAGCAACTGCCGGTACATGCCGGGCGAGAAAAAGGGTTTGAGATTTTTCAGCACCGGAAGAATGAAGCAGAGGCTCACCAGCGAGCCGAGCGCCTCGCCGATAAAGACGCCGGAGAGCCCTGCCCCGACGCCGAGGATGAGCACGAAGGTGCTGATGACGCCGCCAACCACGCCCATCACCCTGGCGAGCGCGAACCGGATCGCCTTGCGCTTCAGCCGCAGTTCGGCGAAGGGCACCACGAGCATCGTATCGAGAAACAGGATCAAGGCGGCGTAGCGGATGAAAAGCCCCGACTCGGGCGCCAGACCGATGGCCACGGCAATCGACGGCGCGAAGAAGAGCATCAGCGCCGAAAAAAGGATCGAGGTCAGAAAGAGGCTGAAAAATGCCGTTGAAAACAGGGGCCGCTCGTCCTCGTTCCGCCTGATGGCGTCAGAGGCGACCTTCAGATAAGAGGTTTCGAGACCATAGGTGAAAATGACGTTCGCAAGGGCTATGTTGGCGTAAACCACCGCCTGGATGCCGTTGTCGAAGGTGGTCAGCTTGTTGGCGTAGAGCGGAACGAGCACATAGTTCAGGCTTCGGGCCAGAATGGTGCTCGCACCGTAAATAACCGTATCCTTTGCGAGAAGCTTGAGTTTGGAAAACATCCGATGCTCGTCCCGAAAGGTGAATCAGGCGTTTTTTCCGGACTGGGGTCCAACGGCAGAGCCGTTTGTCGCCGCAGCTTGCTCTTTCTGCTTTCTTACGGCGTCCATATCGACCTGAAACTTGCCATCCTTCTGGATGACGGGAATCTTGGAGATCACCTCGCGCAGATGCGCCTGTGCTTCGGCCTGCTGCTGCTTCATCTTTTCGAGCTCGTCACCAGTGAGGCCGACCGGATTGTCCTTGTCGATCAAGGTCTCCTTTAACGATTCGATCTGGAGGTTCTGCTCTTTCTTCATGTGATTGACGAACCTGGAAAGAAAAAACATGAGCAGAAAAAACACCGACAGAGCAAATCCGAGAATTAAAATCCAGCTCATAATCCGCAGGTTATGGTTAGCATGAACAGTTTCCGGGCTTGGTACGAAGCCGCCACGTCTCGACACGTCGTTTCGCGACATACCGGCGCTTCCGACCCGGGCTTTGAAAATATCATGAATTTTCCTGATAATAGCGCTGAATATCGGATTAAAAAATGAATATTGCCTGTTTTCAGCGCTGAATGCCTTGCCCTTGCCGTAAAAAAGCCTACCATGAAAAACGAACTGACAATCACTATACAGGAAGGAAAAACCATTCTTCAGCAGGAAGCCGAAGCCATACACCTGATGAGTCAGAGGCTTGACGAAAATTTTTCAAGAGCAGTCGAACTGATGCTTGCCTGCACGGGCAAGATCATTATTTCAGGAATGGGCAAGTCAGGCATCATCGGCCTGAAAATCGCCGCCACCCTCTCCTCAACCGGCACCACGGCCATTTTCCTGCATCCAGCAGAAGCAGCTCATGGCGATCTTGGGGTGGTTTCTGAACACGATACGGTCATCTGTCTGTCGAAAAGCGGCATGACCGAAGAGCTTAACTTCATTCTTCCGGCTCTCAGGGAGCGGAAAGCGACCATCATCGCTTTCACGGGTAATCCTCGCTCGTACCTTGCCATGAACGCCGATGTGGTGCTCGACACCGGTGTAGATCAGGAGGCTTGTCCCTACGATCTGGCACCAACCACCTCGACCACGGCCATGCTCGCGATGGGTGACGCGCTTGCCATCTGCCTGATGAAAAAGAAAAACTTCACCGACCAGGAGTTCGCCCTCACCCACCCCAAAGGCTCGCTCGGCAAGCAGTTGACGATGAAAGTCGGCGACGTGATGGCGCAGGGAGATGCGTTGCCCGTCGTCAGCGAGGAAGCTACCATCTCCGAACTCATCCTTGAAATGACCTCCAAACGCTACGGCGTCAGCGGCATCATCGATGCGGAGGGCCGCCTCACCGGCATCTTCACCGACGGTGACTTGAGACGCCTGGTGCAGACGGGAGAATCATTCCTCGAAAAGAAAGCGGCAGAGGTGATGACCCCCAACCCGAAGACCGTCTCAGCCAACCTGCTCGCCAAAGCCTGCCTCGAACTCCTCGAAACCCACCGCATCACCCAGCTCATGGTGTGTGACGAAATGCAGTGTCCGGTAGGAATCGTGCATATTCACGATCTGGTAACGCTGGGGTTGTAGGAGAGAAGAAAGGGACGGAAAGGACTTAAAGGACAACAAGGACGTTTTTGAAATCAAATTCCTCGGCGATTTTCACCCTGCTGTCCCTGCTGTCCCTGCTGTCCCTGACGTCCTTGCTGTCCCTGACGTCCTTGCTGTCCCTGACGTCCTTGCTGTCCCTGACGTCCTTGCTGTCCTTTAAGTTTATTTTATCTATACTTCGGAATGGCACTTCACCAAATACTTTTTATTCTCAAATTGACAAAAGCACATTCTGAACATCTTGCGCCATAGGTCTCTCAATCAAATTGCACTCATACAACTTTGCCCGAAGGTAATCAGCAACCCATCTATATTTTGGGTAAATATCATTATTCATATAGATATTATCTTTCAAATGACTTGCAATATCAGACATACGCTCACGATCCTCTTCACAATAATAAGACATATAATCTATAAATAATGGAACATCCTTTATAATAGTTTCAACCAACGTACCATCTGAGTACTTCCAGTTAAAAAGCACATTACCATCCCATTGATGCGCTTCTTTCTCTTTTGAATCAGTAACGTTCATTTTCTCGATAAAATCATCAGCAGACGAAAATCCATGCAATTTAATTAATGCAGGATCTAAAATCACACGCGGCCATTTTGCATATTTCTCTTCTAACTCATAAGCACGAATATATCCCGGCCCAACAACCTGAGCTTTTTTTGAATTAAAATAGGTTTTGCCGTTTGAAATTCCTCCTCTCAACCAGATATTCAACTTTGCCAACATACACTGAAAGATCGCCACCGCTATACATAAATGTCTCAAATTACCAATATCCGACTCATCACTAATATTTCTCGGAATTGATATTATTATCGAATCGCTAATAGCAATAATCTCAATATGGAATGACAAACCATCAAAATATTCTCTCAATCTATCAACCTCCTTAAAATAGTCATCTAGCACATTTAGATTACCCTTGACATCTTGATTCATCACTATTGCCTTAAAGCCAAGTACGTCTAAAAAAGCAATATAACTTTCTTTATACTCGACATTTTCACTCATCATCACATCAAAAGTAATATTCAGATAATAATTAATTTATCAACCAAAATCGTTTATTATTTTCTCAATCGTCTCAGAAAAAACAGGCATATTTTTCTCGCAAACCAAGAAAATCTCTTCTGCGTCAATATCGAAATAATGGTGCGTAATAATATCTCTTAAACCTTTAGCGCCTTTCCAGTCAACTTCAGGATATTGAATCAAAAGAGTATTCTTTGTTATTTTATCAATATTTTTCAGCACTGGTGTCCAAATGTTGAAAAAATAAACCCCTGTAAGTAATTATACTAAAATGATATGCGGCGATAATTTGCCGTTACCGACTTGAAAACACCTGCTATTTTCAATCATTCCATAATTTT
>Ga0172375_10000962_pt1 | contig 46683 bp, 39 predicted proteins | sample LakKiv1m_FD_114537 | JGI IMG/M metagenome (GOLD analysis project Ga0172375, IMG submission 114537) | Freshwater microbial communities from Kabuno Bay, South-Kivu, Congo - kab_092012_11.1m | ecosystem: Environmental > Aquatic > Freshwater > Lake | place: Democratic Republic of the Congo... | reverse complement strand
CCAACGCGGCGCAATTGAAATACGGCGCCTCCGCCGACGCGATCAAGTACTACGATCCCGATCCAGAGCTGTTCAGGAAGTACTGCGATTCGTTCTGCGAGAAGTTCGATCCGCCCTACATCTGCACGGACATTTATCCGCTGAACTGGGTGAACGGCAAACGTCAGACGTACAAAGACTATTGCGAATCCATCCAGGTCATCGCGGCCTCCGCGCGGCGTCACGACAAAGCCTTCTGGTGCTGCCTTCAGACCTTCGCCTGGGATACCGGCAAACGGACGCCGACGGAATCCGAGTTCCGCTGGCAGTCCTATTGCCTGCTGTCCTTCGGCTGCAAGGGGCTGCTCTGCTGGACCTACGCGGGGTACAATCCTGAATTCCCGTCGCTCCTGACCGAAGACGGGAAACGGACCCGCGCCTGGTACGACGCCGCGACGGTCTTCAAAGAGATCCGCAGGATTTCCGACGCCTTCGTGCGCTACAAAAACATCGGCGCGTTCGCCCACCGCTGCACGGACGAAACGCCCTACCTCAAATTCAGCGACCCGCTCAAAACGTTTCCGACCATCCAGGAAATCCAGTGCGACGATCCCCTGCTCGTCGGCTGTTTCGCGGAAAAAGAAGGGACCGGAACCGCCTTTACCGTCGTCAACATGAGCGAACTGGAGGCGGTCAAGACCACGCGGGTCCGGATGAAGATCGACGGCGCGGAGGTCACCGTCTGGCCTCGCGGACAGCGCACACGGCTCTCGCCCGACGCCGACGGCTTCTACCCGCTCACGCTCGCCTCGGGGGAAGGCGTGTTCGTCGAAACGGCGCGCCGATGAGGGCTCGGGGGGAAGGACGGAGAAGTTAGGAATTAGGAGTTGGGCGTTGAAAAGTGGAAACGCCTTAAAAAACAGGCTTTTTTACGAAAATGCCCTCGCGCGAGACCTCTGTCGGGACGGCAGAATCATGTCCTCCTATTGGGAGACACGCGAACGAAATCTTTTGCCGCGTTCTCTTGTCTTTGTCCGCAGGATGTTGCGACTTCCAACTCCTAATTCCTAACTCGGGTGCGGGTGGGATTCAAAATGGTTGGTGGCTAAGCGGCAGGGAGGCGCTACTGTGGTGCCGGAGGACGGCGCGTGCGGTGCAGAAGGCTTTCCCCTCATCCTTCTGCGGGAGGGCGGCGGCGCGGATGGCTGTGGCCATGAGGCTCGCGGCCGGGCTGTCGGACGTCTCCAAGCTCGCCGTGCGCGGAAGCACGCCGCTCCTGCGCTTCGCCGCCGAGGATCTGGTCGCGCACGCCGCCCCCGCCCCGACGGGATTGCGCGGTTGGCGGCGGACGACCGTTTCGGATTGTGCCCGTGGGTTTAAAATGAAGAATCGCGCGAGGTTTTGCCCCATCTCACACCTTTCAATGTGTGAGATGAACGCCGGAGCGAACACGGGGAGAGTCAAACCGCCCTGCTGTGGCTGGAACGGCCTCGTCTCGGTGATCGGCAATTCCGCACTGACGATCAACTAACTGAATCGCACCCATCGCGCCCCATCCCCGCAAAACGCGCTTGGAAAAAATCACGGCCCGCGCTACTCTTGAAATCGACAAGACTTCGATGCGCAAACAAGGGACGGACACACCATGACTGGAAGCCTCGACAAAGCCTATCTTCTCCCCCGCTTGGGCAACATGGCCCAACTCGCCTCGGTTCGCCGACTCGTCGACGACGACGGCAAAGGGCGCGGCATGCGGATTCTCGAATTCGACAACGGAAGCGGCCTCCGCTTCACAGTCTACCCCGACCGGGGCATGGACATCGGACCGGCCACTTACAAGGGCACCCCGCTCGCATGGGTGTCGTGCAACGGCGACGTCGCGCCCCAGTTCTACGACGCGGACGGTTTCGAATGGCTGCGCACCTGGCCCGGCGGTCTCCTGACGGGCTGCGGCCTGACCAACGTCGGTGGTCCCAACGACGCGCCGGGCGGCCCCCACGGCCTGCACGGCCGCATCAGCCACACGCCGGCCGAAGCGGTCGACACCGCCGCCGTCTGGCTCGACGACCAGACCTTCGAGCTTTCCGCCAGCGGGACCGTGCGCCAAAGCAAGGTCTTCGGCGAGAAGCTCGCCCTGACGCGGCGCATCGCCACGCGCCTCGGCACGGCCGCCATCGAGGTGCGCAACACCGTGGAGAACGTCGGCTTTTCGCCCGCGCCCCTGATGCAGCTCTACCATATGAACTTCGGCTGGCCGCTCGTCGACGACGGCGCGACGCTTGAGGCGGTTCCCCACACCGTCACGCCCCAGACGCCGCACGCGGCGGCCGCCGTCGACGCGTGGACGCGGGCCACGCCCCCCGTCCCCGGCTTTAACGAGCAGGTCTATTACCACGACGTGCCGCCAGCCGCCGACGGGCTGGCCTCCATGCGGATCGTCAACCCCAAGCTGGGCATCACCGTGCGCGTTTCCTACCGCACCGCCGAACTCCCCTATCTCATCCAGTGGAAGATGATGGGGCAGGGCGAATACGTCATGGGGCTCGAACCCGCCAACTGCTATCCCGAAGGGCAGGAGCGGATCGCCAACCGCGGCCTTCTGCGCCATCTGGACCCCGGCGAGCGCGTCGAAACACTCATCCGCCTCACGATCGAAGACCTCCGCTGACACGACCGCGTCGCTTGGAAGCGCGCGGCGCCTGCGTACCGAACCATGACGACCGGAGACCTCCTGACCTGCGACATCGAAACGCTCGCCTACGGCGGCGACGGCCTCGCCCGCGTCGACGGGCAGGTGGTGTTCGTGCCGGAAACGATTCCCGGCGAACGGGTCCGAGCACGCGTTGTTCAGACGAAGAAGCGCTATGCGCGCGCCTGCCTGCTCGACATCCTTGACGCTTCTCCCGACCGCGCGCCGTCCTGCTGCCGCGCAACCGACCCGGCGACGGGCGCGCGCTGCCGCGTTCCGGGTTGCGTCTACGACCATCTCGCCTATCCGGCCGAAATCCGCGCCAAGCAGAGCCAGATCGAGGGTTTCCTCCGACGATTTACGGACGACACCGACGTTTTCTTGCCTCCGTTCGCGAGTCCGCTTTCCCTCCATTACCGCAACAAGGCCGTCTTCCATGCGCAGCGCGACGGCGGTGTACTGCGGATCGGCTATCGGCGCGAACCCTCCCACGCGGTGCTCGACCTCGATGCGTGCCCGTTGTCGTGCGACGCGATCAACCGCGCACTCCCCGAAGCGCGCCGTGCGCTCGCGGAAACGCGGCTTCCTGGGGACTTCGACCTCGTTTTCCGCCACACGGACCACGACGGTGCGCACTGGTGGATCGGCGGCCGACCGCCGCCGACCTCCTGCCCGGACCTTCTCACCGAGGCGAGTCCTGCCGGTCCGCTGCGCGTGCCGACCAACGGCTTCTACCAAGTGAATCCAGCCGTGGGCGACGCGCTCGTGCGCGACGTGGCGCACGCGTTCCACGAATCGTCGCGATGCACCGACGTGCTCGACCTCTACTGCGGGGTGGGTGTTTTCGGCTTCGCCTGCATGGCCGCAGGAGGCACCCGGCTGACGGGCGTCGAATCGGGCCGGAACGCGGTCGCCGCCGCCCGCCTGAACGCCGCCGCCCTGCGCGTGCCCGGCACGTTTCACTGCCGCGAGCTGGGCGTCGGGGGTGGGGCGCTCGCGGACTTGGTCCCCGCGCCGGAACGCACCACGGCAATCGTCGATCCACCCCGCGACGGCATGGCCGCGCCCATGGCCCGCTGGCTTGCCCAAAGCGGCCTGGCCCGGATTTTTTACGTCTCGTGCGACCCCGCGACCCTCGCGCGCGACCTGGGGGTGCTGCTGGCCGACGGTGCCTACCGGCTCGTCCGCGTCCGGCTTTTCGACATGTTCCCCCGCACCGCCCATTTCGAGACGTTGGTCGAGCTTACCCGGATTCCTAATTGTCAGCGCGACCCCGCTTTGATATCTTGCGGACATCTCGTAGGCCTGTAGCTCAGTAGGACAGAGCACTAGATTCCTAATCTGGGGGTCGCGGGTTCGACTCCCGCCAGGCCTACCATTCTGATACCGCGCGACACGGGAGCGAATGGCGGGGGAGATCGCGCGAGAAAGGCCCGACCCCATGCGCGTCCGTTTGTTCGCCGTCTGTCTGTTGACCCCCGCCGTCCTTTTCGCCGCTCCCGAAATCGCGTACGTCACCGAGCCCGCCTGCAACAACGAAGTCGTGATCCTGACGGGCGAGGACTTCATTCCCGGCAAAGCCGTCGTGAAGGCCCTCTGCCTCGGTGTCTACGACGCCCAGCGGCCGCAAGACCCGCTCGCGCTGCTCGACGCCATCGGCCATCTTCCCGAACTTCCGGCCACGCCGCCCCGCGACGCGCGCGACTGCCGGGTTCTCGGCGCGGGCGACCGCTACCTGCAAGTCGAGTTCCACTGCCTCGCGCAACCGTGGATCCGCGCGCCCTTCGCTTCTGCCGTCTGGGTTGGCGACGGCACGTCGTGGAGCCGACCCTATCTCGTGAACCGGCCGCAGGCCCAATGGCTCTATCCGCGCACGCAGGCACCGGGCGAGCCGGTCCGCGTTTTCGGCCGCACCTTTTCGTGGAGCCATCACCTGCCGTCCGCGCCGCCGCCCGCTTCGCCTTCATGCCGTCACTCCTTGGGTTTCTTCAGCGCGTAAAGCCGTTTCTGCGTGGCCACGAACAGCGCGCCGTTCGCCGCCACGGGCGTGCCGCTGACCGGTCCGTCCAACATCGTCGAAAACAGCACGCGGCGCTCGCGCGACGCGGCCAGAACCGCGAACTCGCCGCGGCGGGTCGCCACGTAGACTTTGCAGTCCGCCACCAGCGTGGAGGCCCACATCGCGCCTTGAACGTCGTACGTCCAATACGGCGCGCCGGTCGCGGCGTCCACGCAGTGGACCTTGCGGCCGATGTCGGCGATGAACGCCAGCCCGTCCGCGACCGCCGGCGTCGCGAGCACATGGCGGTTCAGCGCGTACTGCCAGATTTTCGCGGAGCCGGTCACGTCTCCCGAGCGCGTCGGGTCGATGCAGAAAAGCCACGCCTGCTGCTTGCCCCACCAGATGTCGCCGCCCTCCGCCACGTAGACGCGGCCATTCGCGACGACCGGCATGCCGTGTACGGTGTTCGGCCCCTCCGTGCGGTTCGTGGTATAGCGGTGAACGTCCGACTTGGGGCCCGTCGGATCGGTGTCGAACCACCAGATCTTCCTGAGCGTCTGCACCTCGGGCGTCGCTTCGGCCACGGGCTCGAAGCCGTAGACGACGCCGTTCGACGTGTTCAGGTAGAGGAACCGCCCGTCGATGAGGATTGACGCATGGGCCGAATCGTGCTGCCGGACATGGAGTTCCGCGATCATGTCGTAGAGCCACAGAATATCGGCGTCGGTCGGTCCCGGCTTGAGCGCGGGACGTCCGGCCGGCACCATGTGGCGCCCCTCGTCGTGGAAGGGGCCGTCGTTGCCGTTCGTCAGACCGCGTGCGTCGAGGCACATGACTTCGCCGCGGCTGCTGACCACATAAACGCGGTCGTCCTCCACGCTCGGGGGCGAGCACACGCCCGCGCCGGTCCAATCCCAGTAGACGCTGTTGGTGATTTTCGGGACGACCCGTTGCCACAGGAAGCGGCCGGTCAGTTCGTCGAAGCACATCAGCGCGCCGCGGTCGCCGGTCTGCCGCGGGTCGCGGGGACGGCCGTTGTTGGTGCCGATGTAGACGCGCCCGCCCGCGACGACCGGCGTGGCGTGCGTCTCGGTGCCGAGTTCGGCGGTCCACCAGACGTTGCTGCCGCTGGCCGCATCGAACGCCGCCGGCAGGTTGGTCTCCGCAGAAACCATGTTGCGCGTGAAGCGCTGCCCCCACTGCGGCTGGTCGGCGGCGAGCGCCGACCGGAGCGGCAGAAAGACGGAGGCCAGGCACGCCGCGCCGACGAGTCCTCCAGACACCCCGCGATTGCCTCGTTTGTCCCCCTGCATGGTTGGATGTTACCAAATCGACGGGCGGGCGGCAACCGAGGGGCAGAGCCGACGCGTAAACGGTTGGTGATACTTGACGCGGATGAACCGTCAGCGTACGTTAACGAACACACAACGGTTCTCTCAACATTTCCGGAGGCACAGATGAACAAAACATCGCTCATTGCCGTCGCCCTCATCGTCGCGCTCGGCATGGTCTTCTCCGCTTCGCTCGTCTCCAAGCTTCTTGTCCGCGTCCGCCAAGAGCGCGCCATCACGGTCAAGGGATACGCGGAGGCGGACATCCTCTCCGACATCGCCAAATTCTCCTGCACCTGCTGCGCGCGCGGCACCACGATGGCCGACGCCTACACGCGGCTGCAGGCCAACCGACAGGCCGCGCTCGACTACTTGCTGCACGCCGGTTTCCGGGGAAACGAACTCGTGGCCGGCACCATCGAGACGGTGCGGATCGCGAAGCGCAACGAACAGGGCAAGGAGACCAACGAGACGGAATACTTCGATCTCTTCCAGACCATCTGCCTGACCTCTACCAACGTCCAGCGGGTCGCCGAGGTCTCGACGGGCATTACCGACCTGATCCAGAACGGCATCGACATCAAGGCGTCGGCGCCCGAATACTATGTCTCGGACCTGAAAGACCAGAAGCTCCGCCTGCTGGCCGCCGCGACCGAGGACGGTTATACCCGCGCGCTCACGCTGGCGCAGGGGAGCAAGGGCAAGGTGGGCGCGTTGACGTCGGCCCAGCAGGGCGTGTTTCAGATCACGCAGCGCCACTCGACCGACACTTCGGGCGGCGGCGAATACGATACGACGACCATCGCGAAGACGGCCAAAGCGGTCGTGACGCTCGAGTATGCGATCGACACCGGCGTCCGCTGAACGCCGGCCTTCGGCGCGCCTACGCCAGCGACCACGGCGCGCGCATGACGGGCGTCATGAGACGGTTGGCCTCGTCGTCGTTCACGAACCGTTCGGCGGCCGGATCCCACGTCAGCTTGCGCTTGAGGCGCATCGACATCATATTGAGGAGGCAGGCGGTGCAACTGCGGTGTCCGACCTCGACATCGGCGAAGGGCCGCACCCCGCGCTTGACCGCGTCGACGAAGTTCTGCTCGTGGCCAGGCGTGCGGCCGAGGCGGAGCTTGAACGTCGCGGGGTCGAGCTTGAGCAGCTTCGGGTCCGACGCCTCGAGCGTCCCCTCGTGAAGGCGCAGGAATATCCAGCCCTCGTCGCCCTCGAAGCGCACGCCGCGCGGTTTGCGCTCGGTGCCGCCGATCATGCGCACGCCGTTGGCGTAGCGGTCCTCGAACTCAAACGACATGGGCGCGTTGTAAAGGCCGTGGTCGTCGTCCCAGCCGCGGGCCTCGATCGAAACCGGCCCGCTGTTGTCCGTGTCGTTGCCGAACTGTGCGATGTCGATCACGTGCACGCCGCAGTCGGACATCTCGCCGCAACCGAAGCTGAGGTTGAACCGCCAGCTTCCGGGATGCAGCCCCGGATAGTAGGGAATCTTGGGCGTGTGGCCAAGCCAGCGATCATAGTCCAATTCCGCGGGCGGAGTCTCCGGCGGCGGCAGGACGTGCTGCTGCCGCACCCGGTCGTGGTGGCCCTGGTCGGTGGGCAGATGGCTGACCAGGGTGCGCAGATTGCCGATGAAGCCGTTGCGGACGATCTCGACACAGAAGCGGGCGTTGTCGCGAGAACGCTCGCAACTGCCGGTCTGGAGCACGACGCCGGCCTTGCGGACCGCATCGCGCAGGGCCTTGCTCTCGCCGATCGAGTTGGCGAGCGGCTTCTCGCAGAAGATGTGCTTGTCGGCGCGCGCGGCGGCGATGCCGACCAAGGCGTGCCAATGGTCCGGCGTGGCGATGACCACGGCGTCGATGTCCGGGCGGGAGACTGCCTCGCGGAAGTCTGCGTGCGTCCGGCAGGCCGAGCCGCCGCCGTACTGCGCGTTGACGTCGTCCACGCATTTTTTCATTTCGCGGGTGTCGGTGTCGCAGGCCGCCACGACCCGCGCCTCGGCGAGCTTGGTGAACTGACGGGCCAGATGCCGACCGCGCCCTCCCGTTCCGACCACCGCCACCGCCAACCGTTCGTTGGCCCCGAAAGCGGAAATTGGCACGATGGACGGGAAAACGGACGCCGACAGAACGGTGCCGATCAACGAATGCCCTAGAAAAGACCGCCGCGAAATTGCCATCATGAACCCCCCTTTTTTAAGTGGTTATCATTTAACCAAAACAAAGGCAGCAACACCACTTGTGAAATGCCGAATTCGCAAAAACAGACTTGCCGTAACCGGTCCCATCGCGTATGATAAATACCCGAAAACCGGAGTGGTACGGATGATGCTTGTAAGCACAAAGTCCTACCGGTGAAACAGGCAGAAGCATGGCAGGACCCTTTCTCAGTTTAAGTCAGCAACAGCGCCAAGTCATGACGTTGGCACCTCAGTTTCGCCAGTCATTGGAAATGTTGCAACTGCCTGCGCTGGAACTAAAAGCGGTTATACTCAAGGAGATGTCGGTCAATCCGACGATCGAGGACGTGCGCGACCCCACCGAGATGACGATGTCCGTGGCGGCACCCGAAGCCCCCCAAGAGCACGTGACCGACGAAGGGCTGGATTTCAATCCAGACGTGGACGCCATTCTTCAGCAGGACGACGAATGGCGAGATTACTTCATGCAGGGCATGGAAAACGCCCCTTCCAACGACGAGGCGGAGGAGAAGCGTCAATACATGTTCGACTCCGTGCGTCAGCACGTTTCGCTCCAAGACCACTTGATTGAGCAACTTTCGCTGACCGGCCTGAAGACCGAAGACCGCGAGCTGGCGGTGACCCTGATCGGAAACATCAACGACGACGGATATTTCACGGGAAGTCTGCCGGATATCGTCATGATTTCCGGACGCACGGAGCGCCAAGTTCTCGATCTTCTAAGCATCATCCAGACCTTCGACCCGCCGGGCGTAGGGGCGCGCACGCTGCGCGAATGTCTGCTGCTCCAGCTCGACCTGGTGGAAGATTCGCCCTGGGAGGACGAAGCTCGGCTGTTGATCGACAAGTACCTTGAAAAGCTCGGCGCGCACGACGAGAAGTATCTCTGCAAGGCGCTCGGCCTCACCCGCGAGGAACTCGTCCACGTGATCGCCCTTGTCCGAAGCCTCAACCCCCGCCCTGGGCAGGCGTTCAAGAGCGAAAACACGGAATACGTCCAGCCCGAGGTTTTCGTCGTCAAAGAAAAGGGACGCTTCGTGGCGAAGGTCGAGAGCGACCAATTGCCCCACATCCGCATCAGCGCACACTACCGCAAACTGCTGGAAGACAAGACCGTCCCCAGCGAGACCAAGTCCTACATCCGCGAACGCATCCGGGCGGGAGCCTTCCTCATCCGCAGCATCTATCATCGGCAGGAGACCATCCGCAAGATCGCGCAGGAGATCGTGGACGCCCAAACCGCCTTCCTTACCGACGGCGTAGAGGCGCTTCATCCGATGACGATGGCCGAAGTGGCCAAAAAGGTGGGCGTCCACGAGACCACGGTGAGCCGCACCGTGGCGAACAAGTACATGCGCACGCCGATGGGGCTTTTCGAGATGAAGTATTTCTTCACGCCGGGCCTCAAGACCGCGGACGGCGCCTCAATCTCGAACAAGTCCGTGCAGGATCAGATCAAGCGCCTCGTCGACGCCGAAGACCCCACCGATCCGCTCTCCGACCAAGCGATCGAGGAGAAGCTTGCCTCGCAGGGCGTCAAGGTGGCCCGCCGCACCATCGCGAAATACCGCGGCATTCTCAAGATTCCGCCCTCTCACGAACGCCGCCGGACATGACCCACAGGGGTATTTTCGTCCGATCTGCCCGCACGCGGCGGTTGTTGCCGACGCACCGACATTTCACATGTGCTCATATTTTGATTTTTTTCACTTGACGGTTTTGTCTGCGATTGGGCACAATCGAACGGCATCTAAGGAAGAGAAGGTGATGCCATGAAAATCAAATCCAAAAAACCCGCTCAGAAAATCGTAGCCGCCCCGACAGCCGTTGCAAAAAGCGCTCCTGTCGCCGCAAAAAAAACCGAACCGAAAAACCAACGCGTGACCTTCAGCGTCCGCGCGGAAGTCGGCAGCAAGGTCTTCCTCGCCGGCAGCTTCAACGAGTGGAGCCCTTCGGCCAAGGAGATGGTCGACAAGAAAGGTGACGGCGTTTTCACCGCCACGGTCTCGCTCGCCCCCGGCTCCTACCAGTACAAGTTCGTGATCGACGGCACGTGGTGCGCCGACCCCGAATGCGCCGACTGGGTGCAGAACGACCTCGGCACACTCAACAGTGTGAAGACAGTCGGCTGAGCTGTACGACTCGATCGGTTTGAGCGCGAAAACCGTTCCTCATTCCGGGAGACGGAATGACTTCTGTTAAACCGCGATTGGCGTTGACGCTCGGCGACTGTTCCGGCATTGGTCCGGAACTGGCGTTGCGAGCGCTCGCCTCGGCAGACGTTTCGGCGAATTGCCAGCTCTGCGTTTATGGGAACCGGCGTCTCCTTGAGCGCGTTTCGCGCACATCTGGCGCCAGACTCCCGGACGGCGTGTTATGCATGACGCCCGACCGTCTGACCGCCGCACCGCGTGAGCCGCATGTGCTTCTCGACTTCCCGTTCCCGGACGTCGAGACCGTCGTCCCCGGTACGCTCCAAGCCGCATGCGGCACCATGGCCTATGCATGGATCCGCGCCGCCGTGGCCGACATCCGCGCCGGTCACGCCGACGCGCTGGTCACCGCGCCGATCAACAAAGAAGCGCTGCACTTGGCGGGCGTCGACTTCCCCGGCCACACCGAGATTCTCGCCGACCTCACGGACACGCGCGACCCCTGCATGGCGTTCTATTCGCCCGCGCTCGTCGTGAGTCTGGCGACCATCCACGAGGCGCTTGCCGACGTTCCCCGCCTGCTCACGGTCGACTCGCTGGCGCGCACCATTCGCCTCACCCATGAGGCCTGCGTCGGCTTCGGCACCACACGACCACGCATCGGCGTGCTGGCGCTCAACCCGCACGCGGGCGAACACGGTCTGTTCGGGAAAGAAGAGGGCCAAGTCATCGCCCCCGCCATCGCCCAAGTCGTCGCCTCCGGCATCGACGCCCGCGGGCCGCTCGTGCCCGACACGGCTTTCACGTGGCTTGCCCGTCCAAACGCAAAGCCCCCCTTCGACGCCTACGTGGCGATGTACCACGATCAAGGGTTGATTCCATTCAAAGCCGTCGCCTTCGACACCGGCGTGAACGTCACGCTCGGTCTTCCGATCATCCGCACGTCGCCCGACCACGGCACGGCCTTCGACCTCGCATGGAAGGGCGCGGCCTCGCCGACGAGTCTTTTCAGCGCCATCGCCCTCGCGGCCCGCATGGCTTGCGGAAGCCGATAATCCGACCTCCGTCTTCCGATCCCCCCAGCCTACGGCGCGGTCGCCCCCATGCGCAGGATCGGCAAAATCTCCTGCCGCAGCGTCGTGTCCAAGTCGAACAGCGCAAAACCGGGACAACCCGCGCGCCGCACCGCGCGGATTTGATCCAGCACCTGAGCGGCGTCCAGCCGACTCTCGGCCGCCGTCACGCCGATTCCCGGCACCACCCGCATCGCCAGCTTGCGCGTCCGCGACTGCTGGGACAACCACTCGTTGAATTTGGAAAGGTCTTCCGTGTAGTTCATCGGCGTCACGTAGTCCACAAGGCCGATCTCGATCCACGACTCCCAGTCTTGGCCCACAGCGTCCATGCACGAGGGATACTTGCCGAACACCGCCGCTGTGAGCAACTTGCCGCGCGCATCGCGCTTCATCGCGCGGTGCGCATCCTGCACAAAGTCCGATACCCGGTCGGCCCGCCACCGCAAGAACATCGACCGCAGCGCGCCGCTCTTCACGTCATCGGGCCAGTCTGCCGCACGGCGGCCGGAATCCTCCTCGAAGCGGGCCTTCACGGTCGGGCCCAGACAAGTCGCGAAATCGGGATACCGCACGAAATCGAGATGCACGCCGTCGGTCGCGTATTTCACCGCGAGTTCCCGGACGGCGGAGACCAAGTACGCACGAACCTCCGGCACGGCCGGATCGAGCCACGGACGCGAACTCCCGTCCGTGTTGGTGAGCAGCCAGCCCTGCTTGCGGAAAATCTCGACGCGGTCCTGCGTCGCGCCTTCAGTGGAAAAACAGAGCAGCCACGCATGCACGCGCAAACCGAGCGGCTTCGCCGCAGTCACGCACGCCGCGAGCTGATCGCCCTGCTCGTCGAAAACCCGCGAACGCGGCAGCACCCCGCTGGCGTAGTGCGCAAAGCCCGCGCCCGCCACGTTCACGTAGAGGTCCGAAAAACCCGCGTCTTTGAGCAGCTTGCACGTCCGGCTCCAGTCGCCCGGATAAAGGCTCATGCCCGAGTGGTCCCACACGGCGCGGATTTCGCCCCGGCGCGGCGACTGCATCAGGCCGCAGACCTCATACATCCGTTCGCGCAGATCGTTCGCCGCCAGCCACGCCTCGTACCCCTTTCCAGCAGCCAGAAGTCCAGCCGCCTCGTCCTCTTTCGCCGTCGCCATTCTCGCCGCCGCCGACGCTCGTTTGCGACGCGCCGGGTCCGGCACCTGCGCGGCGACCGCCTGCAAACCGGCCACCCCATCCGCACCGCCGACCGCAGCGGCCCGTTGCAGCACGCGGGCCGCCGCAGGCTGCCATACCGAGGCGTCGAAGGACGCCGCCAACGCCACCAGCAGCCGCCCCTTCGCCTCCGCGTCGCCGTCCGCGAGAAGCACGTGCGTCATCCAGTAACCCGCCGACGAAACCAACCAAGCCGGGTCCGCCGTCTGCCGTCCCATCCGGTCGCACCACCAGGCCATCACCCGCGAACGCCCCTCGATCGGCCGCACCAAAAACAGATTCTGCGACGTCTGGAGAATCGACCCCGGCACGCCGTGCGGCGCGGCTTCGGTGAAACGCATCCGCGACCACCGTCCGTCCGTCGACCCTTTCTGATATCCCACGCACTGAACGCCCAGCAGCGCGGCCAGTTCAGAAGAAGCGGAGTAGCACACAATCAGCTTGCCGCCACGCCCCACAAAGGCCGTCAGCGCATCCATCTGCGCTACGGTCGGCTGAGAGACGTACACCAGCACAGCGACTTTCGTGTCCGCCAGCGAGTCTCGCAGGTTGCAGTCGTCGGTCAGCGCCACTTCGACGCCGGCCTCGCGGTACCAGCGCTCAACGTGTCGCGACAGCGAGAGCGCAAACCGCCGCTCCCCCGCCGCCAGCGAGTCGCTGCCGTGAATCACCGCCACGGGCACAGCCTCGGCGACCCAAGCCGCGCACACGAACAGAATGGCCAACACGCGTCTCATCGTTCTCCCACGTTGGAATTAAAAACGCATGATACCGGTTTCCGCATGTGTTTCCCATCCAAAACCATTTCCCGCTACTCATCCGCCACCGCCCACTGCTACAATGCGCCCATGCTTGAACTGATCGCAGCCTCGCTGATCTGGAGCTTCTCGTTCGGACTGGTCGGAAACGTGCTCGCCGACCTGCCGCCGGCGTGGGTGGCCATGGTCCGGCTGGGGATCGCCGCCGTCGTGTTCCTCCCGTTCGCCAAGCGCGTGCCGCCCGCGGCCGCCGCAGCGCTGGCCGCCATCGGCGCGGTGCAGTTCGGCGCGATGTCGCTCGCCTACATGAGCAGCTTCCGCTATTTGAAGTCCCACGAGGTCGCCCTCTTCACCGTCATGACCCCCGTGTACGTGTCCGTGCTGAACGACCTGCTCTCCCGCCGCTTCCACGGCGCCAACCTCGCCGCCGCGTTTCTCGCCGTGTGCGGCGCGGGGCTCATCTTGTGGAAAGGCGTCTCGTCGCCCGCACCGTTCGTCGGCTTCCTGCTGGTCGAAGCCTCCAACCTCAGCTTCGCGGCCGGACAGCTCGCCTACCGCGAATGGTTCCGCCGCGCGGGGCTCAGCCTCGGCGACCGTCAGGCGTTCTTCTGGCTCTACCTCGGCGGCCTCGCGGCGATGACGCCCCTCGGCCTGCGCGCCGCGCAGGGCCCCTCGCTCCACCTGTCGCACCCCCAGCTCGGCGCCCTACTTTATCTCGGAATCTTCGTCTCGGGGCTCAGCTACTTTCTGTGGAACCGCGGCGCTCGCCGCGTGGCGGCCGGACCGCTCGCCGTGCTGAACAACCTCAAAATCCCGCTCGGCGTCGCGGTCTCGCTGCTCGTCTTCGGCGAGCGCACGAACGTGGCTGCGCTCGCGGCGGGCGGCCTCCTCGTCGGCGCGGCGCTGCTGCCCGCGCTCCGGGCCGAAAAACGCTGACATCCGCATTGTCCGACGCCCCGTCTTTGTTATACACTCGAATTCTGACCGCACCCCGGAGCACGATCTGCAATCTCCCGCCTCCGGGCGCGGCCTGAACCGACAACCATGGACCGACTCTCCTATCTTATCCGCCGCCTGCTGCTCGTCGTCCCCACGTTTCTGGGCATCACCGTCGTCTGCTTCGCGCTCACGCGCCTCCTGCCGGGCGGGCCCGTCGAAATCCAGCTCATGAAGATGCGCAACATCGGCGGCGTGGAGAGCCACAGCACCGGAGGCGCATCGCAGGTGACGGAAGAGTACCGGGCGGAACTGAACAAGCAGTTCGGCTTCGACCGCCCGGTGTATGCGCAGTACTGGAACTGGCTCGTCACCAACCGCATGGGCTTGCGCATCCCCTCGTACGAATACCCCAACCGGACCGCCTGGCAGCTCATCGCGTCGCGCATGCCGGTCTCGCTCTGGTTCGGCGCGATCAGCTTCCTGCTGACCTACCTCATCTGCATCCCGCTCGGCATCGCCAAGGCGCTCCGCCACCGCACCGCTTTCGACGCCGTTTCAAGCGTGCTGGTATTCGCCGGATACGCGGTCCCCTCTTTCGCGCTCGGCATGCTTTTCAAGATGCTCTTCTGCGGCACGGTCGAGTGTCTCGGCGACATCTTTCCGCTCGGCGGCTTCGAATCCGACTTCGCCTTCTCCCCCTCGTGGTTCGAGCGCCTGGCCGACCGCGCCTGGCACATGGCCCTGCCCGTGGCCTGCTACGTCGCCGCCGACTTCGCGATGCTCACGCTCATGATGAAGAATTCCCTGCTCGACCAAGTCGCCAGCGACTACGTGCGCACCGTCCTCGCCAAGGGCGCGACCCGCCGCCGCGCCATCTGGGGCCATGCGCTCCGCAACGCGCTCATCCCCATCGCCACCGGTTTCGGCTCGATCCTCGGCGTTCTCTTCGCGGGCTCAATCATTATTGAAAGCATTTTCGAGATTCCCGGCATGGGGCGCCTGAGCTGGGACGCCCTCGTCGGACGCGACTACGCCGTCTTCATGGCCCTGCTCGCGCTGACTTCGGTGATCCAGCTCATCGGCAACCTGCTCTCCGACTTCTGTTACTTGCTCATCGACCCCCGCATCCACTTCGGCCAATCATGAACCTCTGCGCAGTCCTACGACTCTCGCCCCTCGCCCGGAAGCGCCTGCAGCACTTCCTGCGCATCCGCCGCGCGCGCTGGTCTCTCGTTCTGCTCGCGGTCCTCTTCGGCCTCAGCCTCGTCTCCGAGCTGATCTGCAACGGGCGTCCGCTTTACCTCCGGGTCGGCGGGCACGCCTTTCTCCCTTTCATCCAGAACCTCACCCAGCGGGACGTGCTAGGACCGTCGGCCGAAGCCACCCGTGTCAACTACCGCGCCTTCGTCGACTCTGACGCCTTCCGCGCCAACCCCCGCAACCGCGCAGTCTGGGCGCCTGTCCCCTTCGGCCCCAACGACATCGTCGACGCCGCCTCGCTCCAGCAACTGCGCACCGTCCGCGTTTCGGTCGTCCCCGAATGCGACGTCGCCCGACTCAACCTCGCGGCGGACGGCACCGTGGTCAGTCCCGTCAACTGCGACGTGTTCTTTCCGGGCGCGCCCCGCATCGAGGGAGTCCGCCTCCGCGACCACTGGCGCTTCCCGGAGGACTTCGAAGCGGCCCTCGCGCTCCGGCTGGCCGGACGCGCCGCGCCCGCGCGGACGTTCGTCGCCGAGAACGCCGCTCGCCCCGGCCTGCGCATGCGCGCGACGCTGCCCGCCACGCAGGCGCGGACTCCGGCGCCCGCCTCGGTGCGCCTGTCGCTCCGGGGCATGGAACGGCAGGAAACGCCCTTCCAGCTCGTTTTCGAAAAAGCCCCCGACGGCCGCGCGGTTCCCGCCTCGGCGCGCGACTGGTCCCGCGTCCCCGACGCCCAGGAAGCAGATCTGCTCCGGCTGGCCGGAGAAGGGTTCGCGGGCACCGCGCCGCACGCCGTCATCGCCTGGCGCGACCGCCACGCCTCGGTCGCGTGCGCGCGCACCGAAATCGCCTGGCCCTACCCGCCGGTCAAGGGGCACTGGATGGGCATCGACTCCGCCGGGCGCGACGTCTTCGCGCGCGTGCTCTACGGCATGCGCACCGCCATGCTGTTCGGCATCCTCCTCGCGCTCTGGGCCATGCTCTTCGGCCTCGCTATCGGCGCCGTGCAGGGGTACTTCGGCGGCTGGGTGGACATCGCCGGACAGCGCCTGACGGAAATCTGGAGCGCCCTGCCGTTCCTGTACGTGATGATCTTCGTTGGCGCGGCGCTGGGCCGCAGCTTCGCGGTCCTGCTCGTCTGCTACGGCCTCTTCAACTGGATCGGCATCTCCTACTACATGCGCGCGGAATTCCTGCGCCTCCGCTCGCGTGCCTTCGTGGAGGCCGCGCGATGCCAAGGGCTCTCCGCCGCCCGCATCATCTTCGGGCACATCCTGCCCAACGCCCTCACGCCGTTGATCACGCTCTTTCCGTTCAACCTGATCGGCGCCATCGCCTCGCTCGCCGCCCTCGACTTCCTCGGCTTCGGCCTGCCCCCCCTCACGCCGAGCTGGGGCGAGCTGCTCCAGCAGGCGCAGATGTTCCGCTGGGCGTGGTGGCTCATCCTCTTCCCGTCCCTGGCCCTCTTCATCGTCATGCTTCTCACCGTGCTCATCGGCGAGGGGCTCCGCGACGCCTTCGACCCGCGACAGCAACAGAAAATGGAGTGATTACCGTTCCAAGTTGAGAGTTCTTTCATGCTCCTCGAAATCACAGACCTGCACATTCAGTTTGAAACCGAAGGGCAAGTGACCCGCGCGGTAGACGGCGTATCGCTCCGTCTCGACCGCGGCCACGTGCTCGGTCTCGTGGGCGAATCGGGCTGCGGCAAGACCGCCACGGCCCTCTGCGTGCCGCGCCTCCTGCCGTCGCCCCCGGCGCGCGTGACGCAGGGCCGCATCCTTTTCGACGGCCAAGACCTTCTGTCCCTGGACATCGACGCGCTGCGCCGCCTGCGGGGCGAGAAGATCGGCGTGATCTTCCAAGACCCCATGACCTCGCTCTCGCCGCTTCACCGCATCGGCAGCCAGCTCGAAGAGGTCGTCCGGCTCCACCGCGCGATCGGCTGCGCGGCCGCGCGCGACCTTGCGCTCGACTGGCTCGGCCGCGTCGGCATCCCCGACCCCGCGCTCCGCGCGCAGGCCTATCCGCACGAACTCTCCGGAGGCATGCAGCAGCGCGTCATGATCGCCATGGGCCTCATCCTCGAACCCGATCTCGTCATCGCCGACGAGCCCACGACCGCGCTCGACGTCACCATCCAAGCCCAAGTGCTGAGCCTCATGCGCCGCCTGCACCGCAAGAACTCCGGCCTCCTGCTCATCACACACGACATGGGCGTCGTCTCGCAGATGGCCACCCACATCGCCGTCATGTACGCCGGACAGATCGTCGAACAGGGCGAAGCCGCCTCCTTCTTCGCGATGCCGCGCCATCCCTATTCGGCCGCGCTGCTCGCCGCCATGCCCTCCACCGCCACGCGCGGCAAGCGCCTGCCCGCCATCCCCGGACAAGTGCCGGCGGCCGGCCACTTCCCGCCCGGATGCCGCTTCCACAACCGCTGCGCCCTCGCCCGGCCCGCCTGTTCGCAGGCCGTCCCCGAACTGCGCACCCTGGGCGATCGGCTCGTCCGCTGTCCGGTCGTTTCCGATTGAACCGCGCACAGCCACAGGAAAGCAGACGCGCATCCCACACCTAGTCGATCACACTTCGTCGGTTACGCTTAACCTAAAATCGGCAGTTGGTGAAACAACGAAACACACGAAAAGCGCGAAAAGTGTTTGCCCACGGCAATCGACAAGTTGCCGGGATAGCAGAAGACCGGTCACCCAACAAGTACGAGTTCAGATGCCAGTCCTTCCCGAAATAATAGTTTGCGCAGCAGGCACTTCCTTTCGAGTTTTTCGCGCTTTTCGTTGTTAAGTAGCCGACTAAGCGCAGAGACGACGTGTTTTGTTCTTCCGATTCAACGGCTCTTTCGAAGTTCCATGTCCCATCGCCTGCAAATCTCCGTCCTCATCCCCGTCTTCAACGCGGCGCCGACGCTCCCCGCCACGCTGGACAGCCTGCTCGGCCAGCGCACGGCGCGCGCGTTCGAGATCGTGGCGATCTACGACGGCTCGACCGACGCCACGCCCCAGATTCTATCGAACTACGCCCGCCGCGACGCGCGCGTGCGGCCGACGTTCCTCGCGCACGCCGGACTGGTCGCCGCCCTGAACGCGGGCCTCGCCCGCTGCGCCGGCCGTTACGTCGCCCGCATGGACGCCGACGACCTCGCGCTTCCGGAGCGGCTCGAAAAACAGGCGGCGCATCTGGACGCCCATCCCGTGACCGGGCTCGTCGCGTCCCGCGTGGTCTTCGGCGGCGACGCCCGCCGCAGCGCCGGTTACGCCGCGCATGTGGCGTGGCAGAACGCGCTGACGACCCCTCGGGAACTGGCGGACTGGCGCTTTGTGGATGCACCCGTGGCCCACCCGTCGGTGATGTTCCGCCGCGAGCTGCCCGCGCAATTCGGCGGCTACCGCGACGGCCCCTTCCCCGAAGATTTCGAACTGTGGTTGCGCTGGCTCGAGCGCGGCGTGCAAATGGAGAAACTGCCCGAAAACCTGCTCGTCTGGAGCGACCCGCCGACCCGCCTGAGCCGCACCGACGCACGCTACGCCCCCGAGGCCTTCTACCGCACGAAGGCGGACTATCTCGCCCGCTGGCTCGCCGCGCACAACCCGCATCATCCCGACATTCTGGCATGGGGGGCCGGTCGGATCACCCGGCAGCGCTGGAAGCTGCTGACCGAACACGGCATCCGCATTCGCGCTTTCGTCGACATCGCGCCGTCGCGGATCGGACAGACGATCCACGGCATCCCCGTGCTTCCGCCTCTCGCGCTTCCGCCGCCCGACCAAGCCTTCGTCGTCGCCGGCGTGGCCCGCCGCGACGCCCACGCCTACATCCTCGCCCGCCTCCGAGAACACGGCTATGCCGTCGGAAAACACGCCATCTTCATGGCGTGATCCTTCCGTTCTGCCACGGGCATGATGGCGAGAAACGCGACCGCATTGGGGTGCAGTCGGCCCACTTCACATCTCATGAGAAGTGAAATGACGGCGTGTGCGCCCGAAGACTTTGCCCAAGTGCGGCGGTGATTCGGAGAAGCACCGCCATCGAGAACGCGGAACGCGCGTCAGAACGTTCGTGAATCGCACGTGCGCCCGCTCGATCTCCAACAAGGCACAACGTTTCCAACAACATTGAAGTGCAACCGGTTCGATCCCGACACACTGCTTGATAACGGTCCTCTAGAAACGTATACTACTAAACGTGTATGGAGGACCTCATATACGTTCTGAACGAATTCGCGGATCACACGCCGCACGAGTTAAAGTAACATCGCTCAAAGAACTTGTGCCTCTCCGCTTCAAGGATGGCGAAACGCTGTTGCGCTCAGGAAAACCGCAACAGCGCATCAGTGCCATTTATATTGCAGGTTATGGAGTTGAGTGTGCATTGAAAGCGCGCCTTTGTGATGATCTTCACAGCCCCTTTCTTCCGACTGAACTTTGGCATCACGATTTGCAGACATTGGCGCGTAAAACAACACGCTGGATATTAATCGAAGGCGACCCCGACCGGTTGCGACTCTTCACTTTTCTTCTTTCCGAATGGCAAGTGTCCATGCGATACGCAATTCGCACTTACGAAGAAAAGGATGTCCGCAACTTTTTGGATCGCGCAAAGGAGTTCACAAAATGGCTATTTTTGAATTGAAAACTCCCCGGCTAAAAAATGAAGTCGCCTTAAAAAACGGCATCATCGCGGAAATCAAACGCGCCGAAGACGCCGCCCGCTCTTCCGGTGCGCCGCTCGTGTTTAGACAAAAAGGGCGTCCGCCGGACAGTTATTCTCATTGGTATGTCATTTGGGCCAAATTCAAAGGCGTCGCAAATGAAGATCGGTGTCGCATTATCATGGATGCGATCGAGGAGTCGCTGGGCCACAGGGAAGTAGTCTCGACATCAATCGTCATGGGATTGACACCGGACGATCCTCTGGCTCATGAATTGGTATCCGCGTGAGAATATTGACACTGACATTCGCGCTTTTCGGCACGTCGATCATCGCACAAGAAATGGCCCCTGTGCCGCGCGAACGCATCCTCGCCGACCTCGTGGCGAATGCCGACGGAACGCTCCGCAAACTCGCCAAGCCCGCGCCCGCCTACGGGTGCCGCGAACTCTTCACATCGATGCTGGCCTACGCGGAAGCGCACACCAACCTTGCCGCCATCGCCACGCTGCTGGCGTTCGCCGAAGACATGCAGGACAAAGACCCCTCGCACCGCTCGTACGGCAATTTCCGCTGGTACGCGCGCGACGCCGAGGTGCAGGACTACAACGCCGTGGACTTCTGCATGCAGCACGGCGCGTTGCTCTGGCGCTTCCGCCGCGACACGCTCCCCCCCGAGACGCGCGCGCGCCTGCTGGCCGTGCTCCGACTCGGCCTCCGAGGACTCGTCAAACACCTGCCTCCCTCCACCTACACCAACATCGCGCTGCTCAACGCCTCAGATCTTGTTTTGCTCGGCGAAGCGCTCGACGATCCGGCCGCCGTCGCCGAAGGCGAACGCCGCCTCGGCGTTTTCATCAAGACACTCTGGGAAGAGGGCGTCCACGAATACGTCAGCCCGACCTACTACGGCGTCGACATCGAATCGATGCTGCTGCTCGAATCGCTCGCCCGACGCGCGGAGACGCGCGAGGTCGCCCGTGCGATCCTCGCCCACTTCTGGACCGACCTCGCGCTCAACTGGTACGCGCCCGGCCAACGCCTCGCCGGCACGCACAGCCGCACCTATGACTATGTTTCCGGCTTCGGCGAACTCGACCAGATTCTGGTCGCAACCGGCTGGCTGCCGTTACCGAACGCGCAGAAGGGCATGCGTCCCTTCCGTTTCTCCACCTTCATACCGCTCTACGCCAACGTTCAACCGCCGCCGGAGGCGCGCGCGCTGAACGCCCGCTATCCGCGTCTCGTTGAGCAGACGTGGGGAGCCGAACCCTTCCGCGCACGAACCCACGATGTTTGCGAAGATGTGACGCTCGGCATTTCGTGGAGCGCCTACCACGGACGCATGGACATCGCGCTCGCGGCTGACTTTCCCTGCGACCGCACCGCGCGGTTGCCCCGTCTCTCGTTCATCCCGGACGGCCGCCACGACCCCTACGGCAAAAAGACCGTCTTCGACGGCAAGACCCACTCCAAAGCCTTCCACCTCTCGCCGTGGTGGGCCGGCGTGCAAGATCGCGCCGACGCGCTGGGCGTCGCCGTCTACCGCGACGGCGACTTCCGCGACGCCACCGGCACGCTTGAATCCCACCTGCTTTTCCGCAAGGCGCTCGACTCGCTCTGGATCGACGAGGCGCGCCTCATCCTTGATCCTTCACACGCTTCGACCAATCGCGTGCCGCCGGGCGCGTCCGTTTTCCTCCGGCAGGGCACCGCCGTCATCGCCATCCGCGTGCCGTGGACGCGCGGACAAGACGGCACGCCGAGTCCGGTCGCCATCATTGACGACCGCAACCCGTACGGCGCGCTGCGCCTGACCGTTTCCCACGCGTGGCTCGATCCGGCCGACCACCCCGCACGCATCCAGGCCGGCGCGGCCTTTTGGCTGCGCATCGGCAGCGGCCTCGCGGACGAGGCCGCTTTCGCCGCGTTCCGGCGTTCTTTCCAAGCGGCTCGCGCCGACATCGAGGTTTCGACCAACGCGCTCAGCATCCAAGTAGCTGGACTGAGGCAACCGCTTTCCATCGCAGCGCACGCGCCTTTCGACTGCGATCCGGTCACCAGTCCGCAACCGCCTCGCGTCACGCTCGGCTTCGACGGCGACGACCTCGGCCGCGCCGCACTTGAAAAATGCGCGGTTATCCAAGACTACCTGAAAAGTCGCCGACAAGCCCCGCCCGTCGACGTGGTCGCCGACCATCCGACGGTTTGGGAAGCCGAACAGGCGACACTCACCGTGCCTTACGAAGTCGCCACGAACGACGCGGCCGCGTCGTCCGGCACCTATCTGTGGGTTCCGGAGATCGGCGGCGTCAACAGCGGAGGCAGCGGCCGGGCGGTCTACACGCTGCGCGCGGCCCGGGCCGGGCGCTACGCGCTCGCGGCCCGCGTGCTGACGCCCACGCCGGACGACGACTCGTTTCTCTTGTCGGCGCGCACGGAAGGCGGAACCGAACTGTTCCCCGAAACGGTCTGGTCGCCGGGCGTTTTCAAGACGTGGACCTGGCGCGAAATCTCCCAGCCGGGCGGTCGCGGTCCGATCACACTCGACCTGCCGGAAGGCACATCGACGCTGATCCTCCGGTCGCGCGAGGCCGGTTCCAAGCTCGACCAGTTCCGGCTCACCCCGCTCGCGAAGTGAGCCGCACGCCTATTCGCCGATGCCTCCGGGAACGATGGCGGATGAGGGCGTCAGATAGGTCAGCGGCCGCAACACCGGTTTTCCGGCAAGGTCCGAGGCGGGGTCGTAGATGTTGCGTCCGAACAGATCGTGAAGCTTCGCGTGCGGCCTCCGTCCGACATACACCGCGCCGCCCCGCCGGATACAGAGGAACCAGCGGTCGTTCCACGGCATCGGCTGAAGCGGATCGAACGAGACTGGCGCGTCCGTGTCGCACCGTGAAAGACGCTTCCGACACACCGCCAGATCGACGTTGCGTGTGATGAGCAGCGGCAGCGCCTCCGGAAGGTCGTCGCGCAGGTTCACTGCGACGCTCCACATGTTGTTCGACGCCGACAGCGAGTTGCGCGCTCCCGTCGGCATGCCACCGACCACGAGATCGCCGTACGTGAGGTCGCCGAACGCGCCGCTCTCGATCAGCCGGCCGAAAAACGCGGTGCTGTTCGAGCACGACGCCGAGGCCGACGCGAGCACGTCGGCCGCCGTGCCGCCGGACGAGGCCGAGGCCAGCGCCAGATAAACGTCGCGCCCGCGCGCGACCGCCGAGGCCGTGACGGCGCGTCCGATGCCCGCATTGTAGGCCTGAAAAAAGACCGCCATCGCCAAAAAGGCGACGACGATCACCACCGCCAATTCGATGACGTTGAACCCCGACCGCCGCACCGCGACCTCCCTTTTACCGTTCTCACCAGAAGGCACACAGTATGCCCCAAGGATGAGCGGCAAGCAAGCAGGCGTCGCATCCATGTCAATGAAAAGACCGCGGCACAAACCTTTTATCACCAACCCCGGCACACGAGTCCGACAACAAAGGCGAACGTTTCAACCCGTCGCGATATTCGCCCAGCACGACGACCGGAATAGCCACACGCTGCACGCCTGCCCAAACGCGGGCAATCTGAGTATCTCCAGCCAAAAGGGCGGACAACGCGTTGGTGTCGAGCATCATTTCCAGTCAGCCGGATCAATGGTCTCAAATAATCATATGGGCAAGCAGACGCTTGCCCCTCCCATTCTTCGATCAGGGTCGTCAGGGAGGAACGAGCGTCTGCACGTCCAAACCGCGCGAACGCCCACGATTCGGCGCGCCACCTTCCCGCGCCTTTCTTCTTATCGGCTTACGCGTTCCCCACAACGGCACCCTGTCCCGCGAAAAAGCGGTCCATGAGCGCGCTGTACTCGGCGTCCGTGTAGCCGTGTTCCTCGATCGAAACCCAGCCGTTGTAGCCGATCTCGTCGATGGCCGCGCGCACGGACTTCCAATCGATGCTGCCCTTGCCGAGCGACACGAAGTCGCCGTCGTTCTTTTTGTCGCGGTCGATCTTGAAGTCCTTGATGTGCAGCTTGACGATGGAGCGGTTCAGCGCCCGCAGCCACGTCTCGACCGGCGCGTACCGCACGTGGTTGCCGAGGTCGAAGTAGGCCTTGATCCACGGGCAGTCGAACGAACGCACAAACGTTGCCGCAAAGGCGGGCTGCACCCAGAGATTGTTCCAGACGTTCTCGAGCGCGATGATCACGCCCTCCTGCGCCGCCACGGGAATCAGCTCCTCCACGGCGGCGCGCGAAAGCGCGGTCGCGCGGTTCTGAGCCTCGATGTACGCGGCGAAGGGCGCGTTGTCGCCCTCGACCACCGACTTCACGGCGAGCGACGACGGATCGAAGTCGATCTTGAACTGCGTCGGTCTGGGGATCTCCATGCCGCTCACGCGGCAGGGCACGAGCAAGAGGGCCGAAGCTCCGTAGGCGGACGCGACGCGGATCAACCGCTTCACGTCCTCGACGGAAGCCCGCCGCGCCGCCTCGTCGGCGTTATTGAAATCGGCCCATCCACCCATGAAGGAGTGAATTTTCAGACCGTGTTTCTCGGCCGTCTGCCGCCCCGTGACGGCCTGCTCGACCGTCACCTTCTTATCGGTCAGCTCCACGCCGGGAAAACCGGCCTTGGCGATTCGCTCACACGTGACGTCATCAGCCAACGGCGCGATCAGCGCCTTGTGAAGCTGCGTCTTGAAGGCGGGCGCGCCGTCTGCCGCCCGCGCCGCGCGCGGCAACGCTGTGGCCAGAACCCCGACCGCCGCCGCGCTTTGAAGGAAGGCTCTTCGCGAAATGTGCATGCGTCTGCTCCTTTCGTCCCGCGTCAAATCTCAGGTGTACCGGGGATCATCGGCTTCTCTTCTTCGATCTGGGCGATGTCGCCCTTCTCGAAGTCTTCGGCCCGGATGGCGTACTTGAAATTGTAGAAGGGCGAGTCCTTGTTGGTCAACAGATCCGACAGGCGCACCATCTGCCCCGTGTAGGCGGCGATCGTGCCCAAAAGGCCGCTCGCCGTGGCCATGGCCACCTGTTCGCCCTCCTGGAGGTAGTTGCCGCTGAGCAGTCCCGACAGAAAATCGGCGTGCTCCATCACGTACATGTTGTCGTCGCGACCCGCGATGGCTTTCTCATCGAACGGGAACGGCTCGCTCTTGCCGTCCGGCCGCAGAATTTTGCTGCCCAACACGTCGATCTGGCCGGTCGTGCCGCTCAGCAACGTGCAGCAGCGGTCGAAACAGCCGTTGATCTGGCGGGCGACCGCATGGATGTGCAGGCCGTTGCCGTAGTCGTAATCGATGCCGAAGCAGTCGTAGGTATTGCCCGTCGTGCGGCGGTGGCGCGCACCGATTCCCATCGCCTTCTCGGGAAGACGACCGATGAACCAGTCCGCCAAGTCGATCTCATGGACAGCCTGTTCGGTCAGATGGTCGGACGACATTTCACGGAAGTGATACCAGTCGTTGGCCAAATACGAAGCGTTCGTGTCCTCGGGACGGCGGCGGCGCAAATAGTTGTTGGAACTCATGCCGCCGTGGCAGCGGTAGACCACGCCACCGCGAATTTCGCCGATGAGACCGTTCTGAACAGGGGCGATCTGGCGCAGCGCCCGATTGTTGTGTCGGTGGCACGTGCCCGAGAGGATCGAAAGCTTGGCGGCCTTGGCCGCCTCGACAACCGTCAGGAACTGGCGCAGGCCGACAGGATCGGTGGCGACCGGCTTTTCGGCGAAGATGTGTTTGCCGGCCTTGACGCAGGCATCGGCGTGCAGCGGGCGGAAGATCGGCGGCGCGGCGAGCAACACGATCTCGGCGTCGGTTTGCATGACCTGCTTGTAGGCCGAGGGGCCGCTGAACGCGAACTTCTCGTCGTGCGGGGCATTGCAGAAGACGGCTCGGCGAGACGCCACGCCTGATGATGCATGCGGTCAATGAAACGATGCGCCCCAAAACGCGCGACGTCCATGACGGAACGCCATGTTTGCAGAGACACGTCCGGCTTACCGGACCTGAATCGGTTGATCAATTCGCTGGCGCATTTCGGCCACCAGCATGTCGACCACATCGTCCACCCGAGCCGCCAAGCACGGGGAGAGCGTACTACCGGGCGTCACCGTCGCAGGGATGACGCCGAAGAGGCACACTTCGCGCGGACAACGGCCGCGCAGTTCCGAGACCAGCAGCATTTCCTGCACCCCCATCTGGTGGGGCGAAAGCTTCACAGGAATGCGATTCAGCATGAAATCGTTCTTGTCGTAGCGCAAGAGCGTACCCGGCTCGCCAGACGCCTCCACCACGTCGACGATGTAGACGACGTCCGCATCCTCCACGTTGGGCGCCGCCAAGATGCCCATCGTCCCGGCGTCGAGCAGTTCGACGCACGGCGGCAGCAAGTAGCGCTGCTCCAGCCGACGCACGACATGCACGCCGAAGCCCTCGTCGGAGAGCAACAGATTGCCGGCACCGAGGACGAGAATGTTCATGCGGTCAGAGCGCCTTGACGCGCGTGATCTCGCGGCCGGAGGGATCCACCGCATGCACCGCGCAGGCGATACAGGGGTCGAACGAGTGGACCGTGCGAAGCACTTCCAGCGGCTTCTCGGGATCGGCCACCGGATTGTCAACCAACGAGGCCTCGTAGGGCCCCATCGCGCCCTTCTCGTCGCGCGGCGAAGCGTTCCACGTGCTCGGCACCACGGCCTGGTAGTTGGTAATCTTCTTATCCTTGAAGACGATCCAATGCGAGAGCGAGCCGCGCGGGGCCTCGTGGAAGCCGACGCCCTGGAACTCGCCGTTCGGAATTTCGGTGTGGTTGGCGTAGGTCTGGTCGCCCTTGGCGATGTTCTCGGTGAGCTTGTCGAGCTGCTCCAGCGACTGGTCGGCCATGATGCAGGCGCGCATGCCGCGCGTCAGGATGCGGCCCATGGTCGAGTGGTAGTCGGCGACGCCGATGCCGAGCTTGGCGTTCGCAGCTTCGACGAGCGGCTTGACCCAGCCGCTGCCGGCGGCGTAGCCGACGAGGATCTGAGCCAGCGGGCCGACCTGCACGGGCTGCCCGGCCAAGCGCGGCGCCTTGCACCACGAGTACTTGCCGTCGGGCTTGAAGTCGGTGTAGTTCGGCGCGGTCTCGCCCTTCCACGGCTGGAGGGACGCGCCGTCAAACCACGCGTGCGCGACCGACTCCTGAATGTTCTCGATCAGGTAGTCGTCGGCCTGGGTCCGGACCGGGCGATACTTCATGAGGTCGCCCTGCGTGATGACGCCGCCGGGAAGGACGAAGCCCTTCGCGGCCTCGTCGACCGGAAGTTCGGGAACCGCGAGGTAATTGGTGACGCCCGCGCCGTACTTGAACCACTCTTTGTAGGCCTCGGCGATGGCGAGCACGTCCGGGTAGTAGACTTTCTTGACGAAGTCGCGGGTCTCCTCCATCAGACCGCGCATGAGGGTGAGACGCTCCATGTTGAGCGTGGCGAGGTTGTCGACATTGACGGCGGTGGCGACGCCGCCGACGACGAGGTTCTGGATGTGGGGATTCTTGCCGCCCACGACGGCCAGGACCTGCGCCGCCTTGCGCTGGTAGTCGAGCGCTTTAAGGTAGTGCGCGACGGCCATCAGGTTCACCTCGGGCGGCAGCTTCATGGCCGGGTGGCCCCAATAGCCGGAGGAGAAGATGCCGAGCCGCCCGCCGGCGGCGAAGCTCGACAGCTTGTCCTTGACCGCCTTGAACTCCGTCTCGCTGTTGCCCGGCCAATCGGAGAGGCTCTGAGCCAACTCGGCCGTTTTCTTCGGGTCGGCCTTGAGGGCGGAGAGCACGTCGATCCAATCCATCGCCGAGAGGTGGTAGAAATGGACGATGTGGTCCTGCACCGAGTGCTGGGCCATGATGATGTTGCGGATGTACTGCGCGTTCAGCGGTATCTTGACTTTCAGCGCGTGTTCGACCGAACGGATCGAAGCGATCGCGTGGACGGTCGTGCAGACGCCGCAGATGCGCTGGGCGAGCACCCAAGCGTCTTGAGGCTCCTTGCCCTTGAGAATGATTTCGAGCCCGCGCCACATCTGGGCGGAGGACCACGCCTTCGTCACGCGGCCGTTGTCGACCTCCGTGTCGATGCGCAGATGACCTTCGATTCGCGTGACGGGGTCCAGTGTGATCGTACGTGCTGCCATAGTGAGTAGTCTCCAAAAAATTTAAGCGGTCGCACCCTGTTTCGGGGTGGTCGCGGCGGAAGCGCCGTGGTCGTGAAGGCCGACTCTCGGAAACACCGGCACCAGCTTGATCAATACCTGATACGCCAGAATTTCGAAGGCGACGACGCTGACCGACACCATGACTTCGGGCAAGGACGGGAAATAAGTCCACCCCGGTCCCGGATTGAATCCGATGAGGTAAACGCACATACGATAGAGGCCGCCGCCGAGGACGACGAGCATCGCCGAGACGAACAGCCAACGCGGCGACTGACGATTTTTGGCGCGGGTCAGAATGAGCGAACCCGCGCCCAGAAGGGCCACGTTCGCCAAGAAGACGCACGAATAGAAGTCGAAGCTGAACGCGGCGGCCAGTTGGTGCCGGTAGGCGAGATCGCCGAAGGTAACGGCGAGCCAGATCGCGGTCAGCCAAGGGAGAATGGCTCCCAGCCCGGACAGCTCGCGAATTTCGAACGGGCGCTTGTACACATGCGACGAGAAAATGGACTCGAAAACGACCATGGCGTAACCGAGGTAGATGCAGTTGATCAGGAACAAAAGCGGCAGGAAACCGGTGTGCCAAAGCGGGTGCAATTTGGTGACGGCGACCAACAGCAGCGAGCCCAGCGACGACTGGTGCATGGTCGGAAGCGTCACACCCAGCGCGATGAAGAAGACCAGCACTTTTTCCAAGAGAGGGCGGATGAGTCCCGCCGTCTTGCGGATGCGCTCGATGTGCGCCTCCATCCGCTCCTTGTCGGGCGCGAGGAACGGCGGCAAACTGTCCGCAAACTCCCGCCAGCGGCGCCATTTAGAGGTTTCGAGGCTATACAGCACGGCCGGCATGAACTCGATGATCAGCACGACCGTGTAGCCCATGATGCACATGGCCACCTCGAACATCACCGAATTGATCTGCCACCGAGCAGGCACAAAAAAGTTATACGCGTTCCACGGTCGGCCGATGTCGATCATCACCGAGAGTCCCGCGAGCGCGTAACCGAACATGCTGGTCAGCAGGCACGAGCGGATCATCGGGTGGTAGCGCATGCGGTTGCGGATGTAGATGAGGAACCCCATCGCATAGCCGCCGCACGCCAGCGCCGATCCGACGGCAACATCGTAGGCGAGCCAGAGGCCCCACGGATAGCCGTCGCTCATGTTGGTGACCGCGCCGACGCCCTTGGCGAAGCGGACGACGATGATGACCGCGCCAATCAGGACCAAACCCAGCAGGACGAAGAACGAGCGCGTGAGGATATCCCCGCTCTGCTTTTCGAATTCGTGGTGATGCATGGCGTCTATTCGCCCCCCTTCTCAACCGGGTGCGGCAAAGATTTGTCATGCCGCAGATTGCGGAGCGCGATGAAACAGAGCGTCGCATAGAGCGCGACCGGCGCAACGAACCCCTTGTAGATGGTGTGCATGATCTTTTCGGAAAAACGGGGCGGTGCCCCCGTCGGCAGCTCGGGCAACCCCAACTTGGCAAAGGGCACGCCCGACAGGTAGAGGTGGTTCACACCGCCGACCTCATGTTCGCCGTAGATCGTCGGCTGGTACTTCGCCGGAAACGTTTGGATGCGCCCGTGCGCCTCCGCCAGAAGGTCCTTGCGTTTGCCGAACAGGATGGCTCCGGTCGGACAGGCGGCGGCGCATGCCGTGATGCCCTTCTCCTTCAGGTAGGTGTCCTTGCAGAAATTGCATTTCACGATCTGCGGGATCGGCCGGTCCCACTGGAACTTGGGAATATTGAAGGGGCAGGCGAGCTGGCAGTAGCGGCAGCCGACGCAGGCGCTCTTGTTGTAGGTCACGACACCCGTCAGCTTGTCCTTGGTCAGCGCGGCCACCGGGCAGACCGACACGCAGGCCGGGTTCTGGCAGTGCATGCACGAATACTTCACATAGGACCACGGATGCCCGGCTTCTTTGTAGAGCTTGATGACCGTGCGGTTGTTGCCCGACAGATCGCTTGGAGCATCCCAGATGGGCGTCTCATTCTTGTCGAACGCGGCCCGCTCGCACTCAAGGTTGCCCTTCTCGTTGTTCTCGCGCTTGCAGGCCGACATGCACGCCTTGCAGCCGACGCATTTCGTCGCGTCGTAAAGCATGCCCAGTTCGTCGTCGTTGACGTGCGGCACCTCGGAAGAAGCCTGGGCCACCGGGACGATGGCGAGCGCACCGGCGCCGGCACCAACCGTCTTCAGGAACCCACGCCTACTTTGATTTTCCATGGCCCTCGCACTCCTTCTTCTCACCGCCGGAGGCATCCGGCAGCCGCTTCGCCATCATGGCTCCCGCGCCCAACGCCGCGCCCGCCGCCACCCCCACGATCGCCGTCGTCACCGGATCCATGCCTTTCCCTTTTTTGCCGAGATCGACCGGCGCATAACTGTCGAAAGGCGTGGGATCGTGAATCTGGACCTTCTCCGCGATGGAGGTTTTGAAGAGGATGTCGGGTTCGGTGCAGCCGATGCACGGATGGCCGATCGAGACCGGCCACGCGCCGACGTCGTTGAACCGCTGGACCGGACAGTTGGCGTAGGTCGCAGGGCCTTTGCAGCCGAGCTGGTAGAGGCAGTAGCCCTTGGCGTGCCCCTCGTCGCCGTAGGCCTTCGCGAAACGGCCGGCGTCGAAGTGCGGCCGCCGCTCGCAGTGCTCGTGGATCCGGCGTCCGTACGCGAACAGAGGCCGACCGAGCCCGTCGAGTTCCGGCAGACGCGTGAAGGTCAGGTAATACAGGACGGAAGAAAGGAAGGTGTAAGGATTGGGCGGACACCCCGGGATGTTCACGATCGGCCGATCTTTCACGATGTCGCGCACGCCCACCGCGCCGGTGGGGTTCGGCGGCACCGACTGCACGCCGCCGTACGCGGCGCACGTGCCGATGCTGATGATCGCGAACGCGCCCTCCGCGGCCGCCGTGAGCGACTCGACCGCCGTCTTGCCGCCGACCTTGCAGAACACGCCGTTCGCCGCCGTCGGGATCGCCCCTTCGACCACGAGCACGTACTTGCCCTTGTTCGCGGCCATCGAATCGCGAATGGACTGCTCGGCCTGCTCGCCGGAACCCGCCATCAGCGTCTCATGGTAATCGAGCGATATCTTGTCCAGAATCAGCGAGGCGATCATCGGATGGCTCGACCGCAACAGCGACTCCGAACACCCGGTGCATTCTTGGAAGTGCAGCCAAATGACGGGCAGACGACTGTCCGATTCGGCCACTTCCGTCACCTTGGCGAGCATGCTGCGCGGCAACCCCATGAGCGCGGTCAGCGTCGCGCACGTCTTGAGAAAACTGCGTCTGGACACGTCAGGGCTGGAACAGGAACAAGTATGCGTTTCAGTGTACATAGATCTCTCCAGAAAATGAAACGGCAAGGACCGACGAGTCGGCTACCCTTGCTTCGGAGACGCTCGGGGACGGTGCGCCGCAAGCCCGACGATACGTCTTCAGACACCCCGGCCAGATAACTTGCGCGGCAACACTTACGCAGAGCGCTGACGGCAACACGCGGGCATCTGATCGACGTTCAAGACTCATGTTCGGCCATCCGCTCCGCCGCGATTTTGTTCCCCCACGGGCTCCGTCGCAGCGGCCGGAACTTCCCCTTGTTCCGTCGCATGTTAGCAAAAACGCCGAGCTTGCGCAATACCGCAGTCCCCCGATTTTCGTCCCATTTCGCCCCTTTTAACAAACCACTTTATCCCCCACCGCATCTGTGGTTTAATACATGGCATTCTATCCGCCGCTTGGGCCGACAGACTCGAATTCGGCTCAGCAAAGGAGGCTCGTACATGCACGATCCGGACTGCATTTTCTGCAAAATCATCGCCAAGCAAATTCCCTCGTCCATCGTCTACGAGGACGAACACACCTTCGCCTTTTTGGACACCGCGCCTTTTGAGAAAGGCCACGTGTTGGTCGTGCCGCGTCTTCACGCCGCTTTTTTGACCGATCTTCCGCCGTCGACCCTGCAAGCGCTTTCCATCGCCGTACAGAAAGTCGCCGCCCGTCTGCTTAAAAAATTGCCGTGCGATGGTTTCAACCTCATCCAAAACAACGGCGTCTGCGCCACCCAAGTCGTGCCGCACGTTCATTTTCATGTCGTGCCCCGATGGAATGGACGTCCCATCAATTGGAAGCCCATCGCCTACGACAACGCCGACGAGCTTTGTGAAATCGCGCACCGTCTGAACGCCTGAACAAGCCTGACGGGCCCGCAGCCGCCATCCGCCTTTGATACAACACCCGACGACACGCCATGAACGCCTCTTTCCAACAAACAGTCTTCGACATCTGCAAAAAGGACGCCCGCTACAACCCCGACGCCTATTTCTTTCTCGTGGAGGCGCTGGACGTAACGGTCAAGGACATCCGCAAAAGCCAGCCGGACCATGGTCGGCACGTCAGCGGCAAAGAATTGCTCGATGGGATCAAAGCGTTCGCGCTCGACGAATTCGGCCCCATGTCTCACACCGTCTTCAGCGAGTGGGGAATCCACGCCACGCAGGACTTCGGCGAAATCGTCTTCAACTTGATCGAGGCCGGGCGCCTCGGGAAGACGGCGAGCGACAGCCGCGAGGACTTCAAAGACGTCTACTCGTTCGAAGAGGCGTTCCTCGCCCCTTTCGAACCTCAGGCAGAGGCGGACGCCGCGGTTCCACCGCCCACTCGCGGGAAACGCCGCTCATGAGCCCCGACCCCAACGCCCTGTCGGGCCCCCGTCTTCGCCGCGCTCCCGCTTGCAATGGCAGGGCGCACATGCCATACTGCCTTTAAGGAGATTCATGGAAAAGGTCGACTTATCGTTTGCGCGCTATCTCTGCCCCACCATTCACAGGGAGGGCTGGCGTTTCGTTGCTATTGCGGCCGTTCTGTGGCTTCTTCTCACCGCACTCTGGCACCCCTTGTTTTTCCCTGGCTTGGTCCTCACCACATGGGTCTACCTGTTCTTCCGCGATCCCGACCGCGTCCCGCCCACGGATCCACACGTCGTCGTCAGTCCTGCGGACGGCATCGTCTGCATGATCGTCCAAACGCCCTTCCCCTCCGAGGTCAGCGCCGACACCACGCCCGTTTGGCGCGTCAGCGTGTTCATGAGCGTCTTCAACGTTCACGTCAACCGAACGCCGGCGGACGGCACCGTCGCAAAAGCCTGTTACGTGCCCGGAAAATTTTTCAACGCCTCGCTCGACAAAGCCAGCGCCGACAACGAGCGCTACCTCTACTTGATGCGGACCGACGACGACAAGTGGCTCGCGTTCGTGCAGATTGCCGGCCTTGTCGCGCGTCGCATCGTCTGCTTTGTCCGGGAGGGACAGCGCTTGGCGCTCGGCGAACGTTTCGGCCTCATCCGCTTCGGTAGCCGGGTGGACGTCTACCTGCCTCAAGGCGTGTCGCCCATCGTGGAGGTGGGCCAAACGATGACCGCCGGCGAAACTGTCATCGCGCACATTTAAACCACATCTTCCAAAGGCCAGCACGTATGGGCAAATTCCGTTTCCGCAAGCGCAAGCAGAAGGCCAAAATCCGGCGCGAAATCCCCATCAGGGTCATGATCCCCAACCTGGTGACGCTCCTTGCGGCCGCGAGCGGTATCACGTCGATCCGATACAGTTGCCAAGGCAATTGGCACCACGCCGTGGTCGCCATTTTCATCGCCTGCATGCTCGACGGCGTCGACGGGCGCGTGGCTCGACTCCTGCGCGCGACTTCCAAATTGGGTGCGGAACTCGACTCGCTGGCCGATTTCGTCAACTTCGGCGTGGCCCCGGCCCTCATGGTCTATTTCTGGATTATGGAGCCAGTCGTTTCGGGATGCGCCGCCTATCCATTCTGCGGACTGTTTTGGGCGCTGGCCCTTTTCTACGCCATGTGCTGCGCCTTTCGTCTGGCCCGGTTTAACACCATGATCGACGACGGCCCGACCCAGCCCTATTGGAAATATTTCTTTTTGGGACTGCCCGCGCCGGGCGGTGCCGGTCTCGTCGTGACCCCGCTCATCTGGCAGCTTCACACCGACTCGACGGTCATCCAATCTCCGTGGGTCGGGTCCTCCGCCCTGCTGGTCTGCGGGATCCTGATGTCGAGCCGTTTTCCGACGATCTCGGCCAAGAGCCTGCGCGTGCCGGCCAAACACATGGCACCGTTTCTTGTGTTCGTCATGTTTGTCATCGGCATGCTCGTGTCTCAGTTCTGGCTCACCCTCGGCGTCATCGGCATCGGCTATCTTGTTTCCGTCCCGGTGTGCGCCATCGTCTTCCTCCGCCTCCGCCGCAATTACGAAAGCCGAAACGACGGATCGGCGGCGGCTCCCGCCGAACCGCCTCCGCCTCCTCCCGCCGCTCAAGCCTAAAGGCCCGCAGTCTCAGAGTCTGTAATCAGTTGGTGACGGGGAAGTGCGAATCTGATGCGTGTCGGGCGCGAAGGCGCGGGAGGGACGAGCGTCTGCTCGTCCGCCCGCCCCGAGCTTGTCGAGGGAGGGCAAGCAGACGCTTGCCCCTCCCCCTATGATTTCAAGCTGAATGGCTGCCTGAAACGCGGAATCCTCGCGTCCCCCGTCACCAACCGATCACCCCGCGTCTCAGTTCTGTACGTCGCCCTGAATGATCCGCAACAGGCGCGGCGAAAGAATCTGTCGCTTGTCGTCGTCGACGAGGCTGAACCGGTTGCCGTCGTTCGGCGTACTGAGATAGTTCCAGACGCAATACGGAATGCCGTGCTCTTTCAGCAACAGAATCACGTCGTTCATCCAGTTCTCACGCGAGGCGATGTCGCAGTGGCGGATGGTGCCGAACTCGCCGCACCAAAGAATTTTGTCGGGATGCTTCTTCGCGAAATCGAAGGCCGGCTGCAACCATTCCCTCAGAACGGTGATATCCATCCGCCGATTTCGGGGATACGGATTTTTCGCGTTATCGACAAACCGCTGATAGTCCCTGTACCGCTCGATGTCGCAGGGATACGGCATGGCCCGGTTGTAGTAGAGCGGCCCGGACTGCAAAACGCCGCGCTGGTGCGTGAACTCGAACGGACTGTAGAAGTGGAACGTGTAGATCACGTTCTCGTCATCGAAAAGCTGAAGGTCCTTGAGCTTGCCGCAACTGTTCCAACAGGTGCTGCCGACCACGATCTTGCGCGTCGGGTTGACTTTGCGGATCTCGCGGATCGTCCGCTCGGCCAGCGCGTTCCACGCCGCCGGCTTGACGTCCTTCACCTCGTTGAGCAGCTCGAAGACGACGCCGGTGTCCGTGTGATACCGGCGCTCGAACTCGAGCCAGAGCGCGACGAAGCGGTTCTGCAGTTCGGCATCGTCCAGCAAATTGACGGGCGACGGTACATCGCAATAGTTGCCGATCGCCTTGTGCAGATTCAGCACCACGTTCACTTTGTTCTCGTGACACCACGCGACGAAGTTGTCGATGCAGCGGAAGGTTCGCTCACGGAAGACGTACGGTTTCTCCTCCAGCACGATCTGATCGAAGCCGAGTCGGATGTGATCCATGCCGAACGATGCGATATTACGAACGTCATCTTTCGTAATATAGGTTTCGAAATGCTCGTCGACCGCTTATAGCGTTTCCACACGATGTTTAAACGGTAACACGCCGCGCAACCGGAAACCACATACTTTTGCGCATAAAAAACTTAACTTTTGCGCACAATCCGCTTGCCACCTTCCCCTTTCCCGCGCTATGCTCATTCCACTTCTCAATCTTCCTAACAGCCTATCGGCCTAAACACCTACCCATGTCCAAGTTTCTCCAGAAAATTCCGCATGTGCTGGTCGCGCTTTCGACCGTCCAGAAGGCCCGGCGCGACAAGCTCCAAGGCGTGCTGAAATTCGCGCAACTCAACGGTCCTTGGGACGTCCAGATGCTGGAGAACCATCCCTACATCGCCAAGCTGGGGCCCTTCAGGCACTGGCGACCGGACGGCATCATCCGGGACGGGACCGATCCCCTGCCACTTTCCGCCGTCCACACCGCCGAAATTCCCATCGTGCTGATCGACACGGCCTCGTCCGCACCGCGCGGCTGCCCCTCCGTCAACAACAGCCCGCGCGAAATTGCCGAAGGCGCGGCCGACTACTATCTCCGGCAGGGATTCAGGCAGTTCGCATACGTCGGGTCCGTCCCTGCGTCGCCCTGGTCACAGGCCCGTGCCGGAGCCTTCGCGGCCCGCGTCGCGAAAAAGGGGTTCGCTTGCGCCCTGTACGAACCGCGCCACGCCAACGACTGGGGGCTCGAACAGCAGCACATGCGCAACTGGCTGACGGCACTGTCCAAACCGTGCGGCCTGATGGCGGCCATGGACCTACGGGCTAAGCAGGTGCTGGACACCTGCGCGCTGGCGGATATCCGCGTGCCGGAAGAGATCGCCGTCATCGGCGTGGACAACGACGAGACCATCTGCGAAAGCACCACGCCGACGCTGTCGAGCGTACTGCCCGATTTCGAGAGCGGCGGCTACATGGCCGCCGAACTGCTCGACAAACTGATGCGCGGCACAAGACGGAAGACCGTCCGGCTCACCTACGGCGTCAAACGGATCGTCCACCGCCTCTCCTCGCAGGACATGAAAAACTCGAGCCGGCTCGCCGTTTCCGCCATGGAGTTCATCCGACTCAACGCCTGTGCGGGCATCACGGTCATGGACGTCGTCCGGAACCTGAACGTCTCCCGCCGTTTCGCGGAACTCCGTTTCCGCGAGGCGCGCGGCCACTCGATCCTCGACGAAATCCAGTGTCACCGCCTCGAACGCGTCCGCGCGTTGCTGCGCGAAACCACGCTCCCCATCGGCGAAATCGGCGAACGCTGCGGCTATCCGACGGAGACTTATTTGAAGACGCTGTTCAAAAAACGCTTCGGCGTCACCATGCGCGCCTACCGCCAATCCGACGTCCGATAGCAGCCCCCCCGCCCCCACCGCATGAATTGACAACCCGCACCGAACACGCGCCAGGAACCGTCACGTTCTTTGTCTCTCCCAGAGGCAATGACGCTTGGTCGGGCAAAACGGCCAAACCGAACCGGGCGCAAACCGACGGCCCGTTCCAAACGGTCGCCAGAGCCCGCGACGCCATCCGGGGTTTGAAAGCGCAAAACGGTTCGCTTCAACATCCCGTGACGGTGCTGCTGGACGACGGCCTCTATGGTCAAAAAGAAACCCTGGTCTTCGGCCCGGAAGACTCCGGCACCGAAGCCTGCCCGATCACTTACGCCGCCCGCCCGGGCTGCAACCCCGTCATCAGCGGAGGGCTTCCCGTGAAAAACTGGCGGCGGGACACCAGCGACCAGAGCCGCAGCAAATGCGGCGGAAAACTGTTGAGACTCCGTCTCCCTGAAAATCCGACCGGCACGCCGTGGACCTTCAACCAGTTTTATGTCAACGGCGAGAACCGGACCCGCGCCCGCTCGCCGAACAAGGGCAGCTTCTTCCGCAGCGCCGGTCCGACCGGAGTCAATGAAAAGCGGGAGTTTTTTTTCAATGAGGGCGACGTCAAAAACTGGAAGAATCTCCGGCAGGCGCTCTTCACAGTCTACCACTCTTGGGAAACCTCGGCGCATCACGTGCAGTCCATCGACATCGAAAACCACTCACAACGAAATCTGCAACCTCGATTATTCCGGCATCTCCTGCGGCTGGTCATGGGGTTTCCAGCCCACGTCGGCCCATCACAACATCATCGACTTCAATCACATTCATCACCTCAGCAACGGAGAAGGCCTCAGCGACATGGGCGGCATCTACACGCTCGGCATCTCGCCGGGCACCACCGAATGCTACAACCATGTCCACGACGTCTACAACTACGCGTATGTTTCCTACGGTTCCGGCCTCTACCCCGACGAGGGCAGCTCCGACATCCTGCTGGCAAACAACGTGGTTCACCACGTCCGCAGCTCGCCCCTCTTCATGCACTACGGCGCCGACTGCATCGTCAGCAACAACGTCCTCGCCCTCGGCGGCAAGGGCCCGCTCCGGCGCTCGCGCGAAGACAAGCGCTGCCACTACAGGGCCGTCTGCAACATCGTCTACTGCGATCATCCGCAGATGATGGACGGGCCCTGGAAAAACAAGGACTGGTATCTGGCCGACAACCTCTACTGGAGCACGGCGGGCGAACCGCTGTTCGCCGGACGCACCTTCGCCGAGTGGCAGGCAGAGGGCAACGACAAAGGCTCGATGGTCGCCGATCCGCTCTTCAACAATCCCGAGGCGGGCGACTTCACGCTGAAGACCGGCTCGCCCGCACTGAAAACCGGCTTCCGCCCCATCGACCTCAGCCGGACGGGCCTGTACGGCGACAGAAAATGGACGTCCCTGCCCGGCAAGTACCCCAACCGAAAACGCGTGGAGATCGCCCCGCCCGTCGAAGTGCCGATCACCGTCAACTACACCTTCGAAGATCTCGTGCCGGGCGCCAAGCCCTACGACTGCGACATCCATGAAGACGGCGGCGCCGTAGTCGCCGTCACCGACGAGCGCGCCGCCGAAGGCCAACAGTGTTTGAAATTCCAAGACGCGCCCGGCGCGCACTACCGGTGGCTGCCGCATCTGGAATACAAACGGACCTACACGAACGGAACCGTCATCCTCTCGTGGGACATGCTGAACAGCAAAGAGCACCCGGACGACTTTAGCGTGGAGCTGCGCGACTATTCGCAGGGCGGCTACCTGAGCGGCCCCGGCGTCACCGTCGGCGCGGACGGCACCGTCAAGGCCTCCGGCCAGGTCGTGGCCAAGATGCCCCTCGGCGAATGGGCGAAGGCGACCGTCGAGATCGCCCTCGGAAAAGAGCCCCCCGCCACCTACCGCCTGCAGCTCGACATCCCCGGCCAACCGCAAGTCGTCAAAACGCTGCCGGTGCCCGGCAAATCATTCAAGACCATCACGTGGCTCGGCCTCATGAGCAACAGCGTCTTTCGTCACACGGGCCGCTTGACCCACCACTCGGAAAACGCTAAAGTGTACCCGTTTTTTTGCGGGCGTAGCTCAATGGCAGAGCCCCAGCCTTCCAAGCTGGTTACGAGGGTTCGATTCCCTTCGCCCGCTCCATTCGAGCCAGGGTGGCGAAATGGCAGACGCAGCAGACTCAAAATCTGCCGCCCGAAAGGGTGTGAGGGTTCGACTCCCTCTCCTGGCACCATCAAAATAGCCCCGATTTATTGGGGTTTTTTGCTTTTTTAGCCCGAATGCCCGTTTTTGGCCTATACCATCCTGTCCTTATCTGTACACTCGTTTTCTATCCCCGGTCGGCCTTCTCAAGCCACAATAAGACACAGGAGGTTTCTCAAGTCACACGTCAAACCACAGATTGCCATAAGGTCGGGAGTCTGAAAACGGCTTTCGGCTGAGACGTGAGGATTTTCAACCTTCGGCCGGAAAGAGTGTAAACGACTCGCCAGCCACCCGATTACGGGCACCCCGCGCGAACCAACGGCTAACCCGTTGTCGGCACGGGGGTGTCTGGGCACAGCCCCAGCATTCAGGGGGAGGCGGCGCGTGCTCGCGTTTAACTGATAGCCTTTCGCGCGCGCGCGAGGCACGCCGCCGGAAACCTCGCAGACCCACCCCACTCCGGCCCTATGGGGGGCTTGGGACTCCGGTTTTCGGGCGGGGCGCATCTGCTGGCGGGGTACCCTGTCCGTTCCCGCACCTCGGATATGGGGGGCCGTTTGGGGTGCAACCAGAGGTGAAATGGGGGTGTAAGGGCTGGTGTTATGGGTGTGTTATGGGAGGGGATGAGTGGAAAAGGGGTGTTGACTGACACGAAACAGGGGGGTGTTGCTTTGACGGGTGGCGCTGCTGTCGGGTCAGTGGCGTGTGCGGGCCGAAAGGGACCCCCACTGATGCGGTGCTGGGCGGGACAATTCCCGCGCCGTGACGAGAACCGACAACCACTTTTGATTTTTGGGTTTCATTTCACACTTTTGACGAGTAACATGTTGCTGACGTTGGAAACGAGAGGAACGCCGCCTAACGATCTAACGATCCACACCATTACAATCTGACGTGTTCAACCACGTCGCGCTTCAGTCGAAAACCGCGAATTTTCAATACAGGAAGCGAGACTTGCGAGCACGCCCCCCATGGGTCGCGGCTCCTTGTTTCGTGTTTCCTTCACGGGGCTTCGCGGTCCCTCGACCGGGGCATGAGCTTGGATGTCCGCGCTCCGCCTTTTTAAGCGGCACGCGGTCCGGATGAGGAGGTGACAGCATGGCACACGAATTGTTGCGGGATGACAAGGGCAAAGCCTGTATCATGTATGTGGACGAGGTGCCTTGGCACGAGTTGGGACAACGTCACATGACACCGCCGACGGCAGCGGAAGCGATAGAGGCTGCATGTCTGAACTGGCGAGTGTCAAAGACGCCCCTTTTCTATCACGAGTCGATTGAAGTAACCGGCATTGTGCCCGGACATTTTGCGGTTGTGCCGACTGACGGGTGGATTAAGCGAGAACGTCCCGTTTTCGGAGTCGTTACCGACCAGTACGAGCCGCTGCAAAACTCCGAGGCGTTCAGTTTCTTTGACCCGTTGGTTAAAGACGGGAAGGCTACCTATGAGACTGCGGGGGCTCTTGGCGAGGGCGAACGCGTGTGGGTCATGGCCAAACTCAACAAGACCATGCGTATCGGACAGAGCGGGAATGACGAGGTTCAACAGTATCTCCTGTTGTCGAACAGTCATGACGGCAAGAGCGCGGTTCAAATCAAGTTCACGCCGATAAGGGTGGTGTGCAATAACACGCTGTCTCTGGCCCTACAATTGGGCGAGGCTATCAAGATCGAGCACACCCAAGACGTGAACAGGCAGATGGATCTTGCGCGGGACATTTTCGCCAGAGTCACAACCCAATACGAGAGGATTGAGGAAGACTTTCAGAAAATGGCGCGTGTCCCTGTCGTCCAAAAGCAGATCGAAGAGTATTTTGGAGAAGTATTCCCAGACCCCAATCCGCCGCAGGACAACGCCGGTGAAGCGCGTTACGAGGCAGAGAAAAAGCGTGCGGCGCGAGACCGGGAGTGCTGTAAGGTTCTTTTCGAGAATCCGCGCAACAAGTTGCCGGGCACCGTAAACACCGTTTGGGCCGTTTACAATGCCGTGACCGACTACGTGGACCACCGTCACTCTGTAGGGAATAATCGCGCCCTCAATCCCTCAATCCGACTGCAATCAATCTGGTTTGGGAGAGGGAGCGCCATCAAGACACACGCTTTCGACACCGCCCTCAACCTGTTGTCAAACAGGTGAAGCGGAGAAGGGTCGCTAAGGGTATTTATCAATTCTTCAAGGATAAACGTCATGACAGAATCATCACAAAAACCTGTTGACTCATCGGATGAAAAAGCAATTCCAAAAACTGTATCAGACCCCAACCGGAAATATGTCCCAAGCGGCCGATCAACCCCCAAAACGCTTCAGACATATTTGTTGTTTTCAATAATCGCTATTTTCGCGATTCAGATACCCGTCTATGTTACGTCGTTTCTTTCAGTTTCGATAATCCCGATTGTTTTTTCAATGTCAGGGAAGATAAATATAAACAGAGGAGGTGCCCTTTCAATAGTTTTGTGGGGCATCTTCGCCTTTTTAGTAGGGTATTTTGTCACGGGTTTAATGCTTGGAAAGTTTATCCGCATCGGAACAGAGCGTTCTCATTGTAGGAATCGTCGCATGGAGATACTAGCCGTTATTGGAACACTTATTGCGGCGTTCTGCCTGAAGGTCTGTATCGTTTACTATATTTCGAAAAGCCACACGAAAGCTCAAAATGTAAATGTGTTTGATTTGCCGATCCGCTTTTGGGTTGAGATGGTGTTTTCTTGGGGACTTATTGCGCTAGGTTCTTTGACAGACAAAATGAGGCCCTATTGCGAGGAGTGCGAGAACTATATGCACAAGAAGCAATGCCGCTTCTTGCCATCAGAACTTGTTTCTTTGTTATCAGGAATTTCATCTTGTAATCAAGACTTGCTCCGAGGATGCGAACGCACAGACACAAATTATCCGTCAGTTGAGGTGCAATTATACACCTGTGACCGTCTCCACAGTGGATTCATTGAGGTCATTCTGAACACCGAAACAACCGACGAGAAAGGGAACAAGAAAAAATCATCCAAGACCGTCTATTCAGATCAAATGGCTTCTGAAGCGATCAACGTTTGGTGCAGAGCAATGGCTTAGGCAAATACATGACTCCAGCCTATAACCGCGTACGATTAATACCGCAGATCATTGCGGTCCTGATGCTTCTTTGGGCGCTTAACCCAGAGAACCCCTACGGCTATTATTTGTTGCTTCGTATAGTCCTATGCGGCGTCTGTACGTTTCTAGCCTATCGTGCCTTGAAACGCGGCAACGACACATGGGCTTGGGTTCTCGGTGGGACTGCGGTGCTCTACAACCCCATTATGCCCGTTCATCTCACACGAGAGACTTGGTCGATGGTGAACATCGCAACCGTTGTGATGCTTGTGGCAACCGGCATCGACTTCCGTAAGGCATTGCTCAAAAGTCTCTCCGGTTTTTCCGGAGCCTACACCGTCCCCGACAGCGTAACAGCCATCGGTGATAGGGCCTTCGTAAAATGCCGCCACCTCACCTCCGTCACTATTCCAGACAGCGTCACCTCCATCGGCACCTGGGCCTTCTACGGCTGTTCTTCCCTCACTTCCGTCACCATCCCCGCCAGTGTCACCTCCATCGGCGAACTGGCCTTCAGCGGCTGCACCGCTCTCACTTCCATCAATGTCCATCATGACAACAAGAAGTACGCCAGCGTCGGCGGAGTCCTGTTCAATAAGGAGTGTACCGTTCTGATCCATTGCCCAATGGGGTTTTCAGGCGTTTATAACATCCCCGACAGCGTACACTCCATTGGTGACCGAGCCTTCAGCGAGTGCACCTCCCTTGCCACAGTCACCATCCCCGCCAGCGTCACCTCCATCGGCACCTGGGCCTTCTACGGCTGTTCTTCCCTCACTTCCGTCACCATCCCCGCCAGTGTCACCTCCATCGGCGAACTGGCCTTCAGCGGCTGCACCTCCCTTGCCACAGTCACCATCCCCACCAGCGTCACATCCATCGGCGAGGGTGCCTTCCGCCGCTGCACCTCCCTTGCCACAGTTACCATCCCAGCCAGCGTCACATCCATCTGTACCTGGACCTTCAGCGGCTGCACCTCCCTCACCTTCGTCACTATCCCCGCTAGCGTCCGTTCCATCAACGAATACGCCTTCTACGACTGTTCTTCCCTCACCACCGTCCTCTTTCTCGGTGACGCGCCCTTTGTCTTCCCCGCTGCCTTTTCCGGCACCCGCGCTTCAATTTATTACCTTCCCGGCACCTCTGGCTGGGGTGCCGCGTACGACAGCCTGCCCGCCAAACCACTCCTCAAGTACGTTCAAGAAAACGGAGGAATCAAGATCACGGGCATAGATCCTTCCTTCGAAGGTAAATATTTACATATTCCGCATAGTCTCGCGGGCCACAATATTACCGCTATCGGCGACTCCGCCTTCCGTAACAGCCGATCCATCGTTGCCGTCACGATCCCCAACAGTGTGACCGCCATCGGCGAACACGCCTTCTCCTTCTGCGCTGGTCTCACTTCTATCACCATCCCCAACGGCGTCACCTCCATCGGCGATGGTGCCTTCTCCGTCTGTCCCTCACTCACCTGTGTCACCATCCCAGACAGCGTCACCTCCATCGGCAAAAGCGCCTTCTCCATCTGCTCCTCACTCGTCTCTGTCACCATCCCCACCAGCGTCACTAACATCAGTGCCCATGTTTTTGCCTGGTGCCGATCCCTCGCCACCGTCACCATCCCCGACCGCGTCACCTCCATTGGCGATGGGGCCTTTTTCTTATGCACATCCCTCGCCACCATCACCATCCCCGCCAGCGTCACGTCCATCGGCGACAACGCCTTCTTCGGGTGTTCCGCACTCGCTTCAATCCTCTTCACTGGCGACGCGCCGACTATTTGTTCCAATGACGCAGACGACATCCGCGATGCCTTCCCCAAATTTCCCAAAGCATTTTTCAATACCTGCGCCAAGATCTATTGCCGCCCCGGCACCTCTGGTTGGAATCCCAAGCTGAAAGAGAAAATGACCTTCCGGTCAGATGACGAGTTTGCAGCGTACGTGGACAAGCACCCCGACGAAACGTTTTGCTGGATGGAGGGCGAGCATTTTGAGATCGTACCCAGCGAGGTGACGAGCACAACCGAGGAGTGCGGAGAGACGGGCAAAATTTGTGTCGAATAGGGGGTAAGAATGCAACTAAACGCGATTCAACGAAAAGTGATTTTGATAGGTATCGCCGTTATCGTTCTCATGGGTCTATTTCCACCTTGGACATACACATACAAATCTGAATCGACTTATAGAGAGCAACCTGCTGATTATGGTTGTATCGCGTTTCCACCGAGCACACTAACATGCTCAGTTCATAGCGGAATCAAGATCGATATGTCGAGGTTGCTCATTCAATGGGCAATAACTATAGCCGCATCATGCTTTGGATTGCTGTTAACCGCAACGAAGAAACATGAACAAAAGAACTGACAAACTAGTCCGGAGAGCAGAGCCGAACCTGCCCCCCTGCAAATTGGCCGTAGCCGCATCAGTAGCGAATCAGCGTATTGTTATCCCATTTTCCGGCTAATCCTTGTGAGCATCTTCCGTTTTTCTTTCTCCGGCAGACTGCTGCGGGTCATAAGTTCCGGGGCGACGACCTCCAAAGCTTCCTTACCGAACTTGTCACAGATGTTCAGGAGGGCACTCGAAAGTGTGGCATTACGCATTCCCTCTTCGTCGAGTCCCTCTACCGTGCGGGCGTACGCCTTGGCGCGTTCCTGCGCCGTGGCGGTGCCCCTGCGCTCGATTTTGAGGGGCTGGGGATACTCACCGCCTGTTTTATAACGCTCGAAAAGGTCAGTGCGCAGCGATTCGGCTCTCCAATTCGTGTGATGGAGCGCCCCAACATCGGTTTCGGCGTCGAAAATGAGACTGCTGGGACGCCATGAGGGGCAGCCGGAGGCGTGCGGGAACCTAGCGCCGACATCCTCCGCCCACCTGCTGACCGCCTCGCTCTGCTGATCCGACGTGCCGTTCGCCACCCTGACCACGGCGAATATCAGACCCGTGGGCTCCTGGCCTGAGAATATGACATGAGGCTCTTGCTCCAGCCACTCCACCAGGGCCTGAGGATCGGCGGCTAGCCACTTGGGGCAGCGGATCTTGCATCGCTTCTGGTCGCCGAACACGGTTCCGTCTCTCATACTGGCATGGGAGTTCAGAAAATACCTACCGCCCTCCCTCAAGGTTTTGAGGTGTACGGTAGTCACCCCCCCCTCCTCGGATGCTTCCGCAACCATCATGCTCCGAAGGAGCGCCGCTGATTTTCTCGCCGCTGAAGGCGTTACCTCAATACGCCGGGGGGACTGTGTATTATATATATACCCCCTGGCGTATTCGGGTAACGCTTGTCGCCGACACCGTACATGCCGCTGGTTGCGGGCACGCTGGCTGGTTTCCGGCTTCTCGAATGTGCGGCTGGCGACCCAAGCGCAAAGGGTGGCTTGGTTGGCGGCAAGCTCGTACACCGGAGCGCCCGCCAGCGTGCCCAACCGTACGAGGCCGAGGCTACGAAGTTGAACCTTCCGGCGCTTGTTGAGGCTCTGGAACACCGTCAGCCCTCCGAACCGCACGAGGTAGCGCAGGTCGTCGCCGCCCTCCCAAACCAGTTCCGTGCGCTCGACTCTCACGGGCCTGCGGTTGGTCTGGATGTAGTATGCCCGCGCGGCGGCGTCGTTGGCGGGGTCGTTCCTGAAGCAATTCTGTGCCACCGCCCCCCGCGACAACCCCAAGAAAAACGGCTGCCCCGTCCGACAGGGGACAAGGAACTTTGCCACCACGACAGACAAGTCGGGCTTTTCGCCGCAGAGCGCCCGCAACTGGGGCAGCCAGTGCGGTTCTTCCTGCTCCGCCACCCCCTTGCTTCTGGGATCAAACGTGAAAACCACAGTCAAGTCTTCGGTGTTCCCGACACGGAGCAAACGCAATTCGTCCTTGGTGACGAGGCACACCCGCCCGGCCTGGGGGCTGAAGGGCTCGTCCATCCTGCCATGGTGGCGGTAACAGTCGAAGCGGGACGAATAGGGGTCGTATTTGTACATTATACATAACGGGGTTGAAACGGACGGTCGGGATGTGGTAAAGTGAAACTATGTCAAGGCGACCGAGGCAATCATGGCGCGGGTGGGCGGCACCT
>Ga0172375_10000959_pt1 | contig 46796 bp, 41 predicted proteins | sample LakKiv1m_FD_114537 | JGI IMG/M metagenome (GOLD analysis project Ga0172375, IMG submission 114537) | Freshwater microbial communities from Kabuno Bay, South-Kivu, Congo - kab_092012_11.1m | ecosystem: Environmental > Aquatic > Freshwater > Lake | place: Democratic Republic of the Congo... | reverse complement strand
AGGAGACCGAATGGGGGCTAAAAAGAAGAGAAAGATTGAAAAGACCCTGCACGAATTCATCAAAGATGAATCCGGATTTGTTTCCAAGGAAAAGATACTCAAGATCGGGCTCGGGACGATCTCTGCCCTGGGTATCTTAAGCGCCTTTTCTGCGAATGTCATTGCGCAACATACCAACCACAGCTCGCACGCCAATAATCTCGGGATCGTGACTGTTTCGGCATCGTGCGTCAGGGTAGATCATTCGAGTCACTACTCGCATTCAAGCCACAGCTCCTATTAAAGACATCCATATATCCCCGAAAAGTCGTCAAGCGGCACGCCTTTTCTTTTTGGAGTTTTTTGAGCGCCAAAAAGAAATTATAAACATCCTTTTGTGCGCGCGGGCTCTTCATCTTTTCGTGATGCCCCAATATGCCCACCATCCGGCCCGGACTTTTCAAGTGTTTCCAGAAGGTATTCATCGACCCCCGAAGGTCATGCCCGAGAGGGAGCGAGAGGCCTATAGGAAAAGAGACAACGCGCCCTTGGGGAAAGATCTCTTCTTTGCGGGCTGAGAATATCTTAAAACCGCATTCTTCCACTACCCGCAATGTCGCCTTGTCATACCCATGGAAAGGAGGGACAAAGGCATCCGTAAAATCCCCCTCGAAAACCTCAAGCATTTTTGACCTGCCGCAGCATATGTCCCGGTATTGAACAGAATAAGACCGTAAGGGCCCGAACTCATATTTGCCGTCATGATCATGCAGCGCTTTGCCTTTAAGATGATAGTCCGCATGCCGCCATCCATGCTGAACAATGTCGACCAAGAACGGCTTTTTCTTTTTTTTAGACCTCAAGAAACGAACCAGGGACGGCTGCATCTTGGCAGGGATAACAGCATAAACAACCGGGATAGCGTTATCGAAACAATGATTAAAAAAGGCGAGGAAGGCCGGGGTCAGCCGCCAGACATCGTCGTCGCGGATAAAGACCAATTTATTCATGAGGCATCCATGGATCCGAAGTCCAGAGCGTGCCGCCGGAATGCAGGGCCCATTGCCTGCTGCCGCCTTTGCACCAACCTGCATAAAAACAGCGGCGGCACTTCGTCGGCAGATAGACCAAAGAGCGTAAACGCCTCACCAGAGGATTGCGCCAGGCTTTCAGGAGATCCGTTCCAAGATCCTTATTCATAGCGTAGCTCGGCTTATAAAAACCTCGCGTATCAAGGACCAGGCGTGTGTGCCCATCGTCCCACAATCCTCCCAGGAACAAATGACAATTGCTCGCCGGATCTCCAGCAATACAAAATGGCACAGGGTTGGCCACCTTGATAGATAACGGTCCCCGGTAACGCTTCAAGCAACGGACAAGTTTTATAAATTCGCCCTGCTTGAGCTGATAATCTTCGTGTAAAGACGCTGCTATAGGACGATAAAGTTCCCAATACGTGACTTGAGCCGATCTCAAGATGCGCAAATAGTCCGTCAGATGGTCAATCAGGTGCCGGGAAACAACGGTTCCGATGCGTACATGGCGACACTGGTTTGCGATAAGACGGATGCGGCGTAGCTTGGCCCGAAAGTCGCTCTTGATACCCGTCAGGCGCGACTCCGACGAAGAATCGCATCCCTGCATAGAAATAAGGATGCTATCCGCATAGTGCCTGAAAAATTCCGCCCTTGCTTCATCGAACAACAAGCCATTGGTGTTCAACGAGACCTGAAAACCAAATTTCTTGGCAGCGATGACGGCCTTCTGCAGATACGGGTATAGAAGCGGCTCGCCTCCGGTGAAACGAACGCACTGGCAACCCGCGCGGCGCATCTGTTTAAAAACCTTAAAGAGAGCCGATAACGGCAAATGCCTGATATCGGCCCCCGCATGAAAACATATGCCGCAGGCAAGATTGCATGCGGTCGTGACCTCTATGGCTACTTCTCTGGGGATATCCGCAAAACACGAAGGCATAAAGCCTCTGGATGGCCCTGCGCAAGACGCACGAAAACGGCATGCGGTGCAACGGCTGTCCTTGGACACGCGGCCGCGCATCTGAACAAAATGATCCCAGGCGTCCGGCATGGCACAGACAGGCATATTCCTGATCGCAATAAAATGATCGCGTTCATAGCGATTAAGCAGCAAGTAGAGGTAGGGGCGCAGTCGGACAGAGTCTGAAGAGCTCGCAAGAATATCGATCAGGCGCCCGTCGCGCCTGACCCGTCCGCCCAAAACATCAATCTTGCGCAATAAAGACGTCAGGGCTTTCATATCACTTCCATGCCCAGCTCATGAGTTTTAGCACACCTTTGAGAAAATGTGTATGGGTCAGCAAGACGCCCACGAACATGTGGGGCGCCAGGATAATGGTGTTTTCCGTGCGGTTCTCTTTTTTGCTGCGGTCGTCGGCCATGAAGAAAAAATCCAGCAGTCTGAAAAAAACAGTATAAATAGCAATGATCTTGGTGCTGGCGATCATCGCCCAAAAAACCTCTCTGGCGTTCGGAAAAATGAAGAACCTGCTGACAATGCCGAGGGTGATGATGAGATAGAGGAGGCGCCTCGATTGAAAATATTGGAGGATGTGATAGATGACTGAATAGGAGACATAGGTCAGAAGGATATAGACCAGCGGCGAAAAATATGCTGACCAAAATGACAAGATATATGGAACAACCCAGCTGAAACTGAGGATAAGGAAAAAAGAGTAGATGAGTGGACGTATCTCGTTGAAATCAAGCATCTTTTTGGTACATTTGTTGATGTATTCACGGTAGGAACGGGCAACAAACACCATAGAAACAGTAATAACCACAAGGCAAACGATCATGATGGTGTTTGCAAAAATCACAAGGGATGAAAAAGGAATGATCCGCCTGTCCAGGGGGAAGGGGAGCAGGAAGGAATAGACAATGAAAAGCTTCGCATCTCCCGCACCCCATGTTTCCGTAAAATAAAGGATCAGCCCGATACTCATCGCGATACAGAGGTTCCCGACAAAAAGGACCGGGTCGATCTCAACTCCTTTAAAAAGAATAAGATACGCATAAAGACATCCGCCGGCCGAAAGGCTAAAAAAAAGGTCCCAATTTTTTATAATGCCTTTTTTGAAATCGTAAAAAGTCGACCGCACCCCCAGGATAACCAGGAGCGGCAGGAAAGAAAGCGTTATGGTTGAAATATCCATGTAATTCTGTTATAAATTATTGAGTCCGCCTGAAACGAGGCGTGTATATGCTTGAGGCGGCAGGAACAAAAAACGCCTCGGCTATCTATTGTATAAAAATTTTGGCACGCCGTCTATTCTTTTCCCATGCCTATCAGATATGACTCCATGCGCATCGATAAGCTGCTGATCAAGCATTACGAGCAGGGTATTAGAGATACCCTGGGCCGCATCGACGGTCTCAATGACATCGCAAACCTCCTGAAAGATTGGGAGGCGGAATTCTCGCGATATATCGGCACGCATTATTCCCTAGCCCTCAACTCCGGAACCGACGCTCTCCAGATGGCCCTGCTGGCGCTCGAACTGAAGAAAGACGACGAAGTTATCATCCCGAACGTCACCTATCCGGCCGTTCCCCTGGCGATCCTCTATGCCGGAGGCATCCCTGTCCCCGCGGATTGCCGTCCCCATGATTATCAGATGGACCCAGACTCTGCCGAACGGCTTGTTTCGAAACGAACAAAGGGTATTATAGCCGTCCACATGTTCGGCAGGCCGGCCCCCCTGGAGGCGCTCCTGAAGCTCGCGAAAAAAAAGGGATTGTTCGTCATAGAAGACGTCTGCCAGGCGGAAAGCTCAGAGTACAAAAAAAGAAAATTAGGCTCTTTCGGCGAATTGTCATGTTTTTCGTTCTCATATTATAAACCTCTGTCGTCGTGCGGCGGTGGAGGCGGAATGCTGTGCTTCAACAATCCCGAACATCAGAAAATCGCCGAACTCACGAATATATGGAAGGATGAGGCCGTTCTTCTGGACGCAGGCCAGCGTTTCGCGCGGATGTATCTCTGGGACCTGATCGCCGTCAAAACAAAGTTCAAATTTCTTAAAGATATCCTCAAGTCACGGTTGAAGATCAAGGCTATATTTGAGAAAGGACTGGCGGGGATCAAAAATATTGGTTTTCCGCGCGACGACAAAGACACACTGACTGTTCCCCAGGTCTTCGTCATAGACTTGCGCGAACGAGATCAACTGGGGCAACACCTCAAAAACAACGGGATCCACTGGCAGCATCCATACACGCCTTTGCACAAGATGAAGATCTTCCGTTCTTTTATACGTCAGGACATGCCCAATAGCGACGCCTATGAACGCCATGCGCTTCATCTACCCCTTTTCTCCTTTATGAAGGACGAAGAGGCTTCGTTCATCGTAGACGCCATCGGAACATTTTTCGCCCGCATCCGAAAGACCCGTCCATGAAAAGGCTCTGCATTTTCTATCACAATACCGGCTCCCTGGGCCATGCGCGCATCATTTACGCCCTCGTCAAGGCGATCACCGCACGATCCGGCAGAACAATCGATATAACGGTCATCGAAACCGGACCGGAGAGAATTCGTTTGTTTCCTATCGACCGTTATGCAAGGCTTTCGTTCATTCCCCAACGGGACCGCGGGCATGCATGGGGACACGGCCTGATGCGGGAGATAAGGAAAATCCGGCCGCATGTCTTCATGACAGAACAGTATCCCTTCTTTCGCCACCCCGAGCATAGGCTGCTCTTACCCGTCCTGACGGAACTGCGTACCCGCGGTATAACGACCATTTCCAGCACAACCCACCTGGACTGGACAGATACGCTTCATTTATTCCTCCCGAAGGCCTACGATATGGTCCTTTATCACAGGCCGGAGACGGAAGTCCGGGCATACAATCGATATCTCCCCATCCAAGAGCGGGAGCGGTTGAAGCATGTGTTGTTTGCTTGCCGCAAGATGCTGTTTGCGACGGGTTTTATCTACGATGATGAAAAGGCCGCCCGGAAGGCGGACCAGAGAAGGAATCGCGTGGTTTTCTCCGTCGTCGTCAGCAGGGGAGGGCTCGCAGACAACCCAGGGTTTATCCGTCAATGCCTTAAGCTGGCCCTGAAACGAAAAGACTGGCATTTCACCATGTCCGTGGGCGGCATGGCGCTGCCGCACAGTCTGACGCGCCTCTTGAACCGCGTGGACAACCTGGATTATTTTCCGTGGTCGTATCCTGACTTCGAAAACAAACTTCATGATGCGGACATCAGCTTGAACCTCGCAGGATACAACACCATGGTCTCTCTTCTGAAACACGGAACACCCACAGTGATCTTGCCCGTACGAACAGCGGAGCAACTCTGGAACGCGAGCTTCCTGGGGCAACATCTTGCGTCCTGCATTATCGGCGCGCGCGATGCGACTCCTGAACACCTGGAAAGCCTGATTACGGGACTTCGGAAGGAAAAACAATGCGGGACGCGGGATGCGATCCCCGGGGCGTGGTTTGAAGGCGCCCGGCGTTCGGCAGATCTCATTCTTGGGCGCCTCTAAACAAATACGATGCGAATATCTCCCTTGATAAAGCACTGCTGGATATTCATCACTGACCGTTGTCAGCTGGATTGTGATTACTGTTTTTTCAGAACAAAGACGCGGACGAAAACCCTGACCGAAGGGCAGGTCCGTCAATTGTTCGGCCTGCTTAAAGACGTGCGCAAGATCGAATTTGTGATTTCGGGCGGCGAACCGCTCCTGCAGTGGGATTTAGTTGCGTCGCTCATCCGGGGCATCGGGCGCCGTCATCCCAAGAGTTTCATCCTGCTTCAATCGAACATGATCCTGATGACGCCGGAAAAAATACGTTTTTTAAGAAAACACCGCGTGCTCCTGGAGCCCGGCATTGACGGACTGGCCGAGACAACGGCCAAACACAGACAAGGGACGTCCCTGCATAGACACCGCAAGATATGTGAGAACGTCAAAATGGCTGTTGGGGCCGGGATGGAGGTGTTTCCGACGATGACCGTCCATCCGCATGACACTTCCGCAATGACAGCCAATTTCAAATTCCTGGCGGCCATGAACGTTTCCCGGATCGACGTGCATCCAGCGTTCCTTGCGCCGTGGACGGCGGACAGCGCCAGGGATTTTATCGAGCGTTACCGGCGCCTGGCGGCGTTTTCCCGTTCAACTTCCCTAAAGACAAAACTATGTCCATGTTACAGCCGCCCCATGGCCTTCGGCCACGATCTCGTCGTCCTGCCGAGCGGCGATATTTTGCCCAACTGGACCTTTCTGACGTTCCCCCCAAAAATCAGGGACAAGTTTTTCATCATGAAACTTGACGACGACCATGTATTATTCCATGCGTCGCGCTATCGCGACCTTCTCGGCCGCTACATGGACCTGTTTAAGAAAAAGGGAGTCTCTTACAGGGAATTCAGTAATTTTAACGCAGCATTAGCCATGCGGCAGTGGGGCCGCCGTTGCGCGACCGAAGGATTTCGTCACTATCGCGACATCTGCCGGGCCGTCAAAACCATAGACAGATCGCTGTTATAGATCCATATGGGCCGAAAACTCAAAATCCTCATATATTACACACACAAAGAAAGCCTTGGGCATACCTCAAGGATAACGACCCTTGCCAACGCCTTCGCCCGTGCGGCCGGCCGGCGCTTCCAGGTCTATCTGCTTCAGGCGGGAATCCCGCAGCCCCATATTGCCTATGACCGCGAGATCGAAAAGATCGATGTGCCCTATCCTTTTTACAGCAAGGCGCAGTTCAAAAACCTGCCTGTAGACATCCGCAACATGGACATCCGCGCGGAGTTCATCTTTGAGCAGACAAAGGCCATCATGCCGGATATTCTGATGACGGAGTATTTCCCCTTCGGCAGGAGCGAGTGCTTCCTGGAGCTCTCCAAGGCGTTCCTTATGCTGAAAAATCTGAAGAAGAAGATTTTTGCGACGATCGGCTATCCCTATATCACCCTAGACGTCATCAAGAACACGAGCCGTTTTTTTCAATACACGCGCTTCTATGACAAGATCTTCATCCACACGCCGGAAGGTTTTGAATACCCATTCTTCATCAATCTCGTGCCCGATGAGGAACGCCGAAAGCTCTACGAATCGATCTTCGCGACATTGCGCGAGAAGATCATTCATACGGGTTATATCTTCCCGGAATATGAAGAGGGGCTGACGCATGCCAGAACGGAGAATCTGGCCGCATCATGGAAAAGGTCGGGCCGCCCACGACTCTTAGTCAGCCGGGGAGGGGGCACGACATGCCCGAAGATCATCGCTTCTTCCATCCTGGCGCAGAAATACCTCGATGGAGAATACGCCATGCTGCTATCCTGCGGGCCTGCGACGGGAAAAAAAGAACTGGCCTTATTTAAAGATCTCATCCGCAAAAACCGGATAAAAAACACAACGGTCGTTCCTTATCTGCCTCATTTCGGAAAATATCTCCAGGCCAGCGATATCTCCATCAGCCTGGCGGGATATAATACGTCTGTCCAGTTGCTGCGCCTCGGAAAAAAATGCATCGTGATCCCCTATACGGTCCTGGCTAAATCCGGTTGGATCAACGACCAGACGCCCCGTTCACGCCTTCTGGAAAAATATTTGGATGCGCGCCTTTTCGACTATGACGAGCTCAAGAGCGCACCTCTGGCCCTTGCCATCCGGCAGCTTGCGCGGGCCCCGGCACCAAAGCCGCTGCCCCCCGCTTCCTTTCAAGGGGCAGCCAACACCGTCAAAGCAGTCCTCACGCTCCTCTAAGTTTTTTCCAGGTTGATTGTCTTTAGAAAACCATGGTAGGCGTAACAACGGGGACAATGGCCTTGACGCGCCCGGCGGATTCTTTCAATGTGCTCAGGGCCGTAGATATCCTGCAGAAAATGCTTCCTGATTGAGGAAATAGGGGGCATATACAGACATGGGTAGAGTTCACCGGCACAGGTGACGAACAGAAAACTTTCCGGTGTCCGGCAGCTTGTGATGGCTCGCGGGCCAAGCCTGACCATCTTTTTCAGGCAAGAAATGACTTTAGCGTCCGCTGTTTTAGTTGCCGACGGCTTCAGGTCGGCGTTGATGAGATTCAACTGGTGGATGATCTGCCGTTTCACGACAGGGGTATTCCAGTCCAGATCGGCGACACGACAGGAAACCCTGTGATAGTAAGCCGAAGCCTCAAACTCCGCCAGTTTCGGCATAAAACGGAATCCGCGGGATTTCGCCAAAAGATACAGCGCGGAAAGATCACCGTAATTCCTTCCGTTGATCGTAAACTTGATGGAGGGCTTGACAAGCCCCTTACAGTTCTCGGCAATGTAATCAATTGTTTTCATGCATGCGCTGAAAGCGCCCGCGCGGCCGCGCAAGGCATCGTGGTGCGGCCTCAGGCCATCGAGACTGATCCCCAAGCTCACGCCCTTAAGCATCGAATGGTGAGCTTCCATGAAACCGATGATGCGGCGATGATCAAAACCATTGGAATAGATGCCGACGGCCCGCACCAGTTTCTTGAGCTTCAGGATATGAAAAAACCTTAAGATGGCGGGCAGATGAGGGTGGAGAAAAGGCTCCCCGCCCGTCAGGGCGACAGAATTGATATTGATTTTTTTCAGGAGCACTGCTGTGATATATTCGATGGCGGAAAGGGAGAGGGACCTGGCCCGCGGCTCTTTCCAGATGCCGCAGCACCGGCATCGCAGGTTGCATTGATTTGTGATCTCCAGGGTTAAATCTACCAGCTCTGCATTTTTCATCGTCGAGAGCCATTTAATCATTACCGCAGGTTTTCGTCAACAGCTATTATCGACGACAGGGACCCAAAACAGACGATGAGAAGAATACCCTGCGTCGAGTTTATCGTTTTATGATACAATGATAACACTTTATAGACGAACATGAATACGCTCAAAACAACCTCTAAAAACAGAACCGTACCATCGATCCTGCTGGCATATCCTCCCGAATCTTTTGCGCAAGGATGGGGCGGTAACCCCTTTCCCACGACCCAGTTGTGCCTGGCTTCTTTTCTCGAATCCAGGGGAATGAAAAGCGAGATCTATCAGGAGTATCCATTCCGTATCTCCGATATCCTCGGGTTGATCAAAAGAAACCGCCACGGGGCTGTCGGTCTCACCTGCGACTGCTCCAATCTTCAGAGTTGCGCCCATTTAGCGACAGCCATCAAAGAAAATTGCGGCCCTGTCACCGTCATCGTAGGCGGCGTCCATGCGACGCTATACCACAAGGATATTCTGGAACACTTTCCTCAATTTGATGTCATTGTCAGGGGGGAGGGAGAAGAGACCCTCGCAGAGATCATGCCTCGCCTCGGCCACTTGGATACATCGGTCCCCGGGATCACGTTTCGAAAAAAAAACACGCTCGGCATTTCGCAGGACCGGCCGCATTTTATCGATTGCGATGCCTTGCCGCCCCTGTCATACAATCTGCTGAAAAAAACCGGCATTAAAAATTTCGACCGCCTGGACAGCTGGTGGCCCGTCCCGTCGGCCCGCGGCTGTTCCTTTAACTGCGCTTTCTGTGCCAGCGGAAGATTTTGGAAACGTTGTTACAGAAGAAAAAGCCTGCCATGCCTCATCGACGAAATCCGTCGTTGTCAACACGATTATCACGTGGACCGCTTTTTTTTCGACGAGCTGGCCTTCACGTTTGACAGGAATCGGATACGCATGTTCTGCGAGGAATTGCAGCGGCACAAACTGAACATTAAATGGTGTTGCGATACACGCATTGACTGCGTGGATGAAGAGTTGTTGAACATGGTGCACCGGGCGGGCTGCCGACGCATCCATTTCGGCGTAGAATCCTTCTCCAACAGGGTCTTGGGCCTGATGAATAAAAAATATGACAGCGACCGGGCGCTTGCATTGCTCAATGTTGCCCATCGTGTCGGCATCAGGGTTATCTGCAACGTGATCCTCGGCTACCCCGGCGAGACCGACGAAACGCTACGGGACACGCTCTCCCGCATCAATCGGCTGGACAAGGGCATTTTTTGCAACCCTATCATTTTCCATATGTATACAGGGACGGATATCTACGATCTCGCAAAAAAGCGGAATCTCGTCAATGACGCGCAATGGCTCCATGGTTATACGATCCGCGATTTCGTCCGACAGTATTATCCGCCCAGTTTTTTAGAAAAGCTTGTCACTGTCCGCAAGGCCATTCAGCATAAATTCAAAAAATATTCGTTTCGGAAAAACCATTCAGGCGGGCTGGCGGATGAACTCGAAACCAGGCCCATCGCCTACCCATAATTCATCTGACACATGAATTCAACGATCGATACGCTGAAGAATGCCCTGGATGTTCACAACAACCATCTCAGACTGTTCGCCATCAATAAAAACAGGGTGCTGACGGGGCCCAAAATCGTCCTGTTGTATATCACCGATGTCTGCAATTTGAAGTGCCTTCATTGCTGGTATCATTCCCCCCTCGACAAAAAAAAGAAGCTTTGCGGCGAATTGAAATTTGAAAAGATCCGGCAGGTATTCGATGACTGCCGTACCCTTGGAGTCCGGGAAATCCATATTTCCGGCAGGGGAGAACCGACCCTCCACAGCCGGTTCCATGAGATCGTCCAGTATGCAGCCCGGAATAAATTCAAGATGCATCTCTTCACCAATGCAACGTTCCCCCATGACTGGATCAAATGCATCACTCTTTTTGATGTCTTGAACATCGACCTGTCCGCCGTGACGGAAGAACAATACAGCGTCCTGCAATCGGCCGGATCCACAGGCCACTTTAAAATTGTTTTAGGAAATCTCCGTCTCCTGGCAGGCCTTAAAAAACATGGGAAGAAAACCCCGCACCTTAAGCTCGTCTACGTCTTGAATGCGCGCAACTACACCGAAATCCCCCAGGTGTTTGAACTGGCCGAACGCATGAAGATCGATGAAGTCTTTATCAAAAACATCGACACCAGGCGTTTCCATGCATCCCTGCAGTTGACGCCCAGCATCGTTTCAAAAGCGGAATGCATTATAAAAAAGATGGCCCATAAGAAATTTTTTATCAAAAGGAAAAGCAACCTCAAACATAATTTTTTGGCGCGCGGAGTCTATCTTGATGAACTTTTTATGAAACCGACGCGGCCAAAAGCGTGTTATATGACCTGGTATTATACATTCATTTCAACTTCCGGACAGATCACGCCGTGTTGCCAGATGCAAGATTCACATATCATGGGCAATATCTATCGCGATCCTTTTAAAGAGGTCTGGCGCTCCAAACAGTTTCAACGCTTACGGCTATGGGGCAGCCGCTCTCTTTTTGATAACACCATCGACGTATGCCGCTATTGCTGTCATTATCAGGACAATAACGCTATCCAACAGCAACTCCAGCAATTGGGTTTAGCATCATGAGCCGTTCCCATATCTCCAGGACCGACCACGGAACAAAACGCCTCTTGATCTCCCTGGCCAACACCTGCCAGTACCGCTGTGCATTTTGCGTCTATCTCCATGACCGGCAACAGGCAGACCTGCCCCTCAAGGATTGGCTATCCGTTTTGAAACAGGCGAGAGCGGCGGGGTTCGCTACGCTGGAGATCGGATCGCAAGGAGAGCCGACCCTGCACCCGCATTTCGAACGCATCGTGACCGCCGGCCATCGCCTGGGCTATAAGATCGAGGTCCTGACAAATCTCCAAAAATTCAAAGCCATCAGCAATATCCTTCCGTATTTGAACATCCTGACGGTCAATATCAACGCGACAACCCCTGGTGAATTTCAGGCCGTCCACGCGGCAAACAAAAAGCTTTTCGCGCAGGCCATCAAACATGTGGCTGACATCCTGAACACAATCGAAAGCACCGGACAATCCATCGCATTCAAAATCAACTACGTCATCACAAAGGATTCGGCTGGCAAGGCCCTTGGTTTTGTCAGGCGCTTCCATGGCATGATGGCAAAACGCCTGGGACACGCCCCCGGGAACCTACGCATCAATTTCCATCATATGCTTTTGACCCCCGACAACCATCGCCTGGCGCCGGACAAAAAAGAACTGCGTCGTTTGGTCGACAGATGCCGCGCGGCCGCAAAGATCCCCCTGTTCGACGAACACACCAATATCCGGCAATTCATAGATAAGACGCAACGGATCATTGATGCGCATACCCTGATGGGCCCGCTCCACCGCGATACGCTTCCAACGGAGAAAAAGTTCCCGATCGTCAAGCGGCTGAACGGACTCATGACATGCGATGCCTGCCGCGACAACCTTTTCGTTGATTGCAATGGCGATATCTTCGGCTGCTTTAACCCAACCAGGATCCTTTTCGGGCTTCCGGCGAGGGAAGACCCCGCGTTCTATGGCAATGTCAAGGACGGCCTTCTGACAAAAATCCTAGCCGCGCCTCCTTGCGGCGCCATCTCGATGGATTTCACAAGCAGATTTTGGAAGGCCTGCGTCATTTGCGGCCTTAAAACACGGACACAGGCATGTATTCATTCCACGACATAAAACTGCTCCAATTCGGGCTCAAAGAGAACCCCTTGTTCTTTCGCGCCATGAAGCTGTATTTTCCCATCAAACAGATCCGCAAGCAGGAGCAGAATTTTGAAGTCTCCAGCGAATCCTCGGGACGCCGTGCCTGGAGCGCTTCAAGGATCGCCCTCACATGCCTCAAGAAAAACGACGCCTGCCGGCTTTTCAGGCTGCTGGGGATCGAAGCAGAAGCAAAACGATACATGTTCCGCAACAAAGAAGACAATTGTTTCGGAATCGGCATCGCCGTCTATAGTGACCGCTCGCTTTTGCGGGATACGCGATATAAACTCTATAATTACTACCACAAGTCGAAGACGTGGACCGATCAATCCAGACACCTCAGGACAATCGCGGCAAAACTGGAGCTGAATGTTTCTCGCATCGCCTCAGATATCCAGCGCTTCAGAAAGATCAGGATGTCGGCCGTGGATCTCTATGAAACAGGAGAGAGGAGCCTGAAAATCTATTACGGGCCCTTTCCTACGGATGCCTTATTCGCCGTCTACAGCGACCTCCTCAATAAAAAATCCGTAAAGGCCTATCGGGAGTTCTGGAAGAAAGGGTGGCTGCCGCAAAGGGTCATGCTTGTCATCCGGTACCAGAAGAACGACAAGTGGTCGGTCCGAACAGACTTTCCTTTTGACACGAGCGATGTTAAAAAACACCTGAGGCATTTTGACAAGACAGGCGCGGCCCGAAGACTTTATCAAGCCTTGGTTCCCGTCGCAAACATTATACGCATCTCGTATATCTGTATCGACATGGACAAAAGGCCTCGCACCCAGTTCTATTTTTTGGTCCTCTAGAGGAGAAATAAGGGGGAAAAACAGGCGCGTCAGGCTGAGGGTAGTTCCCTCCCAAGAACGCCTATGACGCTCAAGAGCTGCGTTTTGCGTTGATGGATATGATGGAGATACGAACGGATCAGCGCACTATCCTTGTGCAAAGAAAGCGCCTTGGCCTCCTTGTCAAGCGTCTTTTCAAGCTTCTGAACCGCCAGCCTCAAAAAAAGAGCATTCCATAAAGCCTCCTGCCCCCGGCGATCCCTTTCCCTCCGCAAGAACATCCGGGCAAAGGCCTTGACGCGGCCCAACGGCATATCGAAAAGATAAAGGGAAAAACTCATGCTCGCCAGATCCTGCTGGCCGAAATCACCTTTGACGTGTGCCAGGTCCACGACAAAAAACCGGCCCCGTTTCATCAAAATGTTGCTCAACCCGAGATTGGCGTGGAGGAGGGTCGGCGTAAACAGCGAACGGTGCCTGCGATAAAACCCGTTGAGCCGGTCCAGGACGCGAAAAAGAACAGCGGCCTGTTTCCAGGCACCGAACCTACCCAAGGCTGCACATAACGCTGCAAGACGCCGGTCAAAAGACTCAGATATCTCACAGGATCCGGGATGCCGACGGGAAAAATCGCGCAAAAGGATTCGCATTCCGGCCATGATATCGGCAACGCCAGCCAATAAATTGCCGTTAAGGGAAAAATCGTATAGAGGCCTGGCATCTATCCAATCATAGCATGCCGCAAAAGCTCCCGGAAGACGCACAAAAGGGCTTTTTTGGCCCGCCGTCAGCATCGCAGGAACAGGGAAGCGGCGCTTAATAAGAAAACGATTCAAGGAAAGTTCCCCCAGGAAGGATTCCGGTTGCTGCCCGGTATAAAATTTCAGCAAAAATTCTCCTCGGGTGCTTTTCAGGTAAGCTGTAAAATTCGAGTGTGAAACCCGGATGTTCCTTTCGGGAACGAAACGCTCGGGTTTGCCGATGTGATACAACCCGCAGAGGCGCTCAATCACCTTGCCGGAAAAAGGGAAAGGGCGCAGGTCAAAAACCCTAGCATCAACCCCCCCTACGACATGTTTTACGTTTTGACTGACGGTTCTATTTGCCTTCATTAAGACACCTGGCCACAGAGGCAGGCTTGCAGGATATTCATCCCTAGTATATAATAAAACTCAAGATGCTTCGAAGCGATCCCTACGGAAAATATCGTTTAATGGGAATTGTGAAAAAACGGGTCCTGATCGGCCCTCATTCACTGCATTTGCATATCATCAACTCATGCAATCTCGCCTGCACATATTGCTGGTATCATTCGGCCGCGCAGACCCCGCGGGACCGGCCCCGTTTCCAAGCAGGCCAAAAGATCGATACAGCCGCGCTCTTCAAAACCCTAGATGAATGCCGCAAACTCAAGGTGCAGCATATCTGCATTTCCGCCAAGGGTGAGCCGACAATCCATCCGGAGTTCGAAGAGATCGTCGACTATGCCCACGGCAAGGGATTCCTCTTGACGCTGCAGACAAACGGCACGTTCCCGAACCGGCTGCTGAGCTCGGTCTCGAAAATCAACGACGTCAGGATCAACCTCTCGGCGACCTCTTCTTCAGAATACCAAAAATTGCAGGCGAACAACAATCAATTTTTTTTTGATCAGGTCATCCGCAACATCGCTTATCTCGGTAAATTCCCCAGCAATAAGCTGCGTGTCTGCATTCACTATATCCTGAACGCCGCTAATTATCAGGGATTGCCGGCGATCTTTAAGATCGCCAAAGAGCTGAATGCCAAAGAACTTGCCATCCGATATATCCGGACAAACCGGACAAACCAGCAGTTAAGATTGACCCCGGGAATGCTCAAGACGTGCGAAACAACCCTTGAAAGCCTGTACCGGAACCCCGCCTACGCACGCATGAACACAAATGTCTTTTACAACTACCAGCAGTATGGCTATTTCCTGGAAAGAACAGTTAGAAGCAGAGACCCGGGACATTGCTACCTCGGCTGGTTCAAGAGCTTTTTGACGGAAGAGGGAAATGTCTGGGGATGCTGTTCGGTGAATAACGAGTTCTTGATCGGCAATATTCTGAAGAAATCTTTCACTCAACTTTGGTGCTGCCGGGAATATCAGGCCTTCCGCATGAAAGGGTCATCCGGCATCTTGTCGCGGACTTTTGAAGCCTGCCGGGAATGCTGCTTTCTTGAAGAAAACACGAATATCCGAGAGGCAAAAGACAGGCTGAGACTGCCGTCTCTCTAGGCCGACGGCAGGGTCGCCATTTTTCTGCGGCACCATCCAACCCCAAAGACCTCATCACTGGGATACAAGAAACGGCCACGACGACTTTATCATGATGGATGCATACGATAAACTTAGGCTCATTGGATCGGCGAAAAACAGGGTCCTGGCAGGTCCCCGAAAAGTCGTTTTTTTGTTAACGAATATATGCAATTTTAAATGCGCATACTGCTGGCACCATTCACCCCTTTTAAAGACCAGGCCTCCTTATGTCAGAAAAAAAACGGAGCTGCCTTTCGAAGCCGTCAAAAAAGTCATCGATGATTGCCACAGCTTAAATGTCCGGCACATCCAACTGGCGGCGCGCGGAGAAACGACGCTTTACAGCCGATTCTCCGATCTGGTCGACTACATCTGCCACAAAGGACTGACCGTCGCTTTATTGACGAACGGCGCTTTTAAACGGTCTCTCTTGAGTACCATACTAAAAGTCGATGCCGTAGACATCAATCTCTCGACACTGAATCCCGATCATTTTAAAACGCTGCAATCGCATTCTTCGGCCGACATCTTCGATACAGTCCAGACAAACATCCGTCTTTTATTAAAAGCAAGAAAGAAAAAGGGGGGTAAGCCGAGGCTAACCATCGTCTACGTCTTGACGTCGCAGAATTATCTGGAATTACCCGAGATATTTGCATGGGCACATCGTACAGGCATAGATTACCTGTTCATAAAAAAAATGATATGCGACGATCTCGATCCCTATCTCGCTTTAAACGATCGCCGGCTCCAGAGAAAGGTCCGGGGCATGCTTTCCGCATTATCCAAGACCAGGCTATTCAGGAATGTCCGCAGCAATGTGCTGGATAACTATAACGCTTTGGGAGAATTTTTCGAGAACCCGCCGCCGCCGGCTTGTTATACCGCCTGGCATTATTCTTTTATTACGCTGAAAGGGGATGTGACGCCCTGTGCCCTGATACCGGACCATCTGATCGCGGGGAATATCTTCAAGAAACCCTATAAAGACATATGGTATTCCAAACAATTCATGAAAATCAGGCTTGCCGGCAAATACAACTTGTTCGGCCACCGCTTCAAGGCCTGCCGCCAATGTCTGCACTACCAGTTTAATCTCTCAACGCATGAGCATGTTCGCCGTTTGAATGAAACTGAAACCGCCAATCCACAGGGAAAATGTCTTTAACCAAAAATAGCGTACGTCTCCAAAATGTTCCGCGAGAAAACAGAGACTTCGGGGGTCGTCATTTTTTATCATGCATCCACTCCGGACGCTAGGCACAAGACGCCAGATGGCTATTGTCCGATCTGTTAAGATTGCCTATAATAGTGCCGGGACTCCGAACGGCTTGTTGTTTCAAGGAGGTTTTCCATCATGAAGATCGGGTTTTCCATCCCCTACAACGGCGATCTGGCGCTCATGGCGCAGGCATTCAAGAGCGGACAGGTCAAGGAGGTCTATTTTGCCGGCGCCGGGCGCCACGATTACTCCAGCCCCTACCAGAACCAGAACAAATTCCGGGACCAGGAAATACACGATCTGATCGCACTCTGCCAAAAACACAACATCGACCGGACCCTCCTGATGAACAAAGGAATGACTTTCACCGATAACCTCAAGGAGATCTTTCAATACATCCGCCTGCTGGACAAAGAAGGAGGCGTGACATCCATCACGGTCGGCGATCCTGCCATCGTGCCCTATCTCAAAAAAGCATTTCCGCACATTCGCCTGCAGGCCTCCGTGTTCATGAATATTGACGGGCTACCTAAAATCAAAGAAGCCCTTAAGATGGGCCTATCGGATTTTTATCTCGATGTCTCCACGAACCGCAAAGGGGAAGAACTGGACAGAATCAGGGATTATAAGAAGAAACACAGGGGTTTTGCCGTTAAGCTCCTGGCGAATCACGGCTGTTACATGAATTGTTTCTATATGACCCGGCATCACGGCTGGCCCCTGTTAAAGGATATGCTCGACCAGCTGAGTGCTGCGCATCCTTCGCTTCGTGAGACCTATGTCCTGGGAAACATGATCGATGTCAAGAACTGCGTGTACAGAAGGGACGACGTCACCGATGAGATCAAACGGCCGTTCATCCGCCCGGAAGACCTTTCGTATTACGAGGACAACGATTGGGCCGATGTCATCAAGGTCGCCTACCGTATGGACCATACGCCCGCCCTGAGAAAAAAGCTTAGGGCGTATTTTGAGCGTTCTTTCGAAGGAGACCTCTTTGAATTGACGCCTCCCAACAAAGGCAACCATTCCATCCCGTTCATCTGCGACAATAAAAGCATCCCGGCCTCTTTCGCAAAGAAAATCACGTATTGCAACATGTCTTGCGAGGACTGCGATTATTGCAAGATGGTGTCTGCCAAGGCCTTCAAAAAGAAACCCAAAATATGAACGCATCACAGCTGAAAAAAATCAACGCTCTTCTCAAGGTCTTCGGCCATTTGAACAAATACAAGGGGGTGCGCCTGCCGCTCAAGGACGGCGCTGCATTCTCGAAACTGCCTCTGATCGACCGCGACGAGCTATCCTTGTGGAAACCGGACAACTCCGGCACGCCTGTCTACAGCGTCACGGCCACAAGCGGTTCTTGCGGCCAAAAACTCTATATCCGGCATTCTGAAAAATGCTATAAGACGCACCTGCAGCGCCTGGTCAAGCTCTACCGGTCCTGCGGCATGAAACAAGGCGACCTTTGCCTCAACCTCTGCTCTTACGAACTCAACAGCGGAGGGCGCATCATGGAGCAGGCCTTCAGGGCGGCCGGCGCGGGCGTCATCCCGATGGGCCCCCTGATGGGCCCCGAGAAACTCCAGGAAGCCGTGCGTCTCATCAGGACCCTCAAACCCAACATCATCAACTCCTACACGAATCAGATCTACGATATTTTCCGTATTCTGAAAAAAAACCATTCCGTGACATACAGCATTTTGAACGGCGAACCGCTCTACCCGTGGTTCAAAGACCGCTTGAGCGCCATTTCAGGCACGCGCATTTTCGATCACTACGGTGCTATGGAATTCTCGGGTTTCGCTATCGCCGACTCTCCGCGGGACCCGGACATGCGGCTTTACGAAGACGGGCTTTTCTTCGAAGTTCTGCAGGATGACGGGAACATATGCGCCTGCGGCCAGGGGCGCATCGTCGTTACGGACCTGGAAAATACCTGCATGCCTTTTCTGCGCTATCTGCTGGGAGACCGCGTTGCCATCGTCAAAAAAAAGAAGCGCAAATATATCCGAGTCCTGGGGCGCCAGGAAGATTCGCTTTTGATCGAAGGCAAGATCACATCCCGAAGGATGTTGACAGAGACAATCCTGCGGCTTTTGAAACACCCGCGCTTCTTTCTGGTCATCGAAAAAGACCAAAAGAACTTCCGGGATGTCCTGACGCTCAACATCCCCGAACAAGACCTGCATCTCACGGATGTCTTCTTTAAAGAAATAGGGGAACGACTAGGGCTGGCGCATCTGGTCATCATCAAGCCGCACTCAGGAAACGTCCCCAAGACATCCACGGGTAAACACCGCCATATCATCGACCTGAGACCTCGGCCACATGCGGTACCGGATCATCCGCACATATGACGTCCCATCGCCATTGCGATAAAACCGTATTGCCCACGATACAAAATAGCTTTTCCAAGCAGCTGTTTTTTGCTAAAATAGCCTACATGACGAAAAACTCCTCTTCATATAGAAATAGACGGATGTCTAAACAACTTTTTATGGGCACAGTCCTTGGCATTTTGCTTTTTCTGCCGGTGGCATCTTGGGCGCAAACGCAGAAGGAAGATGAACGTCTTGTGCAAGAACAGCATGAAGCCCGAAGGAAAGCGCTTGAGCTCGATCAAACAATCGCCGCCCAGATAGAGAAAGCAAAAGATACCGATCCTTTCCTGGATGCCCTGTTGCCTTACGTTGCTTTCCGAAAACAGGATGTCTCGATATGCAAAACATCTCCTCAGGCCAAACTGTGCCAAGATAAATACCGGTGGCTTCAAAATACGAGGAATTTGGCTCAAGGCAACTGTTCCCAGCTCAATAACGACCTCATGAAGAGAATCTGCCAGAATCTGAGCCAGAACACATGCGCCTCGCTGCCGACGGGAGAAGCAGACCTCTGCCAGGGATACCTGCAAATGGATCTGGAATCTGTCCGCAAGGGGGTAGGCGACCCGGCCCTAAAAAGCTCATTCACAATCGAAGGAAACCCGCAACGCACGGCAGCCAAGATGATTTCGGTCTACATGGGTTTCAAAAACTTCGATTCCAAATTTGCATGCCTGAAGTACCGGGATTCTCTCAACCTGGAGCAAGTTTTGGCATGTGATATCCTGTTCGGCGACCAGGACCCATACCAGACCCTCGACGTCATTGCGCGGGATATCGCCATGTTTGATCTGTCCCTGATGCGTGATGACATGGACTTGTGCAGCGGCATCTCCACACAGGACATCAAAAACAGATGCCAAAATCCTAAGACGCGTCCCCAGCGACTGCGTTAATGGCCGGGCTGTTTTGAGATGACCCCTCCAGAGACCAAACCGTCAGCAGCAACATCTCGACGGGTCCACCTTGTCATCCCGCCCCTCACACAATACGCCTGCGGGAACATTTCAACACTGAAATTCTACGTCTATTATATCCTGGCCAATCTCAGGCGGGCATCGATCCCTGTTGTTTTTGACGATTACCTTCAAGACCCTGAAAAGTTCGCGCAATACAAGGCCACGGTATTGCAAAAGAAATATTCGGGCGCCGATTGCGTCTGTGTGGTCATTTTTCAGGGTAATAAGGGCCTGTCCCTGGACCTTCTGAAGCTCTATCGGCAAAAAGACAGTCGGCCTTTCGTCATTCTTGCCGGCTCATTCGCCGGCATGTTCCATGACCGCTATCTCAAGAACCGCCTGGCGCAGGCGGTCATCTTGAAGGACCCGGAAACCACGCTTCCGCAAATCATCGAAAAAGCTCCTGAGAAATATGGCGATATTCCCCACGTCGCCTTCGTCAAAAACAACAAGGTTTACAAAACAAAGGGTAGGGAGGGACACAATCTCGATGCCTTGCCGTTCGTCTCCCCCTTTTTCTGCAGGAACAAGAAGAAGCCGGTGCCTTTTTTGACGGCGCGCGGATGCGCCTTTTCGTGTGCGTTCTGTGACAAGAGATTTTTCTGGGGGCCTGGCATCAGCTTCAGAAGCATCCCCAATGTCCTTGATGAAATTGAATTATTATACAACCGCTACGGAGTCCGCAAGATCCGATTCGACGACTACGATTTCCTGCTCAAGAAACAGCGCGCGGTAACATTGTGTAACGCGCTCATTAAAAAACGTTTTAAGATCCGCTGGGAATGCACCACCAGGCCGGACGCTGTTGACGGCAAGCTCTTGAGGCTGATGAGACTGGCCGGGTGCCGAACGATCCATTTCGGTTTGGAATCTGGATCCCCGCAAATTCTTAGAACGCTGGGCAAACCCCTGGACATAAGAAAAGCTGTCAAGAATATCCGCATGGCAAAGACGCACGATATCCGGGTCGGGATATTCCTGATCATGGGTGCTCCGGGAGAAACCCAGGAAACCATCCGACAGACCAAGAGTGTCCTGAGACGCCTGCGCCTGGACGAGCTTCTCGTCAACCCGTTGATCCTCCTGCCGGGCACCAAGCTGTTCAAATCATTCCTGGCCAAAAGCGGCATTTCTTTTGACGATTATTTTGAAGCGGATAAAACATTCATCTATCCCTGTGATTGGAAAAAATTGGGGAGGCACATTTCTCCGCTTGCCCGTTTCTTCGAGGTGAAACCATCGCTTACGATCTAAACTTCCTCCGTTTTCTGACGGCGGCGCTCCCTTTGAGCACATTCCAGCACCGGATGCTGCGGCCGCTCGCGACCAAAACCCACAGCCGCAATCTGGTGCTGCGCATCAACAAACACCTGGCCAAACAAACACCGTGGTCCCGCTATCATCTCTACGTCCATATCCCTTTTTGCGCGGCAGACTGCACATATTGCCACTGCGCCCATACGGTCCTCACATCCGCCACAGCCATGACCGCCTATGTGGAATCCCTTTGCCGACAGGCAAATGTGTACGGCGAGCTGTTCGACGGCACCGAGATGCAATCGCTATACCTGGGCGGAGGAACGCCTTCGCTTTTGACCGCCCTCCTGATCGAGAAACTCCTGCGCCGTATCTACTCCCGTTTCCGCTTTGCTCCCCAGGCTCAAGTAGATTTTGAAGCGCACCCGGCCAGCCTAAGCCTTCATAAACTCAAGACGCTGAAATCCCTGGGCGTAAACCGGCTGACCCTCGGCGTGCAGAGCCTAGACCCGAAAGTCCTCAAGGCGATCCGCAGGCCTCAATCCATCCAAAAGGTTTATCGAAGCGTGCAAGATGCCAAACGGCTGGATTTCGGATGCCTGAACATCGACCTTGTCGCCGGCCTGCCCGGCCAAACAATGCAGAGCTTCGTTGCCACGCTGCGCCGGATCATCGATCTTAAACCAGACGTCATTCATTTGATCCCGCTCTGCGATGTTACCGCTATTCGCGGCGACGACCAGATACGAAAGGACATCCCCGGGTTCCTGACAAGACGTCACCAGATGCTCAAGGAAGCCAAAGATATTCTTGCCGATAAGGGCTACGCACGGAACGGTTTTGAGGCCTTCCAGCGCAGCAAGACAGGAAAAAACTGCCAGCAGGATGATTATTTCAACCGCGGCTGCAGCATCGTCGGCATGGGGCTTTATGCCCAAACCATGCTCCTGCCGGATGTCTATGCGCGATGTACATCCTTCAACGGCCAACTAAACGACAGCTATGAATTCTGTCCTATCGACAAGACATACACCCTGGCGAACTGGCTTATTCCCCAACTTCTTGCAGGGATCAAGGAAGCCGATTTTTGGGGGACATTTTCCATGAGTTTAACAAAAACATTCGGCAAAGAGCTGCGCTTTCTTGAACGGCAGGGAATGTGCGGCCGCACAGGAGGCGGGTGGCGCTACCAAGGCAAAAAAACACCCGAAGGACTGTTCGAATTCTTCAGCCGCACAAAGATCCTTTTTGGCCCGGAGTTCTTAAGACGCCTGCGTCATGCTTATCAGGGTATTTACAATCCGGGGCGCACCTACACGTTTCAAAAGGACGCTTTCCTTAAAAAAATGGATGATGTCTTTTTTGCCAATACGCTCTACGATGTCGGTTTCTAACAAAGATTCGTCATGAAAACACTTTTAGTCCATCCTCCTTGCTCGCTTAACGAGAAGCAGAAGACGCTGCGTTTCCCGCTCGGCATTGTCTGTCTGGCATCTTATCTTAAGAAGAAAGGACTGGATGCCAGGATCTATCATGAATCTGCTTTTTCAGCCCGGGGCCTGGTCAAAATCCTTAAAGATTACCGGCCGGATCTTGTCGGCTTAAGCTGTGATTCCGCCAATGCCGATGTCTGTTTTGAGCTCAGCCGCACGATCAAGACGATCCATAATCATGCCCTGGTCGTCCTGGGCGGCATCCACGCCACGTATTTCCACCGCCAGATCCTCAAACACATACCAACCGTCGACATCGTAGTCAGGGACGAGGGGGAGGAGACCCTGGCGGAGATCATATCCCATCTCTCCAAAGGAAAAACCCCTGACCAGTTAAAAAACATCCGGGGAGGTACTTACAGGGTCAACCGCGGCATCGTTGCCGCCCCTGACCGGCCTTTCTTCAACAATATGGACAGGCTTCCCTTCCTGTCTTATGAACTTCTCGACATGTCCAAGATTCTTCCTTATTCCCATAACTTTGCCGATTGGTGGCCGGTCCATTCAGGGCGGGGGTGTTGCTATAACTGCAAATTCTGCGCTTCGGTCGGGCAGTGGAAAAGGACCCTGCGCGTGATGAGCCCGCAGCGCGTGATGGAAGAAATCGACCATTGCCGAGAGCAATACCATATCCGGCACTGCTTCTTCTATGAATTGACGTTTTCGATCAACAAGCCCCGTGTCCTCCAGATATGCCGCCTGATGAAGAACAAGGGCATGAAATGGGGGTGCCGGACCCGCGTCGATGACGTGAACCCGGCCCTTTTGAAAGAGATGCGCCAGGCCGGATGCGAAAGGATCGTTTACGGCGTTGAATCTTTCAGTGACCGCATGCTCAAGCTGATGGGGAAGACCTATACAGCGGCCGCGGCGGCCAAAGCGCTGAAGGCAAGCCATGACACAGGCATACAATCATTTTTTCAGGTCATGCTGGGATTCCCGGGAGAAACCGAGGAAACATTGCGCGAAACAGTGGAAGCCATCCGGGAAATCCCCAAAGGGATCATCTGCAATGCCGTCAATATTTTTCAACTCCATCCCGGCTCGCCTATGTATGCCCTGATGAAAAAACTCGGGATGATCGACGACGAGGCGTGGTTTAAGGGGTTCAAGATGGAAGACTTCATCCGCATCTACTATCCGGCGGAGTTCATCAAAAAGATCTACCGCGCCAGAGACGAGATCAAAAAGATCACCCAGCACAAAAACATCGGGACATCCTCATGACAGACAGACCGGCTCTGACAGTCTTGCTTGCGTATCCGCCCGCGACTTTCGGGTCGCAGGACAGGTTTATCTGTTTCCTTCTGGATTTCCTGTGCCTGGCTTCTTTCTTGAAAAAACAGGGGTTCCGCGTCAGAATGTACCAAGACCATCCGTTCACCGCTGAGGGCTTCCTGAAAAGCCTCAAAAAGAACAGGCCGCAGGCAGTTGTTTTTTCCTGTGATTCCGCCAATTCTCAAAGCTGCTTCAAACTCTGCACGCTTACGAAAAAAACACTCAAAGGTGTCTGTGTCATCCTCGTGGGGAACCACGCCACGGCCTTCGACAACCTGATCCTGCAGAGGATCCCGCATATCGATGTGATCGCCAGACACGAAGCCGAAGAGTCCCTGAGCGAACTTCTGGACCATCTCAAAAACCGCACACCTCGGAAAGGACTGCAAAAAATAAAAGGGCTGACCTATAAGAAGGGAGGACGGGTATTCGTCAACCAGAACCGTCCGTTCATCAAGGATCTTGATGCTCTGCCTCTCCTGGATTACGACCTGATCGATATGGACAAGGCCGGATCGATCAATTTCCCCGGCTACTGGCCTATCTATTCCGGCAGGGGCTGCTGTTTCAACTGCAATTTCTGTAATTTCATCGGGCAATGGGGGAGAACATTCCGATATGTGAGCCCTCAAAGACTAGCGCGGGATATCGACCATTGCATAAAAAAATACGGGATCCGCAAATTTTATTTCCACGAGCTGACCTTTACCGCCAATAAAACAAGGGTCCGGCAGGTATGCCGCCTCTTGAAAGAACGCAAGATCCGATGGGGATGCCTCACCCGCGTGGACTGTGTGGACAAGGTTCTTTTAGACGAGATGCGACAGGCCGGATGCGACCTTATCCTTTACGGCGTGGATTCATTCAGCGACAAAATGCTTAAACTGATGGGGAAGACCTATACAGCGACTTCGGCCGCCCGGACCTTGCGCGAAACCCGTCGGGCGGGCATAAGGACCTTTTTCCAGCTTATCCTGGGATTCCCCGGAGAAACGGAAAAAACCCTTCAGGATACGGTCAGAAATGCCCGGGCGCTGCCGCGAGACATTATCTGTAACAGCGTCAATATATACCAGCTCCACCCGGGGTCTCCAGTCTTCAATACGATGAAAAAACTCGGCATGATCAATGACGAGGCCCTGTTCAAGGGCTTCCGGATGAAAGACTTCATCCGCATCTACTATCCGGCGGAGTTCATCAAAAAGATCTACCGCGCCAGAGACGAGATTCAAGCCATTGCCGCCAACGCTGCAATGCAGGCATCCCGATGACCAACGCCATGACGGAAAAAATCCTGCTCACATGTCCTCCGGTTTCTTTCGACGCCGAAAAAAAGGCCCTGCGTTTCCCGCTCGGCATCCTTTGTCTCGGTTCCTATCTAAAGCAAAGGGGGATCCATGTCAAGGTCTACCACGACCAGCCTTACACGCAAAAAGGATTCCTGAAAACCCTTCAGGATTACCGCCCGGCGGCTGTAGGATTCTCCTGCGATTCTGCCAATTTTCAGGCATGTGTGGCGCTTAGCAAACTCGTCAAAAAATTCAATAAGGACATTTTCGTGATCGCAGGCGGCATTCACGCCTCATGTTTCGACAGGCTGATCCTTGAAAAGACACCGACGATCGACATTGTCGTGCGCCATGAAGGAGAGGAATCCCTGACTGAGATCCTGGAGCACATCTCGACCCGCAAAAGCCTGGAAAAAATCGAAGGGACCAGCTGCAGGGCCAATAACAGGATCGCAGTCAACAAAGACCGCCCCTTCATCAGGAACATCGACACGATGCCGCCCCTGGCCTATGAGCTGATCGACATGGACAAGGTAGAATCCTACAATTTCCCCGGTTGGTGGCCGATCCACTCAGGGCGCGGGTGCTGTTTTAACTGCAAGTTCTGCGCTTCCGTTGGCCAATGGAAGAGGGCCCACCGGGCCATGGGCCCGCAACGTGTCATAGAAGAGGTCGACCACTGCCGAGAGCGCCATCATATCCGGGGATGCTATTTTTACGAGCTGACCTTCACGATCGACAAAGACAGGGTGCGCCGGATATGCCATGCCATGAAGAAACGCAACATCCCGTGGGGATGTTACACAAATCCGTCTTGCAGCGAGCCGGCCCTTTTGAGGGACATGCGGCGCGCCGGATGCCGACGAGTGATCTTCGGTGTGGAATCGTTGAGCGACCGCATGCTTAAATTAATGGGCAAACCCCACCGATCGCAGCAGGCCGTCGATATCCTGAATGAGGCGCATGCCATCGGCATGGAAACAAGGTTTGAGATCATGCTCGGATTTCCCGGGGAAACGGAAAAGACTTTGCAGGAAACCCTGGAAGGCCTCAGGCGGCTCGACAAAGGGATCATGCAGAACAACATCTATCTCTACCAGCTCCATCCCGGATCGCCCATGTATGCCACGATGAAAAGGCTCGGCATGATCGATGACGAGGCATGGTTCAAAGGCTTCAAGATGGAGGACTTCATCCATCTCTATTACCCGCGGGCTTTCGTCGACAAGATCTGCCGCACAAAGCAGGAGATCGAAGCCATATTTAAGGATGTCTATGAACTGCCAAGGCCTTTATGATGCATCATTGCAACAACGCATAGCCATGATGAACCCCGACCTGAATTTCTTTTATTATCTGACGACGGCCTGTGTGCTCAATCCCTACGACAACAGCCTCATCCGGCCCCTGTTCAAGAAAATACCGGTGGGCCGGCTCGCCGGGCACATGGCAGAAGCCGCAGACAAGATCAGCAACGCCGATGACATCAATCTCTACGTCCACCTGCCTTACTGCCATGAGATATGCACCTATTGCCATTGCTCCAGATGCCGGCTCAAAACGAAAGATGACCTCCGGCGATATGAAAACTTCCTTCTGCGCCAGGTCGGGGAATTTTCTCCATGCTTTGCCGGCCACAAGATTGCCTCGTTATACTTCGGCGGCGGAACGCCCACCCTGCTGGATGAGGCCGGTCTGGTGAAGATCTGCGACAGCCTTCAGAGATCTTTCGCGTTTAAAAACAACATCCAGGTGACATGTGAGTGTCATCCCGCCACAATGACGCCGAAGAAATTCAGGGCATTGAAACAATGCGGCGTCAACAGGATCAGCCTGGGGATCCAGAGCATGGACCCTCTGGTGCTCAAAATGATCGGAAGGACCCAGACAAAGCAACAGGTCCTGCGCTGCGTCGATCAGGTCCGCAAAGAGGGTTTCGCCGTCCTGAATATGGATTTGGTGGCGGGCCTGCCGGGTCAGACCGAGGCAAGCATCGGCCGTGACATGCGGACGGCCGTCGCCTTGGAACCGGAAATCATTCATATGACCCCTTTCAGCAACGTCACACAGACGCCGCACTTCAAAACACACACATCCGACGCGCGGAGTTTTTTCAGCATAAGACACGTCCTCATCGCTACAGCCAAGAAGATATTGCATGAGGCCGGATACGAAAACAGGGGCCTCGGCCCTTATTTGAGGCGCGGACAGAAAACCGGCGAAAGTTTCATGGAAGAGTCCTACATCCAGCGGGCAGGGTCCGTCCTGGGGCTGGGCGCATTTGCCCATAGCACGCTCAAAAATCAGATCGCATTCATTTGCCGTCCGCGGAACAAACATCTGACATCCTGCGATTATGAAGGCTATCCCGTCAACAAAAAATATTCCATGGCCAACTTTGTTGCCTTGAACGCGCTCACAGGGCTCGACACAAAAATGTTCAAGAAAATCTTCCATGAAGATATCCTCAAGGCCTATCCCGCCGAGCTGGCGTTCCTGCAAACAGCCGGCTTGATCGATTCCAGGAAAGATGCGATCAAATACCGCGGTCCCTGGACGATCGGGCAATTGGTCAAATATTTCTCCTATATCAAAGTCCTGCACGACCCCTGCCTGATCGATGCCTTAAAACATTCCCCAAGCCATAAGGGCTACCGCAGGCAGATGGATTATTCTCAACAAAAACATGTCTCGAAAACCCTCTGGGACCTCTGGTTCATCTCGTTATTTTATAAGGTGGGACTCTGATCATGGCCGGACGGACAGCGGAAAAACATGATTTACGGCTTCTCGATACGTCGCATGTCTTTCTCTACGTCACGGAACGATGCAATCTCAGGTGCCGATATTGTTATTTCCGTGACAAAAGGGGAAGGTCTCTGTCTTTGGAGACGGTCAGGGCTTTCATCTCATTCCTCAAATCGGCGGGGACAAAACCCAGGAGCTTCATTTTGAGCGGCGGTGAACCACTCCTGGCATGGCCCTTGACGAAAAAAATCATCTCCTTCCTGCGAAAAGCTGTGCCAAAGGCAAAGATCGGCATCCAGACAAACGGCCTCCTTTTAGACGCATCCAAGGTCGCCTTTGTCAAAACAAATAAGGTGAGTTTGGAGATCGGATTAGACGGTGGAGTTGACACGTGCACAGCATGGAGACGCGGCATGACAGAGACATCCTTCCGTCGCCTCCTGGGGACGCTCTACGCATGCCGCAACGCCGGCGTTAATGTCAACTGTAACATGACGGTGCACCCGGCAGAGGCGTATGCGTTCCTCGACAATCTCGCTTTTTTGGCAAAGCTGCCATTTGGAAAAATAGATATAACCCCGGCGGCCTTTGCGGCATGGGAAAAACCGCAGCAAAAGACATTCATCAGAGATTACGGCATAGCGGCGCGTCAACACAACCGCCGCATCTACGCCAGTGACGCCGCATGCCTGAAACGCGGGCGGGATTGGGATTTAAGCCTGCATCCTCCGGGCTATGTCTTTCCCGGAGACGCGTTCTTGTGCCTTGCGGAACCCCTGAAAAAGAAATATTCCCTTATGCGTTTTGCGGCCAGGGCATGCATCGACGCAAAAAACATGGCCCTATTTTCAGCGCTCTACGGCCGCGTCATGTCAACGTCTCGGCAGCGCACCTACAGAGATTATATCCTGGAAAGCTTTCGGGTTGTCAACGCCCTGACAGGCTCGATACACATCCGCTGGAAAGACCTAAAGGTCCTTTTTGATTCTATGACGCAGATTTGCCCCGCTGAGAGCCAAAAATAGATGGACGCCGCGGGGACCACGGACGCGGTCAATCCAGACCGCGATAAAATGATACGGGGATCGTGCTGTGCCGGGAGGGCTGGGTAAGAAAAGAGGGTGGGAGAAGACGTGACGCGGCTATAACTTCTTTAAGCAGCTTTTTATTTTTTCTGGAGGCCAGAGAGAGCGAAGAGAAAAGACGGACAACATCCGCATCCAGCCATGGCGCCCAGAAAAAAAGCCCATAAGCGCGCGCCAATCTCCGATGCACACGCAATTCCACGGCCGCCTTCGTGCGATAATAGCTGGAAATCCCGTCTGCGGATAAATCACACAACTCATTCATGCCCATACCGCTGACGACGATACCAGGCCCCTGACATCGCATGGCGATCGAACGAAAGAAGACGTCGACGGCGGCGATATCCTTGTCCCTGGAAAGAAGAGGAATCCGGCAACGCAGCGAAACGTACGCCCTGCGGTAGTCCGCCTGAGTAATGGGCAGAGAAAGAAAACGCAAACCCAGGGCGCGGGCCAGAAAACGGCACCGGCGGATAGACCACACATTATACTCTCGCGTCGTCCTGTCAAGGACGCGGGCAAAAAAGAGACGCGGTTCACAAAGCCTCAGCAGGCTGGCCAAAAGAGAAGAATCCAATCCGCCTGTTGCCAAGACGCAAAAGGGAGCGCCAGAGCCTGCGCGCCTCTGCATGGTGTATGCGCGCGCGGCAACCTTGCGAAACACGCAAGCCAGGCGGTTTTGCGGCGAGAAACGCGAACTCAGATTCAGATAATTTTTGCGAAACATGGGTCTTATTATATCATTCCCCGGCACCAACGGCGACAATAAGATGTAATGCTTGAAAATGAAACGGCATTCCCATAAGATAGAAGAGACCATAGCATGAATAACCCCCTTCTGGAACAATACAAGCCGAAATCTTTCTGCGCGGACCTGATGGAGATCAAAGGCAACGGCCTCCAGTTGGGTCTTTACATGTCCCTCATCCTGGGCTTCAAGCCCCTCCTGGACGATTGGATCAGAAAAAACAAGATCGCGGCGTTCAAGAAGGCCTGCCGTGGATACGGTGTCCACGTCAGAGAAAGCGTGATCTTTCGTAATGTGCATAAAAACAAAGTGCCGGATTCCGTGATCGACAAAGACCGGCTCACAACGACATCGGCTTACGGCCTCCCGCTGGAAACAGACACGGATGAAGAAGTCCATGTCTTTCTGTCAAAAGACAAAAACATCCTGAAACGGGCCATGTGGTATCCCGTCATCATCAACAACCGCGTCATCTTCGCCCCCCGTGCCGACCACCTCAAATACGGCTACGTCCTGGGATATCCCGATTGCTGCATCAGATTTTTCAGAAAATATAACGACTGGATCCGCTACAGCCATCTTTATGAAACTTACCGCCAGACAAAAACGCAGCCGTCTTTTCTCTGCAATCCCTTGCTGAAAGACACGATCTTTTCTTACATCTATCACATGCCCTGCCGTTACGATTGCCCGGCGACCATCAAGCTGGCGGGAAAGCTGCGGCACGAAATTTTTAAAAAAGAGCCTGAGTATGTCCGCAAGATGGACGGTTATCTGAAAAAAACATTCCTGGTGTTCTACGAGCGCAAGTTCTACGCTCTCGACGAGGCTGTCTTTAAAAATGACGTCCTGCACTATCAACAGGCGTCATTCGTCTCTCATGACGCGACGCGCAACGAATACGGAGCGGACCTGGACAAGGCCGATGCCCTGAAGCTCCACGGGCGGCAGCTGACGCTCCTGCGCAGAGGAAATGTCTTGAAGGACATCGTGGTCCCGCTCAATACTTTCGCTCCGGAGCATCCGTTCCTGATCACATTCCAATAGCATGCATATCGTCCATATCAGCTCGAACCTCTACCATCCCTGTTACTGGGAACTTGTGCGCTTCCAGAAAACCAGGCATCAAATCACCTATATCTCGCTGGAAACGGCCCGGCACTCCGATTACCGGCCCGAGGCCCGTTCACGCACCGACCTAAGACACGTCCACATCAGGCATACCCCGGACAACGGCATCGTTTATGATGAGCGTCTCAGGCAATCCTTGGACAGCGTTTTAAAAACAGACCCGCCTGATATCGTACATGTCCATCTTTTCTCCGGCACAAAATTGTTGCCTATCTTGACGGTGGCGGCCAGCCTGGGCGCGCGCATTGTCGTGACACTACACGACCATTCCCTGTTTTGCGTCGGCGGCAGATTTCATGACGGCCGCCGGATATGCCGTAAAACCAACCCTGAAACCTGTGCCTGCGAGGACACCCGAAGGCTGGCGGCATACAACCACATATCTATTTCAGAACTTAATACCAGACGGCACACTTATATCCGCCAGGCCCTGGACATGTGCGATGCGATCATATGCCCGTCACAGATACAAAAGGAGATGCTGTCCGGGTTCAACGCGGGCCCGGACAAAATCATCGCTCTGCCCTACGGCGTATATATGCAGAAGCGGCCCCGCGCCAGACATCATAAAAACAAAGCGCCTGTCATCGGCTTTTTGGGGGTGTGGATGCCCCACAAAGGGTCGGATATGGTCGAACGCCTGATAAGCCAAGACGACAACATCCGCATGCTTCTCGGCCTCTGGACAAAAGGCACGCCGCAAAAAGACCTGCGCCGCCTCAAAGATATCCGCAAACGGTCCAATGTCGAGATCGTCGAAAATATCCCGTATGCCGAACTTCCTGAAAAATTCTATGCTAAAATAGATTATCTTCTTGTGCCGTCGACCTGGGATGAGACCGGGCCCATGTCGCTTTTGGAATCCCTTTATCAGAAGATCCCCGTGATCATTCCTCGGCAGCAGAGCCTCCTTGAAAAGACCATTCCGGGCAGGAACGCTTTTGTTTACGGATCTTTTGCGCAGCTCAAGCGCGTTACCGAAGACATCCGGTCGGGCCGCGCGCGGCTCAAACTCCCATTTCATGCGTGCGTTGAGAATATCCGTTCTTACGCCGCGCGCATAGAAGCCGTCTATCGCCGTATCCTGGACAAAGAATCCAAGACCCTGTTCTTCCGCGTCGGGTACCGCTGTAACAATCGCTGTATTTTCTGTGTCACGGGAGACAACAAACCCGGGACCTTCACATCCCTGGGGACCCTCGTAAGGGCCCTGGCCGCATACCGCTGCCGCTACGATCAACTTGTGCTTTCAGGAGGAGAGCCGACGGCCAGGACGGATTTTTTTTTCCTCATGGAATCCGCCTTCAGACTGGGCTACAAGATCCAGCTCCAGACGAACGCACGCCTGCTTGCAAAAAAAGAATTTTCCAGGCGGCTTGCCGCATACCATCCTGTGATCTATACTCATCTGCAGGATTATAAAGCCAAAGCGCACGATATCACCACCAGCGTCCCGGGCAGCTTTTGGGAAACCGTCGCCGGCATCCGCAACGCGATGCCTGACTGCCACGGCCTTTATGTCAAGATCATGATCACAAAGGCCAATTACCGCCACCTGCTTGAGACGGCAAAGTTCCTCCGGCGGCTGGGGGTCAGGGGCATCTGGTTCGTTTTTCTGACCCCGCACGGCTTTGCCAGGATCTACTTCGACAAGGTCGTGCCGACATACACGCAAGTCGCGCCGTATCTCAAGAAGGCCTTGCGATGGGCGCGGAAAGAAAAAGGCCTGGAGGTCATGCTCGAGGGTTTTCCTTATTGCCATGTCCCGCCGGCCTGGCACAGCAACATGCTGGAAGGCCCCCGGCTCTCGGAACGCAAACAACTCTGTCTGCATCCGGCGGAGAGAGGCCGAGACTTCAGGATCAGCCCGGTGCATGAACGTCTTAAAGACAAGACCAAGGGGCCGCACTGCCCGAAATGCGCCTATGATCAGGAGTGCGAAGGCGTCTATCGGACGTATGCGCAGCATCGCGGGCTTGATGAACTCAAACCGTGCAGGAAGCGATCCAGATGACAAAAAAACCCGTAAAAACCCACAGGATGAAATTATCCGTTCCCTACAACAATGACCTGTCTCTCATGAAATGGGCGATCGCAACAGGAGGGATCTACGAGGTCTATTTTGCCGGGCCGCAGGACGACGACCATTCCAACCAGTATCTCAATACCCGGAAGGCTTCCTGCGATGAGATCCGGGAGTTGGCCGCCTTCTGCCACCGCCACAAGGTTAAAAGGAATCTGCTCCTCAACAAGCGGATCAATTTTTTTGACGACCTCAAACGCATCGGCCGCTATGTCAAGACCCTCGAGGATTCCGGAGGGATCACATCCATCACGTTGGCCGATCCGTGCATCGTCCCCTTTTTACGCAAGATGTTCCCGAAAGTCGCCCTGCAAAGCTCTGTTTACATGAACATCGACAGTGAATGCAAAGTCAAAGAGGCCGTCAAGATGGGGATGACGGAATTCACCCTGGATGTCTCCTGCAACCGTAACGCGCGCGCCCTAGACGCCGTCCGCGAGGCCCGCAAGCACCTGCCTGACATCACCATCAAGCTCCTGGCCAATCACGGATGTTATCTTCACTGTTTTTACGGAGGCAGGCACGCCGAATGGCCTGTGCTTATGGATGCGGCCAAAGCCTTTCTGAGGGAAGAGACGGGACGCTACGTCGGTTTCATGCTCAAAGACGGATGTCAATTCGTGACAAGGGAGCCAGCCGATGAGATCAGGCGGCCCTACCTGAGGCCGGAGGACCTTACTTATATAGAAGAACAAGGGTGGGCGGACGGCATCAAAATCGCCTACCGTAAAGACGACAGCCGCCTCCTGAAACAAAAGATCTCCGCGTATCTTGCCCGTTCTTTCCAAGGCGATCTTTTCATGCTGGCGCCATCCAATAAAGGCCCGCTGCCTTTCACCTGTAATAATAAGGCCTTTCCTAAAGACTTTATCGAACGCGTCGCCCATTGCGGCCAGCGGTGCGCGCACTGCCGTTACTGCGCTTCTGTCGCGCGGGCGGCCATAACACCCAAAGCAACCCCATGAAGACACTCGTGAAAATAAAGCAGGATTTTCTGAGGACCGCGCGCGTCAGCCCAAAATTCGAAACGAACACGGCAGACAGCGGCGTGACGCGAGGCAACTATATCCTGGATGCCCTGGCCGAAAAGATCTTCGACCATCCGCGCCTCCTTGAGCTCCTCTCAAAAAAAATAAAACACTGGCTGGCATGCGACGATTCGAAATTCACCCTGGCCCTGGCCGGATATATCGCCTATCTCGGCGAACGATACTCGCAGGCCGAAAGATTTTTTCTCAAAGCGCTCCAAAAAGACCCTAAGAACATCGACCTCTGGATGGATCTGGCCTTCAGCCTTTTTCATCAGGACGAAAAAAAACAGAAATTGGCGCACGACATCCTTTTCAAATACAAAGAATTAGCCGAAACATTTCCTGAAAGCAACATCTGTCTTGCCGGAATCCAAAAATGGCTCGACCGGCAGCCTCCATATCGCCTGCCGTGATCCGCTCCAAGGACGCCCTTTACAAGAAGAAAAAATCTGCTATAATACGGCAATTGTTCGCAGGGCGCACTGGGTCTGAATCCGGAATATATACCCAATAAATAACTTTTCGGGGGTTTCTATGAATAAAATGACCGTCAAGGACGTCGATCTCAAAGGCAAAAAGATCATCATGCGCGTGGATTTCAACGTGCCGCAGGATAAAAAAACCCGGGAGATCACGGATGATGCGCGCATCAAGGCCGCCATTCCCACGATCGACTATATCCTTAAGAACAACCCGAAAAAGCTGATCTTGATGACCCACCTGGGACGCCCTGACGGACAGGTCAAGGAGGAATTGAGGCTCGACCCCGTGGCCAAGAGACTCCAGGAACTCATCAAGACACCTGTCAAAAAACTCAATGATTGTGTGGGCCCCGAAGTCGCGACGGCCATCGATGCAGCCCCCGAAAAGGTCATTCTCCTGGAAAACCTGAGATTCCACGCTGAGGAAGAAGAGAACGACCCCGCTTTCGCCAAACAGCTAGCGAACCTGGCAGAGATCTACGTCAACGACGCCTTCGGCACGGCCCACAGAGCGCATGCGTCTACGGAAGGTGTCGCCCATGACCTGCCTGCGGTCGCGGGATTCCTGCTCGACAAAGAGATCGAATACCTGGGCAAATCCTTAGAACAACCGGTCAAGCCGTTTGCCGTGATCCTCGGCGGCGCCAAGGTTTCTGACAAGATCGGCGTCATCGAGAACCTTCTCAAAAAAGCGCAGGTCCTGGTGATCGGCGGAGGCATGGCATACACGTTCCTCAAGGCCCAAGGTATTGCCATTGGAAATTCGAAACTTGAGAAAGACAAGATAGACCTGGCCAAAGAGACCCTGGAGAAGGCCAAAAAAGCCGGGGTCAAGGTCGTCCTTCCAGTCGACCATCTGACCGTCGACAACATCGATACACCGACAAGGATCGAGATGACAAAAGACGCCTCCATACCCGACGGCATGATCGCTGTCGATATCGGTCCCAGGACGATCGCTCTGTTCTGCAACGCCCTCAAGAACACCAAAACCATCTGCTGGAACGGACCCTTGGGGATCTTTGAAAATAACAAATATGCCAAGGGGACAAAGGAAGTGGCGACATTCATCACGACGCTCACGGCCAAGACCATCATTGGCGGAGGCGATACAGCCAGCGCCGTTGCCAAATTCGGCCTCGAGAACAAGATGACGCACATTTCAACAGGAGGCGGCGCCTCGCTGGAATTCATGGAAGGCAAGATGCTCCCGGGGATCGCCGCACTCAAAGATAAAAAATAGAATCACAGCTTTTTACTGACTCTGCAAGAGAAGAGCCCATTATAGACAAATCGGAGAGCAAAATTAATGCGAAAGATCATCATTGCAGGCAACTGGAAAATGAACAAGACGACGACCGAAGCCATCGATCTGGCCAACGGCCTAAAAAGGGAATTATACAAGATCGACGAGATCAGCATCGTCATCTGCCCGCCTTTCACGGCGATCGATGAAGTCGCCGAAGTCGTTTATGAGTCGAATATCGGGCTCGGCGCCCAAAACATGCACTGGGAAGACGCCGGTGCGTTCACCGGCGAAGTGTCGGCACCGATGCTCAAAGAGCTTGGATGCGGTTATGTCATTCTCGGCCATTCGGAAAGACGGCAGTATTTCCATGAGACCAACGAGACCGTCAACAAAAAGCTCAGGTCCGCGCTCAAACACGGCCTCACCCCCATCGTGTGTGTCGGAGAAAGTCTTGAGGAGAGGGAGTCCGGGCGGACATTCGACGTCATCCGAGACCATGTCACCAACAGCCTCAAGGGACTCGACAAGGATGAGGTCAAAAAAATAATCGTCGCCTACGAACCCGTCTGGGCGATCGGCACAGGAAAGACGGCGACGCCTGACCAGGCCCAGGAGGTCCATTGTTTCATCCGCGAACTCCTTGAAAAAGCATATACCCGGGAGATCGCCGAAGAGATCACCATCCAGTACGGCGGAAGCGTCAAACCGAGCAACATCAAAGAGCTTATCTCCCAGAAAGATATCGACGGCGCTCTTGTCGGCGGGGCCAGCCTCGACGTCAAGAGTTTTTCTGAGATCGTTAAAAACTGCGGTAACAAAGGAGTCTAAGTTTATGTTTGCGCTCATCATCACTATCCATATCATTGCCTGCGCTATGCTCATCCTGATCGTCCTCGTCCAGCAAGGAAGGGGAGGAGGGCTTATTGAGACCTTTTCTTCGGCAGAGTCCATCTTCGGAACGAAAACAAGCTCGTTCCTTGTGAAATCAACGACGGTCCTGGCAATCGTATTTTTCTTTACGTGTCTGGCGCTGGCGTTCATGTCCATCCAGAAAAGCCGCTCCCTGGTAGAACGCTACCAGCCGAGTGCCGCTGCGACGCAGGCTCCGGCGCAGACGCCGGATTCAAAGGCAACAGCGGCCCAGTCGCAAGCCGCGGCTCCCGCACAAGTCCAGCCAGCACCGCAGACAGCCCAGGAACCGGCGGCCCCGGCCGAAGCCCCAAAGACCGCGGAACCAGCAGCCGTTAATCCGCCGGGCAATGAACAATAGGTTATTACGGGTTTTCTTCCTCAGCAGCGCCGTTTACTTCACCCAAGGCATAGAGACACTCCCTTCCCAAGGCCTCTTTTACTATCTGAAGGAATCCCTGAAGTTCCCCCCGGAAAAGATCATGCTCATCTCCGGCGTGATCACTTTCGCCTGGCTTGTCAAGCCTGTCATAGGCTACATCATAGATAATTTCCTGAACAAAAGGGCATGGATCCTTATTTCCCTGTCGTGCAGCGCGCTTTTGGCGGCGGTTATAGGGTCCCATCATCTGCCACTGGGCTTCCTGATCGGCATGCTTATCGTCAGCTCTGCCTGGGCCGCCTTCAGAGATGTCTCTGTCGACGGCATCATGTGCGTCGAAGGCAAGCAACACAACGCCACAGGAAAAATCCAGAGCGTCCAGTGGATATCCATCTCCGTGGCGACGCTTATCACCGGCATAGGAGGGGGCTACATTGCCGAAAGATGGGACTATGCGACAGGGTACCTGTGCCTGATCCCCGTCTACTTCATCGCCGCGACCTTCGCGTATTTTTATAATACCAGCGACCCGCTCCGCAGAGAGACGACCTCGAAATTCGTCCAGGATATGAAAACGCTGTTCGGCTCACGAAGGCTCATGTGGGCCGGGCTGTTTGTCTTTCTCTACCAGTTTGCGCCGTCGTTCGGTACGCCGCTTTTGTTCATCCAGAAAGACGTCTTCAAATGGAGCAAGATCTGGATAGGGACTTTGAGTACTATAGGCACGGTGTTCGCCGTCATCGGAGCTTTGCTCTATTTTAAATTCAGCCAAAAAATAAATCTCAAAAAATGGCTCCTGGCTTCGGTCTTTCTTGGCGCTGTCACCACATTGAGCTACCTTCGCTACACGCCGACGACGGCTGTCGTCTACGATATCGTCTACAGCCTCCTGGGCATGTTCGTCTTCCTGATGATCCTGGACTTCATGGCGAGGAACTCCGTCCAAGGACTTGAGGCCGCCTCGTTCGCCTTGTTGACCAGCCTGAGCAACCTGGCCCTCGTCTCCAGCAATATGTGCGGCGCGTTTTTGCTGCCCGTCATCGGCCTCCAGGGGCTTATCGTCTTGTCATCTGTGACCAGCTTTCTGTGCCTCTTCATCATTCCAAAGATCGTCGCCTAGAAATCCGCGAGAAAATAAATTATTCTCATGGAAGGATGACGGTGCGCTTTGGTATAATACTCTGGATACACGCATGGAACCCAAGACCTGTTGCCGTCATTATTCATGATAACAAATCCAGTACGCCTCAAATATTCCGTAGATTTCATCCTCAACAGGCTGCTAGTCCTGCTGTTCTTCGCGATCCTGTCTATCTATTGTTCCCGGGAAATTGCCGACCTGGACATCTGGCTGCATCTGAAGACCGGCGAGATCATCGCCAAGACCGGATGCGTCCCTCTCAACGACATCTTCTCCTTCACGATGTCCGGCAAACCGTGGATCAACCACGAATGGCTCTTCCAGTTCCTGGCCTACCTTTGTTTCCGTGCCGGCGGCCCCGACGGCCTGATCCTCATGCAAAACATCGTCGTCGCCGCAACGTTTTTACTGCTTTTATTTTTCGGCGTCAGACGCAGTCACCCTGTTTTTGTTTTTATCATTCTCTACCTGGCGATGCTGGTGGTGGCCTACAGGTTCACCATCCGCCCGGACATCTTCAGCCTTTTCTTTTTGAGCCTCTATCTTTTCATCCTTAAAGAATACAAGAACCGCAAGCACGCCCTCATCTGGACATTGCCTGTCTTGCAGGTGATCTGGGTTAATATGCACGGATTCTCTTTTCTTGGCCCGGTCCTTATCCTGATGGCCCTCGCCGCCGGACTCATCCAAAAAACCGCCCCGCTGCCTCAGGGCTGGAAGAACGGCCAGGCGATGACGAAGGGCAAGGGCCAGGCACAAACCCTTATCGCCGTTTTTCTGCTCATGCTCGCAGCGTCCCTGCTCAACCCCCATGGACTGAAAGGAGCGGCATATCCCTTGGCCGTCCTGGGACAGATCAGCCAAGAGGGGAGAGTCGTCTTCCAATACATCCAGGAACTGGCCCGGCCTATTTCGTGGTCCAACATCCTGGATCTTCACAGATTTCTCTACTATAAAGTCCTGATCCTTGTTTCTTTTTTTAGTTTCCGCGTCAATTATCGCCGCATAGCACTCGAGAACATCCTGCTCTGGCTTTTTTTCCTCGTCTTTTCACTTCTGGCGGTACGCAATATCGCCTATTTCGGCATCGCGGCTGTTTTCATCATCTTCGATAATTTCGACAGCGCGGTCAAGAACGGCGTCCCTCTGCCGAGCATCGGTTCCCGCGCATGGGGCACGGTCGCTTTCTACGCATTCGTCCTGTTCCTGTTTGTTTATCCGACGAAAGGCGCGTTGAAATACCTGGAGACGGCCAGCTTTGATTTCCACACCTATCAATTGAAGTCCGAGCTCTGGGGGATCGCCCGCGACCGTTATCCGGACGAAGCCGCCCGCTTCCTCCTGGACCATCCATTCCCCAAACACATGTTCAATGATTTCAATTCCGGATCATATCTCGTCGGGCAGGCTTATCCGCAACGCCGCGTTTTCATCGACGGCCGCACGGAACTCTACGGCCCCGAATTCTTCATGGACTACGTCAGAGCGGGCGAAGGAAAAAGGGAAACGATCGAAATGCTCATTGACCGTTACAACATCAAGGGGTTTTTCCTGACCAACCCTCAACGCGACCTCCATGTCGGACTCATCCGCTACCTTTACAAAAGTCCCCAGTGGGTATGCGTGTATTTTGATGATGCTGCCCTTATCTTCGTGCGCGACATTCCCGAAAACGCCTCCTTAATCAAGACCTTCCGCATCGATTTCAAAAAGTGGAAACCGCCCGCCATCGATCTCTTGCGCGTCGGCATCGCCCAGCGCTATCCCGGCCCTTCCTTAAAACGAGCGCACCTTTTGAGCATCCTGGAATGCCGCGAGTCCGCCTGGAACGAAGCCCGCGCCGCTCTGGACCTGATGCCGAATAATGCGGAGGCGTTCAAGTATGCCGAGGATTATTATTTCGAAAAGAAGGACTATCTGCAGGCCTATAAATATGCCCGCCTGAATCTTATCTACGGCGGCGCTCAGCCATGGATGCGCGCGCGGCTGGCATTGATCTACTATCGCATGGAAGAAGACGACAAAGCCCAAAAGGTCATCACGGCTGTCCTTAAGGACCATCCGGACTTTGCCCAAGGGCATTATGTCCATGCCATGATCCTGAAGGACAAAGACCCCAAGCGCGCCATCGAAGCGCTGCGCAAAGCCGTAAAGCTTACACCCAGGGAACCCAAATACGCCGAAGCCCTGGGGAACCTGTTGCGCGACCAGGGGGAAACCCAGGAGGCCCTGAAATTCTGGAAAGCCGCCTACGAATATGACGGCGCAAATCCTGAACTCAAAGCCCTGGCCCAAGACAAATAAATCTCCCCGCACCTGCACAGGATAAGCACGGGGCATCTTCGCCGTATTCTTCGGCTCGGTCAAACATCAGTTTTTCCTTGTCTTTCAGGCGCTTTTTTGTATAATATAAGGCTATGTTAATCAATATTCTTAAACCGTATCTTGTTGCATTCGTCCCGATCTTCCTGGCCGTGGACATCATCGGCACAGTCCCCATTTATCTGGGGATGACGGAGAACCTGTCCAATAAGCAGAAGAGGAGGCTCCTGGCCGAATCCATCCTGACCGCGACCCTGCTCGCTGTTGTCTTCGGGCTTCTGGGAAAACTTATCTTGAGGGGCTTGGGCATTACGATCGACGACTTCAGGATCGCCGGCGGCATCCTGCTTTTCATTATTTCGGTCTACCTTTTGCTTCCCGGGAAATCCCGGGATTTTATCAACCAATCTCTGTATGAAGACATCGGCATCTGCCCGCTGGCGACACCTCTCATCACGGGGCCGGCGGTCCTTGTTACGACCATGATGTTCCTGGACGCCTTCGGCGCCCTGGTCACCATGACATCACTCATCCTCAATATGCTCCTGGCGTGGCTTGTCCTGCGCTTCTCCGACGTCCTGATCACCGTCCTGGGAAAATCAGGGGTCAAGGCCATCTCAAAGATCAGCTATATCTTCCTGGCCGCCATCGGCGTCATGATCATCCGCCTCGGGGTCGTAGGCTTCATTTATTCGCTCAAATAGGCATGATACCTAACGTTGTCACGTTTATTCTGGCGGGGGGCAAGGGTGAACGGCTTTTCCCGCTCACCAAAGACCGCGCCAAACCCGCCGTTCCGTTCGGCGGCGTCTACCGCATCATCGATATCACGCTCTCCAACTGCATCAATTCCGGCTTACGCAAAATCCACACCCTCATCCAGTACAAGTCCATCTCGCTCCAGCGCCACCTGCACCTGGGATGGAACTTCTTCAACAATGAAGTGAACGAGTATATCGACGTCATCCCTGCGCAGCAGAGGGTCGCAGCGACATGGTATCTGGGGACGGCCGACGCAATCTACCAAAATATCTATACGATCGAACAGGAAAAACCGGAGCTGGTCCTGATCCTGGCCGGCGACCACATCTATAAGATGAACTACGCCAGGATGATCGACTTCCATCGTATCAACGACGCCGATATGACCGTCGCTGTCGTTGAACTCCCCAAGGAGCTGTCGAGCGGACTGGGCGTCATCCAGGCAGACCTCACCAGCCGCATCCTAGGTTTCCAGGAAAAACCGAAGGCTCCGAAAACGATCCCCGGCAAAGATGCGATGATCTACGCCTCCATGGGGATTTATCTTTTCAAGCGCGATATTCTGGAGGAAGAACTCATCGATGACGCGCGTAAAGAAACATCTCATGATTTCGGCAAAGACATCATCCCGCAGATGCTCAAAAAAGGCAAAAGGGTCTTCGCATACCATTTTCAGGATGAAAATAAAAAAGAATCCCTTTATTGGAGAGACATCGGGACCCTGGACGCCTATTACGAAGCCAATATGGACCTGATCGAGGTAACTCCGATCTTCAACCTCTACGACAGGGCTTGGCCTATCAGAACCTATCAGGAACAATTTCCTCCGGCCAAGACGGTCTTCGCGGGAGAAGAGAACCCGGACCGCATGGGCCTAGTCCTGGACTCTTTGGTGTCCGGCGGCTGTATCGTCTCCGGCGGACGCGTCCAGCGGTCGATCCTGTCTCCCAATGTGCGCGTCAACAGCTACAGCGAAGTCCATGACTCCATCCTGATGGAAGGCGTCAATGTCGGCCGGTACGCCAAGATCCGCCGGGCCATCATCGATAAAGACATCGTCATCCCGCCGGGAACGATCATCGGTTACGACCACCAGAAGGACAAAAAGCGTTTCACGATCTCCGATAACGGGATTGTGGTGGTCGCCAAGGGCACGGAGATTAAATGATCAGAAAAGCAAGGATTAAAGACGCCAAAACGATCCAAAAACTCATCAATATGTTTGCCAAGCAGGACCTGATGATGCCCAGGTCTCTCAATGAGATTTTTGAGAACATCCGTGATTTTTGGGTCGCCCTGGACAAAAATAATAACGTCATCGGCTGCGCCGCCCTTCATGTCGTCGGCTGGAACGATTTGGCAGAGATCAAATCCCTGGCCGTCCATAAGAACTTCCAGAAAAAAGGATTCGGCGCGCTCCTGGTACAGTCCTTATTAGAGGAGGCCGCCGACCTGGAAGTAGAAAAAGTTTTCGCTTTATCATATCAGCCGAAATTCTTCAAGAAATTCGGTTTTAAGATCACCCCGAAATCAAAACTGCCGCACAAGGTCTGGGCCGAATGCTGCAACTGTCCGAAGTTCCCGGATTGCGGCGAAATTGCCCTGATCAAAGACATAGGATAACGACGGACAACACAAGAAAGGAACACGCACATGGACTATTTGCTCAATGAACAGCAGATCATGATCCGTGACCTCTGCCGCCAGATCGCGCAGGAAAAAATCGCTCCGGTGGCCGCCGAATACGATAAATCGGAAGAATTCCCCTGGCCCATCGTCAAGCTCCTGGCGCAGGCGGATATCTTCGGTGTTTCCATCCCCGTAGAATATGGCGGGCTGGGGGGCGGGGTGCTGGAAACGTGCATCGCGACCGAAGAGCTTTCCAAGGCGTGCGGCGGTATCACGCTCTGCTTCGCGGCATCCTATCTCGGGCTGGACCCGATCCTCCTGTTCGGCAATGAAGAACAAAAGAAGAAATACCTGCCTGATCTGGCCGCCGGAAAAAAATTGGCTGCCTTTGCCGTGACGGAACCCGCTGCGGGCTCTGACGCCAGCGCCATCCAGACGACGGCGAAAAAGAAAGGCGAGCATTATGTGCTCAACGGCATGAAGCACTTCATCACCAATGGCGGCGACGCGGACACCTACGTCGTCATCGCCATGACCGACAAGACCAAGGGGGCCCGCGGGGCCACGGCCTTCATCCTGGAAAAAGAAATGAAGGGCTTTACCTTCGGCAAAAAAGAGGACAAACTCGGTATCCGCGCCTCTTCCACGCGCGAGCTGATCTTTACGGACTGCGAAGTGCCCAAAGAAAACGTCCTTGGAAAAGAGGGGATGGGGTTCATCGTCACCATGAAGACATTCGACGTCTCCCGTCCCGGCGTCGCATCCCAGGCCCTCGGCATCGCTGCCGGCGCCCTGGAGTCCGCCGTCAAATATTCCAAAGAAAGGATCCAGTTCGGCAAACCGATCTCCAGCTTCCAGGGCATCCAATGGATGCTGGCGGACATGGCGACGCAGGTGGAAGCCGCGCGCGCTCTGATCTATGCGACGGCGCGCATGATCGACTCCGGCGCCAAAGACGTCTCCAAGTATTCCGCCATGGCCAAGCTTTTCGCTTCAGACGTAGCGATGAAAGTCACAACCGACGCCGTCCAGATCTTCGGCGGTTACGGTTATATCAAAGAATACCCTGCAGAGAAAAGAATGCGCGACGCCAAGATCACACAGATCTATGAGGGGACGAATCAGATCCAGCGCAGCATCATTGCTCTTCAGCTGATCAAAGAAATGGCCAAAAGCTGATTGCGCCTTGAAACAAGCAAAGAATGACAACTTGTCCTTTCCTGATAACAGCCATCCGTCATGCCGGATCCTGGGGCATGATGCGCTGTCCGGCTGTGAACACCCGGGAAGTATCAGTTGAAAGCTATTAAGCTTTGCAGTAAACTAAACCAGTACTTTTTGTCCCCGGCGCCCCGCTCCATAACACGTATCGTTGCGGCCAAACAACCGCTTTCTGAAATCTTATGAATATCATCATCTGCATCAAACAGGTCCCGGACACGACAGACGTCAAGATCAATCCGGAAACGAACACCCTCGTGCGGGAAGGGGTCCAATCCATCATCAATCCCTTCGATATGTACGCTATCGAAGAAGGGCTGAGGCTCAAAGAACAATTCAACGGGAAAGCAACAGTCGTCACCATGGGGCCCCCGCAGGCAGAAAGCGCGCTGCGCGAAGCGATTTCCATGGGCATTGACGAGGCTGTGCTCGTTTCCGACAGGGCCTTTGCCGGCTCGGACACTTTGGCGACGAGCTACACGTTGGCGGCAGCCATCAAAAAACTCGGCGAATTTTCCATCATCCTCTGCGGCAAGCAGGCCTCTGACGGCGATACAGCGCAGGTCGGCCCCGGCATCTCGACACACCTCGATATCCCGCAGGTCACTTACGTCAAAAAGATCGAATCCATCAAGAACGGCGTCGCCGTCGTCGAACGCATGACGGAAGAAGGCTACGATGTCGTTGAAACGCCTTTACCGTGTCTATTCACTGTCGTCAAAGAAATCAACGAACCCCGGACACCGTCACTCAAAGGAAAGATGCGCGCCAAAAGCGCCAAGATCCAACTCTTGAGCGCGCAGTTGCTCGATTGTGAAGCCGACCGGCTGGGGCTCAAAGGCTCCCCGACGCAGGTCGTCAAGATCTTCTCGCCGGAACGACGCAAGGGCGGCGAGGTCTACCAGGGGCCTATAGAGGAATCGGTTGAAAAGGTGGTTTGTGCTATAAAATCACTCATCCCGTAAGCGAGGCATCATGTCTTTGATCATTACGAAAGAGAAATGCGTCGGTTGCACCCTGTGCGTCAAGGTCTGTCCGTTTGGCGCTCTTTATATGGAGAACAAGAAAGCCGTTGTCCGGCCCGAACAATGCACCCTGTGCGGCGCCTGCATCGAAGCATGCAAATTCGATGCCATCGAGATCAAAAGGGAAACGACGGCCGAAGCCGACACAGAAGCGCGGGGCGTCTGGGTTTTTTGCGAACAGAAACGCGGCGTTGTGCAGTCCGTCAGCTACGAGCTCCTCGGTAAAGGCAGGGAGCTTGCAGACAAGCTGGGCTGTGAGCTTTGCGGCGTGCTCATCGGCCACGACATCGGATCCAAAAGCTCAGACATCATCCACAGAGGCGCAGACACGGTCTATGTGGTCGACCACCCCCAACTCAAATATTTCGCGGACGATGCCTATACGGCCGTCCTCGTGCGGCTGGTCAAAAAATACAAACCGGAGATCATCCTCTGCGGCGCGACATCGATCGGCCGTTCCCTGATATCGCGCGTCGCCGTTAAGATACACACGGGCCTGACGGCCGATTGCACGGGCCTGGATATCGATGCGCACAAAAAAATCCTCTTGCAGACGCGGCCAGCCTTCGGCGGAAATATCATGGCCACCATCATCACACCCAACCACAGGCCGCAGATGGCCACGGTCCGGCATAAGGTAATGAAAGAGGCCGCTCATGACCCTTCGCGTCAGGGCAAGATCATCAAAGAAACCTTCGAAGATAACGTCTATTCCTCCAGAACAAAAATCCTTGATATTATCGAAGACGTATCGGCGACCATCAATATCGCGGAAGCCGACATCATCGTTTCCGGGGGCAGGGGCATGAAGGCGCCGGAGAATTTCAAGATCATTGAAGAGCTTGCCACGGTCTTGAACGGCGCCGTAGGCGCCTCGAGGGCGGCGGTGGACTCCGGCTGGATACCCTATTCCCATCAAGTGGGACAAACCGGTAAAACGGTCTGTCCCAGCATCTACATCGCCTGCGGCATCTCCGGCCAGATTCAGCACCTGGTCGGCATGCAGTCATCCAAGACGATCATCGCCATCAACAATGACCCGGCGGCGCCGATCTTCCAGATCGCCTCTTATGGCATTGTCGGAGATCTGTTTGAAGTCGTGCCGCTTTTAACAAAGACGCTGAAAGAAAAATTGAGAAAATAGACATGCGCAACACGGTCGCCTAGCCACTTCAAGCCATGTATTTCAAAAAACTAGAGATCGCCGGATTCAAGTCATTTGCCGAAAAGACGGTCCTGCACTTTGAACCCGGCATCACCGCCATCGTCGGCCCCAATGGCTGCGGAAAAAGCAACATTTTCGATTCCATGCGCTGGTGCCTGGGAGAACAATCCATCAAATCCCTGCGCGGCGCCAAGATGGAAGATGTCATCTTT
>Ga0172375_10000955_pt1 | contig 46919 bp, 37 predicted proteins | sample LakKiv1m_FD_114537 | JGI IMG/M metagenome (GOLD analysis project Ga0172375, IMG submission 114537) | Freshwater microbial communities from Kabuno Bay, South-Kivu, Congo - kab_092012_11.1m | ecosystem: Environmental > Aquatic > Freshwater > Lake | place: Democratic Republic of the Congo... | reverse complement strand
AGCCCAGGATCACCGCGAGCGCGGCCGGCGCCAGGGCGAAGCAGAGGGGGTTGAGGCTGCGGGCGGCCAGCACGAAGACGACCGCGCTGGCCGTCGTGAACACCGCGGCGCCGACCACGCCGATCCTCCCGGTCGGCAGGTGCCGGTCGGCCGTGCGCGGGTTGCGGGCGTCGTAATCGCGGTCGGTGAGCCGGTTGAAGGCCATCGCGGCGCTGCGCGCGGCGACCATCGCCGCCAGCACGCCCAGCAGCACGCGCCGCGACGGTCGGCCGCCGGTGGCGACCAGCAGCGACATCAGCGCGAAGGGCAGGGCGAAGATGGTGTGCTCGAACTTCACCAGCCCGAAGTAGTCGGCGACGATCCGTCCCGCCTTCACGTTGCACCCCATGGCCGCGCGAGGCGCACCGCGACGCCGAGCTGGTCGCAGACGCGCTGCACGACGAAGTCGACGAGCTCCGCCACGGTCGTCGGGCGGTGGTAGAAGCCGGGCATCGCCGGCAGGATCACCGCGCCGGCGGCGGCGAGCCGGGACATGTGTTCGAGGTGGTGGGCCGCCAGCGGGGTCTCGCGCGGCACGAGCACGAGGCGGCGGCGCTCCTTGATCTGCACGTCGGCGGCGCGGTGCAGCAGATCGTCGCCGGTGCCGGTGGCGATGCGCGCCAGCGTGCTCATCGAGCAGGGGCACACCGCCATGCCCCCCGAGGGCGCCGAGCCGCTGGCGACCGGGGACGAGAACTCGTGCTTCCCGTACTCGTGCAGCTGCGCGCCGCGGGCGACCGCGATCGAGCGCAACTCTTCGACCAGCGCGCGCGGCGGGCGGCCCAGCTCGGCGGCCGCCGTCTGCTCGACGGCGTCGCTGCGCAGCAGCGCCACGTCGCGGCCGGCCTCCAGCAGGACCTCCACCAGGCGCACGCCGTAGACGAGGCCGCTGGCCCCGGTCCAGGCGACCGTGACCGGGGGCTGCGGGGTCGTGTCGCGGTCCATGATTCTCCCCTCAGGCGTCGACGTCGAGCCGCCCGCCGATCAGGTGGGCGATGCCGAAGGTCTGACGTCGCATCAGGACGTCCCGGAAGCCGAATTCATCGAGCAACGCCGCGAACTCCGCCGGGGTCACGAAGCGGTCCCGGCTGTCGGCGAGGTAGGCGTAGGCGGCGCGGTCGCGGCCGAGCAGCCGGCCCGCCGCCGGCAGCGCCAGGTCCAGGGCGCGGCGCAAGGGCCGGGCGGCGCCGCGTCCCGCCCCGGCGGCGGCCGGGTCGTCGCGGAAGAAGTCCAGCACCAGCAGGCGGCCGCCCGGCTTCAGGACGCGCCTCATCTCGGCCAGGCCGCGGCGCAGGTCGGCCAGGTTGCGCACGCCGAAGCCGACGGCGACCGCGTCGGCGCAGCCGTCGCGCAGCGGCAAGGCCTGGGCGTCGGCGGCGACGGCGGGGATCTCCCCGCCGAGGCCCTTGCCGCGGCCGGCCGCCAGCATCGCCGGCGTGAAGTCGGCGGCCACGACGCGGCGGCAGCGTCCGCCGCGCAGGGCCGCGAGCCCCAGGTCGCCCGTGCCCGAGCACAGGTCCACCAGCAGTTCGGTGCCCGGATCCAGGGCGCGCACCAGGTCGCGCCGCCACGCGCGGTCGCGATTGAAGCTCAGGGCGTGGTTCATGAAGTCGTAGACGCGCGCGATCCGCGCGAACATCGCGCGCACGGCGCGGTCGTGGGCGGCGGGATCGCGCACGACGCCGTCGCGGCCGCGCTCATGGACGCGATCGGGGACGCGCTCGAGGTCCGGCGCCGCGCTCACCGCCGCCGCCCCGCCAGCGCCAGCAGGTCGCGCCAGCGCTCCGCGACGTCGCTGCGGACCGCGTCGTCCATGCGCACGATCGGCGGCCACTCGCGCCGGAAGCCGTCCTCGCCCTCCCACTTCGCGGTGGCGTCGATCCCCATCTTGCCGCCCAGGAACTGGACGTTCACGGCGTGGTCGAGGTGGTCGACGGGGCCCTCGACGAAGAACGTGTCGCGCTTGGGGTCGATGGAGTTGGTGACGCACCACAGGACCTCGCGCGGGTCGTGGACGTCGACGTCCGCGTCGACCACCACGATGGTCTTGCAGAACATCATCTGGCCCATGCCCCACAGCGCGTGGCAGACCTTGCGGGCGTGCCCCGGGTACTGCTTGCGGATCGCGACGACGGCCAGGTTGTGGAAGCAGGCCTCCGGCGGCAGGTGGTAGTCGACGACCTCGGGCAACGGCTTCTGCATCAGCGGCAGGAACAGGCGCTCGGTGGCCCAGCCCAGCCACTTGTCCTCCATGGGCGGGACGCCCACGATGGTCGCCGGGTAGACGGGGTCGCGGCGCGAGGTGATGGCCGTCACATGGAAGACCGGGAACTCCTCGGGCAGCGTGTAGAAACCGGTGTGGTCGCCGAACGGCCCCTCGCGGCGGCGCTCGCCGGGGTCGACGTAGCCCTCGATGACGAAGTCGGCCTCGGCCGGCACCTCCAGGTCGCAGGTGAGCGCCTTCGTCCAGGCGATCGGAGCGCCCTGCAGGAAGCCCGCGAACATCGACTCGTCGATCTCCGGCGGCAGCGGCGCCGTCGCGGCGTACGTCAGCGACGGCGGCCCGCCCAGCGCGACGCAGACGGGCAGGCGCTCGCCGCGCCGCTCGCTGGTGCGGTAGTGGTCGGCGCCGGTCTTGTGCAGCTGCCAGTGCATGCCGGTGGTGCGGCCGTCGAAGACCTGCATCCGGTACATGCCGATGTTGCGCCGGCCGGTCTCGGGGTTGCGCGTGACGACCAGCGGCAGGGTGATGAAGGGGCCGCCGTCCTGGGGCCAGGTCGTCAGCACGGGCATCAGGTCCAGGATGCCGCGCCGGTCCAGCTCCTCGCCCCAGACCACGACCTCCTGGCAGGGGCCGCCGGCGACCGAGCGGGGCATGCCGGCGCTCCAGTCCCGGGCCTTGCCCAGCAGCTTCAGCTTCTCCCAAAGCCCTTCGGGGGGCGCCAGTTCCAGGGGCTCGCGCACCCGGGCGACGGCCTCCTCCAGGGACTCGCAGCCCAGGGCCCAGGCCATGCGGCGGCGCGAGGCGAACAGGTTCATGGCCAGGGGGACCGGCCGGCCGTCGGCCGTCGCGGCGCGGGTCGTGCGGCCGGCCTTTTCACTCCAGCGGCCGGGACGCGGGTCCTCGAAGAGCAGGGCGGGGCCCTCGCCGGCCTTGACGAAGCGGTCGGCGATCTCGCCGGCTTCCAATACCGGGTCCACGGGCTCGCGGACGCGCACCAGGTCGCCGGCCTGCTCGAGCAAGGTGATGAACGCCTTGAGGTTCCTGGCGGGGAGCTCGGCCATGACGGGGCCTTTCGGGGAACGGGGCGCCACGACGACGCCCGATGTGGTATATTCAGCCGAGAACGTAGCAGAGTCGTCACCGGGCGGCAAATCGAGAACCCGCCCCGCGACCGCTCATTCCAGGCAACCGATCCGGGAGATCGTCATTGTAATGGCACGAGACGGACATCCCGGGCTGCCTTTCGACCCGAAGACCGCGGCGGTCGATGATCCGGACCGGCTCGACTACGAGCTGGGCCGGATCAAGGGCGCGAAGATCGATCCCGAGCTGTTCGATTATCTGTACGAGTACTATTACGACCGGATCTTTCGTTTCTTCTTCAACCGGCTCAAGAATCGGGTGGACGCCCAGGACCTGACCTCCGACGTGTTCCACCTCGCCCTGAGCCGGCTGTGGCAGTTCCGCTGGCTGAACAAGCCGTTCCAGGCATGGCTGTACCGCATCGCGGTCAACCGTCTGAACCGCCACCTGAAGCTGGCGCAGCGGCAGCGGAGCTGGCTCGCGCCGATCGACTCCATGGGCGAGGAGGTGTTCGCGGACAGCGAACAGGATCCCGCCCTGGAGCTGGAGAAGATCAGGCAGCGCCAGCGGATCGAACGGCACCTCGCCGTGCTGTCGAACGAGGAACGCAACTGGATCGCCCTGCGGTACTACGAGGACCTGCCCGTGAAGGAGATCGCCGCGATCTACGGCGTCCCCGAGGGCACGATGAAGGCTCGACTGCACCGCGCGCTCGGCAAGGTGCGTCGCGCCATGACGGGCGACCGCGGCGAATGACGGGACGGTAGCGACGGGCATGCTCGACCACGACGATCTCGAACTCCAGCTCCAAGAGACGAGCTTTGCGCCGAGGCCGGACCTCGAGCACAAGGCGGCGCTGCAGACGGAGCTGCGGGCGCGCGCGAGAGACCGGCACACCTCGCGCCCCCTCATCCTGACCGCGATCGCGATGGTGACGCTGGGCGCGACGTTCATCGACCAGCCGGATCTCGAATCGACCGGCATGTGGCTCGATGTCACCAGCATCATCGACGACGGCTCCGCGACGTTCTCGACCCGCGAGGGCGCCGCTCCCAGCTTCAGCATCGGCCGCAGCAATTCGTCAGTCGAACCGGCGGAACTCGACAGCTTGAAGCTGCGGCTGGAACAGAAGCGCCTGGCGTACATGGAGGGACGCCTGGCCCTGAACGACGCCTTCGGCCTGACCTTCGAGGGCATGACCGCCTACCATCTCACGTACGGGGAGGACCGGGACGGTTTCTATTTCCCGGTCGACATCGGCTTGATCGAGGACAACGAGCGCTACCATCGGTTCATCAGGAGCCCGCGCTATAGCGAGATCTGCGGTCTGGCCTATGAGGGAAAACTGGCCGGTGCCACGACGGACACGTTGATGCTCGACGGGCACGCGGTCGCGATGACGTCCTGGCGTTTAACGGATCCGGAATTCGGCACCATCGTCCATCATCTAGGCACCCCGCTCAACTGACGCTGCTGTTCTTCAGGTGGTCCAGGGCCCGCGGGCTGCGCGCCAGCAGGTCCACCCACAGGTGCAACATCTCCTCGAATCCCTCGCGGACGGAATTGCATGCTTCCTGCGGCACGGCGCCGACGCGCCCGGTCTTCCGGTCGATCATCGCCGAAAAGCAGAGCCCGCAATGGCGCAGGGCCCAGCAGTCCGCGCAACGCCCGGCAAGGGCATCGAACCAGTCCCGTTCGAGGCGGTCGATGGCGTCGAAATCGAAGCCGCGGCGCACGTCGCCGATGCCGAACGCCGTGCCGACGCGCTCGCAGGGCTGGAACATGCCATCGCTGCCCACGTGCAGGCGGCGCAGTCCGGGCGCACAGGCCCCGCCCGGCTGGAAGAATTCGCCTAGCGGTCGGGGGTCGCGGTGGTAGAACCGGAGCAGGGGGCCGTCGAACCAGGAGCGCACCAGCGGCCCCAGATCGGCGTGGCGACCGGCCGCGCAGGCTTCGACGTAGGCGGCGCGGGCCCGCTCCCAACCGTCCGCCGTCGGCGGCGTTCCCGGCGGAAGGGACGGCAGGAGGGCGTCGTCGGCCCCTTCCAGGTCAGCATAGGATGCGCCCACCGGGAGGTCGGGAATTCCGAGCTCGCGTCCCAGCTCGCCGAAGAAGGCATCGGCCTCCAGCATGTCCGACCCGGGTGCGAGCGTCGCCTGGATGCGCAGGCGTCCCGCTGCAGCCGGGTCCCGGTCGAGCAGGCGCCGCAACCCCGCGAGCACCGCGGTGTGCGTGGGCCTGCCGACGGCCGTGGGCCGCCAGCGGTCGTGGATCGCCTCCGGGCCGTCCAGGCTCACCTGCAGGTGCAGGCCCAGTTCGGCGACGAGTTCCACCATGGTGTCGTCAAGCAGGGTCCCGTTGGTATCCACGACGATCTGGACCTGTGGACGTCGCGAATCGCTGACCATCTGCGCGACCAGACGGATGAGACCGGGCGCCAGCAGCGGCTCGCCCCCGTAGAGCGAGATCGACGGCGTCTCGCCGCCGGCGCGATCCAGGAACAGCCCGACGGCCGCACGCACCGTGTCCGGCGACATCTGCCGATCGCCGTGAGGCCGGGTCCAGGCGGCGGCGAGCGTGTGCGGGCAGTAGGCGCAACGCAGGTTGCAGCGCTCGTCCAAGGTCAGGGTCAGTTGGGAAAGACGGTCCAGATACTCGTCGCGACGTTCACGACCCTGCCGTTTCGGCGTCAGACGGGGTCGTTGCGTCCGGAACAGGCCCAGCGCATCTCTCGCTTCCCTGAGCTCCTGCTCCGCGGCCGAGTCGCCGGCCAAGCCACCCGTACCGGATACCTGAGCCTCCAGCCGGACGGCGACAGCCGGCGATACGGACGCGACCTGATCGGTCCCGGCATCGTAGACGTAGTCCTGGCCGCCCTGCCGCCAGATCCGGCAGATCGCGCGGCCAGGGTCAGGCGCGACCACGCTTGCCGAGGATGGTCGGCAACGTCGTGGGGTCGTTGCTGGGCGATCTCGTCGGCTTGTTCACCACGGAATCAACGGAAGCGCAACTGCAGAGGCAATTGCAGTTGCACGACCCATCGGTGATGGAAGCCTGGGTCTTGGGACGATGGTCCGGTTCGACGATCTTGATCATGCGCTTCATTCTCCCGATGGCCGGGCGAGGGCCTTCTCCAGCATACACTTATCGGGGTACGGGATGTGAAAAATCTGTCGCGAATACGTCGAATCCGTGCAACGTCCCGCCGGGTTCGTGCTTGTAGAAGATGTCGGAGTGGGTGTGGGGGGCATACCATTCGATGGCGATCAGCATCTGAAACCCTGTGCGAAGCCCTAGCGAGTCGCGACCTGACCCTCCTTCACATCCTTGGCCGGAACTCCTCTTTCGAGAATGACCTACGGGCGAGGGCCATTCGGGGGAGTTCCGGCCTTCCCATACCCGGTTTCCAGCAGTGCAGGCGGGGGTTGGAGTGGCGAGGCGCCGCCGATCAGCGGCGCTTCGCCACGAGTTCGATCAGCCCCGTCCGGGGACCGTCCAGCACCTTCTCGTCGACCAGCGGCATGGATTCCCGGTGGTGGAGCGTGTGCCAGCCGCGGAACAGGTTGCGCACGACGCCGCGCGCCAGGTAGGTGCGGTGTTCGCCGCCTGGGCTACGGAAGCTGTGCAGGCCCGCCTTCTCCCACGTCGCGCTCACCTCGTCGTAGGACGTGTCGTCCACGTGCCGCGCCGTCAGGAACAGCAGCGACCCGTGGGCCGTCCAGCTGAAGATGCGGTGCAGGAGGCTGGCGTTGGCCGCGCGCGACAGGCGCGGCAGCAGGTCGTAGCAGAGCACCGCGTCGTAAGGCTGCGTGCCCGGATCGTGCTCCAGGAACGATTCCCGGCTGGCCACGAGATCCAGGCCCTCCGCGGCGGCGGCTTCGTTCAGGACCGCTTCGACGGCGGCATCCGGGGCGAGCGCGGTCACACGGTGGCCGGCCCCGGCCAGGTACAGGGCGCGGCGCCCGTCGCCGGGCCCGAGGTCGAGGACCCGCCCGCCGGGGCGGATCCGGTCCTGGAACTCGTCCAACAGGACGTCCGGCGCCGCACCGACGACGGCGGTGGGGATGACGGCGGCAACGCTGGTGTCTGGCATGGCACGCTCGCTGTTGGGGACCTGCTTCCTGGGCGATCGCTGAGGATGATCGGCAGGCGGACCTCACGGTTGAGCAGAAAATGCGGGGATCGGCGGGTGGTGCGGCGGGAACGGGATCGGGAAGATCAGTGCGAATACAGGGTTTTGACCTCGCCCCAGGTGCCCTGCTGGTCGGCGTCGCCGTGGTTAAGGGTGAACACGGCACGCTCGTAGTCGCCGCTGCAGACGGTCGCTGGCGTGTTGACCCCCAGCGTGTGGAGGTAGCCGGGCATTCCATCGGGGAAGCTGGCCGAGCCCGGTACGGGCCCCACCTTGAAGAGCAGTGGGCCTTCCCCCAGCAGCAACACGGTCATGGACATCAGCGGCACTAGGCCAGCGCTGTTGGGCGACAGGCCGTTCATGCCGTCCAACTGAAGGCCAACCGTATAGTCATCGCCGCTGCCCACGTTTAGGCCGACACATACCCAGTTGCCCACATAGGAGGCCGATCCCTCGACGGTCACGCGGGCCTCCCAGGCCAGCACCGGCGTCCCCGAAGGATTCGCGAGCACGAGGTAGACCGTGCAGGACCCCGGGACGGCAAGCTCGAGGTTGCCACCGCAGGTCCCGGCTTCGGCGTCGGTGCAGACGCAGAACACGTCCGACTGGGCGAGCGTGGAGGCGGGCGCGCCCAGCATCAGGGCCGGGAGCAGGATGAGGGCGGAGCGGTGGGAACGCATCGGCATCCCTCCGGTGGTGGGGCGACGACGACTCGGGATCACCATACTGAAAAGAGGGCGGCGGGACAAGCCTGCGCCGTCCCGCCGCCCGAAGGTCACCGGGCGCCTCAGCGCACCAGGCTCAACCGGACCACCGCGCCGGTCGCGACCCCGTCGACATGGAGCGACGCGAAGTAGGCGCCGCTGGCCACGTCGCGGCCCTGGTCGTCGGTGCCCAGCCAGGCGAGCCGGTGCTCGCCGGCCGCGGCCGCGCCCATCGCGAAGCGCTTCACCGTCCTGCCGAGGACGTCGTGGATCCGCACCTCCGCCCGGCCGGCCCGCGGCAGCGTCAGGACGATCTCGGTGCGCGGGTTGAACGGGTTCGGGACCGCGCGCAGCAGGCACTTGTCTGCGACGGCCTCCGGCGCGCCGGTCAACAAGTCCGGCGTGCGCAAGCGCACGATCACCGGCGCGGCGCCGACGTCGAGGGTCAGGCTCGACTGCGCGCGCATCGACATCACCGCGACGCGGTTCTGGTGGGGCAGGTAGACCTGCAGGTCCTCGTGGCCGCCCCACTCCGCGGCGTCCCAGCGCAGCGTGACCGGACCGGGTGCGGTCGACGAGACGACGAGGTCCCAAGCCACGTCCGACCCGTCGGCGATCCGGTAGTCGGCCGTGAGCTGGTCGCCGGTGCTGAGGTCCAGGGCCGAGCCGTCGAGCCACAGTTCGGGACGGGCGACGGCGACCGGCGCGCGCGGCGGACGGGGCTGATCCCAGGCGGGGTCGAAGCCGTCGGCAGCCTTTTCAAGGCGGCCGACGGTCACGGATTCGGGGCTGCCGTCGAGGCCGAGGGCGAGGTTCCAGTTGTGGTCGTCGGGCACGAAGGCGGGTCGGGTGCGGGACGACTTGTCCGCGTCGAGATCGTAGTAGTGGAACCACAGCTCGACGCCGCTCCGAAAGGCCGCCAGCCAGTAACCCTGCCACGGCTGGAGGTACGACTGGGGCGCGTAGGATCCGGAAGACGTCAGGTACGAATAGACCAGGTTCGAGACGAGACCCATCTGGACCGCCGTCTGGTATTCGTAGCGATGGCCCTGGTAGGCGACTTTGACCAGATCGAGGGGCATGGCCGTCCAGATCGGCGAACCCACGAGGTTCCAGCCGCAGGACAAGGGGATGGCCGTACCGTCGAGATCGGGCTGCCCCTCCATCGTCAATCGGAAGCCGTTCGTCGCGCCGACCCAGTAACCCCGGCCCTGGCACATGAGGTCATCCGCCGCGCGCTGCTGGTAGCCGGCCCCCGTCTCGTGACTGTAGACGTACGTGGAGGCGCCGGCATCGTCGAGCAGCACGGAACCGATGGTGCCCGGCGCGTCCGGCAGCAGGGGGGCGCCCACCATGGACCAGCCCGTGGGTAGATCGCGCGATGCAGGATCGAGCGGCGGCACCGGGACCAACCCCACGGATAGCCGGAAATGCCGCGGCTGACCCGCGGTGACCGCGAAGGTGTAGGAGAGCGAACCCCAGAGGTCGATCACGTGGCCCTGATCGTCGTCGACCAGCTTCAGGCCCCAGCCGGACGACTGGTCGAAGTCCGGCTGGAAGGTCAGGGTCGCGATCCCGGACTGGCCGCTCAGCAGCCGCAGCGGCCAGGCCTTGTCGGCGAACTCCGGGTTGTACGGAGACCGGATATCGGCCCGGAAATCGTCTCCCAGGACCGAGCCCCATTCGGGATGCGGGAACGCCAGCGAGACGGACCCGGACGGCGGCGACGGCGGTTCCGGCACGTCGAGGTCGCCATCGTACCCATCCGAAGCGCCGCTCGAGATGCCCGCGACGTTGCCGAGATCCGACATCCCATCGAGCGTCGCGTCGATCATCACCACGAAGTCGATGACCCCGGGGTCGCAGTTGGGCACGATCCCACAACCCGCATTGACGCAGGCCTGGAGAGAGCCCAGTTCGCCGGTGGCGACCTGCAGCGGCGTGTTGAAGCCCAGCGTATGCACGTAGCCGGGAGTCCCGCCGGGGAAGCTGATGGAGCCGGGGATGCCCGTCACCTTGTAGGTTGCGGTCGAGGCCGGCGTCCCGTACATGGTCTTGCTCGCCAGCATGACGGCGGGGGTGGTCACGGGGCACCATTCCTGGCCGACCACGAAGTCCCATGGATCGCTGTCGCAATCGAGGCCGCCGTTGAGCGACCAGGATCCGGGTGTCGTGAAGGTGTTCGTCTCGGTGATGCGGCACTCCCACGCACGGATGTAGTCGCCCGTGGGATGCGTGACGATCAGGTAGACGTTCAGCGGCGTCATGTTGCCGGTATACGCGATGTCGAACTGGTAGGCGTCCAGGTCGAAATAGATGCCGATCGCGTCCGGGCAAGGGCTGATCTGCGCCGAGGCGCCGCCGGCCGCCGCCAGCAGCACGACGAGGCAGAACAGGTGAAGCGAGGAGAGGGTCCTGGAACGCCGATGACGCACGACGCACTCCCTTCCGCCGGCGCAACCAGGCGCCCGGCGGGAAACGGGTGGTGTCATCTCGGGCGATCCGACCCCATGAGGTTACCAGACATCCGGTGGGATGACAACCGGCCCGCCCGCAGCCGCCGCGCGGCGGGGAGCGACAGGCCCAACTCCCGCATCTTCCACAACTTGTAGATCGCCGGATACACCAGCAGCTCCAGCAGGAAGGATGTCGCGAGCCCGCCGATCATCGGCGCCGCGATCCGCTTCATCACGTCCGCGCCCGCCCCGGTCGACCACATGATGGGCAGCAGGCCGATGAAGCTCGAGGCGACGGTCATCAGCTTCGGCCGGGCGCGCTTGACGGCGCCGTGGAGGATGGCGTCGTCGAGCTCGGCCAGGGTGCGCAACCGGCCCTCGCTGCGGGCCCGGTCGTACGACAGGTCCAGGAACAGCAGCATGAACACCGCGGTCTCGGCGTCGAGGCCCAGCAGCGCGATCAGCCCCACCCACACGGCGATCGAGACGTTGTAGCCGAGCAGGTGCAGCAGCCAGACCGCGCCCACCGCTGAGAAGGGCACCGACAGCAGGACCACGCCGGTCTTGAAGGCGGACCGCGTGTTCGCCAACAGCAGCAGGAAGATGAGCACCAGCGTGGCCGGGACCACGAGCCGCAGCCGCTTCTCGACGCGCAGCATGTTCTCGTACTGGCCGCTCCACTGCAGGACGTAGCCGGCGGGCAGGTCCACCTGTTCCCGCACGACGCGCTTGGCCTCCTCCACGTAGCCGCCGATGTCGCGGCTGGCGACGTCGACGTACACGTAGCTGGCGAGGAACCCATTCTCGTCGCGCAGCATCGCCGGGCCCGAGACGACCTTCAGCTCGGCGACCTGCGCCAGCGGCACGGCGGCGCCGCCGGGCGCGTCGACGAGGACGCGACCCAGCTTCTCGAGGTCGTCGCGCAGCTCGCGGGGGTAGCGGACGTTGATGGAGTAGCGCGCCCGGCCGTCGATCACGGTGCCCAGGTTCTCGCCACCCACGGCGAACATGATCACTTCCTGCAGGTCGGCGACGGTGAGGCCCAGGCGGGCCAGCTCGTCGCGGCGGGGCTCGATGTCCACGAAGTAGCCGCCCGCGGCGCGCTCGGCGAAGACACTGCGGGTCCCGGCGACCGCCGGCAGCACCGACTCGATGCGCGTGCCGAGGCGCTCGAGCTCGGCGAGGTCGGGGCCGAAGATCTTGATGCCCACGGGCGTGCGCACGCCCGTGGTGAGCATGTCGATGCGGGCCTTGATGGGCATGGTCCAGGCGTTGGTCACGCCGGGGATGCGCAGGGCGCGGTCCATCTCGGCCACCAGCTCGTCCCAGGAGATGCGGTCGGGCCAGAGCGGCCGCACCAGCGGCAGGACGAACCCCGGCAAACGGCCCGTGTACCAGCGCTCCCTGGCACGCCACTCGTCCCGCGGCTTGAGCACGACCGTCGTCTCCATCATCGACAGCGGCGCCGGGTCGGTGGACGTGTCGGCGCGGCCGGCCTTGCCGTACACGCTCAGGACCTCGGGGAACGACTTCAGGACGCGGTCCTGCGTCTGCAGCAGCTCGGCGGCCTGGGTCACCGAGATGCCGGGCAGCGTCGTCGGCATGTAGAGGATGGAGCCCTCGTTCAGGGGCGGCATGAACTCCGTGCCCAGCCGGAAGTACGCCGGCACCGTGATGGCGATGGCCAGCAGGGCCGCCGCGATCACGCCGCGCGGGTGGCGCAGCACGAAGCGGCAGGCGGGGTCGTAGGCGCGGGCGATGGCGCGGCTGATCGGATGCTTCTCCTCGGCGTGGTAGGTGCCCACCAGGGCCGCCGTGGCCAGGCGCGCCAGCGCCCGCGGCCGGAACCGGAAGGGCTCGCTGCGCGCGAACATCATGCGCATCGCCGGGTCCAGCGTGATGGCCAGCACGGCCGCCAGCGCCATCGCCAGGTTCTTCGAGAAGGCGAGCGGCTTGAACAGCCGGCCCTCCTGGTCGACCAGGGTGAACACGGGGATGAAGGCCGCCGCGATCACCAGCAGCGAGAAGAAGACCGAGGGGCCCACCTCCTTCAGCGCCTGCAGCCGCACCTCGTGGAAGCTCCCCTTGCGGCCGCCCGCCTGCCAGAGGTGGATGCGGTTGTAGGCGTTCTCCACCTCGACGATGGCCCCGTCGACGAGCACGCCGATGGAGATGGCGATGCCGGCGAGCGACATGATGTTGATCGTGACGCCCATCGCGCGCAGCGGGATGAACGCCAGCAGCACCGAGACCGGGATCGTGATGATGGGCACGATGGCCGACGGCGCGTGCCACAGGAAGACCAGGATGACCAGCGAGACGATGATCATCTGCAGCAGCAGCTCGTGCGCGAGGGTGTCGATGGCGCGGTGGATGAGGTCGCTGCGGTCGTAGGTGGTGACGAACTCCACGCCCTCGGGCAGGCCCGGCTCCAGCTCGTGCAGCTTCTCCTTCACGCGCCCGATCACGTTCAGGGCGTTCTCGCCGTGGCGCATGACGACGATGCCGCCCACCGCGTCCCCGCCGCCGTCGAGGTCGGCCACGCCGCGGCGCAGGTCGGGGCCCAGCTCCAGGCGGGCGACGTCGCGCAGCAGCACCGGCACGCCGCCGGGGGCGGTCTTGACGACGATCCGCTCGAAGTCGGCGAGCGACTTGGCGTAGCCGCGCCCGCGGACCATGTATTCGGCGCCGCTCCACTCGAGCAGGCGGCCGCCCACCTCGTCGTTCGAGGCCCGGACGGCGTCCATCACCGCGTGCAGCGGCACCCCGTGGGCGGCCAGGCGGACGGGGTCGACCGTGATCTGGTACTGCCGCTGGAAGCCGCCGACGGAGGCCACCTCGGCCACGCCGGGCACGGCCTGGATCGCGTAGCGCAGCGTCCAGTCCTGGTACGAGCGCAGGTCGTCGAGCCCGTGGCGGTTCCCGCGGTCGACCAGCGCGTACTGGAAGACCCAGCCCACGCCCGTCGCATCGGGCCCCAGCGAGACCGCCACGCCCGCCGGCAGGCGCGGCTTGATCTCGTCGAGGTACTCGAGCACGCGCGAGCGGGCCCAGTAGAGGTCGGTGCCGTCCTCGAAGACCACGTAGACGAAGGAGTAGCCGAAGTCCGAGAAGCCGCGGATGGCCTTGGTCCCGGGAGCGCCGAGCAGGCCGCTCACGATCGGGTAGGTGACCTGGTCCTCGACGATGTCCGGCGAGCGGTCCCACTTCGTGACGACGATGACCTGCGTGTCCGAGAGGTCCGGCAGGGCGTCGAGGCGGATGGTCTGCAGCGTGTGGACGGCGTAGGCGCAGGCCAGCGCCGCGAGCGCCAGCACCAGCAGCCGGTTGCGCGCGCTGAACTCGATGATGCGCGCGATCACCGGTGGTCCCCCGCGTGGCCGCCGGCCGGGGTCGCGGCCGCTGCGCCGGCGTCGGCGCCGAGCAGCGCGGCGCGCAGGCGCGACTCGCTGTCGAGCAGGAAGTTGGCCCGCACGACGACCTGCTCGCCGGCCGCGAGCCCGTCCAGGATCTGCGCCTTGCCGCCCGAGCGCACGCCCACCTCGACCTCGCGCGGCGTGAAGCGGCCCTCGCCGAGGGAGACGAAGACCAGGCGCCGCTCGCCCGTGTCCAGGATGGCGTCGTCGGGAACGACCAGGGCCTCGCCGCGGTCCGCGAGCAGCGTCACGTTCGCGTACATGCCCGGCCGCAGCAGCCCGAACCCGTTGTCCAGGACGATGCGCGCGGCCAGGGTGCGCGAGGCGTCGTCGAGCGTCGGGTAGACGTAGTCGATCCGGCCCGGCAGCACGACGCCCGGGTCGTGCGGCAGCCGCACCTCGACCGGCGCGCCCTCGACGACCAGGGCGGCCTCGTACTCGTAGAAGCGGGTCTCGACCCACACCTCGGCGAGGTCCGACACCTGCAGCAGCATCGTGCCCGGCTCCACCCGCATGCCCGCGTACGCCGCGCGCTCGGTGACCACGCCCGTGGCCGGCGAGAGCAGGGGCACGGCGCGCACGGGTTGGCCGGTCTGCTCGAGCCGGGCGACGAACGCGTCCGGCACCTCGAAGAGGCTCAGCCGCCGCCGCGCCGCCGCGACGAGGTGTTCGGCGTTCGCGAGGGTCTGCGGGTCGCCCCCGGCCGCGGCGTCCCGCGCCACGATGGCCCTCAGCAGCTCCTCCTGGCCGGCCACCAGCTCGGGCGAGTAGATGGTCAGCAGCGGCGCGCCCGCCTCCACGCGCGACCCGACCGCGCTGACCGCCAGCGTCTCGATCCAGCCGGCGACCCGCGTCTGCACGCTGCGCACGCGCGTCTCGTCGACGGCGACCAGCCCGACGGCCCGGATCTCGGTGTTCATCGTTTCGATTGTCGCGGGTTGCGTGCGCACGCCCGCAAGGCGGACGGCCTCGTCGCTCAGCTCGATGGCGGCCATGCCCGGCACGCCCGAGGCGCCGCCGCCCTGCTGGGCGGAGAACTCGGCCGCCGGCACCAGGTCCATGCCGCAGATGGGGCAGGCTTCCTTGTGGTCGGAGATGTAGGTGGGGTGCATGGGGCACAGCCACTTCGTCGCGGCGGCGGCCTGGACGCCGGCGGGGGCGCCGTGCTCGTGCCCGTCGCCGCCGCGGCAGCCGGCGAGCGCGGCGGCGAGGATGAGGGCGAGGGCGAACAGCTTCGCTGATCTCATGGGCGCATCTCCTGGAGGACGGGGTCGCGGCCGGCGAGCGCGCGCAGGGCGGCCCAGGCGGCGTAGCGGTCGGCCTCGCGCTCGGCCAGCATCGCGCCGGTCTCGGCCAGCCGCCGCAGGGCCATGATCAGTTCGGCGGCGCCTGCGACGCCCGTTGCGTAGCCGGCGCGGGCCGACTCGGCGGCGAGGGTCGCCTGGGGCAGGATCCCGGTGCGCAGGCGGACGACCTGCCGTTCGGAGGCGTCGAAGCGGGCCCGCAGGCTCGCGACCTCCGCGCCGGCCATGGCGAGCGCCTCGCGCCGTTCGGCTTCGGCCATCGCGCGCTCGTGCCCGGCGGCCCGGGCCTCGGCGTCCTGCTTGCGCGACCGCCACAGCGGCAGCTCCACGCCCACGCGGGCGGTGACCATCGGCGGCAGCGCGTCGCGCCAGCCGTACTCGGCGCCCAGGAAGACGTCGGGCGATCCCTCATGCCGCGCCGACTCGGCGCGGAGCCCGGCGGCGGCGAGGCGGGCCTCGGCGACGGCCACCTCGGCGAAGTCGGCAGGGACCACGGTGGCCTCGCCATCGATCAGAGGCAGCCCGGCATCGAGCGGCGGGAGGTCGGCCACGGGCAGGTCGAGGGCGGCGGCCAGCTCGGCCAGGTGCATGTCGCACTTGGCGTCGAGGTCGTCCAGGTCCCCCTCGAGCCGCAGACGTTCGAGCTGGAGGTCGATCAGGTCCGACTGGGCGGCCTGGCCGGTCTCGTAGCGCGCCGTGAGGGAAGGCGCCAGCAGATCGATCAGGGCGATCGAGGCGAGCAGCGACCGCCGCGAGGCATCGATCGCCGCCTGCTCGGCGTAGGCGGTCCGCATGTCGGCCGCGAGGCGCCGCCGCGCCGCCACGAGATCGGCTTCGGCGACGTCGACCAGGGCCGCCGCCGCCGCCTGACGCCGCCCGCGCTTGCCGGGCCACGGCAGGGTCTGGGCGACCTCGAACGCGGCCATGGCCATGGGGTCCTCGCCGATGCCGGCCCCGGGGTAGTCCTCGCCGCGCGCGCTGAACCCGACCATCGGGTCGGGCAGGGCGCCCGCGGCGGGCGCCTCCTCGCGTGCGGCGGCGATCTTCGCGGCGAGCGCCGCGAGGGCGGGTGAGCGGGCCAGGGCGAGCGCGACGAGGGAGTCGGCCGCGGCGACGGCCGCGGCCGGATCGCCCGCAGCGGCGAGCGCCGTGATCGGCTCGGCGGCCGGCAGCTCCGGCGCACCGGCGACGCCGTCTACTCTTCGCCCGCCCGAACGGCTGCGGCCTTCCCGTCGGGCGTCGGGAAGGCCGGCGTGAAAGTCGCTTCCTTCTCGATGCCACGCAGGCCGGACACGCGGATCAGCGCCGAGACCCCGGCGGGGTCGACGTCGCCGAGATCGGCGGCGCCGAACAGGTGGTCCTGCACGAAGAGGACCATCCCGCCGCAGAGCTCGCACTTGCCGGGGGCGTCCCGCACGACCTCGGCGTGCATGGGGCAGAAGTAGGAAGTGGGCTCGCCGGCGGCCGGCTGGTGCGCCTTCAGCGGCACTTCGAGCACGCGGCCGTCCGGCAGTGCCAGCTTGGCGGTGCCGGTCGCCTTCTCGACCATGGCCGGCGCGAGCTCGTCGGTGTAGAGGAAGACGCGCACGCCCTGCGGCATGATCAGGGTCTCGAAGGCGTGGGCCTTGGTGGCGGTGACCGCTCCGCCGTGCAGCGGCGCGGTGGTGGCGGGCGCGGCGCCGCCCGACACGGCAATCAGGGACGCCAGGGCGACGGCGGCGATCGGCAAGCGCTTGGACATGGGCTCTCCTCCGGCGGAACGTCGGGAGCGGGGTGTCGACAGGGTGACAATCTACAGGATAATCCTATAAATTGCCTAGGTGTTCCAGGGTGAACCGCTCCCGGGACCGCAGGTTCCCCGACCCCTCCCCGTTCCCGGAAAGCGCGCGCCCCGCCCCTTGCGGGGGCGGGGCGCAGCCGGACCTGCCGGCATGATCGGTTCGCCTGCGGCGACACGCGGGTTCGGCCCGACTCAGCGCACCAGGCTCAACCTCACCACCGCGCCCGAGGCCGCGCCGTCCACGCGCAGCGTCGCGAAGTACACGCCGCTGGCGACGTCGCGGCCGCGGTCATCGATGCCCAGCCACGTGACGCGGTTCTCCCCGGCCACGCCGTCGATCGCGCCGAGGCGCTTCACCAGGCGACCCTGCACGTCGTGGATCCGCACTTCGGCCCGGCCGGCCCGCGGCAGCGTCAGCACGATCTCGGTGCGCGGGTTGAACGGGTTCGGGACCGCGCGCAACGCGAAGCGATCCGAGGGGACCGCCGGCGCGCCGGTCGCCGGGAACCGACCCACGATGAGCCGGAAGTTCCTCGGTTGGCCCGACACGACGTTCACCGTGAGGGAAAGCGAATTCCAGAGGTCGATCACCTGACCCTCGTCGTCGTCGATCAGCGTCAGACCCCAGCCGGATGACTGGCTGAAGTCCGGCTGGAAGGACAGGGTCGCGAGCCCGCTGCTGCTGCTCGACAGCCGGAGGGGCCAGGTCTTGGCATAGTGGATCGGATCGTAGAGCGACCGGGTGTCCGTCTTGAAGTCATCACCCACGGACGCATTCCATTCGGGGTGCGGGATGGCCAGCGACACGAATCCGTCGGGTGTCGGCGGCGGCTCCGGAAGATCGTATTGGCCGTCGAACCAGTCCGTCGCTCGGGAATAGGCGCCGATCCAGTTATCGTAGTCCGACATGCCGTCGAACACGGCCTGCACGTTCACACCGAAGTTCGGGTTGGCGGTTTGGCACCTGATCCAGGATTCGAAACTATAGTTGACAGCCGCCTGGGGATAGGAGGTGTCCCCCATGCGGCCGATGGCCACCTGAAGCGGCGTGGCGATGCCCGGCGTATGCACGTAGCCGGGCGTGTCGTCGGGAAATGCGGTCGAACCGGGGATGCCCGCCAACTGGTAGATCGCGAGCGAGCCGGCTCCGGGGGCGGCGCCGTACATCCTCTTGCTGGCGAGCACGTTGATGGAAGCCGCCACGGGGCACCCGTCCATCGTCACCGCGAAATCCGACGGATCGCCGTCGGTGTCCGTGCCGCCGATGACCGTCCAGACGCCGGGCAGCGTGAAGTTGTTCACCTCGTTGATGCGACACTCCCACGACCGGATGCAGTCGCCGGTGGGGTGGGTGAGGATCAGGTAGACGTCCAGGGGCGTGAAGCCGCCGGGATAGGCGACATCGAACCGGCTGGCGTCCAGGTCGAAGTAGACGCCGATCCCGTCGGGGCAGGGGCTGATCTGGGCTGTGGCGCCCGAACCGAGGGCCGTCAGCATGATTGCGATCACGGCGATGGACTTCTTCATGGTCTCGCTCCCCTCGAGTTCGGGACCGGTCGCGGATCGTCTTGCTCACCTGCCCGCTGCGGGATCCGCCAGATACGAGCCCTTGATCGCGCCCCACGTGCCCTCCTCCGCCGCGACGACGCCGTTGATGCCGAACACCGGCTCGTCGAAATCGCCGCTGCAGACGGTGGCGGGCGCGTTGTATCCCAGCGTGTGGACGTAGCCGGGAGTGTCCGGGAAGCTGATGGAGTCGGGGACCGGGCCGACGAAGAACTCGACGGGCGCGGCTTCATTCAGCACCCTCACCCACATCATCCCGAGCACCACGACATTCGCGGCATTGGGAACCGCCGGTTGCGTCTCGGGCACGACCCCGTAGTCGTACGGATCCATGAAGGCGTCGAGGCCCCACATCTCCCACTCGCCGAGCATGTCGCCGTCCTGACGGGAGTCGGTGATTCTGGCCTCCCAACACATCACCTGGCTGCCGCTGGGATTGAGCAGACACAGGTAGATGTTCGTCGGCACGCCGACGGGGATCATGACATTGCCGCCGCAGCTGTTCGGATTCAGCGGATCGAGGCAGATGCAGAAGGCGTCCTGCTGCGCCGAGGCGCTGTTCGCCGTCGCCAGCGCCGCGATGACAAGGAGGGGAACGAACGGGATGCGGATGCGCATGAGGGCATTCCGTGGACGCCGATGAAGCACGACCGTCTCCTAACCCATGCGAGCGCACAGGCGCCCGATGCGGTCCGGGGTGTGTGTCACATCGGGCGATTCGACCCCGCGAGTCTACCGGTTCGGCGGAAATCATGCAAGCGCCCCGCCCGTAGGGGCGAGGCGCTCGCGCGGATCCGCACGACTGGAACCGTCGTTTATTTCACGAGGGTCAGCTTGAGCAGATCCTCCCCTCCCCCCGCCGAACGCAAACGCACCATGTAGATGCCGCTGGGCACGCGCTGCCCGTGGTCGTCCAGCCCGTTCCACTCCGCGACGTGGCGGCCCGCCGTCAGCTCGCCGTCGAGCAGCGTCCGGACCTGCCGCCCGCGCACGTCGTGCACGGTCAGCTCACAGCGCCCGGCCCGGGCCACCTCGTACGCGACCTCGGTCGACGGGTTGAACGGGTTCGGGGTCGCGGCCACCAGGCTCGAGGCGGCGACGGCGCCCGGCACCTGGTCGTCGTCGTCGACGCCGGTGACATCCTGCCCGACCGTCACCTGCCAGCCGCCGTCCAGGGCCGCGGAGGTCCCGTCGGTGCGCCAGACCACGAGCGCGAACTCGCTCGGCGCCCCTGTGGCGGGGATCGTCACCGCGAAGGTCGCGTCCTGGGTGCCGGTCTCGGGCGTCTGCCAGGCGATCCCGTCCCGCCAGGGCTCCGTCTTGCCCGCGGCGCCGAAGCTGAAGTCGTGCAGGGAGAAGCCCAGCTCGACGGCGGTGCTCCTGAGCGAGAAGACGTAGGTCCCCTCCGGCAGGTCCAGCCGGATGGCGTCGAGGTAGCTGCCGGCCTCCACGGTGCCCGAGAGCCGCCGGCCGATCGGGGTCGCCCAGGCGTCGGTGGTCGTCTTGGTGGCCAGGGTGAAGGTCCCGGCGGACGCGTTGCCGCTGCGGACGACCCCGAGGTTGAACGTGGCCGTCCCGTGCGTCGAGATGCCGCGCAGCACGAAATCGCAGCCCGGCCCGCTCCACTGCGACAGGGCGTAGTCCGACGTGTACCCCTCCTGCACGGCGGCGCTCGCGTAGATCCCCAGATCCACGTCGAGCTCGTCGTCCCAGGCATAGGCGGCGACGATCGTCGGCACGGTCGGCATCACCGGCGTGCTCGGCCGGTAGCCGTCGCAGTTCGGGGCCACGGTGCCCGCGGTCACCAGGGCGAGGCCGCCGAACGGGTTCGCGGGCGCCGGCAGCTGGTGGGTCGTGTTCGCGGTCAGGGTCTGGGCGGACCAGACCCACTGCCGGCCGTGGCGGTTGTTGGTCCAGTCGTCCTCGTCGACGACGCCGTTGCTGTTGACGCTGTGGGTGAGCGCATGACGGCCGCCGCGGACGTTCAGCAGGGTGCTGCGCACGGCCTTCACGACGTGGGACGGCGAGATCGACTCGATGAAGGTCCCGTTGAGGAAGCTCGTGCCGTCCAGGTAGAGGCTGTGGCTCAGCCCGACCGGGACCGCGGCCTCGGCGCTCTCGTTGCTCAGCGACCAGTAGATGCCGGTCGCCGCGCTGTTGCCGGTGAGCGAGGTCGGCGCCGGGATGTCGTCCGCTGCGGCGTCGTACGGCGTGCCGATCTGCGGCACGACGTTGGCGAACCAGCCCGCGGGCTCCGTGGCGGCCGGGTCGGACTTCGCGCGGTAGGCGAAGACCGTGTACGGCGACGAGCCGGCGGGGCGGGGATCCCGGGTGACCACCGTCAGCGCCATTTCGCCCGGCGGCAGCAGCACGCTGTGGTGCACGGTGTCGCCGGCAGCGGCCGTGACGAAGACGTCGGCGTTCGCCAGGGAACCCACGGCGAATCCGGGCTCGAAGAAGCGCAGCTGCAGGTCCCGCGTGCTCGTGTTGGCCAGCTTGATCGTGAACCACGCCTCCTCGCCGAGCTCGTTGTAGGTCAGGTAGAAGTCCAGGCAATCGGCGGTCGACAGCGACCCGGAGAGGGTGTCCGGCATGGCGAAGAACTGCCCGATCTCGCGGTGGATGCGGTAGTCGGCGCCGCTGCCGTCGTCGTCCAGGACGCCGACGCAGTAGTCGGTCATGATCGTCTCGGAGGGGTTCTGGATGACGACCGCCGGCTGGTCGGCGAGGCTGGTCGACGTCGCCAGCGGCGTCCTGAACCCGGTCTGGCCGATGTCGTGCTGGTGCAGGCGCAGGACGATCCGGTTGGCCGGGTCGTCGGGCACCGCCCAGACCAGTTCGGGGAACAGGCAGAGCTCGATCTCGAAGCCGTCGCCGTTGGGGTAGAACGTGCTGCCGTCGGACAGCATCCCCTGGCCGACGGTCGCGTCGGGCAGGCCGCCCGCCCGCACGATCGTCTCGCCCAGGTCCAGATCCTGCGGCGAGAAGACGAACTGCTTGGCGTAGATGTTGTTGTCCTCGTCGGTTTCCGGCGCGTCGTCCTGCCCGTCCTCGCGCAGCCACACGGTGTGGCGACCGATCGCGCCCAGGTCGACGGGCCCCTTGTTGCGGGGGGCACCCGTGACGCCGGCGGCGAGCAGGCGCACGGCCGACGTGAAGGCCGGGACCCCGTCGAGGTGCATCACGTCCACGAAGTTCCCCGAGGTGCCGGTGCCGACGTTGCGCTCGCCCCAGTTGAAGTAGACGTTCGCGCCGTTGACCAGGCTCGGCTGCAGGACGGGCTCGATGTCCGTCACCGTGCTGCTGCGCAGCACCAGCGGCGCCGCCCAGCCGGCCGGGTGCATCGGCTCGAGGTCGGAGGGCTCCGGAGGGATGATCACGATCGGGCCGTAGCTGCTGGCGACGTTGCTCCAGCGTCCGGCGCGGTCCACGGCGAGGATCGAGAAGTAGTAGGTGCCGGGCGCGAGCTGCGCCTCGGGCTCCCACCAAAGGTTGGTCGTGTCGATGACGCGGTCGGGCGTCTGCATGAACCCCTCGTTGAGCTGGACGCTGTACGCGCAGGCGCCGGACATGTCGTCCCAGGGCTGCTGCCAGTGGAAGGCGCCGTTGGCGATCTGCGTCGGCGTGCCGACGGGGAACGACGCGGTCACGTTCGGCACCGGTCCGGGCGACTGCTCGTCGATCTGCAGGTCGAAGTTCCAGGCGGTCTCCCAGAGCATGGCGCGCGTCGCCTGCGGCGAGCCGAGGCCGTCGAGGTACGCGGCGGCGCAGCGGAAGAAGCCGGTGGCGCGGTAGGGCTCGTGGCCCTCGACGTCGCAGTCCTGGGCCATGATGTTCAGGACGTCGACGACCTCGAGGTCGAGCTGGTCGTACACGTCCCGCCCGAGGCTGTCGAAGCGGAAGTGGTCCGACTCGGTGCCGTAGTCGTCGTCGGCCATGTCCCAGGCGGCGCCGGCGAAGGTGTTCTCGATGCTCCAGGCGTCCCAGTCGCAGTCGGGGCTGTCGGACACGCGGTCGACGTCCTTGTGCGACACGGTGAACTGCACCCGCTCGGCGAGGTACTGCGTGCTGATCCGGCTCATGATCTGCGCGCAACCTTCCATCCAGGCCACCTCGAGGTTCTCGGGGCACCACCCGCAGTGGCCGCAGTCGCCGGGATCGTCGCAGACGCCGTTGCAGTAGTCGAACATCATGGTGTGGGCGTGCATGTCGTGCCAGTAGTGGCCCCACTCGTGGCAGATCGTCCCGTCGTCCCACTCGTCGCCGCGCTCGTAGTGGATCTCCTCGAAATCGGGATCGTAGAAGCTGCCGTCGTCGTCCGGCCACTGCACGTCGTTCCGGTTCACGTCCCAGCCGAGGTCGCGGGTCTGGTTGTGGGCGTAGGTGAGGTCCGTGCAGATGTGCAGGGCCCCGTGGTGCGAGGTGGGGAAGACGATGGCGGCGTTGTAGCTGGTGGCGTTCGCGGGCAGCGTGTAGTTCGTCGTCGTCCAGGTGTAGTTGTCCTCCCAGAAGCCGTCCTCCTGCACCACCACGGCGTTGCTGACCGCCGACATGCAGATGCGGAAGGTGCAGCCGGCGGGGACGTCGCACTCGAAGCGGCCGAACTCGTTCACCCTCTGCGAGGCGAGCGAATAGGGCCAGCCGGTCTCCGGGACCACCTGGATCCAGACCGTGGCGCCGAAGGCCGGCAGCAGCTTGCTCTGGGTGCCGTGCAGGTAGTAGAGGTTGCCGTACACGTTGCAGGTCGTGCGGTCCTGGTCGACGGGCGGGGCGGGCGGCGGCGGATCCGCGGCGATGGCCGTCAGCTCGGCGAGCGTCAGCTGCGGCGTCCCCCGGAACTGCTCGCCCTGCGCCGCCCGGATGCGGCGCGGCGGCACCAGGTCGCTGTCGGTGGGCAGCAAGCCGTCGTAGGCCTCGCGCGAGGGGTCGAAGCTCCGGCGCCACGGCTTGCCGTTCACCAGGGCCGACAGCACGAGCGGACCGAAACCGGCTCGCGGCGTGGCCGTCAACGACCAGCGCACCGAACCGCCGGCGGCGAGCGTCAGCTCGCGCTCGCCCTCCCAGCGCGAGACGGTCCAGCCCTCGCCCTTGATCTCGACGTCGCGCAGGGTCGCGTCGGCCGCGGCTTCGATCGTCACGGCGGTGGCGAACTCGCGGCCCGCGACGGCGAAGCGCTCCGGTCGGTCGAGGCGGGCCTTGACCGGCCGCGGCACGACGTTCGCCGCGGCCGTGGCCGCGATCGCCATCAGGATCCCGATGGTCAGCAGCTGCGTCACTCTGCGCACGGCGGCACCTCCGGGACGGCGGGCGCCGCGGGCGTGAACGCGTAGCCGGCCGGCAGGCGCGTCCTCTGTTCCTCGACCCGCGCGCGCAGGTCCTCGACCAGGGCGGCCAGGTTCGCGCGCAGCGAATCGTCAGGGGCGGTCTCGAGCCGGGCCTCGTGCAGCGCCAGGCGGCTGGAGTTCTTCACGTACGCGGCGCAGCGCTGGAGCGCCAGCGCCTCGGCGGGACCGGCGGCGGCCGCGATCGCTTCGCCGAGGCGGGTCAGTTCGGCGGACTGCGCCGCCTCGATGGCGGTCACCTTGGCTGCGAAGGCCGGCGCCGCGCCGTGGGCCGGCGCGGCGAGCGCGCAGGCGCCGAACAACAGCGCCGAACTAAGGATGTTGCGGCAGGGGATCATGACGTCTCTCCGGGGTGTTGAGTGGAGGCACACCCACGGAAAACGATCCAGCAAGATCGATTAGTTTCAGGTCATGACGTTTCGATATGGGGGCGATTTCGTCGGCTTCTCAGCAACGGCACGGCGAACGCGCCCGCGATGCCGACCACGACCGCCGCGGCGACCGCGCCCCGCGAGAGGCGGCGCGTCTGCAGGCGGATCGGCTCCTCCCCTTCCCCGAGCAGCACGAAGCCCGCCCAGTAGAACGGGTGCGCCGTCGCGGGGTCGTCGCGCAGGGCCGCGCGGGCCGCCCCGAGCGCGGCCGCCGGCGACCGCCCGGCGGCCAGTTCGTCGTAGAAGAACCCGATCAGGCGGGAGGTCGCCGCATCGTCGACCGGCCAGAGGGTGGCCACGACGGCGGGCACGCCGGCGCCCAGGAATCCCGAGGCCAGCCCGAGCACGCCCTCGCCGGCCACCAGCCCGCCGTCCGCGCTGCCGCAGCTCGACAGCACCGCCAGGCTCGCCCCGAGCTCGAGGCCGGCGATGTCCCCCGCGCGCACGCGCTGCGGGTGCGACGCGTCGCCGAAGACGAAGGCCGAGTTCCAGGGTCGTTGCGCGTCCACCTCGCCGTGGCTCGCGAGGTGCAGGACGTCGAAGCTCGCCGCCGCGGCCCCGTCGAAGGCGACGGTGTCGGACCGCGCCCGCGACGGCACGGTCACGTGGCGGAAGCGCCGCCGCAGGCGGTCGACCTCGCGGCCGGCGCCCGACAGCCGCCGGTGTCCGGCGTTCTCGCGACCCGCGACCGCCAGCACGCGCGCCGCACGCGCGGGAACCGCCGCGTGCGCCGTGGACGCCGCGCGCTCTCGCAGGTGCGCCAGCACGGTCGCCGAGGGCAGGATCCGGGGATCGACCGGGGCCAACAGCAGGGCGAAGGGGACGCGGTGCAGGATCCCGTCCGGGCAGACGAAGACCTTCGCCGCGCCGGCGACCGCGGCCGCGGCCGGCGATCCCGGCGCGCCCAGCAGCGTGTCGCGCGCGGCCGCGACGCACCGCGCGTCGAAGGCGTCGAAGGGGTGCGCGAGCTGGGCGAACAGCGGCGCGAGGGTCGACTCCCAGCCGTCCCCGCCAGGCAGCGGCCTGGCGTGGATCTGCTCGCGCGTGACCACGAACAGCCAGCCCCGGTCCCGCCCCGCGTACAGGTCGAGCAGCACCTCGCCCGGCCGCAGGACCGTGCCCTGCAGTTCGGCCAGCGTGAGGGGCGGAGCGTCGCCCGCCGCCGGCAGGTCGGCGCCGGGACCCAGGATGCGTTCGAGCATCGTGCGCGCCTTGTAGCGCTGCGCGGCGTCGAACGCCGCCGCAGGATCCGCGCGGTCCATGGCCAGCCCGAGGCGCAGGTCGAACAGGCGCTGGGCCTCCGCGCCGCGCCGCTCCCGCCACTGGGGGTCGGCCGGCAGCGCCCGCTCCCGCTCCCAGAGCCGTTGCGCCTCGTCGAGCCGGACGCCGGCCGAGTCGGCGTCGCCGAGCGCCCGCCACGATTCGGCGCCGGCGACCAGCAGCGGCAGCCGGTTGCGCGGGAGGTCGGCGGCCGCCGCCGCCGCGAGCGCCGGCCCCACGACGGCGAGCGCCTCGCGGTGGCGGCCGAGCGCGCGCAGCACGCGGCCGTGCACGGAGGCCAGCTGCATGCCGAGCGTGAAGTCGTCGCGACCGGCGAGCAGCGCCGCGGCGGCGGCGCACTCGGCCAGCGCCTCGCCCCCGCGCCTCAGCCCCAACAACGCATCCGCGGCGCCCAGCCGCGCGTTGCCGCGGGCGTCCGGTGCGATGTCGGGGCCGAGCGCCTGCACCTCGCGGTAGCGGTCGAGCGCCGCGGCGGGTCGGCCGTCGGCCAGGTCGACCTCCGCGAGCCGGACGAGCGTGAGGGCCTCCTCGTCGCGGAAGCTACGCTCCCGGCAGAAGGCCAGCGCGTCCTCCAGCTCGGCGCGGGCCACGTCCAGGGAACCCAGATCCACCAGCGCCGACGCCAGGTTCCGCCACGGCGCCCCGACCTGCTGCCAGAGTTCGAGCTCGCGCTGGATGTCGCGGGCGCGGCGGTAGCCGACGACGGCCGCGCCGGGGTCGCCGAGGATCATCTCGACCCCGGCGAGGTTGTTGACGGCCATCGCTTCGAGCGAGCGCGAACCGCCGCCGCGCGCCATGACCGCGGCCCGCCCGTAGTGGACGGCCGCCTCGCGGTAGGCGCCGCGCCCGCCGCGGCAGTTGCCCAGGCCGTTGAAGAGCGCGGCGAGATCGGCCGAATCGGCGTGGGCTTCCAGGAAGGGGCGGGCGGCCGAGTAGAGGGAGTCGGCGCCGACGAGGTCGCGCGCGCGGAAGCGCAGCCGTCCCAGCCCGTAGAGCGCCTTGCCGACGTGGAAGCCGTCGCCCGCCGCGCGCGCGCGGCGCTCGAGGTCGGCGAACGTCGCCGCGGATTCGTCGCGTCGGCCCAGATGCTGGCAGGCCTCGGCCAGGTAGCGCAGGGCCTTGTGGGCGGACGGTGGGTCGCCGCGCGCGTCGGCCAGGGCCAGGGCTTCGCGCAGGTCGGCCTCGCCGTCGACGGCGCGGCCGTAGGCGACGCGGGTCATGCCGCGTTCGAGCGCCAGCGTCCCGACGAGCGCGTCGTCGCCCCGCGCCCGGGCGGCCGGCAGCAGCTCGGCGACGAGCGTCTCCACGGAATCGGGCAGGGAGCGCGCGCGCCAATCGGCCAGGCGGGCGGCCAGGGGGGCGGCGAGGTCGGCCGGCGTCGCCGCGGCGGCGGCGATCGCGCAGGCGAGGAGGGCGGCGGACACCAGCGGGACCAGGGGATTGCGCATGCACGCGATGCTCCGGAGGGGATGGTCGGTTCCTCGACGCGGATCGAGGCTACCACAATCCGGAGGTCTTGCCCACGCGACGATGCGCCGGAAGGCGGTGGGCGGGCAGCTGCCGAACGGATCAGTTCCCGCCCGGACCGTCGCAGCGGGACACGGGGCCGACCGCCCGCTCCAGGCGGGCCGCGGCCGCGCGGATCGCATCGCGCCGCGACCCGGCGGCGGGCGCCGCCAGCGGCTGCAGCAGCGTCGCGGAAGGCGGGCTCTTGGCGGCGACGGCCAGCAGGTAGGTCTCGGGTCCGGGTGCCAGCCCCTCGCGCCACGCGGTCGACGCGACCGGCGGCAGCAGCACGAGCCGCCCCTCCGGGAGCCGCACCGCCGGGTCGCCGCCCGCCGGATGGATCACGCGGACCTCACCGGCGCCATCGACGTGGATCAGGACCGGGTAGCCGGGTTCCGCCAGACGGAAGCTGACGCCGTGCGGCGCGGCCGCCGCCGCCGGGTCATCGCCCCGCAGGACCAGCGGCGAGCCGACCCGCAGGTCGCGCACCGGGGAGTCCGTGCGCAGGACGGGCCAGACGATGGCGAGCGCCGCGACCGCGGCGAGCGCCAGCGGCAGCGGGCGACGCCAGAACGGCAGGGGCCGCGCGCCCTGCGCCGAGAGCAGCGCCGCGAGGCTGGCGCGCGCCTGGGCGCGCTCGACCTCGCTGAGCGACGCGAGCGGCGCATCCGTCTCGGGCAGGCTCTCGATCGACCGCGCCGCACTCTCGGCCGCGAGCAGGCTATCGCGCAGCGCGCGACAGGCGGCGCAGCGCTGCAGGTGCTCCCGCACCCCGTCCCGCTCCTGCGGCTCGAGATCCTCTTCGACGAGGATCAGCCGACGCAACTTCGAGCAGTCGCTGTTCACGTTCGCACCTCCGCCGGGAACACGGCGCCGGACCGGTCGAAAGTTGCATCGCGCCCGCTCACGTCCTGAGGCCCAGGCGCAGGGACAGGCAGGTGCGCAGGGACAGGCGGCCGCGCCGGATGTCGGTGCGGACGGTGTTCAGGGGCCGGTCGACCGCCTCGGCGATCTCCTCGTACGAGAGTTCCTCGAACAGCAGCAGCGCCAGGACCCGGCGCTGGTCCGGGTTCGGCAGCCCGTCCAGGCAGGCGTTCACGGCGTGCAGGATCTCCAGGCGCTCGAGGTCGAGGGCGGGATCGTCGGGAGCCGGCGGGTCCGGCGGGTCGCCGTCCTCCGCGTCCGACGGCAGCTCGCGGGTCTCCTGGCGCCGGCGCGCGCGCAGGCTGTCGAGCACCACGAAGGGGGCGCGCGCGCGGAACCAGGCCCAGAACGATCCCGGCCGACGGTAGACGAAACGGCCCGCCGCCACCTCCTGGGCGAGGCGCAGCAGGCCGTCGTGGGTCCAGTCGCGACGCAGGTCGACGTCGCGCGTCAGGCGGCACGCGTAGGCGTAGACCGCGTCGTGGGCGGCGAGGAAGAACTCCCGTCGCGCCCGCGGGTCGCCGGCCTGCAGGCCGTCCGCCAGCGCCCGTTCGTCGAGCCGCGCCCCATCGTGCCGCTGTCGGTCGACCCGCACATCGCCTCCCGCCGTTCTGCGTTGCCAGATCGTAGCGCGGCAACGCGTTGCGTGGGAAGCCCTGATGTGCGGCCGGGCCTATTTCCCGCCGCTGAGCAGGTCCCCGAGCAGACCCTTCCCGCCGACCAGCCCGCCGACGCCGCGGTGCTCGTCGCGGTTCCCGCCGCGGGCCGACAGGATGCGGTCGCTGAGGCGGCTCAGGGGCAGCGTCTGCAGGTAGACGCGGCCGGGGCCGGTCAGGCTGGCGAAGAACAGGCCTTCGCCGCCGAACAGGGCGTTCTTGAAGCCGCCGACGAACTTGATGTCGTAGTCGACCGACTCCTGGAAGGCGACCAGGCAGCCGGTGTCCACGCGCAGCTGCTCGCCGTGGGCCAGGTCCTTGACGATGATCGCGCCGCCGGCGTGGGCGAAGGCCAGGCCGTCGCCGGCCAGGCGCTGCAGGATGAAGCCCTCGCCGCCGAACATGCCGGCGCCGAGGCGCTTGGTGAAGGCGATGGTGATGTCGATGCCGTAGGCGCAGCAGAGGAAGGCGTCCTTCTGGCAGAGCAGCGAGCCGCCCAGCGCCTTCATGTCCAGGGGGATGATGCGGCCGGGGTAGGGCGCCGCGAAGGCCACGTGGCTCTTGCCCGCGCCGCCGTGCTTGAAGGTGGTGATGAAGAAGCTCTCGCCGGTGACCGCGCGCTTGAGGCCCTTGAAGATGCCGCCGTCGGTGCCGGTGTTCATCTCGATGCCGTTCTCCATGTAGAGCATCGCGCCGGCTTCGGCCTGCACGGCCTCGCCGGGGTCCAGCTCCACCACCACGGCCTGCAGGTCGTCGCCCAGGATCTGGTAATCGATCTCGTGTGCCATGTGCGTCGTCTCCTTCCGGGGTCAGCGGCGCGTGATGCGCCCGTCGGTGATCGCGTCGACGACGCCGGCTTCGCGCACGGCGTCGGCGATCGCCTCGGTGATCGTCCGGCCGGCGTAGGTCGAGGCCGGCGGGTCCATGTCCATGTAGATGCGGGCCTTCTGGACCACGAAGTCGGGGCACGCGACCGTATAGACGCGCGCCGGGTCCAGGGGTTCCCCGCCCACGGTCAGTTCGAGCACCTCCGGCGTGGAGTCGGCCCAGGCGTAGGCGTAGCGCAGGCCCGACACCTGCAGGATGCCCTCGCCGCCGGTCTCGGCCGTGCGCGCGTTCGCGAGCACGATCCCGCGCAGCCCCGCGCCGTCGATGCGGAACGTCTCGAGCGTGTTGTTGAACGGCACCAGCGAGTGGATGTCCAGCAGGGTCACCGGCCCGGCCAGGAAGTCGCGGCGCAGGGTGCCGGAGTTCAGCAGCGCGACGTCGGCGCCGGCCGCCTCGCGCAACCGGTCGCAGATCCAGCTGCCGACGTTGCTCTCCTCGCGGCCGTCGCGGCGCCAGTCGCGGGCCAGCCGGCCGATGACCTGGCCGAACACGGCGTCCACGCGGGCGGCGTAGGACTCCGCCAGCGCCTCCAGCGCGGGGGCGGCGCGGCGCCCCTCGGCCAGCACCTCGACCAAGCGGCCGTCGTAGGCGACGACGCGGTCGTCGGCGACGCGCAGGTCGAGGCGGCCCAGGTTCTTGGCGTGGCTGCCCGCCTGCACGACCAGGATGCCGTCGATCAGGCGCGGTTCGCGGGTGCGGCTGTGCGAGTGGCCGCCGACGATCACGTCCAGCCCCGACCCGGCCAGGTCGTGGGCCAGCTCCCGGTCGACGTCGAGACCGTCGTGGGTGAGCAGCACCAGCAGGTCGGTCTGCGGGTCCAGCTCGGCGATCCAGCGCCGGATCACCGCGCGCTGATCGTCCAGTCGCAGGCCCGCCACGCGCACGTCGGCCGTCACGTCGAACAGCTCCGAGCAGGTCACCCCGATCACGCCGATGCGCAGGCCGCCCCGCTCCAGGACGACCGGCGCGTCCGCGAACTCCAGTTCGCCGCGCTCGTCGCGCAGGTCCAGGGCCATGATCGGCCAGGCGGCGCGGTCGGCCAGGCGGCGCGCGTTCGCGCGCCCGAGGTCGAAGTCGTGGTTGCCGATCACCCCGGCGTCGATGCCCAGCAGGTTCAGCATGTCGATCCAGCCGCCGCCCAGCACGCCGTCGACCTCGATCTCGCCGACGGGGTTGCCGGTCATGAAGTCGCCCGCGTCCAGCAGCAGCGACGCCGTCGCGCCGCGCCGCTGCTCCTCCAGGTGGGAAGCCAGCGCCACGATCCCCCCGGCGGGCGCGTGGTCGTCCCGCCAGGTGGCGGGTTCGGGCATGAAGGCGGTGTGGGTGTCGTTGATGTGGAAGATGGTCAGGTTCCAGGGGCCCTCCCCGCGCACCGGGGGCGCCGCGGACTCGACGGCGGCGGCGGCGACCGCGGCGACGGCCAGCATCACGACGAGGATCGCGGTCGAACGGGCGGCGGGGCGGTCGAGCTGAAGGCGCATGGTCACTCCGGGGTCGGGGTTCGCGGGTCCGATCGCGGCAGGGTAGGCCGAACGGCCGGCCGTGGCAACCGCCGGCTGGGGTCAGGCCGGGGCCGCGGGATCCCGCGCCGCCAGGTGGACCAGGAATTCGAGGTTGCCGCCCTTGCCGCCGGGCACGGGCGAAGCCACCGGACCGGCCACGACGCGGGCCAGCCCGCGCAGGGTCGCCAGGACGCCGTCCAACACGCGCGCGGACTCGTCCGGCGGCAGCCGACCGTCCACCAGGGACGACGGCGGGGCCTCGTAGTGCGGCTTGATCAGGCTGACGACGCTCCCGCCGGGAGCGAGCAGGGCCAGGGCGCGCGGGACGATCCGCTCCTGCCGCGTCCAGCCGGCGTCGACGACCACCAGGGCGACGGGTTCGGGCAGCTCGACGCGCAGGGCGTTGGTCCGCTCGTGGACCGCCACGCGCGGGTCGCTGCGCAGGCGCCAGTCCAGCACCCCGTAGGCCGTGTCAACGGCATGGACGCGCAGGGCGCCGCGCTGCAGCAGCACGTCGGTGAAGCCGCCGGTGCTGCAGCCCAGGTCGGCGCAGACCAGACCGGCGGGGTCGATCCCGAAGGCGTCCAGGGCGCAGGCCAGCTTGTCGCCGCCGCGGGAGACGTAAGGCACGCGGGATTCCTGCCGATGGAGTGGGAGCCGGGCGGCGGCACGACCGCCGTCCCGACCCGAGGTTGCCCGACGGCACATCATAGAGCATGATGGCGGGCGACGGAACCGAGACCGTACGCGGAATGCGGACAGGATTCCCCATGCGTCGACCCTGGAACCACTTATCGGTCCTGCTGCTGCTCGAAGCGGTCGTGTTCGCCGTGTTCCGCCACGTCCTGGACACGCCCCTGTGGAACCCCGTCGACTTCGAGATCCTCCACGACGCCCACCTCCTGCAGGGCAACCTGGCCGGCTATTTCAGCCACCTCGGCACGTACTTCAGCCAGCCCCTGCTGCAGGTGGTGTTCCTGTTGGAGTCCGGCGCCTTCGGGCACGACCCCACTGGCTACCTGGCCGTCAACCTCGCCGTTCACGGGCTGAACGCCTTCGTGGTCTACCTGCTGGTCAACATGCTGTTCCCGCACGAGCGGATGGCGCTGACGTCGTCGCTGCTCTTCGCCCTCGCGGTCGGCCATTACGGCAAGGCCCTGCTCAGCCTCGCCGGCCTGGAATCGCTGCTGATCGCGCTGTTCTACCTGGTCGTCCTCTACAGCATGATCCGCAATGATTTCCGGCACGGGGGCCGGCTGCGGACCCCTTGGTTCCTGGTCGGCCTCGCCGTGTTCATCCTGGCCGGGCTGACGCGTCCGGCCTCGTTCTCGCTCCTGGGCTGCCTGATGGTCTACAAGCTCCTGTTCTACCGGGAGCGCGGCGGCCGTTCGATCATCTCGCCGTCCCTGCTGATCCTGCTCGCGGTGGGCGTGTCGTTCTACGTCGCGAAGGTCCTGTGGGGCTACGAGCAGCCGCCCGCGCACCTGGACTACCGTCCGGGCGCGGCGGAGAAGGCCTGGGACGCCTTCAAGACGGTCTTCCGCTACCTGAACCTATTGGTGTTCCCGCTCCAGGTCAGCGACCTCGTGACGTCCTCGCACCCGGCCGTGCGCTTCGTCTACGAGTGGCGCGTGCTCGTGCGGACCCTGGTCTCCTTGGGCTTGGTGAGCTTCAGCTTCTTCGGCTTCCTGTTCGGCAGCCGGGCGCTGCGCTTCTTCATCGCCTGGGCCTACATCACGGTGATCCCGGCTTCCCTGATCGCCGGCAGCGGCGAGTGGCTGAACGTGCGCGCCCTCTACCTGGCCGCGGTGGGCTTCTGCGTGATCCTGGCCGCCGGCACGCTGGGGTGCATGCGCCTGCTGGGAGCCCATCGCCGCCGTCGCTGGCTGCCGTTCGCCATCCCCCTGTTCTTCATCGCGGTCGCCCTGACCGTGAACATCCGTCTGGCGGCCCGCAACGCCGCCCGGGCGACGGAGGCCGACATCCGGGAACTCCACCGCATCCTGGAGGCCGAGATCGCCGCCGGCGACCGCGAAGCGGCCTCGTCCGGCCGCCGCGCCCCCGCACCGCCCTTCCACGACGACCGGTCCGGCCGCTGATTCGGCTTTCGCGGCCGCGCTCCCCGTGTATCTTGGAGTCCAGCAACCGCACCGCGCGGCGACCCCGGGACCGGGGCCGCCGCGGACGAGCGATCCGACGACACGTGGGCGACCCTTGCAGGAGGTTCGTGCGATGGCCAAGTACCGCATCGGCTGGATGCCCGGCGACGGCGTGGGCGTGGACGTGATGGACGCGACCAGGACCGTCCTGGACGCGATGGGCTTCGACGCCGAGTACATCCACGGCGACATCGGCTGGGAGATCTGGCGGACCGAGGCCAACCCGCTGCCCGACCGCACCCTGGCGATGCTGCGCGAGGTGGACGCCGCCCTGTTCGGCGCCATCACCAGCAAGCCGAAGGAGGAGGCGGAGCTGGAACTGATCCCCGAGCTGAGGGGCAAGGGGCACGTCTACCGCAGCCCCATCGTCGGCCTGCGCCAGAAGTTCAACCTGCGCACCAACCTCCGCCCCTGCAAGGCCTACGCGGGCAACCCGCTGAACTTCCGCGAGGACCTCGACCTGGTGGTCTTCCGCCAGAACACCGAGGACCTGTACATGGGCGTCGAGTGGCACCCCCTGCCGCAGGAGATCCGCGACGCCATGAAGAAGACGCATCCCGCGCAGATGGGGCGCCTGGACGCGGCCGCCAACGAGGACATCGCGGTCAGCTGCCGCATCTTCACGCGCAAGGGCTGCCAGCAGATCGTGCGCGACGCCTTCGAGTACGCGCAGAAGTTCGGCTACAAGTCCGTCACGGTGGTCGAGAAGCCGAACGTGGTGCGCGAGACCTCGGGCCTGATGGTCCGCGAGGCCCGCAAGATCGCCCAGGAGTTCCCCGGCATCGCGCTGTGGGAGACCAACATCGACGCGATGTGCATGTGGCTGATCAAGAACCCGCAGGACTACGGCGTCCTGGTCTCCAGCAACATGTTCGGCGACATCATCAGCGACCTGTGCGCCCAGCTGGTGGGCGGGCTGGGCTTCGCCTGCTCGGCCAACATCGGCGACGAGGTCGCGATCTTCGAGCCCAGCCACGGCTCGGCCCCGAAGTACGTCGGCCTGAACAAGGTCAACCCGATCGCCATGATCCTGTCGGCCAAGATGATGCTCGACCACCTGGGCGAAAAGGACCTGGCGGCACGGCTGGAGCGGGCCGTCGCCGAGGTCATCGCCGAGGGCCAGGTCCGCACCTACGACATGGGCGGCGACTCGACCACGACCGACATGGCCGCGGCGATCGCCGCCAGGGCGGCCCGCTAGGCGATCCGACCGGTCCACGCCGGAGCGAACACCGGCCGCGGTCCCCGGGTGGGGCCGCGGCCGGTCCCGTTCAGGACCGGACCTCGGGCGGGCGCTCCCTCAGCGAGACGCGCAGCAGGTGCCGCTTGGCGGTGCGGGCGTTGCGACCCAGCGAATGCAGGTAGTCGCGGGCGCGGTCGCGTTCGGAGCCGAGGCCGCCGACCGCACGGTCGCAGAGGCAGGGCACGAAGGGGAAATCGAGGGTGGCCGCCGCGCGGGCGATCTCGGCCTTCTCGGCCAGCAGCAGGGGGCGGACCAGCGCCACGCGCCCGTCGAAGAAGTCGCGGCGCGGCGGCAGCCCCTCCAACCCGCCCTTGAACAGCAGGTTCATCAACACCGTCTCGGCGGCGTCGTCCAGGTGATGGCCCAGCGCCAGCTTGCCGTAGCCGTGCTCGGCGGCGTGCGTGAACAGCAACCGCCGCCGCTCGCGGGCGCAGCGGAAGCAGGGGTGGGCCGACCGACCGCCCGCGGGCGGCCCGGGATCCGGATCGGCCGTCGCGAACGACAGCGGCACGTCCAGGCCGGAGCAGAGATCCTCCAGCCGCCGACGACGCTCCGCGCGGCCTTCGGCTTCCGGGAACTCCACGTGCATCGCGGCCAACGCGAACCCGCAGGTCGCGACGCGGCGGCGGCGCGCGAGCAGGTGCAGCAGGGTCACGCTGTCCATGCCGCCGGACAGGCCGAGCAGGACGCGGTCCCCGTCGGCGAACAGCGACCACCGCTTCTGCGCGGCGGCGAGGCGGCGGTTCAGGAAATGCAGGCGGCGTTCGCGGTCGGCGTGCGGGTCGACGCTCATTTCGGATCCTCCCGCTCCCCATCCTGGACCCGACCGGCCGTCGGCGCAAGATTGCGCGCACGGCGCATCCGGAATCTGCTATGGTCCGCGCGACACGTGTCATCGCCGGCCGCGCTTCCCAAGGACGGGAATCGCGGCCGGTTCGCTTCCGGCGGCCGCCGCTGGACAAGCCGCGGGGAAAAGCCCATCTTGCGCGCGAGGGAGCCCACCACCCCGCCGGGAGGGCGACGATGACGAACCGCGAAGAACGGATCCGCGCCGCGCGCAGCGCGCTGACCAACGTGCTGGACTTGAAACGCCACGACCGTGTCCTGATCGTCACCGACACGGCCACCCGCGGCGTGGCCGAGGTGTTCGCCGCGACGGCCGAAGCCGAGGGCTGCGACACCGACACCTACCTGATCCCCGAACACGGCCGGCCCCACGCCGCGCTGCCTGCGGGCATGATCGACCGCCTCGCCGACCGCACGGTGGTGATCAACGCCTTCTCCGCGGCGAATGCCGAGGTGCCCTTCCGCATCGCCTGGATCCACGCCATCGAGGCCACGCAGCGGATCCGCCTCGGCCACGCGCCCGGCATCACCGAGGCGATGCTCGACGACGGCCCGCTGGCCGTGGACTACGCGGCCATGCGCACCCGCGCCGAGCGGCTGATCGACAACCTGCGCGACGCCGTCTCGGTCCGCGTCACCGCGCCCGGCGGCACCGACCTGGTGCTGGGCCTGCGCGGGCGGCCGTTCCAGTCCGACCTGCACGCGACCGTCGAGATCGGCGTCAACCTGCCCTGCGGCGAGGTCTACTGCGCCCCGATCGAGACCCAGGGCGAGGGCGTGCTGGTGGCCGACGGCCCCATCGGCGCCATCGGCAAGCCGGCGGCGCCGGTCACCCTCGAGCTGTCCGGCGGCCGCGTGACGCGGGTGGCCTGCGCCGACGCCGCGTTGCGGGCCGAGATCGAGGCGCTGTGCGCGACCGACGGCCAGGCGAACGCCATCGGCGAACTGGGCATCGGCCTGAACCCGGGCGCCCGCCTGGTCGGCTGCATGCTGGAGGACGAGAAGGCCCTGCGCACGGCGCACATCGCCTTCGGCAGCAACGAGGACATGCCCGGCGGCTGCAACCGCTCGAGCGTCCACATCGACTACCTGTTCCACACGCCGTCGATGGACGTCGCCTACGAGGACGGATCGCACCGCCAACTGATGCGCGACGGCCAGTTCGTCGTCTAGCGCGGGAGCGTGGCCATGCCACCGATCGAGCGGCTCGGAGCCTTCTACCTCGGCAAGGAATTCGACCCGGTCGCCGGCGTGAAGCCCGACGCGCACCTGCAGCTGGACGCCCGCGACCTGACGACCCACGCCGTCTGCGTGGGCATGACCGGCTCGGGCAAGACCGGGCTGTGCGTCGCCCTGCTCGAGGAAGCGGCGCTCGACGGCGTGCCGGCGATCATCATCGATCCCAAGGGCGACCTCGCCAACCTGCTGCTCACGTTCCCCGAACTGCGGCCCGAGGACTTCCTGCCCTGGGTCAACCCCGACGACGCGCGCCGCAAGGGCCGGACCCCGCAGGAATGCGCCGCCGCCACGGCGACCGCCTGGCGCGAGGGGCTCGCCGCCTGGGACCAGGATCCCGACCGCATCCGCCGCCTGAAGGCGAGCGCCGAGTTCCGCATCTACACCCCGGGCTCGGACGCGGGCACCCCGGTGTCCATCCTCGCCTCGCTGCGCGCGCCGACCGGCGGCTGGGAGGGGAACGAGGAGGCCCGTCGCGAGCAGATCGCGGGCACCGTCGGCGCCCTGCTCGGCCTGGCCGGCGTCGACGCGGACCCCCTGCGCGGCCGCGAGCACATCCTGCTCTCGACGATCTTCGAGCAGGCCTGGCGCGCGGGCCGCGACCTGGACCTGGTGCAGCTGATCACGGCGGTGCAGAAGCCGCCCGTGGACAAGCTCGGCGTCTTCGAGGTGGACGTCTTCTTCCCGCCGCAGGAGCGCTTCGAGCTGGCCATGGCCCTGAACGCGGTCGTCGCGGCGCCGTCGTTCGCGTCCTGGCTGCAGGGCGAGCCGCTGGACATCGACGCGCTGCTGCGGGCGCCGGACGGGCGGCCGCGCCACGCCATCTTCTCGATCGCGCACCTGCAGGACGCCGAGCGCATGTTCTTCACGACGCTCCTGCTGGAACAGGTCGTCGCCTGGATGCGCCGCCAGCCGGGCACCACCAGCCTGCGGGCCCTGCTCTACATGGACGAGGTCTTCGGCTACCTGCCGCCGACGGCCGAACCGCCCAGCAAGAAGCCCCTGCTGACCCTGCTGAAGCAGGCCCGCGCCTGCGGCCTGGGCGTGGTGCTGACCACCCAGAACCCCGTCGACCTGGACTACAAGGCGCTCGGGAACGCCGGCATCTGGCTGCTGGGCAAGCTGCAGACCGAACGCGACAAGCTGCGCGTGCTCGACGGGCTCGCCTCCGCAGCCGGCGGCTTCGACCGCCAGGCGGCCGACGCGCTGCTGTCGGGCCTGGGCGAGCGCGTCTTCCTGCTGCACGACACGCACGCCGACGGGCCGGTCCTGATGCAGACGCGCTGGGCGATGAGCTACCTGCGCGGCCCCCTGACGCGCGACCAGATCCGCTCGCTCACGCGGGGCGCGACGACCGACACGACAACTGCCGCAGCGCCGACGGCAACCGCGTCGGCGCCAGGCGACGCCACGTCCCTCCTCCCCGCGCCCCCCCCTTTGCCGCCCGCGGTGCCGCAAGCCTGGGCGCCCGCGACCCTGTCCCGCGAGGCGGCCCTGGCCGCGCTCGAAACGGCGCGCGGGCGCCTGGAGGTCGCCGACGCGACGCTGGTCTACGAGCCGCGGCTCGGGGCCTTCGGGCGCGTCGCCTTCGTCGACCGCAAGCTGGGCGTGGATGCTGAGCAGGCCGTCGGCCTGCTGGTGCGGCCGCAGGACGCGGGCGCGCTGGTCCGCTGGCGCGAGGCCGAACCCACGGCGCTCGACACCGGCGCCTTGGCCGCCGCTCCCGAACCCGGCGCCAGGTTCGCGCCGCTGCCCGCCGGCTGGAGCGCGGCGGCGGTCTACAAGTCGGCGGCGAAGGACTTCGCCGACCACCTCTACCGGGACCGGGAGCTGTCCCTGCCGCATTGCCCATCCCTCGACCTCCACGGCCTGCCCGACGAGTCGGCCGCGGCCTTCGCCGGGCGCGCGCAGCTCGCGGCCCGCGAGCGCCGCGACGCCGACGTCGACAAGCTGCGGGCGAAGGCCGAGGCGGCCCTCGCCCGCCTGACGGCCAGGCTGGAGCGCGAGCAGGCGGAGCTGACGCAGGACCGGGCCGACCACGCCTCGCGCCAGCGCGAGGAGCTGCTGTCGGCGGGCGAAACGCTCGCCGGCATGCTCGGCGTGTTCGGCGGGCGGCGGCGCACCGGCCTGGCGGCGGCGGCGCGCAAGCGCCACCTGACCGACAGCGCCCGGATGGACATCGCGGAATCGGAGCGGATGGTCGCCGGCCTGGAGCGGGAGATCGCCGAGCTGCGCGCGCAGCTCGAGCGGGAAGCGGCCGCGGTCGCGGACCGTTGGGACGCCGCGGCGCAGGAGATCGCGGCCGTGGCGATCAAGCCGCGCCGCACCGACGTGCGGGTGGATCTCGTCGCCCTGACCTGGGTCCCGTTCTGGGAGTTCGCCGTGCGGGAGACGGGGGGCCGCACCGCGGCGCTGCGCGCGCCCGCAAGCTAGCGCGTGACGGTGCCGGCGGCCCGGAACGACAGGTAGTCCTGGATCAGGCCGTCGTACTTGTCGCAGAGCGCGTCGTCGGCGAGCGCGTGGCGCACGTCGTCCGGCGTCGGGACGCGGCGCATCCCGGTGCTGACGCCCCGCAGGGCCAGCAGCACCCGCAGGTGCTCGGCCCTGGCGCCGGGATCGTCCGAAACCACGATGTGGTGCTCGCCGAAACCGAACACGCCGTCCGGCGTCGCCGCCATCCACTCGATGAAGACCCGCATCGCGTCGTACTGGCGGTGGCGCAGCGCCTCCCGCGGCTCGATCCAGTGCGGCTCGTGCACGAAGTTCACCGTGATCTCGGGCAGGTCGCCCACGAAGCGGCAGACCAGCATCTCGCCCGGCACGTCCAGGATCACCGTCTCCAGCACCGTGCCCAGCGACTTCTCCAGCTCGGCGGCGAAGCGCCGCATCCCGTCTTCCTTGCCGTCCGCGGTCTGGTAGGCCGCCTCCGCCTCCTCGAGCATGATCTGCACCGTGCGCAGCCGGTCGCTCATCGGCATGGGCAGCCCGTCGGCGGGATCGGGCCTCAACATGGGCTCGAACGGCATCCCGGCCAGGTACAGGGTGTCCGTGCCGACGCCCGTGAACGTCCACGGCGGCGGGATCTGCGCGCCGTAGCCCACCAGCAGGGGCTGATCGCCGCCGGCGACGGTGACGGTGCCGTCCTCGTTGATCGGGTAGGGGAAGAACTCGGCGCGGAAGAAACGCCAGTAGACCACCAGGGTGACGATCAGCACGAGCTGAACGGCCGCCACCAGCAGAAAGACGCGTTTCCAGCTGAACCGCTGGGGGTCGAACCTGGCGAAATCCTTCATGGGGGATGTCATCGGTCCATACCGCCGCGGGTTGAGAGGATCGTCCGGAAGCCGCAACGCCTTCAGCGCAGCCGCACCAGCTTCAGCGGCGCGGTTCCCCGGCGGTCGCGCAGGGCGGCGTAATACACGCCGGCGGCCACATCCCGCCCGCCGGCGTCGCGACCGTCCCAGCGGCGGCTCAGGGCGGACCCGTCGGGAGCGAGCTCCAGCCGTCGCACGAGGCGGCCGCGGGCGTCGCGAATCTCCACCTGCGCCGTCGCCGGGGAGGCCTTGTCCGCCGCGCCGGATCCGGCCAGCGCCACCGTCGTGCCGCCGGCGAAGGGATTCGGCCAGCCGCGCAGCATCGCCGGGCGGGGCGGAGCCGCCCCCACTTCGGTCAGGGCGGGCAGGCCCAGCAGGTAGTCCAGGATCCGCTGCTCGCTGCCGAGCAGGGAACTCGGGACATGGCTGCCCTGCGGGTACACGTAATAGGCGTACTGCGGCGCCGTGGCCCCCTCGGCGACCATGACCGAATCGGCGCGCGCGCTGTGCAGGATCGGGACGGTGTCGTCCAGTTCGCCGTGGTGGATCTGCAGGGGAACCTCGGCGCGCAGGTGGGGCAGGACGCACCAGGAGATCAGGGCATGCCGCGCCTGGGCCAGGGTGAGCTGCCCGGCCAGCCAAGGAGCGGCGATCAGGTCCGCCACTTCACGGCCCAGGGAGTCCGCGGTGATCCCGGTGTCGAGGCGCTCCTGGGCGCCCAGGCGCACGTGGTCCATGAAGAAGTCCGTCGGGCCGTAGCGGATCGCCGTCCGCCGCACGCGCGGGTCCCGCAAGGCCAGGTGGTAGGCCACGTTGCCGCCGCGGCTGCCGCCGAGCACGACGACGTAGCCGGGGTCCGCCTGCGGGATGTTCAGCAGCACGGCCGTCAGCAGCGCCATCGCATCATCGCAGTCGCGGTCGAAGGGCGACGGCCCGCCGCCGCTGGTGCGGTAGCCCAGCGCCTCGCCGCCGTTGAGAGGTTCGGAGCGGAAGGTGGGGGCGACGATCAGGAAGCTGTCGGCGATGGCCGTGCCCGGGAAGTCCTGGTCGAAGTTCACCAGGAAGTCGAGGGTCAGCCCGTCGAAGCCGCCGTGCAGCAGCACCAGGACGGGGAAGCGACCCTGAGGCTGCCACTCCCGCGGGAAGCGCAGCCCGCCGTAGTGGGTGAAGCCTTCGATCTCGTGGCTGACGGCCTGCACCGCGTAGCCCGTCGCGGCGTCGATGCCGTCGCGCACGACCTGCCAGTTCGTCGGCGTGGGCAGGCGCCCGGCCCAGTCCTGCGCCACCGCCGCGACCTCCGCGCCGGTGGCCGGCGCGAACAGGGCGGACAGGTCCGCCTGGGCCGCCGCGGCCGTGGCGATCGACATCGAAACCAAAACAGCGAGCACCCGGGGCGCCCGCCGTAGCGTGTTCGGACCCATTGCGTCTCCTCCGATATCACGATAAGCAAGAAGCGATCGGAGAAAACGTCAAGCGCTCGCGGTCCTGACCGGGCTTGCCCAGGCCGAGCGGGGCTGGTAGATTGCGGCCATGAAAGACGAACGCGGATCCTCCCCCATCTACCCCCAGGCCGATCCCGCCACGCTCGAGCGCGCCGACTACGAGGCGGAACCGCTCGGCCGGGGGGAGTACGTCACCGCCATGGTCCACCTCTACCGGGGCGAGATGCACCGCGCCCTGGAGTGGCGCAAGCGCCTGGACACCACGACGCACTGGGCCCTGGTCTCGACGGTCGGCATCCTGACCTTCAGCTTCAGCAACCCGCAGTACGCCCAGGAGACGCTCATCACCGGCATGTACGCCAACCTGATGTTCCTCTACCACGAGGCGCGTCGCTTCCGCTTCTTCGACGTCTGGCGCACGCGGGTCAGGATGATCGAGGAGAACTTCTACGGGCCGATCCTGCGCCGCGACCCGCACAGCCCGATGGAGGGCTGGGGCGACCAGGTCGCCGAGGACCTGCTGCACCCGAAGTTCAAGATCACGCGACTGCAGGCGATGCGGGCGCGCCTGAAGCGCAACTACATCTACATCTTCGCCTTCATGCTGGTCGCGTGGCTGGGGCGCGCCTGGGGCTTGCCCGTGGACGAGCAGCAGGAGGGCCTGCCCGGCCTGTTCTCGATGGGGCTGATGCCCTGGTGGGTACCGGTCTCGCTCGTGATCGGGCTGTACGGGTTCCTGGCGGGCATGATGGTGTTCACGCCGAACGTGAAGCCCGCCGAGGAAAGCTACTGGCCCGACCCCGAACACTGCGGCGAGGACATCCCCAGCCTCGACGTCTAGACCGGGTCGTCCTGGATTCCCTCGCCGAGAGGCTGCAACAAGGCCACGTGCGACCCCGCCGGGTCGCAGATCACGCAGAACGTTCCATACTCTCCCAGCGACCGCGGCCCCGCGATCACCTTGCCGCCGCGGGCCGAGCAGGCCTCGAGGCTCGCCTCGAGATCGGCGACCGTGACGTACGCCAGCCACCGCGGCGGCAGTCCCGTGTTCGGGCCCCGTGCGTGGCAGATCCCCGCGACGACCCCGCCGTCGCGATTGATCATCAGGTAATCGTCGTAGCCGTCCATCGGGACCAGCTCGAAGCTCCAGCCCGCGACCTCGCCATAGAAGTCCCGCAGCCCCTCGGCGTCCTCGACCGTCAGGTCGAACCAGCCCACCGTGCCGATCGGCACGCCCTTCTCGTCGCTCATGTCGCTCATCCTCCGTCGGGGAACAGGGTCGGGGGGCCGGACGGCACGTCCGGAGGTGCGTCCGCCGGTGCCGCGGCGGCCGTCTTCGCCGGGAAGCGGCCGACGAGCGCGTCGCTCAGGATCCTGCGCACCTCGTCGCTGAAGTCGTTGCCCAGCATCCAGCTCAGGTAGCCGGGCGTCGCACGGGCGATCTCCTCGAGCGGCTTGCCCTGGTGCTTGCCGAAGGTGAAGCAGGCCCGGCCCTGGTCGTCCCACTCGAACTTGCGCGTGCGGTCGACGAAGCGGCCCTCGTTGGGGTTGCTGACGCGGTGCAGGTCGTCGACGTTCCCGCTCAGCTCGTCGTAGCAGCCGACCATGGCGTCGAGCACCTCGAGGGTCGCCTCGACGTCGGCCAGCGCGGCGTGGGCCTCGGTGAGGTCCTTGCCGCAGAACTTGCGGTACGCCGCGGTCAGGGTGCGCGGCTCCATGGCGTGGAAGATGCGCATGGCGTCCAGGTGGCGCCGCCCCGCCAGGTCGATCGGCGACCCGGCGCGGCGCAGCTCCGCCTCCAGCAGGGGCGCGTCGAAGCCGATCGAGTTGAAGCCGCAGAGGTCGGCCCCCTCGAACAGCGCGACGATCCCGGGCGCGACCGCGGCCAGGGTCGGGGCGTCGCGCACGTCGTCGTCGGAGATCCCGTGGACGGCGGTCGCCGGCGGCGGGATGGGCATCTCGGGGTTGACCAGGGTGCGGTAGCTGCGGCGCGAGCCGTCCGGCTCCACGCGGACCAGCCCGATCTCCACGATGCGGTCGCGGTCCGGACTGGTGCCGGTCGTCTCGAGATCGAAGCAGACCAGGGCGCGCTGCAGGTCCAGGTTCTTGAGCATGGGACTCCTCGCCGATGTCTCCCCCGCCGGACGTCGGGCGCGGGACGTGGGCACAGACTGCCACAGCCGGCCGCCCGGCGCCATCGCCGAACGGCGCGGCCGGGCAAGAAGGAGGCCCCGGCCGGCCGGCCGGGGCCCCGTTCGTCGCCAGTGCCGCGCCTCGGCTCAGACGTGGGCGAAGACCGGCACCTTCTCGATCCACTCGGGGTGCAGGTCGCTGGTCCCGGCGTGAATCGCGCACAGCGCCTCGCGCAACCGGCGCGTGACGGGACCTTCCCGGCCGTCGCCCACGCGGTGCTCCTTGCCCCGGTAGCTGAGCGAGCCGATGGAGGTGACGACGGCCGCGGTGCCGCAGGCGAAGGCCTCCAACAACTTGCCGCTGTCGGCGTCGGCGCAGATCTCGCGGACCAGGGGCGGCGTCTCGGTCCAATTCAGGCCGAAGTCGCGGCAGAGCACCCCGACCGAATCGCGGGTCACGCCCTTGAGGATGGTGTCGCCGGTGGCCGCGGTGATCACCTTGTCGGCGTAGACGAAGGCGATGTTCATCGCCCCCATCTCCTCGATCGACGACATCGTGCGCGCGTCCAGCCAGACGATCTGGTCGAACCCCTCCTGCTGGGCGAGCTTGATCGGCAGCAGGGCGGCCCCGTAGTTGCCGCCGGTCTTGGCCCCGCCGACGCCGCCGGGCGCCGAGCGCACGTAGGTGTCCTCGGCCTTGACCCGCAACGGCTTGCTGCCGCCGGCGAAGTAGCTGCCGACCGGTCCGATGATGATGTAGAACAGGTACTCGGTGCTCGCCTTGACGCCCAGGCCACGCTGGGTCGAGATCATCGTCGGGCGGATGTAGAGCGCGTCGGGCGACTTCGGCACCCAGTCGCGGTCCAGGTCGATCAGCCGCTTGAGGGCGTCCATGAACAGTTCGGGATCGACCCGCGGCATGCACATCCGGTCGCAGGAGTGGCCGAAGCGGGCGATGTTCATGTCGGGCCGGAACATATGGACCGTGCCGTCCACGGGATGGGCGTAGGCCTTCATCCCCTCGAAGATCTCCTGCCCGTAGTGGAGCACCTTGGCCGCCGGATCGAGCACGATGTCATGGTAGGGGACGATGACCGGCCTGCCCCAGGCTCCATCCCGGTACGGCATCTCGAACATGTGCGGGGTGAAGATGCTGCCGAAACCGAAATCGCTGCGCGGGGGCGCGGGCGGGTTCGGATGACGGGTGATCCGGATCTCCATGGGTGCCTCCTCGGATGATTCGCGAGCCGTGAACAGGACGGTTTCGAGGCGGTCCGTACCCGCCTATCGTCGCCCATCAACGGTCAAAAATCAAGGGGGCGGCCCCCGATACAGGGCCGTTGCCGTATGCATTATCAACGGGTTGGGGGCCGAGGCCTCAGGCGCGCCCCTCCAGGGCGGCGGGAGGCGTCCGGTCGTCGTCGCGACGCGGCGGTGCGGTGTCCGGCGCGGCTTCGCGGACGGGTGAACCGGCGACGTCCAGGGAGCTCGGGGCTCTCAGGGCCCCGGCCAGCCCGAACACGATTTCGGCGATCGCCGCGACCAGCAACACCTGGCCGACCCCCCACAGGGTCGCCAGGGTCGGACCGGCCAGGACCGACAGCAGGGTCACCGGCCCGAGCAGCGGGCCCAGCCAGCCGAAGATGCGGCCGCGGCGCTCCGGCGGCGTCTCCCGCTGCAGGAACGTGGCGAGGTTGATCTGGATGCCGGTGCTGACCGCGCCGAACAGGGCGAACAGGACCAGCGCCCCCGCGAAGCTGCGGTTCACGGCGAACAGCCCCAGCAGCAGGCCGTCGAAGGCCACCAGCAGGCCGACCGCCCGCAGAGGCCGGCGCGCGCCGCGGGTCAGCACCCCGGCCGCGGCGCCCAGCAGCCCGCCCAGGCCGGCGGTGGCGAAGATCAGGCCCAGGTCCCCCTCGCTGCGCCCGAGCATCCTGGTGACGAACTCGTAGACCAGCGGCGGCTGCATGGCCGTGACCATCGTCACCAGCCCCAGGAACAGCACCGCGAAGCGCAGGGACGGACGGCCCCACAGCCACACCGCCCCCTGGCGGATGTCGTGCCATTTCTCGGCGGGCTTCTCCACGACGGCGCCCCCCGCCGGCTGCTGCTCGACCGCCAGGTAGCGGAAGGGGCGGAACGCCAGGATCGCCGCCGAGATCAGGAACGTGGCGCCGTCGACCAGGAACGCCGTCACGACCCCCAGCGCGTGGACGATCAGGCCGCCGGCCGCCATGCCCACCAGCAGCATCGCGTTCTGCGAGATCATGAACAAGGCGTTCGAGTGGCCGAGTTGCTCCGCCGGCACGAGGTCCGGCAGCAGGGCCATGCGCGCCGGTCCGGTCAGATGGCGGCCGGCGGCCAGCAGGGACGCCAGCAGGTAGACCTGCCACAGCTCCGGCACGAAGGGGATGGCGCAGACCACCGCCGTGGAGAACAGGTCGCTGGCGATCATCATGCCGCGCCGGCTCCAGCGGTCGACCATGACGCCGGCGAAGGGCCCCAGCAGCACGCCGGGCAGCACCTGCACGGCGGCCAGCAGGCCGAGGCTCGCCACGTCGCCGGTGCGGTGGTAGACGAGGGAGAAGAAGGCCAGGATCGCGATCTTGTCGCCGAGGCCGCTGACGAACGACGCGGCCCAGACCGCCAGGAAGCTGCGGTTGGCGAACAGTGGTCTCAACGGACTCCGTCCCTTCGCGGCCGGGATCCTTCCCGGCTTGGGGGCTCGAACAGATCGCGGGGGCGATGTTAGCCGCGACCGGGCGGCGGCGGCAAGCGCTGATCGGGCGGGGTCAGCCCAGCTCGGCCCGCAGCGCCGCGACCAGGCGGTCGACGTCCTGCGACGTGTTGTAGCCGTGGATCGAGACGCGCAGCCAGTCGCGGTCCGCGAAGCGGGTCACCGGCACCTCGATCAGGTGGTCGCGGCGCAGGGTCCGCTGCAGCTCCGTCGCGTCGACGCCCGCCGGCAGCGGCACCACCGCCATCTGCAGCAGCCAGGGATCGGGCGGGCAGGGCGCCGGCAGGCGGACGACCGCCAGCAGCCGCTCGCGGGTCTCGCGCAGCAGCTCCCGGCAGCGATCGCGCACGCGCGGCCAGTCGTGCTGCGCGAAGAAGTCCAGCGCGGCCGGCACCGCCAGGTACGCCGATACGTCGCGCGTCCCGATCCATTCCTGCTCGTCGACGAACCGGCTCGGGCCAGGCTTGTCGGCGCGCCAGCCCCAGCTCACGGCCAGGGGCTCGATCAGGTCCTGCCGGTCCGCACGCACGTAGAGCAGCGCCGCTCCCTTGGGCGACATCAGCCACTTGTGGCAGT
>Ga0172375_10000953_pt1 | contig 46950 bp, 44 predicted proteins | sample LakKiv1m_FD_114537 | JGI IMG/M metagenome (GOLD analysis project Ga0172375, IMG submission 114537) | Freshwater microbial communities from Kabuno Bay, South-Kivu, Congo - kab_092012_11.1m | ecosystem: Environmental > Aquatic > Freshwater > Lake | place: Democratic Republic of the Congo... | reverse complement strand
TTGGGGATGTGCCCGTTTATCGTGATCTCCAAAAATTTAAAGACGGCAACCGGCATGGGGCTGTCGATTATTTTTGTGGTTACTTTAACGGCGGTCATCAACTGGCCGATTTATTGGAAGATACTGGTGCCGGCGCACGCGGAGATTGTTTCCTATCTGATTTTTATCATTGTGATTGCCGCTACTGTGCAATTATTGGAAATGATCATTGAAAAGTTTTTTCCTCCTTTGCAATCTTCATTTGGAATATTTCTGCCGTTAATTACGGTAAACTGCATCGTTCTGGCGGTTTCTTTGTTTATGGTTTTAAGAAAATACGATTTTATTCAGACGGTATTTTATTCTGCGGGTACCTCCGCCGGCTGGTCATTGGCAATTATACTGATGGCGGCGATTAAGGAAAAATTAGCATTAGTCAGCGATATCCCTGAAGGCCTGCGCGGCCCGGGCATTACCATGATTATTGCCGGGTTGATGGCGTTGGCCTTTACGGGCTTTGCCGGGATAATTACCTTACAATGATATCATTGTTTATCTTAAACGGGGTTTTGGTGGCGATTGCGGTAATTCTTTTAATTGCCGAGAAGTATCTGGTTACTTACGGGGAATGCAAAATCACCGTAAATCAGAATGATGAGAAAAAAGAAATTATTGTTGCTGGCGGCAGCTCGCTTTTGTCGGTCTTAAGCGAAAATAAAATTAATATATCTTCTTCCTGCGCGGGTAAGGCCAGCTGCGGATATTGTAAGGTAAAAGTGTTAAGCGGAGCCGGCCAGCTGCTGCCTACGGAAGAAATATTTATGAGCCGGGAGGAGAAACTTTCCAATGTGCATCTGGCCTGTCAGGTTAAGATAAAAAATGATATTGAGATATTCATTCCGGATTTTCTGGAAACGGTTAAAACGATCATCAGAAAACGCACCTATGATACGAAATTGCGCTGGAGTTTTAAGATTGTTAATCAGGTCAGCAGCCCGTTTGGGGAAGATCTGCCCGGATTAAGATTTGATACGGAAGATAAAGCCAAATTAAAACAGGTTAGTGACGCTTATGAGCAGGTGGAAGAGGCGGTGGTCCCGATTCTGCAGAAAATAAATAAAACCTATAATTATCTGCCGGAACCGGTTTTAAGGCATGTGTCTAAAAATCTAGATATACCTTTGAGTTTAATTTATCGAACCGCGACTTTTTATAATTCTTTTAGTTTGGTGCCGATCGGCAAGCATGTGATCACCGTTTGCACCGGAACCGCTTGTCATGTCAAGGGCGCGGAAAAGGTTATTTTTGCCCTGGAGAATGAGCTGGGGATAAAAAGGGGACAGACTACTGAGGATATGCTTTTTACGCTTAAAACCGTGCGTTGTTTAGGTTGCTGCGGTTTAGCTCCGGTGTTAAAAGTCGGAGAAGAGATACATGGGATAATGGATAAAACTAAAGTAGTAAATTTGATAAAAACATATCGAGGGGTCAGCGTATGAACAAAATAAGTATCGAAGATCTGGAGAAGATTACCCAGCGGGTTAAAAAGACTACTTCGCTGCGTGAAGGCGCCGGGAGGGCGAAAATAACCGTGCATATGGGTACCTGCGGGATCTCCGCCGGCGCCCGGGAGATCATGAATACTTTGCTTGAGGAATTTGAAAAGAAAAATATTGACGATGTCATTTTAACCAGCTCCGGGTGTGCCGGTTTATGCAGTAGGGAGCCGATGGCGACGGTGGAGATGAAAGATCAGACTCCGGTAAAATATGCTGATTTGAATCCGGAGAAGATCCGCCGGATATTAACGGAGCATGTTCTGGGCGGGAAAATCGTTACGGAATATGTTTTGGCCCAAGGTAATGAGAGGATTTATTAGGTAGATTTATGAATAAGCCAGCGGATAAGCGAAATAGGCTGCAGTTAATGTTGTGCGCGGGAACCGGGTGCGTCTCCAATAAATCATTTAAAATACGGGAAGTGCTGGAGAAAGAACTTCTCAAGCACGGTTTAGATAAAGAAATAACCGTGGTGATGACCGGTTGTATCGGATTCTGCGCGGTCGGGCCATTAATGACGGTGATGCCGGAAGGGATATTTTATCACAGCTTAACCGAAGAGGTGATCCCTTATTTAGTCCAGGAGCATTTTCTTAAAGGCCGGCCGGTGGAGAAATTTATGTTTAAACCTCCGGATGAGAAAACGGTAATTCCCAGGATAAGTGATATTGATTTTTTCTCACGCCAGACTTTAGTCGTGCTTAAAAACCGGGGTTTGATTGATCCGGAAAAGATCGATGAATATATTGCCCGGGGCGGATACCAGGCCTTGGCCAAGGCGTTGACGAAAATGACTCCGGAAGGAATAATTCAAGAGATAAAAGATTCCGGTCTGCGCGGGCGCGGAGGCGGCGGTTTTCCCACGGGTTTAAAATGGGAATTGTGCAAAAAATCTCCGGCTGAAACAAAATATATAATTTGCAACGCGGATGAAGGGGATCCCGGAGCGTTTATGGATCGCAGTATTGTTGAGGCGGACCCGCATTCGGTTTTGGAGGGGATGTTAATCGGCGCCCGGGCGATCGGCGCGATTGAAGGGTATATTTATATCCGGGAGGAGTATCCGCTGGCCAGAGAGAGGCTGGCGATTGCCATTGCGCAGGCCAAAGAATACGGGCTGTTAGGTGAGAATATTTTTGGTACGGATTTTAATTTTCAAGTGCATATTAAACAGGGCGCCGGAGCTTTTGTCTGTGGGGAGGAGACCTCATTGATCGCTTCGATCCAGGGAAGGCCGCCGGAACCTAATCAGCGGCCGCCGTTTCCGGCTCAATCCGGATTATGGGGGTTTCCGACAAACATCAATAACGTGGAGACCTGGGCGAATGTTCCCAGTATTATTGACCGGGGCGCGCAGTGGTTTTCACAGATTGGCACTGCCAAAAGCAAGGGGACCAAGGTGTTTTCTCTGGTGGGCAAGATAAATAATACCGGATTAGTGGAAGTTCCGATGGGGATTACCATCAGGGAAGTGGTTTATGATATCGGAGGCGGTATTCCGGGGAATAAAAAGTTTAAAGCGCTGCAGACCGGAGGCCCCTCCGGCGGATGTATCCCCGCCCGCCTGATGGATTTAACGATTGATTATGAAAACCTCACGGAAGCCGGCTCGATTATGGGCTCCGGCGGTTTAATTGTCATGGATGAAGATACCTGCGTGGTTGATGTCGCGAAATATTTTGTTGAATTTACCAGCGATGAGTCCTGTGGTAAATGTTCTTCCTGCCGCGACGGATCAATCGCCCTGCTTGAGATACTTGAAAAAATATGCTCCGGATCCGCACAAAAGAAAGATTTAGATTTACTTAAGGAAATTTCCGCGGCGGTAAAAAATGCTTCTTTGTGCGGTTTGGGCCAAACTTTGCCCAATCCGGTGTTGAGCACTTTGTATTATTTTAAGGATGAATATGAAGCGCATGTTTTAGAAAAAAGATGCCCGGCGAAGGTTTGTAAGGCTTTGCTTAAATATTCTATCGATGAAAAAAAATGCGTCGGCTGTACGATGTGCGTCAAAAGCTGCCCTCCGGCGGCGATTTCCGGGGAAAAGAAACTGGCGCATAAAATTGATTTGAGTAAGTGCATTAAATGCGGCAGCTGTTTAGAAAAATGCAAATTTGGGGCAATCCGGGTGGAATAAAATGAAATTACGGGAAATCATAAATATTCTTGAGGCGGAAATAATTATCGGCGAGCCTAATTTGAATAAAGAGATAAAAATGGCTTATGGCTCGGATTTAATGAGCGATGTCTTAACTTATATTCGCTCCGGCACTTTATTGATCACCGGCAATATTAATTCTCAGGTGGTGCGCACCGCCGAGATCGCCGAAATAATCGCGATTTGCTTTATCAACAATAAAGTCCCGCATCCGGATACGTTAAAGGCGGCGGATCAGAATGGAATTGTCCTTTTAAAAACTAAATTTTCGATGTTTGAGGTTTGCGGCAGGTTGTATCGGGCAGGATTATCCGGGTGTGACGAAATAAAATGAGTAAAGAAAAAGAGCTGAGTAAAGTTCAGGAGTTAGTCTATGAATTAAAAGTGGCGGATGCCATGAGAAGCCGTGTGATCACGGTCAGCTCTAAAACTTTAATGAGCGAGCTCCGGGAGATATTAAAGATTAACCGTATTTCGGGAACTCCGGTAGTCGATAACGATAAACTGGTTGGCATCATCAGCATTGAAGATTTCATTAAATGGCTGGCGGATGGCGCTAAAGATTGTCCGATTGGGGAGAAGATGAACGCGAAAGTGATGAGCTTGTTTTCGGATGAGCCTTTGGTGCATGCAGTGAGTAAGCTGGAGCAATTTGGTTTCGGGCGTTTCCCGGTGCTTAACCGGCTGGATCATAAACTGGTGGGAGTAATTACCAAGGGTGATATTATTGAAAGGCTGCTTAAAGAAACGGAGATTGATTATCACGAAGAAGAGATTCACCGTTACCGGGCCAGCCATATTTTTGAAGATATTATCGCGGATAAGACGACGATTATTTTCCGCTATTATGTTAAGGGTAAGGATTTTAATCGCGCCGGAGAGGTATCTACGGGATTAAAGAAAAACCTTTCGCGTTTAGGTATCGACCCGCAGATTGTGCGCCGGGCAGCGATCGCTTCTTATGAGGCGGAGTTAAACGTGGTTATTTATACTGATGGCGGAGAGATCCAGGTAAAGGTGCGGCCGGATAAAATTAGTATTGATGTTGAAGATACCGGGCCGGGCATCCCGGATATTGAGAAAGCGATGCAACCCGGATATTCCACTGCTCCGGAGTGGGTCAGGGAGCTGGGGTTTGGCGCCGGGATGGGGTTAAATAATATTAAGAAATGTTCCGATAAAATGAATTTAACTTCCACGGTGGGTAAAGGGACGCATTTAAAGATAAGTATTTATATGGAAAAAAAGGGGGGCGCATGAAGTTAAAAGAGATAGTTGAGAAGCTGGGCCTAAAGGTCAGGACGAAAAGCGGGAGATTAGATGGCGATGTTCAAAGAGGATATGTCAGCGATCTTTTAAGCGATGTGCTGGCCAATGCTGCCCAAGGAGATTTATGGATTACCCTGCAGACACATCAGAACATCGCCGCGGTGGCTGGGATGAAAGGGTTATCGGGTATTATATTAATCAACTCCCGGGAGCCTGAAGAAGGAACAATCCGTAAGGCCGATGAAGAGAGTATCCCGGTGATGGTCAGCGCATTATCAGCTTTTGAATTAGCCGGCCGGCTGTATAGTTTGGGTATTACGGGAATCGGAAATGCCGCTAAAGGAATTTAGGGTAGATTTGCATATTCACAGCTGTCTTTCTCCTTGCGCGGATCTCTCCATGTTACCCGGACAGATAATTAAGCAGGCGAAGTCGAAATGCTTGGAGATTATTGGTATTTGCGACCATAATTCCGCGGAGAATGTTCTGGCGGTAAAGGCAGCGGGAGAAAAAGCCGGTATTCTGGTGTTAGGAGGGATGGAAATATCCTCTCGGGAAGAAGTGCATCTGTTAAGTTTTTTTAGCGATCATCGCCGCCTGTTGAAAATGCAGGAGATTATATATCAGCATCTGCCCGGAGAAAATAAGCAGGATATTTTCGGGGAACAGCTGGTGGTTGATTCCAGCGATAAAATAATTGGAACTAACCGCAAATTGTTAATCGGAGCGGTTAATCTTGGCGTTGAGGAAATTATCTCTTTGATTAAGAGTTTAGACGGGATAGCGATAGCTTCACATGTTGACCGGCAGGCATTTGGAATGATCGGGCAGCTGGGATTTATCCCCGCAGGCTTAAAACTGGACGCTTTGGAGGTAACGGCCGGCTGCGCTTTGGATAAAATTTTAGAGTATAAGAAATATGGTTTGCCAATCGTTAAATTTTCAGACGCGCATTTTTTACCGGATATCGGTAGTGTTTCGACTTTATTTTCTTTAAATGCTCCGGAGTTTTCAGAGATTAGATTGGCTTTAGGCGGCGTTGAAGGAAGAAGGATTAATTCTTAAATGAAAGATTTGTCTCTGCACATTTTGGATATCGCTGAAAATGCAATTAGGGCTAAGGCCAATAAGATCAGCATAAAGATTTTAGAAGACGAAGCGGCTGATCAGTTATCGGTGATGGTCGAAGATGACGGTTTGGGGATGGATGCGGAAACTTTAAAAAAAGCCCGCGACCCATTTTTTACGACTAAAGATGGGAAAAGATTCGGTTTAGGCCTGGCTTTGCTGCATCAGGCAGCCGAAGCTGCCGGCGGATTCTTGAAAATAGATTCACAACCGGCCAAGGGTACTAAGATTACGGCGGTGTTTAAACTTGCTCATCCGGATGCCAAACCGTTAGGTGATGTCTTAGAGACAGTCGCGGCCTTGGTGGCCGCAAATTCAAAGGTGCGTTTTATTTATGAATACAAAAAAGGAGACAGGCGGGTTCATTACGATTCCCATGATTAATCTTACTATTAATGATAAAAAATTATCGGTTCCGGAAGGCAAGTCGGTTCTTGAGGCGGCGCTGGCGGCCGGTATAAAAATACCGACGTTATGTTATCACAAGGAATTGACACCCTATGGGTCATGCCGGTTGTGTTTGGTGGAAATAACCGCCGGAGGAAAATTAGGCCTGCAGACCGCCTGTCTTTGCGAGGTTAAAGAAGGCCTGGTGATTAAAACCGATACGGAAAAAGTTATCGCGACGCGTAAAATTATTCTTGAGCTTTTGCTGGCGAGGTCTCCGGATTCGGAAAAAATTAAAAAATTAGCCCAGGAATACGGGGTAACCGAAACCCGGATTAATTTAAAGCATAAACATACTTGTATATTATGCGGTTTGTGCGTGCGGGTCTGCGCGGAGATTGTCGGCAGGCACGCGATAAGTTTTAGCCACCGCGGGTCAAAAAGAAAGGTGTATACCCCTTTTGATAAAACCTCAGAGTCCTGTATTGGCTGCGGCGCTTGCGCGTATCTTTGTCCTACCGGGGCGATAAAAATAGAAGAGGCGGATAAAAATGAGGCTTAAGCGGATGCGGATCTGGATAAAAGCGCTGCGGGCGCCGTTTTTTACGGCGACGATCATTCCGGTGATTTTAGGCGCAACCCTGGCCTGGCATGACGGATCTTTTTTTAATTGGCCGAAGTTTTGGCTTACGCTTTGCGGGGTGGTGTTTATTCACGCGGGAACCAATCTGATCAATGATTATTTTGATCACCTTTCCGGATGCGACGCCATAAATTTGACCTGTACTCCTTTTAGCGGAGGTTCCAGAGTGATTCAGGATAAACAGATCTCCGCCCGGAATATATTTTTAGCGTCGCTATTCTGTTTTACCGCAGGCAGCCTAATCGGTTTATACCTTAATTACCTATCCGCAGGCAACCTGGTGCTTATTCTGGGCGCAATCGGTGTTTTCTTGGGATTTTTTTATACGGTTAAACCATTGCGTATCGTCTATGGCGGCCGGGGCGAGTTGGCGGTTGGCGTTGGTTTCGGATTATTAGTTGTGGCGGGAACTTATTATGTTCAGCTCCAGCAGCTGCCGTTAAAATTATTCGTTGTTTCACTGCCGGTGAGTATTTTGATTGCCCTGGTTTTATTCATTAATGAATTTCCTGATTATGATGCGGATAAAGCCGTTGGTAAGAAGACATTAGTCGTTATTTTAGGCAAAAAGCGATCGATGATTTTATACCAGATTCTTTTGTCGGTTACGTATTTGATGATTATCGGCTTAGTGTATTTTAAACTTTTGCCCTTTTTTTGCCTGATCGCATTATTTAGCCTGCCGCTGGTTTTTAATTCTTTGGTTGTGGTAAGAAAAAACTTCCAACAGATTCAGGAGCTCTTGCCGGTGAACGCCTTAACGATTGGCCTGCATTCTCTGGTCGGCATACTGTTATCCGCGGGGCTGGCATTGGATAAAATATTTCTGGTGAAATAAATGCAATTAAATAAAATTTATCAGCCGGTTAAAAAAGAGCTCAATGGGGTCAACGCGGTGCTGTTGGCATTTCTTAGCGGATCAAACAGCTCAACCATCACCAGGATAAATAAATTTTTGTTAAAAACTCCGGGCAAGAGGTTAAGGCCGGCTTTAGTGGTTTTATCGGCCAAGCTTAGTTTAACTAAAAAGTCAAAGAGCAAGGATTCTGACGGCCGCGCAGGCAGGCCGGGGCTATTAAAGGTGGCTGCGGCTTTAGAACTGGTGCACACCGCTTCTTTAGTGCACGATGATATTGTTGATCACGCTGACTTGCGGCATCATCAACCGACGATTAATCATAAATGGGGAGATGATGTAGCAATTGCTTCCGGAGATTATCTTTATGCCGAGGCGTTCAGGTTAATTGCCCAATGTGGTAATGCGGATATACTTAGCTGTATAAGCCAGGCGACTAAATTGATGTGTGAAGGCCAATTACAGCAGGTTTGTCAAAGAGATAACCTGGATTTATTGAAAAAACAGTATTTGATGATGGTAAAAAAGAAAACTGCGGTTTTATTTGCCGCTTCCTGCCAGACCGGCGCAATTATGGCGGGCGCCAATAGAATTAAGCAAGAGGCTTTGAAAGAATATGGTTTGAATTTTGGTATTGCTTTTCAGATGATGGATGATTGCCTGGATTTGATTGGAAGCGAAACAGTTTTAGGGAAAAAACCCGGAGCGGATTTTGAGGCGGGAGAGTTGACGCTGCCTATTCTTAATCTATTGGAATCGGTGCCGCTTAATCAAAGGGAGAAGGTAAGGAAAATACTGGCGCAAAGCCGTTGTCCGGAATCTTTTCGGAAAATAAGGGCCATGTTTTTTGATTCCCAAGCAGTGTTTAAGACGAAAAATACAATTCTAAGTTTTGTCTCTTTAGCTAAGGATAAATTAAAGATATTTCCAAACTCTGCATATAAAGATAGCCTTTTTTCTCTGACGGATTTTATTACGCGACAGGGATTTAATCGTATTTAATCATGAAAAAAGTATTTTCAGTATTTGGCGTGATTGTTTTAATTTGCCTGGGGCTTTGGGGTATCCGGCAGGCTAATTTAAGCTTACCGCTTGAGGAAAAAGAAACTCGCCTCTTGATGGGAACCTATGTCACGGTTACGGTTTTAGGCCCGCAGGAGGCTGCCTTAAAGGCGCTCAATTTAGCCTTTAAGCGGATGCAGGAGATAGATGTAAAATTTAATCCGGTTAATCCGCAAAGTCCGGTCTATACTTTTAATAGAAGCAATGAACCGATTTCCGATCCGGAGATTATCAGCTTGGTTAAGAGGGCGCTGGAAATTAGCCGGGAGTCTGGCGGCGCTTTTGATATTACGGTTGCTCCATTATCAGAGCTTTGGGGGTTTTATGCGTCAGCGCAGCGTGTCCCCGGTAATCGTGAGATTAAAGAATGCCTGCGCAATGTCGGTTATCAGCATCTTTTATTTAAGGATAAAAAGTTAAATAAAGATAATCCGAAAGTTAAGATAGATTTTGGCGGGATTGCCAAAGGTTACGCGCTGGTAGAGGCCGCCAGGGTTCTAAAAAATAGCGGGGTAACTTCCGCGTTGATTGACTTAGGCGGCGATGTATATGTTTTAGGGAAAAAGGGGGCAAAACCATGGAAAGTGGGAATTAAAAATCCCCGCGGCGAAGGTATCTTAGGGTATATCCAGGTGCAGGATCAATCCGTGTCTAGCTCAGGAGATTATGAGAGGTTCTTTATGGCGCAGGGAAAGCGGTATCATCATATCTTTAATCCGGCGACCGGATATCCCACGGAGGGAGTGGCGGGGGTAACCATCGTTCATGCGGATCCGGTTCTGGCGCAGGCCTGGGCGAAAATACCTTTTGTTTTGGGCCCGCAAGAAGGAATGCGGGCGCTGGATAAGATTCAGGGTCTGCAGGCGGTGATGGTCACCTCCAGCGGCGAGTTAGTTTATTCTGAACATAAATTAAAAATTAATCAGTAAAGCCCGTAAACATAATGATTAAATATTATCCATTAAATGTGTCGTTAAAAAATAAAAAATGCGTAGTATTTGGCGCAGGGGCGGTGGCTTTGCGTAAGGTTAAGCGGCTTTTGAAATATGGGGCAGTGGTTTCGGTGATCGGCCAAAAGAGCGTGTCGGCATTAGCGCGACTGCGGAGAAATAAGAAAATTATCTTTAAGAATAAAAAAGCTAATTTAAAGGATTTAAAAGGCGCATTTTTAGTGGTGGCGGCTACAAATGACAGGAAACTGAACGCGCTGGTTTCGGCTTACTGTCTTAAAAGAAACATCTTAATTAATGTGGTTGATTCTCCGGGGGAGTGTAACTTTACTTTGCCTGCGGTTTTAAGAAGGGGGAATCTGACCATTAGCGTAGCTACCGACGGGCTAAGCCCGGCGTTGGCCAAAAAAATCCGCCAGGAGATTGCCCAAAGGTTTGGTTTTGAATATGCCAGGCTATTAAGCCTGATGCGCAAATTGCGGCCGCAGGCTTTGAAAAAAATAAAAGATTTACGCAAAAGGAAACTGTTTTTCCGCAAGATCTTTAAACCCCAGATACTGGCGCTGATTAAAAGAAATAAGCAGGCGCTGGCCAGAAAGAAAATAATCGATTATTTAAATAATGCTTAACATTAATCTGCCCACACATTCTTTTAATTTATATTCTATGCTGCATATCGGAAGTATCTGCTTAAGTTATTTTATTTTTTCTCTTGCGACGCTGGCGGCGGTGGCATATCTTATTCAAGACCGCTTGATTAAAAATAAGCGCACGGGGGTAATTTTTAACCGCCTGCCAAATTTAGCATTCTTAGATAAACTTAATTATCGAAGCATCAGTTTGGGGTTTCCTCTACTTAGCTTAGCGATCATCAGCGGTTTTATTTGGGCCCGGAATATTCACGGTGTTTACTGGAGCGGGCATAATTTACGTCAGATTTACTCTCTGGTGTTATGGTTGATTTATGCGGTTATTTTGCACGCGCGGTTATCCGCCAAGCTGCGCGGTAAGAAAGTGGCGCTTTTATCGCTTTTTGCTTTCGGCGTGCTGGTGTTTAGCCTCTGGGCAACTTGCCGTTAAATTATTTGGTATTTTTGGAGAAATATAAATGAATTTGGTAGTGATGGGCATTAATCATAAGACGGCCCCGGTAGAGATCCGGGAAAAATTCTCATTCTCTCCCAAGCAAATCCTGGAAGTTAACCGGCGGCTTAAACAGGAAGGGGGTTTGTCGGAGAGTTTGATTTTATCCACTTGCAACCGGATGGAGATCTATGCGGTGGCTGGGAAAAACAGCGAATTTATCGGCGCGATTAAGGAGTTTTTAAGCCGGTTTTATAATTTACAATTTGCCGATTACGAAAATTTATTCTATGTTTACAAAGACCGGCAGGCGGTAGAACATCTGTATCGCGTTGCCTCCGGCCTGGATTCAATGGTCATTGGAGAAATGGAAATATTGTCTCAGGTGAAAAAGGCCTATCAGGATGCCCGCCAAAGTCATTCTACCGGTAAGATATTAAACCGGGTGTTTGAGAAAGCATTTAATACCGCTAAAAAAATAAGAACCGATACTTTTGTCGGCCACGGCGCGGTTTCGGTGAGTTCGGCGGCGATTAAGCTGGCAAAAAAGATATTAGGGGGCTTAAGCGATAAGGTGGCTTTGATTATCGGGGCCGGCTTCATCGGGGAACAGCTGGTGCTCTATCTCAAGAAGAATGGTATTAAAAATATACTGGTGGCTAATCGCACGCTGGAAAAAGCCAGAATCTTAACGGATAAGTTTGCGGCGACTGCGGTTAGTTTTGATGATTTTAGGCAGAGGCTGGTGGAAGTAGATATCGTGATTACTTCTACCGGCGCTCCGCATTGTATTATTCGCAAGGATGACGTTCTAAATCTGATGCCTAAAAGAAAACAGAAGCCGCTTTTTATCATCGATTTGGCTGTCCCGCGGGATGTCGAGGCAGACCTTAACCAGATTGATAATGTCTATCTTTATAACATTGACGATTTGCAGAAAATTGTCCAGCAGAATATATCCTTAAGGGAAAATGAATTGGACAGCTGTAACCGGATTATTGATCGCTCGGGTAAAGTTTTTATGGACTGGTGGTTAAAGGAAAAAACAAAACAGCATGCTCAAGACTTTGGTGATCGGCTCGCGCTCAAGTAGGCTGGCGCTGGTGCAGGCGAATTTGGTAAAAGGTTTACTGTGCCTGAACCATCCGGATTTGGAGATTAAAATAAAAACGATCCAAACTACCGGGGATAAATTTTTAAAGCTGGCTTTAGATCAGGTTGGGGATCAGGGGTTGTTTACCAAAGAAATCGAAGCGGCTTTATTATCCGGCGAGATTGATTTGGCGGTGCATAGTATGAAGGATCTGCCGACAGAGATTGCTAACGGTTTAAAAATAACCGCGGTTACGCCAAGAGAAGACCTGCGCGATGTATTGGTTTCGCCAAAAGGATATACGCTTAAGTCGCTTCCTCAACAAAGTATAGTGGGCACCAGCAGTTTGCGCCGGCGCGCGCAGCTTTTGCAGCTTAGGCCGGATTTAAAAATTAAGGATCTACGGGGAAATCTGGATACGCGTATTCAGAAATTAAATGCCGGCCGGTATGATGCGATTGTCTTAGCCTATGCCGGAGTGAAACGGTTAGGGCTTAAATTGTTGATGTCGGTTATTCCTTTAAAAGAGGTCTTTCCTCAGGCCGGGCAAGGCGCTTTAGGATTAGAAATCCGCCAGGATAAAATCGAGATCGAAAAAATTGCTAAAATATTAGATGATATCGATACGCATTGTTGTATTGATGCGGAGCGTGCAGTACTCTCCGGATTAGGCGGCGGTTGTCACGCGCCGATCGGGGTATATGCCGTAATAAAAGACGACGGAATAATTATACACGCCGGGGTATTTTCTTTAGACGGAAAAACGGCGATCAAAGATAAAATTTCCGGAGCTAAAAACGAAGCGATTAAATTAGGCTTGGCTTTAGCGGATAAGCTGCGTAAAGCCGGAGCAAAACAGATCCTGGAAAGCAAAAGGATAAACGATGCCTAAACCAATTGTGTATTTAACCGGAGCCGGGCCAGGGGATGCGAAATTAATCAGTGTTAAGGGGCTGGAGCTGATCAAGCGGGCCGGCTGTATTATTTATGATTATTTAGTTAATCCGGATTTGCTTAAGTTTGCGCGCCGGGATTGCAAATTAATTTATGTCGGTAAAAAAGCCGGCGCCCATACATTGCCGCAGGAGAAGATAAATCAACTGCTTATAAAACAGGCCCGGCTTCACAATATTGTTGTGCGGCTTAAAGGCGGAGATCCGTTTATTTTTGGCCGCGGGGCAGAAGAAGCGCTTTATTTAAAGAAGCATAAAATTAGTTTTGAAATTGTGCCGGGGATAACCAGCGCGATTGCGGTGGCTGCCTATGCCGGCATTCCGCTTACCGTGCGCAGTGAGAATTCTACGGTTGGTTTTATTACCGGCAATGAAGACCCCCTGAAAAAAGATTCCCAGATTGATTGGAAGGCATTGCCTCGGGCATTGGGCACGATGGTTTTTCTGATGGGAGTCGGTAATTTAGAAAAAATAGTTAATAAATTAATCTCAAACGGTAAATCGCCCAAAACTCCGGTGGCTATCATTAACTGGGGCACAACCGTAAAACAGAAAACGATAATGGGTAATTTAAAGAACATTGCGCAGTTAGCTAAGAAAAATAAGATTGCTCCGCCGGCAATCATTGTGGTGGGGGAGGTAGTGAGATTCAGGAAAGACTTAAATTGGTTTGAACAAAGGCCTTTGTGGGGCAAAAGAATTGTGGTTACGCGTTCCCGGAAGCAGGCCAGCCTGCTTTCTGAAAAATTAATTGATCTGGGCGCAGAGGTGATGGAAATTCCGGTGATTAAAATAGTATCACTAAAAGCTGATCAGCAGTTAAAGGCGTCATTCGCGCAAAAAGAGTATGATTGGGTATTTTTTACCAGCCAGAATGGTGTTGGAGAATTCGCGGAATTTTTAGAAAGATCCGGTAAAGACAGCCGGATATTCGGCCGGGCTAAGGTTTGCGCGATCGGCTCAGAGACAGCTAAGTCTTTAGCCGCGCTGGGAATAAAAGCGGATTATGTACCCGCGCAATTCTGCGCTGAGGCGATTGTGAAGCATTTTCAAGAGATTAAAGTAAAAGCCGGCTGCGCTTTGATACTGCGCGCAAAACAGGCGCGTGATGTTCTTCCGGATGGCCTGAAGCGATTGGGGTTTGAGGTCAAAGTAATTGATTTATATGATACCTGTTCTGAAAGATCCAGCGCGCTAAAATTAAAAGAGTGTTTAAAACAAAAAATAGATTTAGTTACCTTTGCCAGCTCTTCCAGTGTAAAGAATTTTATGGAGTTAATCGGCCGGGATTATCGCCGCCGGCTTAAAAACGTCGGCCTGATTTCTATTGGCCCGGTTACATCGGCGGCGATCCGTGAATACGGGTTAAAAGTAAAACAAGAGGCAAAGGTTTATACGATCGACGGATTAAGCGAGGCGGTTGCGAAAAGAAATGATTAATTGCACAAGGCTGCTTTGTGAAAAACCAGGATTTTATGATGCGATCCGCTACCAGAAGGGCAAACCGGCGGATACTAATCGTCCGATTGTGGTTTGGAATTCCACGCGCCGCTGCAATTTAAAATGTATACATTGTTATATTGACGCCAAAAAAGCGCCTGATTCCGGCGAACTTAGCACGCCGGAAGCAAAAGCACTGATTGATGATTTAGCGGCATTCGGCGCTCCGGTATTTTTGTTTTCCGGAGGCGAACCGTTTATGCGCGAGGATTTGTTTGAGCTTGGTAAATACGCTAAAGTTAAGGGCCTGCGCACGGTAATTTCAACCAACGGGACATTGATTACGGATCGCCTGGCGAAGCAAATAAAAGATGCCGGGTTTTCTTATGTGGGCATCAGCTTAGACGGCTTGGAAGCAACGAATGATAGATTTAGAGAACAAAAAGGAGCGTTTAAGAAGAGCTTATCCGGCATAAGGAACTGTTTAAAAAATGATGTACGCGTGGGCTTGCGTTTTACCATCAACAAGCATAATTTTAAAGAAATTCCCGGAATTTTTGATTTAATTGAAGCGGAGAATATTCCCCGCGCCTGTTTTTATCATCTGGTTTATTCCGGAAGAGCTAGCGCGATGATTAATGATGATTTAACGCATCAAGAGGCGCGCGAGACCATGGATTTGATTTTTGCCCGTTCCCAGGGGCTTTTAAAAACTAATACGGAAATATTGACTGTGGATAATCACGCCGATGGGGTTTATTTGTATTTAAAGTTATGCAAAATTGACCCGCAAAAAGCGCAAGCGGCGTTAGAGCTGCTTAAAATTAATGGCGGTAATAAATCCGGTATCGGTATTGCCGATGTGGATAATTTAGGTGATGTGCATCCGGATCAGTTTTGGAGAGAGTATACTTTTGGCAACCTCCGGCAGAGGAAGTTTAGCGAAATCTGGATGGATGAGAGCAATGAATTATTAAGGAATTTAAGGAATCGCGCGGGGCTTTTAAAAGGTAAATGCGGTCGTTGTAATTTTAAGGATATTTGCGCGGGGAATTTCCGGGCGCGCGCTGAGGCATTTTACGGTGATCTCTGGCAGGAGGATCCTGCCTGTTATTTGACCGAAGAGGAAATATCACAGAAGGTATAGCGTGCTTGAGCGTATCATTGCCGCAGCCGTAAGAGCGAGCGGAAAGAAATATTTTAATTTTGATACTAAGCCGGTTTTTGATTTAGCGCAGAACAAGACGGGGAAAAAATATCTGTTGTATCTGCATGTTCCGTTTTGCGAAAAGCTCTGTCCGTATTGCTCGTTTAACCGGTATGAATTTCAAGCGGAGCTGGCGAGGGATTATTTTGCCGCTCTGCGCAAGGAAATAAAAATATACCATGACCATGGGTATGATATTGACGGGGTTTATATCGGAGGCGGGACGCCGACGATCTTGGCGGAGGAGTTATTTAAAACAATCAGGCTGCTGCGGCAGTTGTTTTCGATTTCCGAGCTTTCGGTTGAGACAAACCCCAGTCATTTGACAAAAGAGAATCTTAGCGCGTTTAAAGAATTAAAAGTCAATCGGTTGTCTGTCGGGGTGCAAAGTTTTAATGATGACGTTCTTAAAAAGATCGGCCGTTACGATAGGTATGGAAGTAAAGAGGAGCTTAAAGAGAAGCTTTGGCAGGCGCGAGATGGCGCGTATACCCTGAATGTGGATATGATCTTTAATTTTCCATTCCAGACGGCGCAGATACTGGAGGATGATATTGATGCTTTATCTGAGCTTTTGCCGGATCAGGTTACTTTTTATCCGCTCATGCCATCCGGAGCTGTTTCCGGAAAATTAGGGGGTTTTAACCAGAAGAATGAAAAAGAGTTTTATTTTAGGATCTTGGATAGATTCTCCAGCAGCTGGGAGCCATTGAGCGTTTGGTGTTTTGGCAGAAAAAAAGGCATGATCGATGAGTATATCATCAGCCGCGATGAGTATATTGGCGCAGGCAGTGGTTCCTTTGGGCTGCTTAACGGCTATATCTATGCAAATACTTTTTCGCCCAGGCAGTATATCGATAAATTAGAGAGCGGCTACCTGCCGGTGGCTTTTAGCCGGCAATTTACCGATAAAGAATTACTGCGCTATGGTTTCTTAATGCAGCTTTTCGGGACAACTTTGGATATCCAGAAATTTAGTAATAAATATTCTGCTGATTTTTTAAAGCGGATGCGCAAGGAGCTTATTTTTCTTAGAATATCCGGCGCGATCATAATAAAAGATGGGCAAATATCGCTTACCCGCAAAGGGATGTATTATTGGCTCGTGGTGATGCGGGAATTTTTTATTAGCGTAAACAATTTCCGCCAGCATTGCCGTAGTTTAAGTTTTAACTAAAAATATGAAAATGCGTTTAAGAAGAAAAGACGAAGCAACCCGCCGCCGATACCGCCAGACGAAAGAATTAGTTTGCGCTGACCTGGTTGCGCCTCTTTTTATTAAAGAGGGTATTTTCCAAAAGAAAGAAATCGCCAGTATGCCGGGTATTTATCAATTTCCTCTTAAAGAGGTGGTTAGCCAGGCGCGTAAAATTTATAACCTAGGAATTCCTTCAGTAATTTTGTTCGGGATACCTTTAGATAAAGATGATACCGGCGCATCGGCTTATGATTCTTGTGGAATAATTCAGGAAACAATCCGCCGGATTAAAAAAGCGGTTTTCCGTTTGAAGGTAATTGCCGATGTCTGTATGTGTGAATATACAAAACACGGACATTGCGGGATTATAAAAAATTCCTGCGTTGATAATCAACAGACCATAAAAATATTAGCCAAAATTGCCCTTTCATACGCGCAGGCAGGCGCTGATACGGTTGCTCCCAGCGCAATGATGGATGGGCAGGTTGGGGCGATAAAAGAGTGTTTGAGAAAAAATAATTATTCAAAAGTAAAGATTCTGGCTTATTCGGCAAAATATGCCTCAAGTTTTTATGGCCCCTTCCGGGACGCCGCCGAGTCTGCTCCTAAATTCGGCGACCGCAAAACTTATCAAATGGATTATTTTAATTCTGATGAAGCGGTGCTTGAGGCGAAGCTGGATATTCAAGAAGGCGCGGATATGCTGATGGTCAAGCCGGCATTAGGATATCAGGATATAATTTATCGGATTAAAAAAGAGCTAAAATTCCCGCTGGCTTGTTATTCTGTAAGCGGTGAATACGCGATGATTAAAACTGCCGCGCTTAAAGGGTATCTTGATGAAAAAAAAGTCGTCCTGGAAGCGCTGACCGGTTTTAAACGCGCTGGCGCGGATTTAATCATTACCTATTATGCTCAAGAAGTTGCAAAATGGCTGAAAAACAAAAAGAAAATTTAAGAATGGTTGCCTGGGAGGTTACCCGTAGCTGTAATTTAGCCTGCCGGCATTGCCGCGCCTCAAGTGAAAATGCTCCGTATGCTAATGAACTGTCTACTGATGAGTGTTTTAAATTAATTGATGAGATTGTTTCTTTTAGCCGCCCCACGGTAATTCTTACCGGAGGGGAGCCGTTATTAAGAAAAGATATCTTTGAAATCGCCGAATACGGCAAGAAAAAAGGTTTAAGAATGGTTATGGCGCCTAACGGAACATTGCTTACGGATGAGTTTGTCGCAAAAATTATGCAGGCTGGTATAAAAAGAATCTCTGTGAGCCTAGACGGGCCGGATGCGGATACCCATGATAATTTAAGACAGGTTCCCGGAGCATTTAAGCGGGCTTCTGAAGGGTTAGCCAGGGCAAAGCAAGCCGGCCTTGAATTTCAGATCAATTCCACGATTACCAAACATAACATTAAATTGCTTCCTCAGATTATGGAATTAGCTAAAAACTTGGGAGCTAAGGCGCATCATATTTTTCTGCTGGTGCCCACGGGCCGTGCTAAAGATATGGCGGGGGAGGAATTATCGGCGGCTGAATATGAACAGACGCTTAAAATTTTAGCCGGGGAAAAGAATACTTCTGCCTTAGAGATAAAGATTACCTGCGCCCCGCATCTGAACCGTATTTTGGCGCAGGAGCACCTTATGCCGGCCGCTTCTTTAACCGGCAGAGGCTGTATGGCCGGAGTAAGTTTTTGTTTTATTTCACATACCGGAGATTTACAGCCTTGCGGGTATTTAGATATAAAATGCGGCAATATCCGCCAGCAGGGGTTTAAGCAGAGTTGGTTAGAATCAGAGGTATTTAAAAATTTAAGGGATTTTTCTAAATATAAAGGCAAGTGTGGTATCTGTGAGTTTAAGACAATTTGCGCCGGATGCCGCGCCAGAGCTTATGCTGTAACGAAAGATTATTTAGATGAGGAGCCGTATTGTGTCTATGCGCCCAAAGCTAAGCAGTAAATTAAGCTTACTGGATAAACGTATCTTAAACTGCCTGCAGGAAAATATTCCTTTTGTTGAAAGGCCCTGGCAGGTGATCGCGGCAAAATTAAAGATCAAAGAAGGCGATCTTTTAAAAAGAATCGCTTTTTTAAAAAAACAAGGCATTATCCGCAGGATAAGCGCGATTTTTTCTCCTGGCAAGATTAACTTTGTTTCTACACTGGTGGGCGCAAAAATTGCTCCTCAAGATATTGAAAAAGCGGCTAAGAGAATAAATTTATATCCTGAAGTTACCCATAATTATCGAAGGAACGCCAAGTACAATCTTTGGTTTACCTTGATTGCCCGGGATAACCAAAGAATCGCGCAGATTATCGCCCGGCTAAGCCAGGATAAAGCGATTCAGAAAATTTCGGAGTTTCCGGCGATAAAAATATTTAAGATTAATGTAAAGTTTCCGCTGGAAAATTAATAAAAATGCCGTCAAAATTCGATCAGAATATAATTAGTTTAATCTCTCAGGATATTCCGCTGGTGAATGAGCCTTTTAAAAATTTATCACTTCAGCTTGGCATAAAACAGGAGGTTTTACTTAAGCGTTTGAATTCTTACAAAAAGAAAGATCTTTTGCGTAAATTTTGCGCCAGCCTTAACCATCGAAAAATAGGTTTTGAGCATAATGCGATGGTGGTCTGGAATATTCCGGATGAGCTGATAGACAAGGCTGGCAGTTTAATGTCGGCTTTTGCGCAGGTCAGCCATTGTTATCAGAGAAAAAAGTCAGCGGATTGGAATTATAATCTTTATTCAATGATTCATGGCCGGTCTAAAAAAGAGTGCCTGGATGTGGTTGGGCAGATATATCGTAAAATCGGCGGTCAGGATTACAAGGTTCTGTTCTCTTTAAAAGAATACAAGAAAACTGCGGCGAGGTTCTGAATTTTTATTTTATCAGGCTTCTAACTCATTGAAAAACGAGAAATAGAGGATTTTTCTTGACAATGCGGCCTAGAAATAGTATAAACATTAAAACATCTAAATTATGTAATTTTAGGAGGAAAACATGTTAAGCAGGCATAACGCGAATCTAATTACTGGAATTGGATTCATAATAATTTTAATAAGCCTTGCCGGTTGCAAAACTTTTGAGTCCGGAGGTGTTGTGGTTCCTCCGCCGCAGATCGCCGGAGCGGAGTTTGTGGGTATGGAGACCTGCGCGATGTGCCATGAAAAAATAACGAAAAATTTCGATCAAACCGAGCATGCGCGGATAGTGGTTTCGAATGAGGGGATAAAAGATCAAGCCTGTGAAGCTTGTCATGGAGCAGGAAGCTTACATGCGGATGCCCAGAGCAAGGCAGAAAAAAAGTCGACGATTGTAAATCCCGGGAAAACTCCGGAAGCTTGTTACAAATGTCATTTAGATAAAAAAGCCGAATTTAACCTTGAATATCATCATCCGGTGCCGGAAGGCAAAATGTCTTGCACTGATTGCCATGACCCGCATAGCCCGGGGGTTAAGCCGGGGTCCCGCGCCTCGCTTTTTGATAAAAACGACCTTTGCGCTAAATGTCATAAAGATCAGACCCGGCCTTTTGTCTATGAGCATGAAGCTTTAAGAGAAGGCTGCACGGAATGTCATAATGTGCATGGCTCGATCAATAGTAAAATGTTAAAACAAAGAGATGCTAACCTTTGTTTGAAATGTCATTACCAGGTTAATTTCCCTGTAATAGGCTCTGGGCATTCCGCCGATAGAATAGGTGAAGGTGTTTGTTTTAGCGGAGGCTGCCATACTGCTGTTCACGGCTCTAATTATGATGACCATCTCAGACAGTAATTAATAGGATATCAGGTATTTAATCAGGAGAAAGAACGATGAAAAGTAAGAAGTTTATTTACCAGGTTTTAGTTTCGGTTTTATTTATTTTTTCTGGCAAATTATCTGCTCAGGCGGAACCAGTAATTGATGAGAGGATTATCATGGTCAGGCCTTCATTTTTATCCGCGACGGTTACCGGAGACCGGGCTAAATTTGAGGAGGATAACTGGACCTCGCGTAATGCCAGCGGCGGGATAGAGAGTCTGACGATTTCAAAGCAGCTAAATAAAGATGACTCTCTGGAGTTTGAAGGCAGGGGAATTATCGGCAATAATGATTATCTTGCTAATTTAACCTTAGCTCGGGAAGGCCTGGGTAGTTTAACCATCGCTTTTAAAGAGTTTCGTAAATACTATGATTCAACTGGAGGCTATTACTCACCGTTTGGTGCGAGTGCTTATAATCCTCCTGAACTTAATCAAGATCTGCATTTGGATATCGGAAATTTTAAGATTGAAGGAATTTTGGCTAAAGAAAACTCTCCGGAGTATTCGCTTTCATATGAAAGAGATTTCCGCCGTGGTACTAAATCTTTGCTGGCCTGGGGTTCTACGGTAACTGTTCCGGCTACGGTTGATCGTCGGCTATATCCGTCTTTACTGGAAACACATCAAACTGTGGATCGGGTTAAGGCTGGAGTAAAATATGAAACGAAAACCTCAGAAGTATCTGCAGAGCAAATATATGAGAGAACAAAATCTAAGAATGAAGATAATTATAGAGAGACTTTTACTTTACCTGCCGGCACTCTCTCTAGCCAAAGATGGCGTTTAGAGAATTATGATTCTGATCTTTATACGACAATTTTGCGTGGATTTAAAGATTTGAATAATAAGTTTGCGATTTCCTGCGGCGTGCTTTATAACCACTATAAAGGCGGCTCGTTGGAAAATTTGGCGGGTTCTGGAGGAATCGATAATCCTGCCTCTTTGGAGCAAAATAGCGTGACCATATTTCCTAATATTTCTTTTAAGCCTTTTAAAGATCTATCCATGAGTTTTGGTTCAAAAGCGGAATTTATTAATAAGAACGGTGATTCGAATGTAAGCTCGACTGTTAATGCTTCCAGCAATGTTTATCAAAAAATATTTACCCAAGATCTTCGGCTTAAATATAGTGGTATAGAAAATATTGCTTTGTATGCTGATGGCAGCTTTGAAAAAAAGTTGATCCGGCAATGGGAACTAGAGCCGGGGACGGTATCGAGAAAAACAAATAGCATCGCGGATACGAATAATTTTACTTTAGGAGCTAAATGGTATCCGGTATCAAAAGTAAATATCACGCTAGAAGATAATTATAAAGATAAGTTTATTGATAACAAGGACGAGTTTGATACTGATCCCGGATTTAGGGGGTATGTACAATACATGCATCTTGCTTCCAATAGCCCGGTATTGAAGCTAAATTATAAACCATTCAGATGGATGGCCTATACTTTAGGATATACTTATGAGGATTCAATATACGGAGTGCGCACCAAAGCCGGTGGCTCTACTGAAGTCGCTAAAAATAAAATTCATGCTTATTCTGTGCAAGCCGTGCTGATTCCCGTTGATAGTTTTTACATTTCGTTATTTTATGAAAGGAAGAATGATTTTACCAGCACGCGTGCAGATGGCGCTGGTGGAGCAGCGATAACTGCACAACAGCCGGATTATAAGGCGAATGTCGATGTGCTGGGTTTTGACGGCAGCTACGCGCTTTCTAAAAAAACAAGCTTAAATCTTGGTTATTCGATGTATAAAACCAATAATTTTAATGATTTTTCAGCCACCGGGATGCCTTATGGTTTGGATAATTTTTCTCAAAATGTTTCTTTTGGGATTAAACACACCCTGGATAAGAATAGTTCTTTAGAATTTAAATGTAAATATTTAAGCTATTCTGAATCTTCAAATAATCATGCTAATGATTATGAGGCGTATCTTCTGTCCGCGGCAATGAATATGGCGTTTTAATCCTACGTTAATTTTTGCTTCATGAAAAATCTATCCGTTAAAAAGTCTAAAGTTTGTTTTAATTTGGCGAAAAAGTTTATTCCCGGAGGAGTAAACAGCCCAGTGCGCGCTTTTAAGGCGGTAGGCATGGAGCCGTTGTTTATTAAAAAGGCTAGCGGCGCCTATATTTACGACGTTGACAATAATAAATATCTAGATTACGTGCTTTCCTGGGGGCCGATGATTTTAGGCCATGCCGATCAAGCGGTAATCAAGGCGGTTAAGCAAACTCTTGAAAAAGGCGCAAGCTTTGGCGCTCCCACCCGGAAAGAAACCGAGCTCGCCCAGTTAGTCAATAAAATTTATCCTTCTATTGAAAAACTACGGCTTACTTCTTCAGGAACCGAAGCCGCGATGTCTGCTTTGCGCCTGGCGCGCGGTTACACCGGCCGCGAGAAGATCATCAAATTCCAGGGTTGTTATCACGGGCATTTTGACAGCCTTTTGGTTGAAGCGGGTTCAGGTTCTGCCACTTTCGGGGTACCTTCCTCATCAGGGGTAAATAAAAGTTTTGCGCAAGACACTATCGCTTTACCTTTTAATGATATTGATAAAGTTAAAGAAGCCGTAAGGCAGAATAAGAATAATATTGCCTGTGTGATTATTGAACCGATTCCGGCAAATATGGGAGTGATTTTACCGCAGGAGGGCTTTTTGGAAGAGTTAAGGGAAATTACGCAGGCAAATGGCATTGCGTTAATCTTTGATGAAGTAATCACCGGTTTCCGCGTTGCTTTGGGCGGAGCGCAGGAGATTTTCGGAGTTAAGCCGGATTTAACAATATTAGGCAAGATCTTAGGCGGAGGTTTTCCAATCGGCGCCTTTGGCGGGAAAAAAGAGATTATGGATTTACTTTCTCCGGATGGTCCGGTGTATCAGGCCGGGACTTTATCCGGAAATCCGGTGGCGGTCGAAGCTGGTATTACGACAATTAAAATATTGATAAAAAATAGAATTTATGATAATTTGAATAATCTAAGTTTAAGTCTTGAGCTGGGGTTAAAAGAAGCGGTACGTAAAGCTAAAGCTCAGGTGACGATACAAAGAGCAGGTTCTTTATTTACTTTATTCTTTACGGATAAAGGGGCGCTGAAGAATTATTCTGATGTGTTCGACTGTAATTTAAAAAAGTTCTCTAGTTTTTTCCGGAATATGCTAAAACAGGGAATTTATCTGGCTCCGTCGCAGTTTGAGGCGAATTTTATTTCTGTAAAGCATACCGATAACGATATCCAAAAAACCATCCGGGCAGTCGGCCGTGCCTTAGGAGAAATGAAAAAATGAAAAAGCGGAAAATAATTCTAATTTTGGTCATTTTGGTGTTTTTGTTCATATTAGGCTTGGCCGCATCGATTGTTTATACCGAGCGGCCGGAATTTTGTTTAACCTGCCATAATATGACGCCATACTATAATTCTTGGAAAAAATCAGCCCACCATAATGAAAAATGTATTGAATGTCATTATGCCCCGGGGTTAAAGGCGCATGTTTTGGGGAAGATAAATGGTTTAGTGGAAGTGGTTAAATATCTGACCGGAAAATATGCGAAAAAATATTCAGCTAAGGTGGATGATTTGACTTGTTTAAGGCAGGGTTGTCATACCAAAGAGGCGGTTGCCGCCAAGAAGGTGGTTTTTAAAGGTAAAGTTGAATTTGAACATGCCAAGCATTTTGCTTCTACCAAGGCCGGCATTGCGCTTAATTGCACTAATTGCCATAAACAGCTGACCAACGAGGAGCATATCTCCATAGATGAGAACACTTGTTTTACCTGCCATTTTAAGAATGTTGAAGATGAAAAATTAATCGAGCAATGCTTAAAGTGTCATAAAACAATTAAAGAGTCGGACAGTCATCTTGAGTACTTAAAAGAAGGGGGGGCAACTTGCCTCTCTTGCCATAGCGAAGCAAAATCAGGAAAAGGCGAGGTGCTTAAGCAGTTATGTTATGATTGCCACGCGGATAAGAAAAATATAGAAAAAGCTCCTGAGGCGCAATCTATGCATCAGATGCATACTCAGGGTAATAAAGCTGATTGCCGGGATTGTCATCATATTATAGAACATAAATAAATGAGGGGGTAAAATGAGACGCATTGCAATATTAGCAGGGATGGTTCTGGCGTTGGTGTCCATAAAAACAGTTTTTGCTGCTGAACGCAAGTCAGAGGGCAGTGGTTTGGCTTCCAATAGCCAAAGCCATAAATATATCGGGGTTAAGAAATGCGCGATGTGCCATAAATCAGAATTAAAAGGCAACCAATATGGCCAGTGGCTTTCTACCAAACATGCTCAAGCATATGAAACACTCGCTACTGCGCAAGCGCAAGAAACAGCAAAAAAAGCCGGTGTTTCGGGAAATCCGCAGGAAGCTCTTGCGTGTTTAAAATGTCATTCTACTGCCAATAGCGTTGAGAGCAGCCTCTTAGGTGAAGGGGTGGTTAAGGAAAATGGCGTCCAGTGTGAAAGTTGCCACGGAGCCGGAGCGGATTATGCGCCTTTGAGTGTGATGAAGGATAAGGCAGAAGCCATCGCGGCAGGCCTGGTTATACCGACGCAAGAAGTATGCCTAAAGTGCCACAATACCGAGAGCCCTAATTTTAAGGGGTTCGATTTTAAGGAATATTCTTCAAAGATTACACATCCTCAACCGAAAAAATAATATTTTAAAAACTAGGGACGGTTCCCTTTCTTAAAAAAAGGGAACCGTCCCCAAGATTCCGGGATTTAATTTTATGCGCATTAAACAAACCAAAATTTGGGGATTTTTTTCTTCGATAAGGTTAGCGATCTGGCTGCTTTCCACGATTGCGTTTTTTTCTTTAATTGGCACCTTTATTCCGCAAAGCACTATTTATTCTTCCTGGTGGTTTATTCTGCTGTTAGTTTTGTTTTCACTCAATCTGATAGTTTGTATCCTAAACAGGTTTGCTCTAAAGAATCGTTCCTGGGGGTCTTTTGTTTCGCATCTGAGCATTTTGATTATCCTTTGCGGAGCGTTGATCGGAATACTCTTTGGCCAAAAAGATTTACTAAAAATAAGCAAAGGGCAAGAGGTTAGTTCTTTTATGTCCCGGGGGAAAAAAGTTAATCTGGGATTTTCCCTCAGGTTAAATGAGTTTATTTATAATGAAAATATTGACGCCAAAGAACGGTTGTTGGTATACCGGAACACTAAAGCAGAAAAAGGTGTTTGCGATGTGCACAATAAGCCATTAGCAACAAAGGAGTCTGAAGGGTTTCTCGCGGAAGTCCCGATTAATCCGGGCATTGAGCAGGATATTGGTAATACCGGTTATCAGATTAAAGTTCTGCGTTATCTTCCGGATTTTGTAATGGATACATCTACGAAGCAGGTTTTAAGCAGGTCTGCCAGCCCGAATAATCCGGCGCTACAGGTGGAATTGAAAGATTCCCGCGGAGGGGTTAAAACTGCTTGGTTATTTGCGCGCTTTCCGGATATACATCAAGAAGTAAGCGCGGATTTTCGGATTTTTTATCATTGGGCGCCGCGCCGGCCTAAGGATTTCATCAGTAAGGTTACTATTTTAAAAGATGGTAAAGAAATATTAAGTAGAGATATTCAGGTAAACGCTCCGCTTAATTTCGCTGGCTATAATTTTTTTCAAACTAGCTACGATAGCCAGGATCTTAGTTGGACCGGCCTGCAGGTAGTTAAAGACCCGGGGGTGCCGGTGATTTACGCGGGCTTTGTCCTGCTTATCGTAGGCTTAGTGATGATATTTTATGTTGGTCCTTTATTCAAGGGGGATAATTAAATGTCTTCTCTGTATCTGAATCTTAGTTTCGGGGCGTATTTTTTAGCGATGGTTTTTTATACGGCGAGCCTGTTTTTTAAGAATAAGATTTTTCCTCAAGCTGCGAGATTTTTTATTATCTGCGGTATACTTGGCCTTTCTATTTATATCGGCGCGCGCTGGCAGGCTGCTCTGCGGCCTCCGTTAAGCAATATGTTTGAGTCGCTGGTGGTGTTTGGCTGGGCGATTGCCGTTTTGCTTATTTTTATTGATTTAAAATATAAGACTAAAGCGATTAATGCCTTAACGGCTTTAATGGGTTTATTGGCATTAGGGTATGCTTCGTTATTGGATAAAGAAATCGTTCCGCTTCTGCCGGCGCTAAAAAGCAATTGGCTGACCTTGCACGTCTTAACCTGTTTTATCGGCTACGCTGCTTTAACCGTGGCTTTTGTTTCCAGTATAATTATTTTATGCAATAAAGAGGAGCATAAAAATTTAGATAATATCAGCCATAAGATAATCGCATTTGGATTTTTATTTTTAACCTTGGGCATTATTAGCGGTTCGGTTTGGGCCAATTCTGCCTGGGGCACTTATTGGAGCTGGGACCCTAAGGAAACCTGGTCCTTGATCACCTGGGTTATTTACGCCATCTATCTGCATGCCCGTTTAAAAAGAGGATGGAAGGGGAAAAAAGCCGCCTGGCTGTCGGTGATCGGGTTTATCGCCATGCTTTTTACCTATTTTGGGGTAAACTATCTATTAGCCGGTTTGCATAGTTATGCTTCGTAATAGAACCGTCCCTATTTTATTAGGAAGATAATTGAAAGATAGGCGACCGTAGTGGTAATGATGCCGACCACCAAGCCTACCTTTAGCCAGGAAAAAAAGGTTATTTTGACTCCACGGCTTTTTTCCAGAATATCCATAGCAATAATATTCGCGGTAGAGCCAATGATGGTAATATTCCCACCGTAACAGGCGCCGAATAATATCGCCCACCAAAGAGGTTTTATATTAATATTCAGGCTACCTAAACTCTGGACAATGGGGATATAGGTGGCGACGACGATGGTGTTGTCGAGTACCGCAGAGAGGATGCTGCTGGAATAGATCAGCACAGCGGATAAGAGGTTCGCTGGATGGCTGAATTTTCCGACGAGTCCGCCGGCGATAACATCCGAAATTCCGCTGAACTTTACCACCCCTGCCAGCGCAAAAAGAAACAAAAAGAATAAAACCGATGTCCATTCTACTTCCCGTTCCACATAGTGCCGCATTCTGTCGCGGCGATAAAGTAAAGCGATTCCCGCAAACACGATCGGAGTGATCATTAGGATACTGTTTTCCTCAAGGCCAAAACCAATTTCTATTCTGCGATGGAAGAAGATACTGGCGAGCATCGAGAAAAATATGCCGATGCTTACTTTGGTTTTAATGTCCGTGGAAATGGTGATTAATGACATAAAAAAATAATTTTCTCTTAACGGGATCAGTCTTTCTCCCATCTTTTTAATAACTTTCCGATACCACAAGGAAAGAATAACTACCGTGACAATAAAAACGATAACCGTGATCGGAAAAGCATTTCTCATGAAATCTTCAAAGCTTAAATTTGCCCGCGCCGCAATCAAGATGCCTACCGGGTTGCCCAGCAAGGTTCCCGAAGAGCCGATGTTGGTGGCTAAAACAGAAGCAATAATTAAAGGCACCGGGTCAATATCAATCAGGTGGCAGATATCGAGGATTATTTTTGACATGATGATGATGGAAGCAACTTCACCCATCAGCCCAGACAATATACCGGAGAGAATCATAATTAACAGAAAAAGTTTTTTTCCGGTTATATTCTTGATTCTGATCAGCCGCGTAATAATCCAATAGAAGAAACCCGCGTCATTTAACATGCCTACCAAAATCATCGTGCCAATTAAAAACAAAATTACATCTAAAGAGGCGAACTTTATGAGATTCTCCAGATCGATTGAGCGGGTAAGCAGCATCACTCCTGCCCCTAAGAAAACAAAGCTCAACCTAAGCTCCCAATAGAGTAATACTCCCATAATCGAAACGCAAAATATAGAGGCAACGATCGCTTGGTGCAAGGATAGCCCAATCCTGGGACCGCCGAAAATGATAAGTAATGCTGTAATGATAATACTGAGTAATTTTTTCATATTAATTTTTCCCCACCTGTTTAGATTACAGGCGTTTTATTAAGAATAATCATTAAGGCAAGATTATATAGCTTCTCTTATGTAATTGCAAGGATTATTTGACTTAAAAAGCAACATTAGGCCCAGCCGGAGGCTCGTTTTTATGAAAAATAATTTAATAAAACATTTGACAAGAACTATTTTTGTGATATTATTCACAATATACAATTTACATCCGCAAAACCGGTAATCAATTTATTTCCATGCAGAAATTAGTAATACTTGCAAAAAAAGATTTAGAGGCATTTATCAGTTCGCTGGCGCAATCCCAGAAAGTAGTCGCTCCGGTTAGCCGCGGGCATCATAATTTCTCTTTTGCCGAAGTTACTTCCGCAAAAGAGATTACCCTTAAATACATACCAACTATCCTGCCGCCGAAAAAATATTTTCTTCCTACCCGGGAAAGCCTGGCGGTTTATGATAAGCACCAAAAATCATTAAATGCTGTTTTGGAATATGAGAAGCTGGTTATTTTCGGGGTGCATACCTGTGATTTAGCCGGGATTCAGTGTTTGAATATGGTCTTCTCGGATAAGCCCAAGGATATCAATTATATTGTCCGCAAGAATAAAATTGCGATTATTGGTTTAGAATGCAACGAGTATTGCGATGAATATGCCAGCTGTCATGTGGTGAATAATCACCTGCCTAATGGAGGCTATGACCTGTTTTTTACGGACTTAGGCGATATTTTTATTGTGCATGTCAACACCATGCTGGGAGATGATCTGGTAAATAAGGCCGCTGTCTTTAGGCCGGCGGATCTAAAGGCAAAAGAAGCGCTGGAGCTTTTACGCGCCAAGAAGAAGGAAATTTTTAAAAATGAAGTTAATGTGCGGCACGATGCCTTAAGGCTGCTTTTTAATTATGCCCCCAAGAGCAAGGTTTGGGAAGGGCTGGACAAGCGCTGCGTGGCCTGCGGGAATTGCACCAATGTCTGCCCGACTTGTTATTGTTTTGATATTATTGATGAAGCAAACCTTGATTTAAATAGCGGATCGCGTTATCGCCGTTGGGATTCCTGCCAGAGTGAGCCATTTGCGAAGGTGGCAGGTAATGAAAATTTCCGTAAAGAACGCGGGCAGCGCCAGCTGCATCGTTACTTGCGTAAATTTAAGTATCCGGTGGATAAATACAGCCGTTATTTTTGCACCGGCTGCGGCCGGTGTTCGCGCACCTGCATGGCGCAGATTAAACTTAAAGAAACGATTAATGATTTAGCCAAGGAAATAAAGTGAAAAAAATCCAATTAAAAGAATCCGAATATTTAGTGATGCCGGCTAAGATTCTTAAGACGCGCATGATGACCGCGACGGAAAAATATTTTAAAATTGCCTTAGACGGAGAGGTTAGCCTTGACCATGACCCGGGGCAATTTGTGATGGTTTCGCTTTTAGGCATTGGAGAGGCGCCGATCTCGATATCTTCTTCGCCGACCAAACGCAGTTATTTCGAGCTGGTGGTGCGTAATGCCGGCCGGGTAACTAATGCTTTGCACCAGCTGGAAGCCGGAGACTCTTTAGGGATTCGCGGCCCTTTTGGCCGGGGATTTCCGGTGCAGGTTTTAGAAGGCAATGATTTGCTTTTTGTGGCCGGCGGATTAGGGGTTGTTCCTTTGCGTTCGCTGATTAATTTTGTGATTGATAACCGCCGCGATTTTGGCAAAGCGCATATCCTTTTAGGCTGTAAAAAGCCGGCAGATTTTCTTTTTGCCGATGAGATTAAAGATTGGCAGAAGCGGATGGATGTTAACTTTGCCTGCACGGTCGATAAGGCGGAGCCGGATTGGCAAGGCAATATCGGTTTAATTACTTCGTTGATTCCCGGGATCGACCTTACTCCGAAAAGGACATTTGCGGTAGTGGTCGGCCCGCCGATTATGTATAAATTTGTCTTAATCGAGATACTTAAAAAAGAAATCCCGGAAAAACAGATTTATGTGTCTTTAGAAAGACATATGAAATGCGGTATTGGCAAATGCGGCCATTGTCAGATTGCTCAGTATTATTGCTGTAAGGACGGCCCGGTATTTTCTTATGATCAAATTAAAGGTAACCATGAGGCTTTATAATGCGTAAACCTAAAGTTGCATTTTTTGATTTTTCCTGTTGCGAAGGCTGCCAGCTGCAAGTGGCTAATTTTGGCGAAGCGCTTTTAGATATCCTTGGGCTGATTGATGTGGTAATGTTTCGCGAGGTAATGTCTGAGAAAAGCGATAATTATGATGTGGCGATTGTGGAAGGAAGTATTACAACTTCCCATGATGTAGAAAGAATTAAAAAGATTCGCGCCACCGCTAAAGTTTTGATTGCTTATGGATCATGCGCCACAATCGGCGGTATTAACGGGATGAAAAATAATTTTGATTTGGAAGATATTAAGAAATATGTTTATCAGGATGGTGCTAAATATTTTGAATCTATTTCCACGCATCCGTTACATCAGATAGTTAAAGTTGATTACTTTGTGCATGGCTGTCCGGTTTACCAACCGGAATTTGTAAAAGTCCTAAAGTGCGCTTTAGCCGGCCTGTCTTATGTTGTCCCGGATTATGCGGTTTGCGTGGAGTGCCGTTTTAATGAAAATGTTTGCATGTATGATAAAGGGATTACCTGCCTGGGGCCGGTAACGCGCGCCGGATGCAATTCCTGGTGTATTAATAACGGTAATATTTGTTATGGCTGTCGCGGGATGGTGAGCAATCCGGCCAAGAACGGGCAGATGGATATCCTGGAAAAATACAAGATACCTTTGGATTGGGTGCAAAATAAAATGAATATGTATAATAAGCCTAGGGAGCTGGATATAAATGAGCAAAAACATAAAGGTTAATGTTGAATATTTGACCCGCGTAGAGGGCCATGGCAATATTGTGGTGAATGTCGCGGATGGCAAGCTTCAGGAATGCCGTCTGGATATTGTGGAATCTCCCCGGTTTTTCGAAGGGATGCTGCGCGGACGCTCGATTTTCGAGGCCCAGCATATTACTTCGCGTATCTGCGGAATCTGCGCTTGTGGGCATACTTTGGCTTCGATCCAGGCGGCCGAGGACGCTTTAGGATTTATTCCTTCTGAGCAAACGATTAAGTTGCGCAAGTTTCTTTTGCATATGGAGAATCTGGATAGCCATATTCTGCATATCTATCTGTTAGTTGCCCCGGATCTTTTAGGGGTGAAGAGTTTCGTTCCTTTGATCCAAACGCATAATACGGTGGTGCGCCGGGCATTGCGCATGAAGAAAGAATGCAATGATGTTTGCGATATTCTGGTGGGCCGCCATGTGCATCCGATCTCCGCGATTGTCGGAGGGTTTACCAAGCTTCCGCGCGAGAAAGATTTACTGCGCATGCTGGATATTTTGGTTAATCTGCGCGCGGATATGAAAGCGACTTTAGAGTTAGCGAAAACTTTTAAATTTCCGCAGTTTAGCCGTCCAACCGAGTATGTGAGCTTAGTTAATGATCAGGGCGAATATCCGATGCTCTCCGGGGATTTAGGCTCAACGGATGGATTACGCATGCCGAAAAAAGATTATCGTAAACTGACCAATGAATTTGTCGTCAGCCATTCCAGCGCCAAACATACTAAGGCCAGCCGGCAGTCTTATGCGGTCGGGGCGTTGGCGCGTTTTAATCTTAATTACGATAAGCTTCATCCTAAGGCTAAAGAAGCAGCTAAAGCGCTGGGGATGAAACCGCCAGTCACTAATCCTTACTTAAATACGGTTGCCCAGCTGATTGAATGCGTGCATTCGCTGGAGGATTCTATCGAAATCTTGCAGGAACTTAAAGCTAAGGGCGTGGATTATTCCCAAGAGGTGGTGGTGGGTTTAAATGAATTGGGCACGATCCCGGTTAAGGCCGGCACTGGCGTGGGCGCGGTGGAAGTTCCCCGGGGGATCCTTTTTCATGAATATGAAATTGACAATAAAGGTAAAATTATAAATGCTAACTGTATTATTCCTACCGGGCAGAATGTGAACAATATCGAACAGGATATGAAAGAGCTGGTTCCCCAGATACTTGATAAAAGCCAGGCAGAGATCACTCTCTTGATGGAGATGCTGGTACGCGCGTATGACCCGTGTATTTCCTGCTCCGCGCATTTCTTGAATGTCAAATTTGTTGGATGGTAATTTAACCAATCTTCTAACTCCTAAAGAATTTTCTCACACACTGATTATCACCGTAGGCAGCGGTTTTCGCGCTGATGACGGGGTGGGGCCGTATATCGCCTCCGGCTTAAAACCAAGCTCTAAATTTTCGGTGCTTGAGGGCGGATATACCCCGGAGGATATCATTGATGACGCAGTCCAGCTGGGGCCTCAGGTAATTATTTTTATTGATGCCGCGGATTTCGCAGGCAAGGCCGGAGAATTACGTCTGATTGATGCCGAACATATACCGCAGTCTTCTTTAAGCACGCATAGTATGCCGCTTTCGGTGATCAGCCGTATTTTGCAGGAAGATACTAAAGCGGTGATTCATTTTATCGGTATTCAGCCCAAAAGCGTAGAGCACAAAGAAGGGCTTTCTAAAGAAGTAAAGGCGTCTGCCGATGCGCTGGTTAAACATATTAATGAAAGGTTTAAAGATGCATGAGATCCATTTTCTGGAAGACCTCTTTAAAGATATCACAAAACATCTTAAACAGCATCATGCCAAAAATGTCACGCAGGTGTTTTTGGAGTTAGGGGAATTTACGGAGATTAATACAGAGTCTTTAAGATTTTTCTTTAAAGAGAAATCTAAAGGCACACCCCTAGAGAATGCCTTATTTAATATAAAACAGATTCCGCAGCAGCGTGTTTTGCGTTTAGTTTCATTTGATTGCGATTAAGTTATTCATATGTGTTATGCTATCCCGGGAAAAATAGAGTCGTTTGATAATAAGACAGTGGTAGTCGACTACTTCGGCGAGAAGAAGAAGGCCTACAATGAGCTGGATGATTTATCAATTGGTGATTATATCTATGCCCAGGGTGGTTATGTTATCCAGAAGATCCCTAGCGATGAAGCCAAAAGTATTCTGGCGGTCTGGAAGGAAACTTTTTTTGAGCTTCAGGAAGTTGACCTCAGGCTCTCCCGGCTTGACCTTAACCAAAAGTCTGTTTCTCAAGAATTCTTAAGAATCCTGGATAAGGCATCCGAAGGCAGGAAACTTTCGCATGATGAGCTTCTGGTTTTGATTAAAGAAAAAAATAAACCCGCTTTAGAACTGCTTTTTAAGACGGCAAATTTCCTGCGCCAAAAACACCACAAAAATTCCTGCTGTGTGCATGGGATTATTGAGATCTCTAATTATTGCCGCTGTAATTGCGATTATTGCGGTATCGCTGATGGCAATAAGAATATTACGCGTTATCGTTTAACTAAAGAACAGATACTGGAAGCTGCCCGGCAGGCGATAGAAGTGCGTGGTTTTAAAGCGCTGGTGTTGCAATCCGGCGAAGACAGCGGATATAGCATCGAGGAGCTGGCGGAGATTATTCGTAAGATCAAAACTAATTGGCCGGCTTTGATTTTTATCAGCTTTGGTGAAGTGGGGCTGGATAATTTAAAGATTCTTTATGCTGCCGGAGCGCGGGGATTACTTTTGCGTTTTGAAACATCCAATCCTAAACTTTATAAGCAGGTAACTGGCGGCAAGGATCATTCTATGCGCATTGCGCATTTGAAAAAGGCTTACGAATTAGGTTACTTGATTATTACCGGAGGTTTAATCGGTTTGCCGCAGCAAAGCCAAGAAGATCTTTTAAATGACATACTTTTAACTAAAGAGCTGCACGCTGAGATGTATAGCTTTGGCCCGTTTATCGCGCATCCGCAAACCCCGCTGGCTAAACATCCATCCCCGGATATCGAAACCGTGCTTAAAGTTATTGCTATCTCACGTATCATCGATGCCGCGCATGCTAAAATTTTGGTGACCACTGCTTTAGAAACACTTAATCCTGATGTCCGGAGAGAGGCGCTGTTAAGCGGAGCGAACTCCGTAATGCTTAACGTAACCCCGCTACAATACCGCCCGTTTTATAACATCTATCCTAGCCGCGCCCATGAAAAAGAGAGTATTGAGCTTCAGATTAAAGATACTATCGGTCTGTTAATGTCTTTAGGCCGCTCCCCCACAGATTTAAGTATTTAAGAAAAGCCGAGATATTTGTTTTTGTAATTATCCATCTTTACAAATTGAGAATTGGATTGACAAAATGTAAATTGGGGTATATACTTTGAGCATGATCAAACGGGCTATTTCAGAAAAGATTTTGCATTACGCGCGGCAATATCCGGTGGTTACTCTTACCGGCCCGCGCCAATCGGGAAAGACGACTTTATGCAAGGCGTTATTCCCAAAAAAGAAATATTTCTCGCTGGAAAATATTGACACACGCGATTATGCCAGAAACGACCCACGGTCTTTCTTAAATGAATGCCTAAAAGCCGGGGCGGTAATTGATGAAATACAGCGCGTCCCGGAGCTGGCATCGTATATCCAGGAGATCGTGGATACAAAGAATAAGCCGGGCTTTTTTATATTGACCGGAAGCCAGAACTTTCATCTTTTGGATACGATCAGCCAAAGCCTTGCCGGCAGGACTGCTTTAGCGGTTCTTTTGCCGTTTTCATATAATGAAATCTATTCTAATAATGCGATCCCGATAAATAAAGTCCTCTTTACGGGATTTTATCCTCGGATTCATGATAAGAAGCTTAATCCTACCGAAGCGCTATCTTTTTATGTGAGCACGTATTTGGAACGCGATATTCGCGCGCTGATTAATGTAAAAGACCTTTCGAAATTCGAGAAATTCCTCAAGCTCTGCGCCGGCAGGGCGGCTCAGATTGTCAATTTGTCAAATCTTGCTAATGATTGTGGTATTAATCATAACACTGCCAAAAAATGGTTAAGCGTGCTTGAGGCAAGTTATGTTATATTTTTTGTGCGCCCGCATCATGCCAATTTCGGTAAGCGGCTTATTAAAGCTCCCAAATTATATTTTACCGATTGCGGCCTGGCCGCGTATCTTTTGGATATTCAGAATGCCGAACACATTGCGCATCATCCGTTAAAAGGCGCGATATTTGAAAATTTTGCTGTTGCTGAGCTTCTGAAAGCCCGGACAAACCAGGGCAAAAACAACAATATTTATTTTTTTCGTGACAATATTGGAAACGAGGTTGATATTATTCTTGAAAATGGAACGTCCGTTAAACCTGTTGAGATTAAGCTGGGGAGTACGATAAACGAGGATTATTTTAAAGGTTTACGGTATTATCAGAAGATTAATCAGAAAAACGCTCTCGGCCAGCAAGGCAATAGTGCGGTATCCAATATGGCTAAAGCCATCAAGCCGGCATTAATATTCGGCGGTAGTGAAGACCAAACCCGCGGAGCGTTTAATATATTCAGCTATAAAAATATAAATAGAATTAACCCGTAGTCAGTTATCCTCTCCGGAAAGCCCTTTCTTTTTAACCCTGTTTTGCACTTGATTTCCCTTACCTATATAGCATACTTATAGCAAGTTAATAAGCCCGATAGGCAAAGATGAACAAATCTAAGACCTCAAGAATTATTACTATTTTCCTGTGTTGTTTGCTTATTTTCCAGCAGACAGGTTTTGCCCGGGTCGCTTCTGTTGAGTTAAATATCGCAGGCCATTTTGCATCTTTACGCAATACTTTCTCTGCGGATAAATTCCGGCCGCTGCACTTACGCTATATTTCATTCGACAACCTAAACAATAATTTCAAGCTTCTCTTAGATAAAGGCGACAGCAAGAACCCGTCGGCCGGCGAACTCGAGAGCGCTGCTAAAGACTTATTTAACTATTTCCTTGTCGGCATTTCTTTGCCCAATAGTACTTTCTGGGTAAACTTACGGCCTGATTCGCCTAATGATGTTATTGATCCGCTTTTGGCCCAGACGGAAGTGGGCAAGATCCTCCTGGAAGCAGACCTACAACTAAAAAAAGACACTGCCAATGCTACTAATCCCGGCACTCCGGAGGGGAAGAGATATTGGGATAAACTCTATAAGAAAGCCGGAGAGCTTTATGGGAGCGAGAATGTAACTATCCCCACTTTAACCCGCCCCTGGATCGTACCTGATGAAATAATAATTCGTGAATCCATAGATTCAGCTTATGTCTATAAAGCTACGCTTAAGGTAATGCTGGAGCAGGACTATTTAAAAGGCAATGCCAGCTATGCTTTTAAAGATGAAAGAGAAAAACAGCTTAATGAATATTCCGCTCAGATTATTAGAGAAAGCATTATTCCCAAACTCACTAAAGAAATCAATAATGCTAAGTGCTATGCACCGTTAAGGCAGGTTTACTATTCTTTAATCCTTGCGCAATGGTTTAAAGCAAGGAATAAGGGAGTAGCTGAAAAGGGTAGGGCAGGTTTAAACCTGCCCTACCCAATGATGGATTCAAGAAACCTCTCTAATCTTAAATCTAAGATTCCCTATTCAGTTAACACCTATTTTAACGCTTACAAAGAGAGTTTCGAAAAAGGCGAATACAATATTAAAGAGTCAAATTACACGCCGTATGGCCAGGTAATCAGAAGTTATTTCTCAGGCGGAATTGCCAATATTGCTCCGGAGGTTCCTGGTTTTGGAGAACCGGTTCATGTTGATTCTAACGGAACAAGTATCACTGTAGTGCCGGATCACCATCAACCCGGCGCTTCTTCGCCGGTAGTTGGTGCGGCTAAGAGAATAAGCATAGCAGGAGCGGTAGCTCTTGCATCGCTGATTTCTTTATCTCCGGAAGCATCCAATGCCCAGTATGCCGGAAATAACCAACAGCCTGCCGACAGGCAGGAACAGGTTGTTGATGGCGTAGGAAGACTTGATGAAAATGAGCTCCAGCTTTTTGTTAAAGCCGGCAAAGGCGACAGGGATGCTCTTGGTGTTTTATTCTCTGCGGCTTTGAGCAAACCGAATATCAAAGCCGCGCTTGCCTACTTAAATATAGAGGAGTTTTCTAAGGGTGCTAATGAAGGCAGCGTGGAGGATTTTGATATTTTAAGGGTCTTGGGCGGAATTTATTATAATTCAGCTGCCCGGGATGCTTTAGTGAGATTAAACCCGAAAAAATTTGTTGAGAAAGCCGAACAAGGCAGCCTGAAGCATCTTAATGTGCTGAAGTATTTAGCTGAGTTTATCCAGGTATTTCGGGATGCCCTGAAGAATCTAAATCCCCAAAAGTTTGCTGAAATGGCTAACCATGGCAGGATAGATAACATTGATATTTTATTTTACCTGGATGGCTGGGGTAACCCATTTGCCAACCAGGCCCTGCAGACGCTAAACTATGCAGAGTTTGCCAGAAGGGCCAACCAGGGCAGCGCAAATGATGCGATTATCTTATGGCGGCTAATTAGATATAATCCGGCTGTTAATAATATCTTGAGTGCAGTAAGCCCGGATGAGTTTGCTAAACAAGCCGGGCAAGGAAATAAGGCCGCTCTTACTACGTTACGGAACCTCGGTGAATTTAACCCGGCTGCTATAGAGGCCTTGCTTACCTTAATTGCCCAGGGAAATACCGGAGCTGTTGACGAATTATTACATTTAGCGGAATATAGTCCCGCTGCTCAAAATGCCCTGAAAAGATTAGACCTGCGCAAGATCATTGCGGATGCCGTAAAAGGCAGCGCGGTTGACGAACTATTGCATTTAAAGGAATATAATCCCGCTGCTCAAGATGCTCCAGAAATATTAGGATTGTTTAAGATCACTGCGGACGACATAAAAAGCAGTAAGGAAGCTATTGCTGCCTTGTATTCCTTGGCCCGCCGCGGTATTGCGCCTGCCATGGATGCTCTGGTTAATCTAACCGCTCAGGGCAATAAGTTGGCCGCAGAATCTTTCAATGCAGGCGTCGGTTATGCAGTCCTACAGCTGCGTAATGCCCATTTATATGACAGGATTTCCGACAGCGAATTAGAGAAGATGCTGGACGCATTTAGTTTAGGTAATCCTTTCTTTTTATATGCATGTTATACTTCTCCGGAGAATTTCGGGGATTTAGTCAAGATGATATTTAAGAAGCTTTCTGCTCAAGCCAAAAGTAAAGGTAAGGACCTACACTCCTTCCTGAGAGAATTGGATCCCAAAGGGGTTTATTACCAAGATTTTATCCTGCAGCTGGCTAATTTCAGCCAGTTAGACGACTTATTGACTACTCCCCAAGCCTTATATGAAGTTATGGATTTTCTGTTTATGGATTCGTCCCGGCAGACAATAGAAAATTATTCCTTAAGGCTGGCTTTATTTGTGGAAGCGATTACCGGCGATAAACAATTTACCCTGCAAAGGGAGTTCCAGGAGCATTTAAGGAGCTTATACGGCTCAACTTCAGGTCTGAACCAGTACCTTATTGTAAGTCTGCTTACGGTGTACGCCGAGAACCTGGGATTTCTTAATCAGGAGGATCTTTCCCGTATCCGCGATAGGCACGGTATCAAAGACGACAGGGTAGTTATTGATTACTCCAAGCTGCTTAAGGATTCTAAAATTGTGGCGCATATTGTGTTTGCGGACAGCGATGCTGCAAGTGGCTTCTTTGGCTCTACAGCAGAGCTCTTTCAGGGCCGCGAAAAAGCCTATCCGAGGATAAATGGTTATAAGGTAGTTTCTTCCGATGCTAAACGGATTACCCTGGAGAAGGGGAATGTCCGCGTAGTTTTGATTAATGCAAGCAGCGGGGAGTATAATCTTGAAGATTCTCTTAGAGAGGCGGATATTATCAGCTCGCGCGGCCACGCCGGCACAGCGCTAAGAGCAATATTTACGGCACAATCGCCCCAAGAAGGCAGCGAGGGGAAAGTGTTTTTCATCTCTGAATGCAGAAGCGCAACTGTTATAGGACCAGTTTCTCGGATGTTCCCAGGGGCACATATTATCGGCATAAATGAAATAGGCCGCGGCATAGAATCAACTATAGCTACCTACCACCTTTTAGAGGCTTTGCAAGCAAGGGTCCCTAACTTCCAGGAGGTAACAGAATTTATCCGGCCGCACTTGGAGCAGAGCATAAATAATTTTGTCCTTCCCGGAGGCAGGGCTTCCAACATCAATAAGTTAATAAAAAGTTATCTTTCAGCGCACGGACAGGCAGTCTCCTCGCCGGTAACTTCCGCCACCAGCAGTCCGATTAAGGCGGGTGAGAATTCATTAATTGGAGAATTGGCTTCAAGAAAAGACGTTTCAATTAATTTCTCTGCCCAAAACCAAGAATATAGGCTTCGCATCCGAAAAGATTCTGTTTCTTCAGATATTGGGGGTGATGCGAATCCTGACTATACGGTTTTGGCGGAATCGCGAAACCAAAATGAGACAGCGTATCCAGTAGGTGCAGTTACGGGAATTTCTATGGATAGAGAAGGAATTGTGCATTTAGGATGGATTTTTGCTTTAGATTATCCGGGTATATTGCAAGAGATAGAAAGATTCCGAAGGGAACAAAAAGGCAGCATTTCATTAATTGAAGCAGCTAGGCGTTATACTATCTCCGGCAAAAATAGGGAATATCTCATGCAAATAATATTTCTATACGATTCTATTCTATCTAAACTTACAGAAGATGCAGAAGCAAGAAGTTTCTTTAGTAACGCTCCTAGAGATTTAAGAAGGAACGGCATAGGAAATGCTATTGCTGAGTTTGTGGCTAGTTTTATTCCGGCCGGGGGTAAAATCGAGTTTCTTTTAGCAAATCAAGAATCAATCGCGACATTAAAAGTAGGTGGAAAATTTGAAGATACTTTAATTGGCGGATGGTTTAAGAAGCTCGGATTTGATGCAATCTATGAGGCGAAGGTAACCTCAGACGGAGTCTCGAGGTATATTTTGGAAAAGGAAAGATTGCCTGCTTTGCAAACACAATGGAATAATCCTAATGAGATAGGAAAATATCATGCGGCTGTTTCGTCGTCTCCTATTCAGGAAAGACAGAGCATCAGTAGCCCGGCTAAGGTGGAAGCTGAGAGTAAAAGATTAAGAGCTGAAAGATTACTTGTTGATACAGAACTTACTGATGCCCCAGTTCCTTCAAGACCGGTGAGGTTAGTACTTTACCATGATACAAATCCTGCGAATGCTGAAAGAATTTGGAGAAATGGGGCTTTTGATCCTGAAGTGAGAAGTTCTCATCTAATTTATAATCAGCCCAGCGGCATCTATTGTTCGCCTGAGAAGTTAATGCGGCAGGAATTTCATAAAACCGGAATTTTCCCTCGCATAATATTGGAGTTAAGAGCAAATGTGAAAAACCCCCTGGATGATATGAAGAGATATGAACAGCTTTTAGAAATTGCGCGCGCAGAAGCAAGAAAAGCCGGAATTGATCTTGGTTTAGCCAATGCGCGTCCGGAATTTGGCAAGATTTTTACCAGTGTGCTTCGAGCAGCAGGGTATGATTGTGTAATCCTTAGAGGAGAACAAGGTTTAATTCTGCCCATAATTTTAGATCCCACTATAATAGAAATTATCGGGGTTAAAAGTCACTATCAGTATGAAGAAGCGCAGCGTTCTGATGATTTTCTTAAGATTAATATGGGTGGATTAGATCAACCATTTATCAATTTGCCATTACCCGAGTGGGCTAAAGTTCGTCCTGGCACGTTGATTGGAGCAGCGGTAGGTAAACCCGACACTGCCAGCTCGCCGGTTGATAAGTTAGAAACTTCTTATTCTCCGGCCAATACCGGTGGTATTGACTTTCGCTTTTTGCCGATTGTTACTCAGTCTATGGATAGTTTAGGTAAAAGTATAAGGGCTATGCCTCAGGTTGGTTTACAGCGCATAAATTTAGCTCAAGAATGGTCGGATATCGAGCGCTTGGTTAGTTCAGGGATAACTCCTTCTGCAGAGCGGTTGAAGGAGTATCTTGCCGCGAGTTGTTTTAAGGGTAACCTTGATCGGGATATGGAGAAAATAGTTTCTTGTATTTCAGATATTCTAAGGATGCAGGAAGAAACTTGTTGTGTAACAGATCCAACACTTAAAGATATACTTGTGGTGCTTGGGTCAGGAAGGAGTGGGGAAGAATTAAAGGTGGCATTTAAGGGATAGATCCTTCGGGCCTTCGGCCCTCAGGATGACATAAAAGAGATAAAAAAAGGGGCACTTGCCTTTAAGCCTATCGGGGCATACAAAGGCAATCCAAAAAAGTGCCTCTTTTTATTAGGGAAACGTCTCCTATAAAAACTGTTGACCTTCTACCCGGATATGTTATTCTTTACTTAGTTATTGTGAATAAAGGAGCAATATTATGAAGACAAATAAGCTTTGTATTATGCGGCTTTCTAAGTATAAGGCGGCGCTTTATCGCTTGAAATCATTGGGGTTTGTGCGGATTTTTTCGGATAATTTGGCTGATGCGGTGGAGGTGACCCCGCCCCAGGTGCGTAAGGATTTTTCTATTTTTGACATATCAGGAAATAAACGCGGGGGGTATAAGATTGATGAGTTGATTGAAAAAATTAATACCATTTTGGGTAAAGATGAATTGCAGAAAGTTGTCATTGTCGGTTTAGGAAAGCTGGGCAGCGCGCTGATGCAGTATACGGGTTTTGAAAAGGAAGGGATCAAGATTGTGGCGGGTTTTGATATTGATACGGCAAAATTTAAACTTAAGGAAAAAAGTATGGTTCTTCCCTTGGGAGGTTTACCGGAGTATGTGCGCAAAAATAATATTAAAATGGGGATTATTACCGTGCCGGCGGTATCCGCTCAACAGGTGGCGGATATTATGCTTTCGACAGGGATTAAAGGGATATTGAATTTTGCTCCGATACAATTGCGCGGCAATGATGATTGCGTGATCAATAATGTTAATTTGGAAGTAGAGCTGGAAAACCTTATTTACTTTGTCAATGTCTTGATTAAGACAAGAGGAAAATAGATTCTTCGCCGCTATCGCTCCTCAGAATGACATAAAATACCATAGAATATATATGAAATACATTAATGAAGAGAAGATAAAAAATTTATTGGCGGATGCGACTAAGCTTGATGGTAGCCAGTTAGATATTATTTTAGATAAAGCAAAGTCACTGCAGCGCTTAACATTAAAAGAGTCCGCGGCTTTACTTTCGGTTAATGACCCGGAATATCTGCAAAAGATATTTGCCGCGGCGAGCTTTGTGAAGGATGCAATTTACGGAAGAAGGGTAGTGCTTTTTGCGCCGCTTTATATTAGTAATCTTTGCGCAAACAACTGTCTTTATTGCGCGTTTAAATCAGACAATTCTTTAGTCAAACGTAAGGCCTTAACGATTCCTGAAATCAGCGTTCAGACAGAATGGTTATTAAGGCGCGGCCACAAAAGAATACTGATGGTTTGCGGGGAAGAGACTCGTAATGGTAAATCCAATATAGATTATTATCTGCAGGCAGTAAAAGCTATTTATGCGGCAGAAACTGGTAAAAATAAGATTAAAAGAGTTAATGTTAATTGCGCGCCTTTAAGTATTGATGATTTTAAAAAACTTAAGGCAAGCGGTATCGGGACTTACCAGGTTTTTCAGGAAACCTATCATCAGCAAACATATCTTCGGATGCATCCTAAAGGTCCCAAAAGTGACCCGGATAATCGGATTGATGCGGTTGACCGGGCGTTTAAAGCGGGCATTGATGATATTGGAATCGGCGTGCTTTATGGCTTATATGATTATCGGTTCGAAACTTTAGGTTTGCTTTCCCATATCGAACATATGGAAATCGCGCATAATGTCGGGCCGCATACTATTTCTGTGCCGCGGATTGAACCTGCGGTTGGATCAGAGCTGTCTTTTAATCCGCCGTATAAAATCTCCGATGATGAATTTAAAAAAGTGGTGGCGGTTTTAAGGCTCTCGGTGCCGTATACCGGGATAATTATGTCTACTCGCGAAAACTCCAAGATGCGTGACAGTTTATTAAGTTTAGGGGTTTCGCAGATGAGCGCTGAGTCAGATACATCTCCCGGAGGGTATACTGAAAAAGCCCAAGATAAAGCAGGAAGTCAATTTTCTCTTGGGGATCAACGCAGCCTGGATGAGGTTATCGGTTCGCTGATTGAGCATGATTATATTCCTTCTTTTTGCGCTGCTTGTTACCGTATGGAAAGAACCGGCGAGGCTTTTATGCAGCTGGCTAAACCCGGAACAATAAAAGGAAAATGCAGCCTGAATGCTTTAGTTACTTTGAAAGAATATCTGGATGATTTCGCCTCAATTAAAGTTAAACAGGGTGGATATAAAATGATCGAGCGCTATTTTAATAAACTGGATCATCTTGATCAGAAGATGCTGAACTCTTTTTTTAGCCACGTTGATTCCGGGATCAGGGATGAGTATGTTTAGGGGCAGCTATAACAGTACTTGTCATTGCGAAGCCCTGCGCAGCAGGGCTGAAGCAATCTTATTTTTGAGATTGCTTCGTCGGGCTTCGCCCTCCTCGCAATGACGCATTGGAAAAATTGGGGAAACTTCACGGATTTAGAATTGACAAATTTAGTAAAGATAGGTATACTTTAATTATAAAAAGGGAGGGAGTATGTGCAAGACCTGTGGATGTAAGAAACCCAAACCCAAATAAAGATTCAGGAAATATCTTTTAAAAAACAACCCTTCTGAAGTTTCAAGGGTTGTTTTTTATGTATAGAGAAATAAGAAAATAATTATGAAGATTATCGCTAAACAAATTATCGCCGATCACTTAGGGGTAAGAATTACCAGCTTATGCGTCGCGGCCCCACAGATTAGCCAAAAAGCGCTTGCCGGCCAATTTGTGGTGGTGATGGCGAGTGAAAAAGGAGAAAGAATCCCCTTAACTATCGTTCAGGCAGATCCTCAAGAAAAAACCATTACGCTGATTTTTCAGGAGGTCGGTTTAACGACCAAGGCTTTAGGGGCGCTTAACGCCGGTGATCACCTATATTCTCTGGTTGGCCCCCTGGGGCAGGCCACGCCAATTAAAGATTACGGTAAAGTTGTTTTGATCGGCGGGGGAGTAGGGATCGCTGAAATTTACCCTGTCGCGAAAAGTTTAAAACAGGCGGGTAATCATCTTACAATAATAATCGGAGCCAGACATAAAGAGTTATTGATATTAGAAGATGCGCTCAAGAATATCGCCGATAAGCTCTACGTAGTTACTGATGATGGTTCAGCGGGGGAAAAGGGTTTTACGACGTCGGTTTTAGAAAATCTGCTTAGCGAAGGCAAATATGATCTGGTTTACGCGGTCGGCCCGATTCCGATGATGCACAAGGTCAGTGCGATTACCCAAGCATCTCATACTAAAACCATAGTTTCTCTTAATGCTTTGATGGTGGATGCCACGGGTCTGTGCGGCTGCTGCCGGGTGACGGTGGCCGGTGAGGTTAAATTTAGCTGTGTTGACGGCCCGGAGTTTGACGCAGATCAAGTGGATTGGGAAGAGTTAAGTAAGCGTAACACCATGTATTTGGATAAAGAGAAACATATTTGCAAAATAAAGATTTAATTAATGCCTAAAGCCCCGGTAAAAGTTAAAGAATTAGCTGCGCAGGTCAGAGTAAGCAGTTTTAATGAGGTTGTCTGCGGATATAGCCAAGCGGAGGCGCTGGTTGAAGCCAGCCGTTGTATTCAATGCAAGAATCCTAACTGTATTTCCGGCTGTCCGGTCAATATCAATATTAAAAAATTTATTTATCAGATTACTCAGCAGGATTACGCGGGAGCTTATTTTACCATCCGGGAAACGAATAATTTTCCGTCGATTTGCGGCAGGGTCTGTCCGGCAGAATATCAGTGCCGCAAGGCCTGCGTATTTAATAAAAGTAAATCCAGCTATTCCAGTCCGGAAGCAATCAATATCCATTTTCTAGAAAGATTTATTGGCGATTATGGCTTAGAACATAATCTTGACGTGCCGCAAAAAGATAATTTATCGAAAGATAAAGCCGCCGTAGTCGGCAGCGGGCCGGCAGGATTATGCTGCGCCGGTGAATTAGCCCGAAATGGAGTTAAGGTAACTGTTTTTGAGGGTTTGCACAGCTGCGGAGGTGTTTTAAGATATGGAATTCCAAGTTTTCGCCTGCCGCGGGAGATTCTTGACGCTGAGATTAATTATTTAAGTAAGCTGGGCGTAGAATTTAAGACTAATCTTGTTGTTGGTAAAAGCGTATCTTTAGATGAATTATTACGGCAGGGGTTTAACAAGATATTCCTCGGCCTGGGTGCCGGCGTGCCGTCATTTTTGGTGATAAAAGGAGAGAATCTTTGTAATGTTTATTCGGCGAATGAGTTTTTAGTCCGGGTGAATTTAATGTCCGCTTATAAATTTCCTGAATATCAAACTCCGGTAAATATCGGAAAAAATGTTTTAGTGGTCGGAGGCGGCAATACCGCTATTGATGCCGCTCGGTGCGCATTACGCTTACAGAAGATACAGGGTATTAAGCCGAGCGTGAAAATCGTCTATCGGCGTACAGAGGTGGAGATGCCGGCGCGCCGGCTGGAAATTCAGCACGCCCAGGAAGAGGGGATTGAATTTAAGTTTTTAGTTCAGCCTAAAGAATTTATGGCGGATGAGCGGGGTTTTGTTCGGCAATTAACTTGTCTTAAATGCCAGCTGGGGGATGCGGATGATTCCGGAAGAAGGCGTTCATTAGTAATTGAGAATAGCGATTTCAATCTGCCTTGTGATTTGGCGATCATTGCTATCGGTTTAAAAGCCAACCAGGTTTTAACCAGTTCGACCAAAGAATTAAAAACCGATAAATATAAAGATATTATTGTTGATCCTCAGAATATGGAAACTTCCATCAAGAATGTATTTGCCGGAGGAGACATCGTGGGCGGGGAAGGCACGGTAATTGAGGCGATGGGTATGGCGAAAAAAGCCACGGCGGGAATGCGGTAAAATTCTTGACAAAATTATTTTTAGTATTAATATATGTTTCATAACTATAATACCTAAAGTTTTGCAAAGCCGCAAAGCTTTAGGGAAAAATAATAGATTAAAAGACAAAGACGTCTGCCAGATCTAAGCAGGCGTATTTTTTTTAATTGCAGCTGCCTTATTTTTAGGCAGAATCTGATTAATTAATGTTAAAAGGAGGTTGTAATGATTCAGTGGCCCAAAACAAATGATGCTTTAGGAACAGTAAACCGAGGGAACCCTTGCGAAAGCGGA
>Ga0172375_10000951_pt1 | contig 47025 bp, 42 predicted proteins | sample LakKiv1m_FD_114537 | JGI IMG/M metagenome (GOLD analysis project Ga0172375, IMG submission 114537) | Freshwater microbial communities from Kabuno Bay, South-Kivu, Congo - kab_092012_11.1m | ecosystem: Environmental > Aquatic > Freshwater > Lake | place: Democratic Republic of the Congo... | reverse complement strand
TGGGCATCGACTACATGGTGCGCGCCGGCTACAACCCGTTGGGCTCGGTGCAGTTGCAGGAGTTTCTCTTGAAACAGAGTGGCGAGCAGGATCCGGCCTGGATTTCCGGTCTGTTCCGCACCCATCCTTTTTCCAAGGACCGCATGGCCGCCAACCGTTCCTACATCGACAGTCGTTATCCAGCCACCCTGCATGACCAGCATTATGTGTTGGCCCCGGAACCATTCCGTGCCGCCACGGCGTCCCTGCGCAAGAATGCCAGGGCTTATGCCTTGTATGACGAAGGACGGCAGGAGGAACGGCGCAAGAATGCAGGGCGGGCGATCGAGCTTTATCGGCAAGCAGTGCAGGCCGCGCCGGACCAGGCCCTGCTCCATTCCGCCCTGGGTAATGCGTTACTGCGTCAAGAGAAGATGCGCGAAGCGCGACCCTATTTGGACAAGGCGGTGGCGCTCGACAGCGGGTACTATGAATCTCATCTGGGATTGGGGGTTGTGCTGCGCGAGGATGGGGAGTGGAGTGGCGCGATCCGCGAACTGACGCGCAGCATGGAATTGTTGCCCACCCTGGAGGGTGCCTATTTTCTGGCCGAGGCCCACGACAAGGGCGGTGACCGGCGAAAGGCGGCGGCACTATACAAGCAGGTGGCCGCGGCCGATCCGAATGGCCAGTTCGGCCGTAACGCCGCCATCAGGCTACGCCAGCTCGGTAGCCGGTAACTTATTCCCATTCCGAAACATTCGTATAACATTGTCGGTCGCGCTGCGCGATTACTCGCCGTGCTTAGGCGTATCGCCGTCGAACTGCCCGCTGGCCTCATTGGTTTTTCTCCCCCGGGGCAGCCTCAAGGTAAGGCACGAAGAGTTGCCGGAGTTCTTCCAAGTTGCCCTTGATCACATAGGGCATGCTTTTGGCGTACATGTCGAGCAGGATGATGGCGTTGACCGATGAATCGGTTTGCGCCGCGGTCCGCAGCCGTTCGGCCATGGCGCAGTTGACCGTCTGCATGTTGCGGTAGATGACGTTCAGGCTGTCGAGGCTTTCGCTGGCGTTGCCATCTGTGCCTTGGCGGAAATGACGGGCCAGCATGAAATTCGCGGTGGCCCGGTAGATGGTTTCATCTCCCGAGGCCAGGGGAAGGTGGAAGCGGGCCATGGGCTTGAAAAAATGGGTATGGGGGCAGCGACTGGTGGCGATCAGCAGCCCCATTAAGGAACCGATTGCCCTTTGCGCCGTGGTTTTTTGGCTGACGCAGCGTTCCTCGGTGATGACTTCGAGGGCGGTATGGTCGTGGGAGGCAAGGTGGTCGAGCCGCTCCAGCAGGGGAACGAGGTTCACTGCTACCGGACAGAGCGGTTCTTGCCCGGAGCTAAAGGGGCAATGCCGGCATTGGTTGAAGGAGAGAGCGGTCCAGGCCGGCGGCGCGGCAAGTGGCCCCTGGCGCAAGGTTAGGGTGGTGGGGTCCAGCTCCAGGGCGAATCGTTCGCAAGAACCGTCCGCCATGGTGAAGAGGTAGGTGATGCGAAGGGGATCGGCCGCCATGGGATACTTATTACCGCGCTTCCCTGCCGGCAAGCAGGCTGCCCAGGGTTTCCCCTTTCTGGTATGCAACGGCCAAATGTTCCGGGTGGCGCTGGGCGTCGCCTTCGAGATCGAGGTCGCGGCATAGCAGGGTGTCGGTCAGTTCGGTGTCCAACGCCCGGAAAAAATACTGCACCGAGAGCAGGGCACCATCGAAAAGCCTCTGGCCATGGCTCGCCGCGGCCGCGATGAAGAGCCCCCGCCGTTTCCAGGTGGTGTCGTTATAGGGGCGGCCCTCAAGCCAGTGTTTGCGGACCCAGAAAGATTGGCAGCGATCCATCAGGGTTTTGGTGTGGGCGCTCACTGCATAGAAAAAAATCGGTGAGGCGAGGATGATGCCCTGGGCCTGATCGAGGTGGTCGTAAATTTCCTGGAAGGCGTCCTTGATAACGCAGCGGCCATCCTTTTTGCAGCCGTAAATTTCAAGGCAGGGGGAGAGCTTCAGGTCGCGCAGTGAGAATTCGACCACCCGGCAGCCGGTCGTCTCGACTCCGCGTACCGCTTGCTCAAGCAGGGTGCTGGTGTTGCCGTGGCGGCGAGGGCTGCCATGGATGGCGACCACGAGGGGAAGGGCGGTTTGGTTGGTCATGCCCCATTGTAGGGACACGGAAGATATATTGCAACAAAAGCGGCGCCGCCGTTTATACTGAGGGAAAACCTGGAACGGCTCCTGCCTCTCCTCTGTCATGGGATGCGCTTATGACCACCACCCAGATCATATCCCTTCTGCTGGTTACGCCTGGCGCGCTGTTCATGCTGGCCTCCGGCTTCATGAGCCGGAGGCTCATCCGGGAGGTGCCGCCGCAATTGCTCGGTCGCTGGCGGTCACTGACGCTGCTCGTTTATTTTTTCTTCTGGGGGTATATCCTTTTTTTACTCATCCAGATCGAGGGGATACTCTTCCCGCTTGAGATCGTGACCGGCGCTGTCTTCCTGGGCGGCGCCATCTTCGTCTTCCTCGTCATCGGCCTGAGCCGTTTTACCATCCGTAAGGTTCGGGAGAGCGAGGTGCAGTTGCTGGCGGCCAATGAGACCATGGCAGCCAAAAATATTGAGCTGGAGCGGGAGGTCGCCGCGCGACTTGCTGCGGAAGCCCAAGCGCTTCGGCGTATGCAACACCTGACCACCCTGCACGCGATCGATTTGGTCATCACTTCGAATCTTGACCTGCGGCTCACCATGCGGCTTCTTCTGGAGCAGATCGTGCCACAGCTTGGGGCGGATGCCGGGGCCGTGTTGCTGCTCAATCCGTACACCCAAATCCTGGAGTACGGTGCTGGGTGGGGATTCAATACCGAGGTTATCGAACGCTCCGAGTTGCGCCTTGGCGAAGGGGCTGCCGGCATAGCTGCACAGGAACGCCGGATGGTGATCCTGTCGCCGATTAATGTGGCCGGCGCGCCCTTTTTGCGTCGGGAACTGGTGGGCGATGAGAATTTTGTCTCCTATTGCGCCGTGCCCCTGATCGGCAAGGGGCTGGTGAAGGGCGTGCTGGAGCTTTTCCTGCGGCGCGATTTTGCGCCGGAGGAGGAGTGGAAGGAATTTTTCGACGCCCTGGCGGTGCAGGCCGCCATTGCCATCGACAACGCCACGTTGTTCAGGGGGTTGCAGGATTCCAACGCTGAACTCATCCTGGCCTACGATACCACCATCGAGGGGTGGTCACATGCCTTGGAATTGCGCGACAAGGAGACCGAGGGCCACACTCAGCGGGCCATGGCCATGACCGTTATGGTGGCGCGGGCCATGGGCATGAAAGATGAGGCGCTGGCGCATGTCCGCCGCGGGGCGTTGCTGCACGACATCGGCAAGATGGTGGTGCCGGATGCCATACTGTTGAAGGATGGCCCGCTTACGCCGGATGAGCAGGAGCTAATGCGGCAGCACCCCCGTTATGCCTTTGAATTGCTCGCCCCCATCGCCTATCTGCGCCCGGCCATCGATATTCCCTATTGCCACCATGAATGGTGGGATGGCTCTGGCTACCCCCGTGGGCTCAAGGGGGAGCAGATACCGCTGGCAGCCCGTATCTTTGCCATTGCCGACACCTGGGATGCCCTGACCTCGACGCGGCGCTATCATCCGGCCTGGTCAGCGGAGAAAGCCACGGCGCATATCCGTTCGTTGGCTGGGACCCAGTTCGACCCAGCGTTGGTGGCGCAATTCTTTACAATCATTAAAAAATAACACCCCGCGTGGGGAAAATATCACACTTGACGTAAGTCAAGGTGCCTCTGGTATGATTTCCTTATCTTCTTTTCCATACGATGTAACCTGTCAGCCGGGCATGTTCCGGTGTCGGCGTGTTGCGATCGAGCGCGGGCGGGCAATCCGCCTGGCGTTGGGGGAAAGCGGCCGCAGGGGGGCCGTGCCGTAATCAAACGAGAGAAGGAGGGTCATCATGCGAAAGAAGGGGAAAGTCCTGCTGCTGTGTCTGGCGCTGGCGCCTTTTGCCGGCACGGCTTGGGCCGCCAAGGGGGAACCGGCGGTCAGGGTTAATGCCTGTTATGAATGCCACGACACGGTGAAATCGTTGCACACCATGGGCAAGCACAGCAAGGTGAACTGCGTGAGCTGCCACGGTGGCCTGGCCAAACACCTGGCCGATCCTGGCCCGCAAACCCGGCCGGAAACCAGAATGTCGTGGGAGACTTGCGGCAGTTGCCACAAGGACCAGTACGATAGCTTCATGCGGGTCTCCTTCCACCGTCCAGCCCGCGACGAAAAATCCCAGCTCACCAACCGCTCGCCTAACCCGTACTGGGACAAGCTCATGGCCGGCCACGGCTTTACCAAGGAGCACAACCTCACCCGCAGCCATGTGAACATGCTCACCGACCAGCTCGTGGTGGACCGTGCTTTTGGCGGCCGTTTCCAGCCAAAACACGATTGGAACTACGTGCTCGAAAAGGGCAAGACCTGGGACGTGCTGGTCGATACCGTCCCCGAGAACAAGGAGCAGAAGGCCCACCGGCCGCAGACCGCGGCGGCGGCCAATCCGGTCTGCCTCCAGTGCAAGACCCAGGATCATATCCTCAAGTGGGCCTACATGGGCGACAAGGTCGAGGGTGCCCAATGGTCCAGGGAGTCCAATGTGGTCGAATTGGCGAAAGACGTCAACCACGGGCTCAATTGCTTCACCTGCCATGATCCGCATGCCGCCAAGCCGCGTATTGTCCGCGACGGTTTGATCGACGCGCTGACGAGGCCGGATGGCGACACCCTCTGGCACCAGGATCCGAAACACACCAACATCAAGGTCATCGACATGGGCGTGCGCGGATTTACCCGCAAGATCGCCCTGCTGGAGAAGTACGACTCCCGCTTGCAGTGCGGCCAGTGTCACGTGGAGTACAATTGCAACCCCGGTACCGACCCCAAGACCGGCCAGCCGGTCAAGATGAGCGACCGCCGCACCAACCACTTCCCGTACAAGGATGTCTTTGGCCTTTACGACCATTACGTGAACAAGGTCAACTTCCTCGACTTCAAGCACGCCATCACCGGTGGCATGCTCTGGAAGGCCCAGCATCCGGAGACCGAGACCTTCTATAACTCCAAACACGCCAAGGCCGGGGTGAGCTGTGACGCCTGCCACACCCCGAAGGTCAAGAACAAGGCCGGCAAGACGTACACCTCGCACTTTGCCGTCACCCCACGGGTGCAGCTGAAGCAGACCTGCCTCAAGTGCCACCCGAAATGGACGGAGGAGCAGGCCAAGTACGCCATCGACTCGATCAAGGCCCATATCAAGGGCAAGATGCGCAAGGCCGAGTTCCACCTCTCGGCGCTGATCGACAAGATCGTCGAGGCGAAGAAGGCCGGGGTGGCCGAGGAAACCATCAAGAAGGCGCAGGATCAGCACCTGAAGGCGCATATCCTCTGGGAGTACTGGACCGCCGAGAATTCCGACGGTTTCCATAACCCGGAGATGGCCAAGGCGTCGCTCAACAAGTCCATGGATGAAGCCCAGGCCGGCATCAAGTTGCTGACCGAGGCCATGGCCGGCGGGATCAAGTAATTCTCCCGTTATCCTGGTTGTTGCCAAGCGGGTATCCGGCTGGGGCCGGCTACCCGCTTTTGTTTGGCCTTTCGCAGCCACTTTCCATTGACAAGTTTTCCGCCGCTATGCTGTAATGAAAGGCAGAAGAAGGCTATAGCGAGTGGCCGTGCTGCCGGCCTTCCTGTTGTTGCCCTCGGGCCGGTATTCGACTTCGACCGCGGCGGCCCTCGTCGCACTGGCGGGCTTCATGAGATTTTTTTTCTGCGGAGTTTTCCTGCTCTGGCTGGTGGGTTTGGCCTACGGCCTTTACCGGCCATTGCCAGCCGGACTCGCCATGGTCGGCCCCGAGCGTCGGGTGGCCAAGGCGGAGTTCCTCTACGATCTCACCTTTGTGCGCGATGGCGCCGTGGTTCGCGAACAGCGGATATTTGCCCGGCTGCTCAAGGAAATCGCGGTGGCGGAACGCTTTGTCATCCTCGATATGTTCCTCTTCAATGGCTTGCAGGGGCCGGGGCAGAACCAGCCGCGGCTGGCCGATACCCTGGCCGATGCCTTGCTGCGCAAGCGATGGCAGTCGCCCCAGGTGGCAATCACCGTGATCACCGACCCCATCAACACGGGCTATGGCTCCTACCCGGCCCCGGCTCTGGAACGTCTGCGGGCTGGCGGTATTACGGTGGTCACCACCGATCTTACCCAGCTGCGCGACTCCAATCCGCTCTATTCCGGACTCTGGCGGCCGGTTGTCCGGTGGTTTGGCAATGGTGGCAGTGGTTGGCTGCCCAACCCCTTCAGTCCCAAGGGGCCAGCGGTGACGATGCGCTCCTGGCTCACCTTGCTCAATTTCAAGGCCAACCACCGCAAGGTTTTGGCCACCGACCGGGTGGCCATGGTCACCTCGGCCAATCCACACGACGCCAGTGCTTATCACTCCAACATCGCGCTGGTGGTGGGTGGCGAGATCCAGAACGACGTGGTGGCCAGCGAATTGGCGGTGGCGGATTTTTCCGGCGCGCACTTGGGCAAACCAGCTTTGGCCGCGGGCGAGGGGAATGGGCCATACGGCGTGCAGTTGCTGACCGAAAGCGCCATCAAGGCGCGGCTGGTCGTGGCGTGCAATAGTGCCAAGCCTGGCGAGACGATCTGGCTCGCCATGTTTTATCTGGCCGAGCGGGAGGTATGCACGGCGCTCCTTGATGCCGCCGCCCGTGGGGTGACGGTGCGCCTCATCCTCGACCCCAACAAGGATGCCTTTGGCCGGGTCAAGAACGGCATCCCCAACCGCCAGGTCGCCGAGTGGCTGGTCAGTCGCTCCGGCGGCAAAATCGCCGTGCGCTGGTACGATACCCATGGCGAGCAGTTCCACTCCAAGCTTTTCTTTGTCGAGGGCCGGAACGAGGGGCTGGTGGTCGGCGGTTCAGCCAATCTGACCCGTCGCAATATCGACGACTACAATTTGGAGAGTGCCCTGGCGGTATGTGGGCCGGCCGCCTCACCGTTGATTGCCGAGGTGGCCGGTTACTGCCGCAGGATTTGGGAAAATCAGGACGGGGGATACACTTTGCCCCATGCCGCCTACCGCGAAACCAAGAACGTAAAGCGTTGGTGGGCAATGATTCAGGAAGTTAGCGGTCTGGGAACCTTTTAACAGGGGGCGTCCGTGGCCAGTATATCTGCGGCAAATAATGGCGGCAAGAAGGCGCTGGTGGTCGATAACCAGCCGGTGATCGTGAAGTTGATGCGCACCTTCCTGGAACATGAAGGCTATACGGTGGAGACCGCCGGCGACAGTCTGGCGGCCCTGGAGGTGCTCGAACGCTTTACCCCCGACGTCATGTTTGTCGATCTCGTCATGCCCCACATCAGCGGTGACAAGCTCTGCCGCGTGGTGCGCACCATGCCGGCCTTCCGCAAGGTGTTCATCGTCGTGCTCTCCGGCGTCGCGGCGGAGGAGGAGATAGATTTCGCCACTTTCGGCGCCGATGCCTGCATCGCCAAGGGGCCTTTCGACAAGGTGAAGGAGCATATCCTCCACGTGCTCGCCAAGCGGGAAAACGGCACCCACGAAGAGGTGGCGCGCGTCGTTCTCGGCCTGGGCGACATCTACAAACGCGAGATCACCAAGGAACTCCTCACCTCGAAGCGCCATTTCGAAATCGTACTCCGGAACATCGAGGAGGGGATCATCGAGTTCACGCCGACGGGTCACATTATTTTCGCCAATCACGCTGCGGTCATTCTCGCCGGCATTGTCGAGGAGCGGCTGTTGGGCAGCGACTTTTCCGAATTGTTCAAGGGGCCGTACAAACGCGCCATCTGTTCCGTGCTGAAAAAACTGGCTGAACAGCCGCAGGAGGTGGGGGAGGACAACCCGGTGCTGATGGGTGAACGCCGGCTGCTTTTGAACTTCCTGCCCATCGAGGATGAACATGGCCGCACCACCATCGTCATCATGCGGGACATCACCCGGCGCAAAGAGGTAGAGGGGCAACTGCTCGAATACCGGCAGCATCTTGAGGAACTGGTGGTGGAACGCACGGCGGAACTCGCCCGCGCCAACGAGGAGTTACGGCGACAGATCGCGGGCCGCAAACAGGCGGAGGAAAAAAAGAATCAGGCGGAACAGGAGTGGGCCCGGACCTTCGACGCCATCGGCGACATCATCACCATTCAGGGGACGGATATGCGGATCATCCGCGCCAACCGTGCCGCCAGCCGCGTTCTGGGCCAGACGCCGGAAGAGCTGGCCGGCAAATACTGCTACGAAGTTTTCCGTGGCGAGGCGGCACCGTGTCCTGGTTGTCCGGAGGCGCTGTCGATCCGCGATGGCGAGACCCATTCGGTCGAGATCACCCACCGGCAACTAGGTAAAACCTTTCTGGTCTCCGCCGCGCCAATCATGGATGACCAGGGGCGCTGCACCGCCATCGCCCATTTTGCCAAGGACATCACCGAGCAGAAGAAGCTGGCGGCCCAACTCCAGCAGGCGCAGAAGATGCAGGCGATCGGCACGCTGGCCGGCGGCATTGCCCATGACTTCAACAATATCCTCGGCGCGGTGCTTGGCTATACCGACCTGGCCATGCTGGAGATCCCCGAGGAGAACCAGGTGGTGCGGGAACGGCTGGAAGCGGTGCTGCGCGCCGGCATGCGGGCCAAGGGCCTGGTGGGGCAGATTCTGGCCTTCAGCCGCAAGACGGAGACCCGGCGTGACCCGCTGGACATCGGGCCGATCATCAAGGAGGTTCTGAAACTGTTGCGGGCCTCGCTGCCGGCCACCATCGAGATCAGGCAGGAGATTGGCCATGAACCGGAGGTCATCCTGGCCGATCCGGTCCAAATCCATCAGGTGCTGATGAATCTTTGCACCAATGCCTTCCACGCCATGCAGGAGCGGGGGGGCATCCTCACCGTCCGTCTGGATGAGGTGACGGTGGAGGCCGACCAGGCAGAGGCCGATCCGGAACTGGCGCCAGGCCGCTATGTGCGGCTCACCGTGAGCGATACTGGCCAGGGCATCGAGCCGGCGGTGATGGCGCGCATTTTTGAGCCGTTTTTCACCACCAAGGGGGTGGGGGATGGCACCGGCATGGGACTCGCGGTGGTGCATGGCATCGTGAAGGAGCATGGCGGCGCCATCGTGGCCGCGAGCGAGGTGGGGGAGGGCACGGCCTTCGAGGTATATTTCCCGCGTCTTGATTTGGCGCAGCCGGAAATCGCGGTGGAGGAGAAGTCGTTGCCGCACGGCAGCGAGCGAGTGCTTTTCGTTGATGACGAAGAGACACTGGCCCAGCTTGGCGAGGTGATGCTGGGGCGGCTCGGTTATCGGGTCACCGCCTTTGCCAGCAGCGTCGAGGCATTGAATGCCGTCAAAAAACGACCGGCGGCCTTTGACGTGGCGATCACCGACCTCACCATGCCACGCATGACCGGGCTCGATTTGGCCAGGCAACTGCTGGAGTTGCGGCCGGGGTTGCCGATCATCCTGGTGACCGGCTACAGCGAAATGGCGGTGGAGGCGACGGCCGGGGCTATCGGCATCAGCCGGTGTCTGCGTAAGCCGCTGGAGGTGAAGGAACTGGCCGTGGCAGTGCGCGAGGTGCTTGACCAGGGGCAGGCCCATTGAGAGAGTGGCGAGATAGATGACCAGTCCGCGGGAGTGGGTGGAGAGGGCATGAAAAAGGCGCGATGGGGGCTGAGCGGTCCCCTTTCCGGCGGCATGTTGCTGGGGGTCGCTGTTGCTGGGGAGCGGCGCGGGAATGGCGCTATTTATCCCGACTTCGCGGACGAGGGGAGCTGATGCGTTTTCCGGAAAAAGCCATGCTGGAGCCGTTGGCCCGGGTAGGCTATTTTGGGGCAGGCGCCGTGTTGTCCTTGGTGCTGGTCACGGTGCAGAAGGTCTTGCTGCACACCGGTTTTGCCTGGTACGGCTATATCGGCCCGTTGTTGGTGGGCGGCAGCGGCGGGGTACTTTATCGTGTCTGGTTGCGTCAGCGGCGGGTGACGAACGAGCGTTACGCCAGGCAAGCCCTGATTGCTGAAACCCTGCGCACCCTGAATAGCCTGGTGGTGGAGGTTAGCGCCCAAGGCGAACTGTTGCAGCGGATCTGCGAGACCCTGGTGCGCGCCAGTCGCTTTCATCATGCCTGGATCGCCCTCTTTGATTCGGAACAGCGGCTGGTGGCCATTGCTGAATCCGGCCTGGCCGGAACCTTTGAATCCTTTTCCGAACAGTTGGCCGCCGACTGGCAGCCCGATTGCGTGCAGCGGGTGTTGGCCGGCACCGAGCCGGTGGTGGTGACCGACGATCCAGCCAACACCTGTCCATGCTGCCCGCTGGCGCCGGCAAAACCAGGGTTGGCCGGCATGGTGGCACGGCTGGAACATGACGGTACGGTGTACGGTGTTCTTTCGGTTTCGGTGCCTGGGCCTTTGGGCCATGATCCGGAGGAAACCGCCTTTTTCCGAGAGATCGCCCGCGACGTGGGGCAGGCCCTTTACCACCGGCAGCTCAAGGCGCGACGCCGTATGGCCGAGGAGGCGCTTGGCCGTAGCGAGAAAAGTTTGCGTGAGCTGGTGGACAACTCGCTGGTGGGCATCATGCTTATTGAAAATGGCGAGATCATCTACCAGAATCCGGAACAGCGGCGCCTTTTCGGCACTCTGCCGCGCGGCTACCGGCTGGATGAGTTCCAGGGCGTGCACCCGGAAGATTTGCCCAAACTTGCGGAGAGCTACCGCCAGGTCATGCGTGGCGAGGTGCCGCAGGTGGATGTGGATTTCCGCTATTATCCGGCCCGCCATCGCGAGGGTGGGCCGGGCGCCATGAAATGGGTCTTTTGCCGGGCGCGGCCCATCGACTACCAAGGCAAGCAGACACTGCTGGTCAGCATGATGGACATGAGCCATGCGCGGGAGTTGGAACGGCTGGTGCAGATACAGGACAAGATGTCGTCGTTGGGCCGGGTCGCGGCCGGTATCGCCCACGAGATCAGGAACCCGCTTTCCGGGGTCAACATCTACCTCAACACCCTGGAGAAGATCTGCCGCAAACCCGGCAGCGAGGCTACGGTGCGGGAGATCTTCCAGCAGCTTTACACCGCCTCCGGCAAGATTGAATCGGTGATCCGGCGGGTGATGGATTTTTCCAGGCCCGGTCAGCCCCACTTTGCCAACCAGGAGGTAAACGGCCCGGTGGACGAGGTGTTGCGCCTTTGCGCCGTCACCATGCGCAAGAGTGGAGTGACCATCGAGCCGGAACTGGGTCAGGGCCTGCCGGTATGCCGACTCGATCCGCATCTCATCGAGCAGGTGCTGATGAACCTCTTGGCCAACAGTGCCGAGGCCATGAAGAATATGACCACTCGCCGCTTAATCCGGGTGCGCACCGAATATGCCGATGGCTTTGTTCTGATCCGGGTGGCGGATTCCGGCCCCGGTGTGCCGCTTGGGGTGCGCGACAAGGTCTTTGACCCTTATTACACCACCAAGAGCGATGGCACCGGCATTGGCCTTTCCATCAGCCATCGGATTGTTGCCGACCACGGCGGACGGCTCACGGTTTCGGACAGCGCGCTTGGTGGGGCGGAATTTGTGGTGGCGCTGCCGGTTGCCGGGGAGGCGGCAGGGAAGTGATGGAACACACGATCTTCATTGTCGATGACGAGGTCACGGTCCGCGAGGGTGTGGCCCTGGCGCTGGCCAATGAATATCAGGTGCGGGCCTTTGCCGATGCCGAGGCGGCCATCGCCGCGGTGGCGGAGGAGATGCCCGACCTGGTGCTCCTTGATGTCGGGTTGCCGGGAATGAGTGGTATCGCGGCGCTGGAAAGGCTGCGGGCCATGGATGCCGACCCGCTGGTAATAATGATTACCGCCTTCGAGGATGTAGCTACGGTGGTGGCGGCGATGAAGCTTGGCGCCTACGATTATGTGGTCAAGCCCTTGCAGATGGCGAGCCTTGCCGCGACCGTGGAGCGGGCCCTGGGCAGCATCCGGTTGCGCAAGGAAGTGCGTCAACTCCAGGAAAAGAGTCTGCGCGAGCAGATGCCCTGCTGTATCGGCGAGAGCGAGGCGCTGGAGGATGTGATGGCCTTCGTGGCCGCCGTGGCCAAGAGTCCGGACACCCCGATTCTCATTGCCGGCGAGACCGGTACCGGCAAGGAACTGGTCGCCAGCGCCATCCATTACCGCAGCCCCAATTTTGCCGGGCCATTTGTCGCGGTCAACTGCGCCGCCTTGCCGCGGGAACTGCTGGAAAGCGAGTTGTTCGGTTACGAAAAGGGGGCGTTCAGCGGTGCCAGCCCCCAGGGCAAGAAGGGGCTCATTGAGGCGGCTACCGGCGGCACCTTGTTTCTCGACGAGGTTGGCGACCTGAGTCTGGAGGCGCAGGCCAAGCTGCTGCGTTTCCTTGAGACCGGCGAGTTTTTCCGGGTCGGCGGCACCGAGATGGTGCGGGTACGGACCAGGGTGGTCTCCGCCACCAATCAGCAATTGGAGGAATTGATCGCCAGTGGCCGCTTCCGCAAGGACCTCTATTTCCGGCTTGGCGTGGTACGGGTCCGGGTGCCGGCCCTGGCCGAGCGGCCGGGAGACATCCTGCCCCTGGCCCGCTATTTCCTCGACCACTTCAATCGTAAATTCGGCAAGTCGTTCACTGGTTTTGCGCCGGAGGCCCAAGAGCGCCTGCTCAGCCACCGCTGGGGCGGCAATGTGCGCGAACTGCGCAACCTGATAGAGTGCGGGGTGCTGGTGGCCAAGGGCGGTGATTTGAGCGCGGCCGACCTGGGTTTCGGGCCAGCGGCGGGCTTGCCAGAAAAGGGGTTGGCGTCGTCGCCTGCTCTGCTCGCGAACCTGCCGCCCCTCACCCGTGAAGGGCTTGATCTGGAGGCGACCCTGCGGGCCATAGAATCGGCTTATTGCCACGCGGCCTTGCTCCTGGCCGACGGCAACGAGAGCCAGGCCGCGCGGCTGCTTCGACTCAACCACCACACCTTCCGATACCGCCGCAAGAAGCTAGCCGCAACGGGCGGCATCACCTCCTGGTCCCGCTAGTGCCTGAAGCAAGCGGCCAGGAAGTTTCGCAATTTTACGAAAGCCGTGTCGCATAACTTCCACCTTTACCAAGGCTGGCGTTGAGCCATGGTTGGCGAGCCCATGATTCTGTGCGCCTTGGGTCCGCGCACTCGGTGTGGCACGTTTTCTGCTATTTTGTCCGGGCAAGAGGGGGCGACATGGGAGAGCAAGAGATGGTGGCTGACCGGAGAGGCCTTTTTGCGTCGCTGCAGAAGATGCGGCTGTTGTTGGTGGAGGACGATGCGCTGATCCGCGACGGGCTGCGCCTGTTCTTCGAAAGCGAGGGGTGCCGGCTGGATGTGCTGGAAACTGCCGAGGAGGCGGTGGAGGCGGTGCGGCGCCGGGAATATGACATCGTCATCACCGATTACCGGCTACCCGGCATGGATGGTCTGATGTTCTTACGTGAACTGCACGAGTGCCGGCCCCGCACCATGCGGATCCTGCTTACCGCTTACATGGACGAGGATGTTCTGGCCGATGCCTTCAGGGTAGGGGTGCATGAGTTCATCGAGAAGCCGTTTAATTCGGCGGACATCGAGGAAGCGCTGGCCCGGCTCATTGCCAAAAAGGCCGCCACCGTGTGAAGTGCCAAGGGAGAACGGCTGCTGCCCGTGGCCTGATCCTGCCGCTATTTTTCGACCCCTTCCAGTCTGGCGCCAGTGAAGTTGGCGCCGGTGAGATCGGCTCCGGCCAACGAAGCGTCCCGGAGATCGGCGCCAGTGAAGTTGGCGTCCTTTAGATTGGCCTTGTAGAAATCAGCCTCTTCCAAATCCGCGCCGGCAAAATTGGCGCCCTCCAGGTTGGCGCCTTTGAAGTTCGCCTTGGCGAGCTTGGCCCCTTGGAAGTTGGTCCTGACCAGGCTGGCGCGTTCAAATTGGGCATTGGCCAGTTTGTTGCCATGGAGATCGGCGGCCGAGAGATCGCATTCGGCGCAGCGATTGGTAGTCAGTAGCCGATCCATGGGCGACTGCGCGGGCTTGGCCGGTTCCTCGATCGCCTGTTGTGGCGCGTTCCTTACCAGGGTCGGCTTCGGCGGCAGGGCCGGCGAGGTTGTCGCCCCCGGCAGCGGGGTAATCAGCGGTTCGTCGCCATCCTGCTTCGGGGGTTGGTTGGGCTGGGGGGCGGCCGGTGCGGTGGTTGGCTTGGCGGCCATGGTCGGTGGCGCAGCCACGGCAGGAACGGGCGCGAGCAGTTTTGGTGGTTGGGCGGGCGTGACGGCAGCGCCTTGTTCGCTGGAAGTGCTTTCCGGCGGCATGGTGCCGCCGCCGAAGAGGGAGACGGGATTGGCCTTGGCCGGTTTTTTCCTGGCGCGTGGGGTGCGGGCTGCGGCTGTTTCGGCGGCTGCCAGGGCGGATTGGGGCCGCTCAAGTGGGGTGCCAACCAGATAGGCGCCGGCCAGTTCTGCGCCGTCGAGTTTGGCGCTGGTCAGATTGGCCTGATAGAGATCGGCGCCGGCCAAGTTGGCGCCGGTGAGATCGGCGCCGCTCAGGTTGACGCGGGCCAACTCGGCAATCCGCAAATTGGCGCCGGCAAGATTAGCACCGGCAAGATTAGCGCCGGTGAGGTCAGCCCGGTCCAACTCGGCCTTGGCCAGATCAGCCCGGGAGAGATCGCAGCCAGGGCAAGATTTGGTGGCCAGCAGCCGTTCCACTGGCGTGGCGAATTCTTTGGCCGCCGTTTTTTCTTCCTTGGCCACCAGCTTGGGGGCTGGCCTGATGGCGCGCGGCGCCGGCCCTTTCACGATCTGCGGTTGGGCTGTTGTCATTTCGCTACCGGTGGCAGCCTGTGGCTTAAACTCTTCCGGAACTGGTGGCGCTGGTGAGGCCGGTGGCGCTACCGGTGCTGGTGACGATGCCATGGGCGCCGGGGGTGGCGCTGGGGTTGCTGTTGGTGGCTGGGGCGTTTCAACTGCCTTGGGGCCAGGTTTCGGGGGGAGGGGCGTTACCCGCGGCCCCATGGCGGCTGGTTTGCTTCTGGCCGGGGTTGCTCCGGGAAGCGTTTCCTCGGTGACCGGGGCGGCCGTCGCTGGGGCAGGCGCCACCGCGGGTGACTCCGTCGGCGTTGCCGCCAATGATTCCTCCGGTGCCCCGGCGGCCGGTGGCGGTGGGCCAAGGGCCGTGGCTGGCAGGGCAGGGGCGGCCGTCACTGGTGCCGGTGCCGTTGGTTCCGGCTGAACTATCGGGGCGGGGGGCGGCGGTGGCGGCGGGTTATAGACCGCGGTGCGGTTGGCCTCGCTGTAATTGCTGCCATCAAGGGCGGCATCCTTGAGGTCGGCGTCCTTCATTACGGTATCGGTGAGGTCGGCGCGGTAGAGATCCGCCTCTTCCAGGTCGGCATCGGCCAGATTGGCGCCGGTGAGCTTGGCCCCTTTCAGGTTGGCGCCGGAAAGTTTGGCGCTGCCGAGGTTGGCGTATGAGAGATTCGCCCGTTCCAGTTGGGCGTTTTTGAGCTTGGCCTTGGTCAAATCGGCATGGGAGAGGTCGCACTCGATGCAGCGGTTGGTTTCCTGCAACCGTTTGAGATCCTCGGGCTTGAAGGCCAAGGCCGATGGCGCCGCAGCGCCGAACAAGAGCAGGCCAGCGCAGGCGGCGATGATTTGTGTGCGGTACGCCTTAGATTGCAAGGAAACCTCTGTCGGCCGGGCGTGGCCCGGAGAAGGTGCATGATCGGGGGTTACGCCGCCTCGGCTGGCGGCCGTCGATTACGCCGGTGCAGAGCTTGAATTACAATGGCGCCCTTTGGTTTGTCAAGCAAAGAGTCGCCCGAATCAGGCAATCCGGGGCGGGTCGGCTTGCCTCCTTGCCTCTGGTTCCTTTCGGTCTTATCATAGGGCCAAAGGGTAGCGTCAAAACCAACAAGAGGAGGAATGACTATGACGGCGACCATTCAATGGCTCACCAGCATGGACGAGGCCCAGGGTAGGGCTGGGAAAGAAGGCAAGCCGATCCTGCTCGATTTCTTCAACCCTGGCTGAATTGGCTGCCAACAGATGGATACAGTTACGTATCCGGAGAAAAAGGTCATTGAGTACATCAACGCGCACTATGTTCCGCTGCGCATCAAGTTCGACACCCCGCCCTACACCGCCGATTATAATATCAAATGGACTCCGACCCTGGTCGCCGTTGGCGCTGATGGCAGGGAGCACCATCGCACCGTGGGTTTCCTCGCGCCGGATGATCTGGTCGCCTCCCTGCTGTTGGCCGAGGCGAAATACCATTTTGACCACGACCGCTTCGAGCCGGCGCTCAAGAGTCTGGAGCAGGTGGTTGGTCAGTATGGCGCCAGCGACTGCGCTGCCGAGGCGCTCTTCCTCACCGGTGTCTGCCGGTACAAGAACACCCACGACCCCAAATCCCTGAAGGCCGCCTATGAGCAACTTGTGGCCAAGTTCCCGGCCAGCGAGTGGACCAAGCGCGCCTATCCCTACCGCCTGCTGTAACCTGATTTCGCAGCAAGTGGGCGCAACCCGCCGGACTGCCGGAGTTTTCGGTGGCCCGGCGGTGTTATTTGGTTGGTAATTCTCCCTTCTGTTTGGTATAGATAGGCCAAACAAATTCCCGGAGGCTTGTGTGGCGGCCATGGGAGAAGGAAGGGGATATGCTGGTCCGTGACATCCTGGCGAACAATCGCATTTCGTTCAGCTTCGAATTCTTCCCGCCCAAGGATGACGAGGGTTGGGAGCGGCTCTTTCAGTCGATCCGCGAGCTGATGCCGCTGAAGCCCGCCTTTGTCAGCGTCACCTATGGTGCCGGCGGCTCCACCCGCGACCGCACCCATAAGCTGGTGATGCGGATCAAGCAGGAGACCGATCTTACCGTGGTGTCGCATCTCACCTGCGTCGGCTCCACCAAGAGCGAGATGCGCGACATCCTCACCCGCTACGCCGAGAACGGCATCGAGAACATCCTCGCCCTGCGTGGCGATCCGCCCAAAGGCCAGAACGAATGGGTGGGGCCGGCCAACGGCTTTGCCTATGCCGCCGACCTGGTCGCCTTCATCAAGCAGCATTTTCCGCAGATGTGCGTGAGCGTGGCCGGTTTTCCCGAAGGCCACCCCCAGACCCCGAACCGCCTCAAGGAGATCGACTACCTCAAGGCCAAGGTCGATGCCGGGGCCGACTACGTCGTGAGCCAGCTCTTTTTCGACAACCGTGATTTCTACGATTTCCGCGAACGGTGCGAGCACGCCGGCATCAAGGTGCCGATCATCGCCGGCATCATGCCCATCGCCACCCGGCAGGGGTTGGCGCGCATGGCGGAACTCTCGGCCGGTTCCCGTTTCCCGGCGCGCCTGTTAAGGGCGGTGGATCGGGCAGCGAGCGACGAGCATGTGGAAAAGGTGGGGATTCATTGGGCCACCGAGCAGGTGCGCGACCTCATCGACAACGAGGTGCGCGGCATCCACTTCTACACCCTCAACAATTCCAAGGCCACCCTCAAGATTTACGAGGCGCTCGGCGTCGAGGATTCGGTCCAGCTCTCGGCTTGATTGGCCAGCGCGCGACGGTTCACGCCGCGCCGTTCTGGCTAGTTCTTCGTGGCGCTGTAGGAGTAGGAAGAGACTATGCCCTGCTCGTTGAAGCGGACCACCAGGTCGGAATTTTCTTTCTGGCCCAGCACCGTGTACTTGTAGTTGCCGTAGGTCCAGGTCTGCTGGCCATCCTCATAACCGGTGCGCCACGGTTCGCCAAAGAGGCGGCGCACTTCTTCCTTGTTGGTCACGCCCTTCTTGATCGCCAGCACGTTTTGTTCGGGGAAGGGTTTGCCCACCTGGGCGCAGGCGGTGAGGGTAACGAGGGCAAGGGCGGGGAGCAGCATTTTAATCTTCATGGTGAGCCTCTTGTCAGGTTTGATGAGGGTTGATGGCCCTTATTTAATGTCGGAGGAGCGCTGGTGTCAACTTGCTTCCTCGGCCTTCTCCTGGTCGCGGGGCTGCCACCATTTGAAGATGCCGTAGACCGAGAGTACCAGATAGACTGAGAAGAGGGTCGCCTCGGCGAGCAGCCCTTTCATGGTGAAGCTGGCGATCCAGCCTGCGTTGGAGATGGTCCAGATGATCCACCCGGCCGCGCGTTTCTGGAGGTTGTACAGGGTGCCGATGATGCTGAGTGCGGTGAGCAGCCATTCAAACATGGGGTTCCATTATATGCTGGCGGTGGCCGGTGGGCCACCAGGGTTGATGCGGTGAGGTTTCGAATCTGCTCACCATAGCCCCTTAGCCGCGGCGATTCAAGTATCAATCTCGGGAAAAGTATGTTATAGAGGCGATTCGTTTTCGTCCCACAGCGGGATGGAGCGCTTTTTTACCCTAAGCAAGGAGTGGTTATGGCACAGGCAAAGAAGGGCGATCGCGTCAAAATCCATTACACCGGCAAGCTGACCAATGGCACGGTGTTTGATTCCTCCGCCGGGCGCGAGCCGCTGGAGTTTACCCTGGGCAGCGGCCAGGTTATTGCCGGTTTTGATGAGGCGGTAAACGGCATGGCCGTGGGCGAGGCGAAGAGTGTGCTCATCCCGGTGGACAAGGCGTATGGCCCGCGCAACGATCAGCTGGTCATGGATATCCCCAAGAGCCAGGTGCCGCCCGACCTCAATCCGCAGGTGGACCAGCAGCTCCAGATGGGTGGCCCCAACGGCGAGGTGGTCATTGTCCGGGTCGTGGCGGTGAGCGACAACGCTATCACCCTGGACGCTAATCCGCCGCTGGCTGGCGAGGAGCTCAATTTCGACATTGAACTGGTGGCTATCGGTTGAGCCGCGCTCGATCCATCTGATTTGCCCAAAGCCCTGGTGCCGGTGCGCCAGGGCTTTTTCCATTTTTACGCCGCGCCATTTTTCCCGCCCCCAAGCGGTTAGTGGATGTGCTATAGTTGCGGTATGGTACCACAACGACCACCTCTCCTTGCCTGGTTGCCCCGAGCGGCCAATCGCCTGCCGCTGGCCCCCCTCTGTCTGGCCTTCGCCCTTTCCCAGGTTGGCTGTGCTTCCCTCCTAGTCCAATCGGCAGTGGCGCCGGTGGTGGATAACCTCCAGTACCAAACCGACCTCGATCTGGTCTGCGAGGGCGCCCCGGCCTACCTGCTCATGCTTGACAGCCTGCTGGTCAAGGTGCCAGGCAACCGCGCCTTGCTGGTGGCTGCCACCCAAGGCTATAGCGCTTATGCCGCAGTGATGGAAGAATGCGGTCGGCCGGAGCGTTCGGCCGCATTGGCCGTTAAGGCCAAGGAGTATGGCACCGCCTTGCTCGCTGGCCTTGGGCCTGATCTTGCCATTTCCGCCCCGGCGGGGCCATTCGCCAAGGCCCTGGCCGCGCTCGACCGCGAGGCGGCTCCCCAACTATTCTGGGGCGGTTATGGCCTGGCCATTTGGGTGAAGTACCAGGCTGGATCACCGGCGGCCTTGGCGTTGCTGCCTCGCTTGGAGTTGCTGATGCAGCGGGTGGTGGTCCTCGCCCCGGAGCTTTCCCACGGCGCGGCCCATACCTTCCTCGGTACCTATTATGGCGCTCGGCCTCTGGTCGTGGGCGGCGATCCGGCCAGGAGCAAGGAGCATTTCGAACAGGCGCTGGCGCTGGGCAATCGCGATTTCCTGCTCACCCAGGTCGCCTATGCCGAAACCTATGCGCGGCAGACCTTTGACCGTGAATTGTATGAGAAGCTGCTGCGCGAGGTGATCGAGTATCCCCTGGCGAAAAGGCCGGCGCTGACCCTGAGCAACACCCTGGCCCAGCGCAAGGCGCGGCGGCTGCTCGATCAGGCGGAGCGCATTTTTTAGGAGGCTTTTATGATGAGGGCTGGGCGAGCGCTGGTGGCGGCGATTTCCTGTGTGCTCTTGATCGGCGCGACTCCGGCTTGGGCGGCGCCCAAATATCTCTTCAAGGTGGCATCGCTGGCGCCGGACGGCAGTGTCTGGACCAAGCGATTTGACGAGTTTGCCGCCGAGGTGCGCCAGAAATCGGGCGGCGAGATCGATTTCAAGGTCTATTCCGGCGGGGTCATGGGCGACGACCGTGCCATGTACCGCAAGATGATGATCGGACAATTGCAGGCCGGCGGCTTCACCATGACCGGCATCGGCGAGGTGGTGCCGGACTTCCGGGTCATGGGCACCCCCTTCCTTTTCCGCTCCTACGATGAAGTGGATGCGGCCAGCGCCAAACTTTTCCCCTCGTTCCAAAAGTCCTTCCGCGCCAAGAATCTCGAACTGGTGGCCATGACCGAGGTGGGATTTATCTACCCGATGTCCACGGCCCCGATCACCACGTTGGCGGAGTTGAAGCGCACTAAATGCTGGGCCCCACCAAACGACCCGCTGGGCCAGGCCTTTCTCAGCCAGATCGGCGTGGTGCCGACTCAGCTTTCCATCCCCGACGTCCTGGCCAGCCTCCAGACCGGGTTGGTGGAGACGGTCTTCAACAGCTTCTACGGCTCCATTGTGCTCCAATGGTTCACCCGCACCAAGTATATAACCGATCTGCCCTTTGGCTATGCCTACGGCGCCCTGGTCTTCGACGGCCGCGCCTTCGCCAAGCTGCCGCCCGCTCACGCGGCTCTGATCCACGATGCGGCCCGTCGTCACTTCCCCAAGCTCATTGCGGACACGCGCCAGAGCAATGCCGATTCCCTCAAGGTTCTGAAGGAGCAGTATCATATCACCTTGGTGCAGCCCACTCCCGAGTCGGAGCAGGAGGTGCAGCGCCATCGGGAGGCTGCGGTCAGGGCCCTTATCGGCAGCGCTTACTCGCGCGAGGTCTATGATCTAGCCATGGCAGCCTTGCAGGAGCGGCGGGTCAAGCCGGGCAAGCCGGCCAAGGGGCGGTAGGCAGCGGCCATGGGTGGTTGGCGGCGTCGGATGGCGGCTGGGGGGCAGGTTCTTTTGGCCAGAGTCGAAGAGGGAATCCTCTGCCTGTTGCTGGCGGCCATGGTGGGCATCGCCTGCTGGCAGATCGCTCTGCGCTTCCTCTTCGCCGGCGGCCTGGTATGGGCCGACGGCCTGTTGCGTTATCTGGTGCTGTGGAGCGGGATGTTCGGCGCGGTGATCGCCACCCGCGAGGGGCGGCATATCTCCATCGACATCATTTCCCACTTGGCGCCCGGCGAGTTCATGCCCCTGCTACGGCTCGTGATCGATCTTTTCAGTACGGCGGTCAGCGGCGTCCTCACCTGGGCCGCCATGGTCTTTGTCCAAAATGAGCGGCTCTATGGTGGTGAACTGCTGCTCACCATTCCCTACTGGGGGTGGAACCTGGTCTTCCCCATCGCCTTTGCCCTCATCACCCTGCGTTTCTTGGGCGCTACCATGGATGAACTTCGCGCCTTGGCCAAGTGCGCCTCCACGTCATGAAGCTGCTGACCCTTTGCACCGTTTTCCTGGCCCTGCTCGGAACCCCGCTTTTCATCGTCATTGCCGCCCTGGCGCTCTTTGCTTTCCATGAAGTCGGCATCGACTTCTCGGCGGTGATTATCGAGATGTCACGGCTGGCCGATACGCCGTTGCTCCTCTCCTTACCCCTTTTCATTTTTGCTGGTACCATGCTTTCGGAGAGCGGCGCGCCCCAGCGGCTGCTTCAACTTTCCCGCGCGCTTTTTGGTTGGGTGCCCGGCGGCCTCGCGGTGATAGCGCTGCTGGTCTGCGCAGTCTTCACCGCCTTCACCGGCGCTACTGGCGTGACCATCTTCGCCCTGGGTGGGCTACTCTACCCTGCCCTCATAGCGGATCGATATTCGGAAAAATTCACCCTCGGCCTCATCACCACCTCCGGCAGCCTGGGCCTGCTTTTCCCTCCCAGCGTGCCGCTCATCCTTTACGGGGTGATCGCCGAGACCTCCATCGACCACCTCTTTCTCGCTGGCATCCTGCCGGGGTTGCTCATGCTGGTGCTGCTCATACTTTACAGCATGGCGAAAGGCTCTCAACCGCGGACGGAATCTCACGCCACCGATCGGGCTTCGCTGTGGTCGGCGGTGGTCGCCGCGGCCTGGGAGTTGCCATTGCCGGTGATCGTGCTGGGTGGCATCTACGGCGGTATCTTCGTGGCCAGCGAGGCGGCGGCCGTCACCGCTCTCTACGTGTTGGTGGTCGAGGTGATGGTCCACCGCGACATTCCCTGGTCGCGGCTGCCGCGGATTATGGTGCACAGCATGATGCTTTTTGGTGGCATCCTGGTGGTGCTGGCCGCCTCCATGGCCTCCACTAACTTCCTTATCGACCAACAGGTGCCGATGCGCCTTTTTGAGATGGTGCGCCACTATATTTCGAGTAAGTACACCTTCCTCATCGTGCTCAATCTTTTCCTGCTGGTGGCGGGGGTGCTGCTCGACATTTTCTCCGCCTTGGTGCTGGTGGTGCCGCTCATCGTGCCGGTGGCGAAGGGATATGGGATCGACCCGGTGCATCTGGGCATCATTTTCCTCACCAATTTGCAGATTGGCTACTGCACCCCGCCGGTGGGGATGAGCCTTTTCCTCGCGAGTTATCGTTTCGAGCGGCCGGTGATCGAACTCTATCGGGCCACGATGCCCTTTCTCATCATCCTGCTGGTCAGCCTGGTCGTTATCACCTATGTGCCGGGCTTGAGTCTCTGGCTGGTGCGCCTGGCCGGCTGACACGCTGGGAGAATGCCTATGCCGCGCCATGTGCAATCATTCCGTGCCGAATACGTGAGCTGGCCCAAGATGGCGGCCATGGGCAGGACGCTGGCGGGGCGTATTCTGGCTTCCGGCTTCCGGCCCGAGGTCATCGTGGCCATTGCCCGCGGGGGCTATGTGCCGGCCCGTATCCTCTGCGATTATTTAGAGGTGAGCGAGTTGGCTGGCCTGCGCATTGTCCATTACCGGGCCGGCGCCAACAAGGAGAAGCGGGCGCGGCTGGTGGCACCGCTCAATCTGCCGGTGGCCGGCAAGCGGGTACTCCTGGTGGACGACCTCATCGATACCGGCGAGACCTTTTAGGTGGCATTGGCGCATCTGCTGTCTTTAGGGGTTACGGAACTACGGAGCGCGGTAATGCTGACCAAGCCGGGTGCCGGGGCCGAAGCCGATTTCGTGGCCCGCCGGCTGAGAAGATGGCGGTGGGTGGTCTTCCCGTGGGCGGCGGTGGAGGATCTCGGCGCCTTTGCCCGCGAACGGCGGATGCCACGGACCGCAACAGCGCTGCAACGCCGCTTTCTGGCCGACTACGGCCTGCGGCTCCCCGCCCGGCTGGTGGCCGACATCGTTCAGGCCATGGCTACGGAGTAGGCGGCCCGGCCTCGTAGAGGATCAATTCCCAACTGGCGGATGGCACGTCATGGCGGATCAGGTAAGTGGCGTGGTCGTCGCCCAACAGCTTGAAGTACCGGTGGCCGGGTGCCAGCCAGCGATCGAGCACCGCCGTTATTCCCACCGTCCTTTCCCCGAGCCAGAAACGGCAAGGTTCCTCCTCCGCCCCCCGCGTCTCGGCTGTACACTCTACCCGCAGCGGGATACGCGCCCCGACCATCTTATGCGGCGCCTTGAGGTTCTTGGGGGTGTTGGGCCTCGCCGGTGAGCGGCACGAAGGCGACGGCCAGCGCCATCTCTTTGTGGGCTTTGCCCTGAATATCTTTCCGGACTACCATCAATTCCTGCACCGAATGGGGCTGGCCCACCGGGATGACGAGATTGGCGCCGGGCCTGAGTTGGGCCAGGAGTGGTGGCGGGATGTGCGGGGCCGCGGCGGTGACGATGATGCCATCGTAGGGCGCGTGTTGCGGCAGCCCTTGATAGCCGTCGCCCTCGGTCACCGTCACGTTGGCGTAGCCCAGGCTGGTCAGCCGTTCCCCGGCTGTTTGGGCCAGCGTCGGGATAATCTCGATGGTGTGGACCTCCTTGACCAATTCGGCCAGGACGGCGGCCTGATAGCCGGAGCCAGCGCCGATTTCGAGGATTACATCCGCTGGCTCCGGTTCTAGCAGGTCGGTCATCAGGGCGACGATGAAGGGTTGGGAGATGGTCTGGCCGTTGCCGATGGGTAGGGGGCTGTTGCCGTAGGCATTGGTCCGCATCGCTTTTGGTACGAACTCCTCGCGGGCCACTTTGCCCATGGCGGCCATCACCCTGGCGCTCAGCCGCGATTTACCGGTCAGCCCTTGGGTGTAGCGACATTCAGCCTCGATGGTGCGCAGCATCTCTTCGCGTTCTTCAGCGTAGCGTGTCATGCCAAGCCTCCGAACCCATTGTACCCTATTTCGGCCAGCTATAACCACTTTCGCGCGACCGGCTTGGGGTCGCCATTCCGCTTGATTCTTGGGGCCGGAGGCGGTACCACATAATCAGGGGGCGAGGATGGCTGCTGCGCGGTGGGAGCATTTTCATCATGTCGCCGACATCGGCGTGCGGGGCTATGGCGCCACGGTGGCCGAGGCATTCGGCCAGGCCGCGCTAGCGCTTACGGCCGTGATTGCCGAGCCTGCCGCGATCGTCCCCCGGACTCCTGTCTTCATCGAATGCACGGCTCCGGACCAGGAACTGCTGCTGGTGGACTGGCTCAACGCCCTTATCTATGAGATGGCCACCCGTGGCATGCTCTTTTCCCGCTTTGCGGCGCGGATTGCCGGCGACCGACTGGAAGGGGAGGCGTGGGGGGAAAAGGTCGAGGTGGCGCGTCATCATCCGGCGGTGGAGGTGAAGGGCGCGACCTATACCTGTCTCAAGGTGGCGGAAGAAGGGGGGTGCTGGGTGGCCCAGTGCGTGGTGGATGTCTGAACGCGATCGGGGTGGCCATGGATTTTAACCTTTTTACCCGCCACGATGAGTATCGCTGGCAGATCAACCCTCGCGGCCGCATGCGGGTGCCGGCGGTGATTTTCGCCGACGAACGGCTGATCCGAGAGATGGACGACAAGGTCCACGAGCAGTTGACCAACGTCGCCACCTTGCCCGGCATTGTCCAGGCATCGTATGCCATGCCGGACGCCCATTGGGGCTATGGTTTCCCCATCGGCGGGGTGGCGGCTTTTGATGCGGAGGCGGGCGGGGTGGTCTCGGCCGGCGGAGTGGGCTTCGACATCTCTTGCGGGGTGCGGGCCATGACTACCGGCCTGGCGGCTGGCGAGGTTCTGGCCCAGCAGCAGGAGTTGGCCATCGCCCTGGCCCAAGCCATCCCGGCCGGGGTGGGCAGCACCGGCGCGCTGCGCCTCGATGCCAAGGCTATGGACGCGATGCTCTCAGGCGGTGCCCGTTGGGCCGTGGCCCAAGGCTACGGCACCAAGGAAGACCTGCTGCGGATCGAGGAGGGTGGCCAGATGAGTGGGGCGGTGCCGGAGGGGGTGTCGGATCATGCCAAGAAGCGGCAGCACGACGAGATGGGCACCCTGGGCTCTGGCAACCACTATCTGGAAGTCCAGCAGGTGATGGATATTTACGACCCCGAGGCCGCAGCATCTTTTGGTTTGCGGGTCGGCGAGGTGGTGGTCAGCATTCACTGCGGTTCGCGGGGGCTGGGCCACCAGATCGGCACCGAGTTCATGAAGCGAATGGCCATGGCGGCCAGTCGCTACGGCATCGCGTTACCGGACCGCGAACTCGCCTGCGCTCCCATCAACTCACCGGATGGCCAGGCATATCTTGGGGCCATGCGGGCGGCCATCAACTGTGCGCTGGCCAACCGCCAGATACTCACCCATCTCACCCGCACGGCCTTTGCCGACCTCTTCCCCCAGGCAGAAATGCCTCTGCTCTACGATATATCGCACAATACATGCAAACTGGAGGAGCATGAGGTGGCTGGCCAGCGCCGCCAACTCTATATCCATCGCAAGGGCGCCACCCGTGCTTTTGGCCCCGGCCATCCGGAGTTGCCCGCGCGGTTCCACGATACCGGCCAGCCGGTGTTGATAGGCGGCACCATGGGCACGGAGTCGTACATCCTGGCGGGTACGACGGCAAGCGAGTCGCAGGCCTTCAGCTCCGCCTGCCACGGCGCCGGCCGTGCCATGAGCCGCCATGCCGCGCTCAAGAAATGGCGGGGCCGGCAACTGGTGGATGAACTGGCCAGCCGGGGCATCCTGGTTCGCAGTCCCTCCTCGCGGGGGGTGGCGGAGGAGGCGCCTGGAGCTTACAAGGATGTGAGCATGGTGGCGGAGGCCGCCCACCAGGCCGGCCTGGCGCGGAAAGTGGCCCGGGTGGAGCCGCTCATCTGCATCAAGGGGTAACATGATCATGGTTGATAAAGTGACATCGGAAGGGCTGCGGGACTCGCTTTCCCGCTTGGCCCGAAGCGGCAAATTTTGGTGGGCCAGCGGCCTGTTGGCCTTGGTGGGCCTGTTGGTCTTGGCTATCTTATGGCGGAGCCCGGCGGCAGCCGTGCGCGTCTCCGGCACCGTGGAGGGGGTGGAGGTGCAGATCACCTCCAAGGTGGCGGGTCGCATTGCCAAGCTCTGCTGCCGGGAAGGAGCAGCGGTCAAGGCGGGCGAGGTGGCGGTGCGGCTGGAGAGCGATGATTTGGTGGCTGCGGTGGCGCAGGTCGCGGCCGGGATCGCCAGTGCTGAGGCGGAGGTGCGGCGTGCCGTAGCCCAAGAGGAGGAGGCACGCCGCAACCGGGACCGCTACACGGATCTATATCGCAAAAATGCCGTGGCCGCGGCGGTCTATGATGCGGCAATCACCGCGGATGTCACCGCCTCGGCCGCCACCGGCGCGGCCAGGGCACGCTTGGTGGCGGAACAGGCCAGCCACCGCTATGCCGAGGCCAAATTGGCCGATACCGTCATCAGGAGTCCCATGGACGCCATGGTGACCTTCCGCGCCTTGGAAGAGGGCGAAACAGTCGCCCCGGGGGTGACGATACTCACCCTGGTCGATCAGCAGCACCTCTTTGTCCGGGCCGATCTCGATGAGCGCGAGGTGGGGCGCATCGCGGTGGGAGATGCGGCAAGCATCACGGTCGAGAGCCTGCCGGGTCAATCTTTTCCCGGGAGGGTGGCGGAGATCAGCCGCTATGGCGAATTCGCCACCCAGCGTGATGTGGTGCGCGGCCGGCAGGATCTGCGCACTTTCAAGGTCAGGATTGACGTGGCGGCGCATGGCGGCCGGCTGACGCCCGGCATGACGGTCGAGGTGGCGATTCCGAAGCGAGGTGGTAATGGCCGCTGAGTCGGTGAAAATGGTCGAGGTCCATGGAATCACCCGCAAATTCGGCGAGTTTGTCGCGGTGGACCAGGTCTCCTTCGACGTCATGGCCGGGGAGATTTTCGGTTTCCTCGGCCCTAATGGCGCCGGCAAGACCACGTTGATCCGTATGCTGACCACCCTGCTCACACCCACCAGCGGTGGGGCGAGGGTGGCCGGGGTGGAACTGGCCGAGGACCCTGCCGCTGTCCGCCGCGCCATCGGCGTGGTGCCGCAGGCCCTGACCAGCGACCTTGACCTCACCGGCCAGGAGAACATGGACATCTACGGCCGTTTTTACGGCATGGCGGCTGACCAGCGCAAGGAGCGGATCAAAATGTTGCTGGAACTGGTCAATCTGACCAGCCGGGCTGGCGAATTGGTGGCGGCGTATTCGGGCGGTATGCGGCGTCGGCTCGAAATCGCCCGCGGCCTCGTGCATCGTCCGCGGCTGCTCTTTCTCGACGAGCCGACCATCGGCCTTGATCCCCAGTCGCGGCGGCTGGTCTGGCAGTTCATCGACGCCATGCGCCGGACGGAGCAGATGACTATTTTCCTCACCACGCATTACATGGATGAGGCCGAGGCACTGTGCGACCGGATCGCTATTATCGACGCCGGCCGCATCATCGCCATCGGCACCCCGGCGGCGTTGAAGGCCGGGGTAGCGGGTAGCGACGTGGTCAATCTGCGGCTGTCACCGCCGATTGAGCCTGCTCTTACAAGGCTCTCTGGGTTGCCCTTTGTCCACTCGGTGGCCGAGGAAGAGGGGGAGGTGCGGGTGGCGCTCGACCATGGCGCCGAGCACCTGCCGCAACTCCTCGAAGAGGTGACGGCGGCTGGCGGGAAGGTGTTGTCCGCCACCATCCACGAACTCTCGCTGGAGGATGTCTTTATCCACTACACCGGCAAGTCGATTCGCCAGGAGGAGACCAGGAAGGTCAGCTTCCTGGTCGGGGCCGGCATTCCCCAAAAATGGGGGAGGTGAGCGGGCCATGATGCGGATGTGGGCGGTGATTGACCGCGACCTCAAAAAATTCCGGCGCAATCCGCTGGTCGTGGGCATGAGTGTGATCATGCCGCTGCTTTATCTGGTGATTCTCGGCAACTCCTTCCAGGGCAAACTGCGCCATCTGCCGCTGGCGTTGGTGGATCTGGATGTTGGCCCCTCCTCCCGTCGCCTGGTGGAGAACTTGGCCGCCTTGGAGCACGGTGCCCTGGAGATTCTGACCATGACCAGCGTTGCCGATCAGCGCCGGGCCGTCGATGGGGTGGCGGCCGGGGTCTTTAAGGGGGCGCTCGTCATTCCGCCCCAGTTCAGTAAGCGGCGGGCGCTGGCTGCCCGCCCCGAGGTCGGCCTTTTCCTCGACAATTCCGACAACATTTCCGCCGACGCCTTGCGGGGCGCGGTGCAGGGCGCGGTCAACGCCATGCCGGATGAGCATATCCCTATCCGGGAGAGCAATGTGGCCGTGCATGTGCGTGATGTGAACCTCTATCCCAAGGTTGATTATTTCCAGTCGCTGGTGCCCGGCGTGGTGATCATGGCCATTTTCCTGGGCGCGCTGACTACCGGCGCCTTCAATCTGGTGATGGACCGCTTCCTGGGGGTGGACGAGAGCTACCTGCTGACCCCGCTCACAAAGACCGACATCGTGGGCGGCCTCATCGCAAGCGGCCTCTTCATCACCACTATCATGGCCCTTGTCATCTTTGTCGCCAGCATGCTTATCACCGGCATCCCGCTGGCGCGCTGGCTCAACACAACGCCGATGGTGTTAGTGATTATCGTGCTCACCACCCTGGGGTTGCAGAGCCTCATGTTCTTCATTTTGGGCCAGTTCCATCATCCGCGCATAGTCGGCATCTTAAGCGGTTTTTTGAACGTGATCCTCTTTTTCCCCAGCGGCGCGGTTTATCCCATCGCGAGTTTCCCCGGCTGGCTCAGGAGCTTTGCCGCCATCAATCCCGAGGCCTATGCGGTCCATGCCCTGAAGGCAGTGCTCTTCAAAAGCGCCAGTTTGGCTTCCATCATGGGTGATCTGCTCTTCCTGCTCGTTTTCACAGCGATCATGCTGGTATTGGCGGTGGCGACCTTCCAACGCGCTGAATAGGATGGTATGATGGTGCAGTCAGGGCGATACACGATGCAACCCTCGCCAATGGAGCCCGTTCCATGTATTTTTTGCTGAACCGCTGCGGCACTTGGTTCGACCTGTTCGAGGAACGGTGGGAAAGCCCGGAGGGCCAAAAGGTCATGGCCGCCTTCCTGGTTTTTTTCTTCATGTTCTCCGTGGCGATCATCGAGCTAAACCGGCGGGCGCTGCTGCCGGCCCCCTTTGACCATATCTTTTCCCGCACCCACCTGGCCGCCATCGAACAGGCCTTCAACCTGCTATTGGCCCTTGAGGTGGTCAGCCTGATCCTGAGCCTGGTGCATTCGGTGTCGCGGTCGGTGGGTAAGCAATTCGAGATACTCTCCCTCATCCTGCTCCGGGGCACCTTCAAAAAGATTTCCCACTTCAGCGAGCCCTTGGTGTGGGAACAGATCAAGTCGGTGATCGTGCCCATCGTGGCCTCGGCGCTTGGCGCTCTGCTTATTTTTGTGATTCTAGGTTTCTTCTACCGCCTGCAGAAGCGCCATCCGCTCAAAGCGCGGGCGCATGGGGACAAGAACAAGTTCATCCTGGCCAAGAAGATTATCGCGCTTACGCTGCTGGTGAGTTTTTTGGCCATGGGCGCCGATGATGTGTGGAGCTATTTCGTCTTCGACCATCCGGAAAATATCTTTGAAATGTTCTATACGTTGCTCATTTTCAGCGATGTGCTCATCGTGCTCATTTCCCTGCGCTACAGCTCGCAATATCTGGTGGCCTTCCGCAACTCCGGCTTTGCCGTGGCCACGGTGTTGATTCGGCTGGCGCTTTTGGCGCCGGCCACTATCGGTGCCATGCTCGGCGTGGGTACCGCGTTCTTTGCCTTGGGAATCACCATCGCCTACAATGCCTTTGTGCCGGAGGCATGCGATGAATGCGTGCTGGGAGGAAGGGGGACGAGTCTTTTGTAGCACGGTTTACGCGGCAAAAAATCCATCACACAGGAGGAGTGTCATGGCAACGAAACAATGCGGACTCAAATTGCACGATTCCATTCTGGTAGCGTATGACGGTTCCAAGTTCAGCGAGGCGGCGCTCAGCCAGGCTATCGACATGGCCAAGGTCTGTCGCAGTGCGCTCTACGTTATGCATGTGACTGACCTCAACGTGGAGTACATGGCCATGACGCCGGGTCTGGAGGAAGAGCTGGAAAAGGCGGCCCGCCGGCTGCTCAAGAAGGCGGAGAATAAGGTGAAAAAGGCGGGGCTCGCCTGCGAAGCGATCATGGGCTACGACGATCAACCCCATCGCCCCATTGTGGCCGAGGCCAAGAAGCGCAAGGTGGGACTCATCGTGCTGGGTACCCATGGCCGTACCGGTTTGGCCAAGGTGCTCTTGGGCAGCGTTTCCGAGCGGGTCATCGGCCATGCTCCCTGCACGGTGATGGTGGTGCCGGCCTGAGTGAAGCAAGGTCGGCTGCGTGTGTCAAGCCTTTCGCGGCATAGCCGCGAAAGGCTTTTTGCTGCTTGTCACCCGGTGCGGTCGAGCTTGTAGAGAGTGACGACCAGGATGATGCTGGCCGCAAGGAGCCAGCCTGGCCCCAGCAGCCAAAAAGCCAGGGGAATCGCCAGGTAGTAACCGCGCATGCCGAGGGTGTAGTGGGTAGCGGCGAGGTTGAGGGTGTCGGAGACATAGACAAGATCCACCAGCGATTGCGGGCCGCGTGGTACGTTGATCATAAATCCCACGTGGTTGTAGTAGCGGATGGCGAGGGTGAAGTTGAAGAAGGCGAAGAAGAAGTCGGCGGAGAGGGCGAGCAGTTTGGTAAGGCGCAGCCCTTCGGGTTGGCTGCCCAGGATGCTGTTGAGATGAAAGGGCGAGGAGGCGCCAGTGGTGAGCGCCACGTTTAGTAGGGCCAGGGCAATTAGGATGGCGGTGGAGGCGAGGAAACTCGCAGCCATGGTCCAGTTGCGCAGGGTCTGGATTGCCAGCAGGTCGCGGTTGTGCTCCATGATATTTTGTACCCAGGCGTTGCGGGTTTGGGCGTTGCGGGCAAAGGAGGTGATGGTCGGCGAATGGCGGCTTATCCAGGCGAGGTGGAGATGGTAAAGGGCGAGCAACAGAAAGGCGGCAACAGTTGGCATTATTTCACGCAGCAGCATGGCATGGCCTCGCAGCGGGTTTGTTGGGTCTGGTCATGCATTGATTATAGCGGAAAAGAGGAGGCGGAGCGAAGAAAAGCGGCAATCTGGTCGAACCGGGTGGGGCGGGAAATGGTGCCCCCGGCAGGAATCGAACCTGCGACTCCAGGATTAGGAATCCTGTGCTCTATCCCCTGAGCTACGAGGGCGCTGCGGGAGAATGTTGGCAAGGCTTCCGAATATAGTCGTGAAGGCCAGGGAACGCAACAGGATTTGCATCCCGCCGCCCGCGCCGGGGCTCTGGCAATCCGGCAACTGGCTGTGGTATGCTGGTCGTGTGAGGTGACGATGCAACTAGCGACAGCGGAACAGATGCGGCAATGCGACCGGCTTGCCATCGAGCACTTCGGCATCCCCGGCGCGGTGCTGATGGAAAACGCTGGCCTTGGCACGGTGGAGAGCATGGCGAGGCGTTATGCTCCGCTTGGGGGCAAGGTGGTCTCCATTTTTGTCGGGCCGGGCAATAATGGTGGCGATGGTCTGGTGATCGCCCGCCATCTCTATCAGCGTGGTGCCAAGCCGCGGGTGTTGCTGCTGGTGCCGGACGAGCAGGTGCGTGGCGCCGCCAGCCTCAATCTCAAGGCGGTGCGGGAGTTGCCGATTCCGGTAGTGCCGGTGCTGGCCGAGACCGATCTGCGCGATGCCCAGAGTGAGCTGGGGCAGAGTGATCTGGTGGTGGATGCCCTCTTTGGCACCGGCCTTACCCGCGAGGTGAGCGGTCATTTTGCCGAGGCGGTCCGGCGGATCAACGAGTTTTCCTGCCCGGTGGTGGCGGTGGATGTGCCTTCCGGCCTCAACAGCGATAATGGTGATGAGTTGGGTATCGCGGTGCGGGCCGAGCTGACCTGCACCTATGGCCTGGCCAAGCCCGGCCTGGTCACTGACCCTGGTCGGGCGCTGGCTGGGGTAGTCGAGGTGATCGACATCGGCATTCCACCAGAGGCCGTGGCTCAGGCTGGTGTTGCCATGGAACGGCTTGAGGCGCGGGGGGTGGCTGGCTGGTTGCCCCAGCGCCAGGCGGCGACCCACAAGGGCACCTACGGTCACCTGTTGGTGGTGGCCGGATCCGAAGGCAAGACCGGCGCGGCCCTGCTGACTGCCCACGGCGCCTTGCGGAGCGGGGTCGGCTTGGTGAGCCTCTGTGTGCCCGAGCCGCTCAATTACATCTTTGAGATCGCCCTGCCCGAGGCAATGACCATACCGCTGCCCGCGTCCACCACGGCGCCGTTGGTCGCCGATTACCATGTGGTTGCCGAGGCGCTGGCGCGCAAGCAGGCGGTGGCGGTGGGGCCGGGAATCGGCACGGCCGACAACACCGCGCTATTGGTGAAGCGCTTGTATCAGGAGGCGCCGCTGCCCATGGTGGTGGATGCCGATGCCCTGAATATTATGGCCAGCGAGCCGGTGTTGCTTGGCTCTTTCTTGGCGCCGCGCATCCTTACCCCGCATCCCGGCGAGATGGCGCGGTTGCTTAAGGTCAGCACGGCGGCGGTCCAGAGCGACCGGCGGGGCAGTGCCCAATCCCTGGCCCACGAGCATGGGGTGTGGGTGGTGCTCAAGGGCAGCGGCACGGTGGTTGCCGCCCCGGATGGCATGCTGGCCATCAACTCCACCGGCAACCCTGGCATGGCCGCCGGCGGCATGGGTGACGTGCTGGCTGGGCTCATCGGCAGCCTGCTTTGCCAGGGGCTGGCGCCGTGGCCGGCAGCTTGTCTGGGTGTCTATGCCCATGGCCTGGCCGGGGATCTGTTGGCGGCGGAACTTGGCGTTCATTTTGGTTTTCTGGCCTCGGAACTGGCCGCAGCCTTGCCCCGGGCTTGCCGGCTGTTGTGTGAACCCGCGTGATACCAGAGGAGGAGGGAGGATGAAGACGGCGAAGGAGATTATGGCCACGGCGGTGGTCACCGTGCCGCCGGAGTTGCCGGTGGAACAATTGGCCGCGCTGCTGCGCGACCGCAAGATCAGCGGTGCGCCGGTGGTGGATGCGACAGGAGCACTCCTGGGCGTGGTCACCGAGAGCGACCTCATCGACCAGGCCAAGAAGTTCCACATCCCTACCGCTATCACCATCCTCGATTCGGTGATCTTCCTGGAAAGTGCCAAGGGCATGGAGCGGGAGATCGGCAAGATGACCGGCGCCACGGTGGCGGACATCTGCACGGAGAAACCGGTGACCATCACTGAGGAGACGATGCTCGACGAGATCGCCACCATCATGGCTGAGCGTCAGGTGCACACCCTGCCGGTGATGCGCGGGAAAACGCTGGTCGGGGTGGTGGGCAAGAGCGATGTGATCAAGACCCTGGCGCGTTAGGTTGGGTTATTCGGCCAGAAAAGGCGGCTCCGCCAGTTGCACTGCCACCAGCCCCCGCACTGAATTGCCGACGTAGAGCGCCTCGGCCCGTCGCAGGTCATCGAGGGTGAGGGTGGCCTCGGCAAGGGGTAGCGGGCTTGTGGCCAGCAGGTGACGGCGGAAGACGCCGGGCAAGAGACCGCAGCCAAGGGCCGGGGTTAGGAGTCTGCCGCCCTGGTTCACGACAAGGGAAGTTATCGCCCCTTCGGTTACTTCTTTCCGTTCATTTAGAAAGAGCACCTCATAAAAACCAGCGGCCGTGGCGCGGTCACGTGCCTCGTCGTACCGGCCGCGCAGGGTGGTTTTGTGGTAAAGCCACGGCTCGTTGGAGTCGGTGGGCTGCCGTGAAAAGGCTACCAGCGGTAACAGGCGGGATTCGCCCTCCCTGATGGCGGCGGCAAGATCGCGTTGCGGCGGGGGGCAGGGCGCATGGGCCAGTCGCACGGTGCCGTCCTTGCCGATGGTCAGCCGTACCCGCTGGCTGGCGGTAAAGGAAGTGGCCAGCGTCGTAAGATTCGCCTGGACCGTTGCCTGGTCGACGTAGAAGCCCAAGGTGGCGGCCGAGGCGAGCAGCCGCTCCAGATGGTAATCAAGCAGCCAATAGCCATCATCCGGCAGCCAGACCATGGTCTCGATAAGTTCGAAAACCGGCGTTGGCTGGCTGAGGAAGCGCGCCTTGAGCCGGCACTCTTGCCATTCCTGTTCCGGGTCGGAATCGCTCACCACCCCAGAACCGATGCCCATTTCTCCTTGGTTGTCGCGCAGTACCACGGTGCGGATCGGCACGTTGAAGACCGCGTTACCATTAGGCGTGATATGGCCAATAGCGCCGGTGTAAACCCCGCGTGGCCCACCTTCCAGTTCGTGGATGATCTCCATGGTGCGAATCTTGGGGGCGCCAGTGACCGAGCCGCAGGGGAATAAACCCCGGAAGAGTTCGAGGAGGCTCAGGCCCGGCCGCAGATGCCCCTCGATGGTGGAGGTCATCTGGTGCAGGGTTTCGTAGGTTTCGATGTCGAAGAGGCTGGTGGCGCGTATCGAGCCGGGGAGAGAGAGGCGACCGAGGTCGTTGCGCAGCAGATCGACGATCATCACATTCTCGCTGCGATTTTTTTCGTCGTGCCGGAGTGCTTCGGCGCGTTGAACATCATCCTCGGCGCGGCTGGCCCGGCTGCTTGTTCCCTTCATTGGACGCACGGTGCAACGGTCGCCCGTCTTGCGGAAGAAGAGTTCTGGCGAAAAGGAAAGGGTTTGTTGGCCGCCCATCTTGAGCCAGGCGGAGTAGGCCACGCTCTGATTGCGGCGCAGGGCGGTGTAAAGGGCGGCGGGTGAGCCGGCGAAATCGAAGCGGAGTCTAAGGGTGTAGTTGACCTGATAGGTGTCGCCGGCCGCGATGTATTCCTTGATCCGGTCCAGGTTGTGGCGATAGTGTTCCGCAGAGTCGGTGAGTCGCAGGTCGGAGACGGCATAGGTGCTGGGGTTGGTATTTGCTGTGGTTGCCGGCCACGGCGGGAATTGGTTCCAGGTGGCGCGGTTGTGGTCGAAGACCAGGGGCGGCGGGAAGGCACCGACCATTGCCAGTGGCGTCGGGCTATAAGTTGGCAACGATTGCAGCACTGGTTCCAGTTGGTAGCCAAATTCGTAGGCAAACCAACCGGCCAGATGATACCCTTGGCTGAGATATGTCTCGGCCTCTCTGAAAAAAGCAGCGGGCGGGGTCGTTGCCGTGCAGGTCAGCAGGGCCACTGGAGTATGGAAAAGCAGGGAATGTTGGTCCGCATCCCCTGGCCGGCTGGTTTCGAGCCATACCGCCACCTCCTCTCCGGCGACAAAGCGGAGCAGATCGGCTAGTTGGGCATCGGTGATAGGGCGCGGCGAGGTCATTCGGTGGGCCTGGGGGCGGTGTTCGTTTGGGGTGTCAATGTTCCCTGCTTTACCGGTTGGCGGACCGCTTAGCAAGGAAAAAACGGCGGTCTGGTTGCCCTTTGAGTGGCACACTGGTTGCTGAAAAAGAGTTTTTTCGCCCCCTGCTATTTCTTGCGGGAAGAGATGTAATATTTTATATAGGGAGAGGAACCAGTCACCAGGCCATTCCGGCGGCCCGTGCGACATTGATCGAGGAGGAAGACATGCTGATTGAAGATTGGATGGCCAAGGACGTGCTAACGGTCGATGAAAACACGTCGCTGATGCGCGCCACCCGCGTCATGAAGGAAAACAATATCCGCCGGTTGCCCGTGGTTTCCCACGGCAAGCTCATCGGCATCGTGACCGACCGCGACGTGAAGGATGCTTCGCCTTCCAAGACCACGTCGCTCGACATTCATGAACTCTACTACTTGATGTCCGAGATGAAGGTCAAGGATGTCATGACCGCTACCCCGCTGACCCTGAAGGGCAAGGATAGCTTGGAGATGGCCGCCCTGATCATGCTGGAGGACAAGATCTCCGGTGTTCCCATTGTCGACGAGGTCGGCCGCCTGATCGGCCTGCTCAGCGAGACCGACATCCTGCGTGGCTTCATCCACAGCACCGGCATCAAAGATGGTGCCCGTCAGTACGTCTTCGATTTGCCCGATAAGCCTGGTGCGGTGACCAAGGTGATCGAGACCCTGCGCAACTACAGCACCCGCGTTATCAGTATCCTGACCTCGTTCGAGGATGCGCCGCAAGGGATGAAGCGGGTTTCCATCCGCATCACCACCGACAACGAGGCTGACGTTGAGGCCCTGCATCAAGACCTCGTCAAGAATTTCACGGTGGTCTATTATGGGGTGGATGAACTTAAGAACATACCGCGCCGCGCCAAATAAACGACGCCAGGCAAGATGAGGCTGGTTTTTGAAGCCCCGGTCCCGCAAGGGCCGGGGCTTTTCTGTTGATTATCCCAATGCTAAATCAGTTGCATAACCTTGTGTCGCTGCGCTGCCCCTCGCCGGACGCCTGCACTGTAAGTCGTGGTTCTGTTCACTTGGTTTAGGAATGGAATTACAGGCGTACCGCCGTCGGTGCTGCTGGCGTCGGTTTCGGCGAGGTTTCGTCGCCTTCGTCGATTAGTTCCGGATCGCTCGCTTCGTCCGCGGGTTTGGCGGTGGCGCCTCCGCTATCAGGCATATCCGTGCCTTCCGGCTTGGCAAAATCGTTGGCCGGATAGACCTTGCGGGCGGCACTCATGAAATCGAGCCAGATCGGCGCCGCGGCCTGGGCGCCGGTTTCATTTTTGCCAAGGGTGGTCTTTTGGTCAAAGCCGATCCAGACGCCAGTTACCAGTTCCGGGGTGTAGCCCATGAACCAGGCATCCATGTATTTGTCGGTGGTGCCGGTTTTGCCTGCGGCTGGAATCCCTAGGCTGCGGATGTTTTTGGCTGTACCCTCGCCGATAACCGCCTGTAGCATGCGGTTCATCTGATAGGCCACCTTCGGGTCCAGTACCTGCTTGGCCTCGGGGATGTTCTCTTCCATAATCCCGCCGTTTTTGTCGGTGATCTTGGTGATGAAGATCGGTTGATGGTAGTCGCCACCCGCGGCGAAAACCGCATAAGCAGCGGTGAGTTCCAGCATCGAAAGTTCGGAAGTACCGAGCGCCAGGGAGAGATCCGTGTTGAGGGGCGAGGTGATGCCCAGGTCGCGTGCCATGGCAATGGCGTTGGCCACCCCGATCTCTTGGAGGGTCTTTATGGTGACGATGTTGCGGGAGTAGACCAAGGCGTCGCGGATGGAGGTGGGGCCGTGGTATTTATTGTCGAAGTTTTTCGGCTCCCAGCGTACTCCGGCGGTTGCCCCCTGAAGGCGGAGCGGTTCATCGACAATGATGGTTGCCGGGGTCATGCCACGGTTCAGTGCTGCGGCGTAGATGATCGGCTTGAAGGCGGATCCGGGTTGACGTTTGGCTTGGGTGGCGCGGTTGTATTGGCTGCGGGAGAAGTCGGAGCCTCCCACCAGCGCCCGCACCATGCCGGTGCGAGCCTCCATCGCCATTAGCGCCGCCTGCGGCATGGTGGCGTGTTCTTGTTCTTTATGGCGCGTTGCCCAATTGTCCACTCCTCTTTTGATCGCCGCCACCGCTTCTTTCTGGAGTTTCTGGTCGAGGGTGGTGTAGATGCGCATCCCCTCGTTAATCAGCCGTTCCTCACCGTAGCGTTCCTCGATGTAATTGCGGACGTGCTGGATGAAGTAGTTGTTCTCTTCGGAATAGCCCGCGGTTGGCCCCCAGATCAACGGTTGGTTGTAAGCCTTTTGCGCCATCTCTGCTGAGACAAATCCTTCCTCCGCCATTCGGTTCAGAACATAGGCCTGCCTCGTTTTGGCGAGCTTGTAGTTGCGGAATGGCGAATAACGGCTGGGTGCCTGCGGTAGGCCGGCCAGCAGGGAAATCTCGGCGAGGTTGAGATCGGTGGCGTGCTTGTCGAAGTAAACCTGCGCCGCCGCCTCGACGCCGTAAGCGCCGCTGCCCAGGTAGATTTCATTCAGGTAGACATGGAGGATTTCGTCTTTGGTCAGTGCCTTGTCGATGCGGAAGGCGAGGATCGCTTCCTTGATCTTGCGGGTGTAGGTCTTTTCCGGGGTGAGCAGGAGGACGCGCGCGACCTGCTGGGTGATGGTGCTGGCGCCCTGGCCGCGGTCGCCGGTCCGGAGGTTATGGAAGACCGCCCGCAGGATTGACCAGACATCCACCCCGCTGTGTTGGTAAAAACGGGAATCCTCCGCCGCGATAAAGGCCTTGGGCAGCAGGGGCGGTAGGGTGTTGAGCCCTACCTCGATGCGATTTTGCCGGAAGATACGGGCTACGATTTTGCCTTGGTTGTCGTACACAAAGGAGGTGGCCGAAGGCTGGTAGGAGCCGATGGAGCGGATATCCGGGATGTCGAGGAAAACGAAGAAGTAGAGCGTAAGGCCGATGAGGAGCGACAGGGCAAGGCTTATCGACAGCAGGAAAACGGCAAGGTGCGTGGCGGTCCACCGCCGGATGCTGGTAGTCACTGTGGTGGGGCCGATTGGCTGGGTATGGCGGTACTCACCATTCCATTAATAAATAGTCGTTGTCGCGTAAGACGCCCTTTTTATCACAGCCCTTGGCCAACTGCAAGGGAAAGGATGTTCAAGCCGTGAAAACTGGGGAGGCAGTGGATCGGCGGCAGGTTGTTTCTGCTGGGGATTGCTGGTGTGGTTGGCCTTGAGTGGTAAACGGGTCCGAGAAGGAAATGAGAGGTTGTTTTTGGGCGCATAGTGCGTCTTTTGTCTCATGCATGCGGGCTTGTTTCGCGTCATGGTTTGGGGATGGGTGGTTGGGGTTTTTTGTCATTTTTTTGTTGCCGAGCAACCAGATTTCTGCAAAATATAGCATTCGCCGCTTCATGGATATTATGCTGTTTTTTCGTATCTTTTGCTTAACTTATGGTTTCCGTGGAATCGTAAAGTTGTCACATCCTGTTTGGCGGCTATTGGCATTTTGTGTTTCGCGTCATTTTGTGATTAAGGGAAAAATATGCGCCAAAAAAGAACAAAAACTTGACAATGGTTACGTGCAATAATAAGCTAACGATAAATTGGCTACCAGGTTGGCGCCAGCGGGCGCCAGAAAAGTTTGCGAATTTAATTCGGAAAAGGAGGTGGGAGCGGAGGATAGGCAAGATGGGTAAGCAGTGTAACCCCCCTGTTCGAGACCGCCATCTTAAGCAGGGAATCGAGGAACCAACCGCCTGGTTGGACAGGTCGTTTGATTGAGGAGAACAATATGGAAGGATTACTTTTTCTGGTTTTGTGGCTTGGCTGCGCAACACTCCATACCTTGTTTGACCTGAAGATCAAACCCTTGATCCGGGCGCACGAAGAAGAATTCTGATCTTGGTGTACTTGTGGAATGGAAGGGCGGCATCTCGCAATGCCGATCCTTGATCAAGGTTTAACAAAAGAGGAGTTGCCCCATGAATAATCTGCTCTCGAATGTGCTGCCGCAGGATGGCCTTGCGGTCACTTCATCCCGTGCCTACAATATTGCCGTTGCGGTTAGCGGCCTTTTTGCTGCCGCCGGCGTTGCCTTCGGCCTTCATGCCATGCTGGTGGGTCACGAACACACCTATGGCGTCACCCGGGAGATTCCCTGGGGTCTCTTGATCGCCGCCTACGTTTTTTTTGTTGTTACCTCCACCGGGCTCTGTCTAGTTTCCTCCATCGGCCATGTCTTTAATGTGGAGGCGTTCAAGCCGATTGCCAAGCGGTCCGTTTTCCTGGCCATTGTCACCATCATCTCCGGCTTCTACGTTATCGGTTTCGAGATCGAGAACCCTTGGCGCATGCCGATTTACAACATGCTCTCACCCAACCCCACCTCGAATATTTGGTGGATGGGCACCCTGTACGGCGCCTATCTCTTCTTCATGGTGATCGAGTTCGCGCTGTTGCAGATGGACAAGCACAAGGTGGCCGGCATGTTCGGCCTGATGGGCGTCATCGCCGGTGTAGCCGCGCACAGCAACTTGGGCGCCGTTTTCGGTTTGTTGGCTGGCCGCGAGTTCTGGCACGGCCCTTATATGCCGATCTATTTCATCACCTCGGCAATGATGAGCGGTTGTGCCGCGGTCGTCTTTTTCTTCTGGATGGGCTATAAGCTCAATGGCTGGCAGATGAGCGAGGCCCTCCAGGGTTCGCTGCGTTCCGTCGCCAAGCTTGGCGCCACCCTCATTTCCGTCATCATGTTCTTCACTACCTGGAAGATGATCTCCGGTATCTCTGGCCAGCCGCCGGGTAAGTACGAGGCCATGGAGGCCCTGATCAGCGGCCCCTATTCGGTGAATTTCTGGGTGGGCGAGGTCATGCTCGGCATGGTGATCCCCTTTGCCCTGATACTGATGGCCCGGGCCAAAAATTTGCCGATGCTCTTCGTGGCCGCGGCATCGTCCATCGTGGGCATCTTCTTTATGCGCTACGACCTGGTGGTGGTTGGCCAGATCGTGCCCCATTTCCACGGCCTGGGCGTGAACGACTTGCCGGAACTTTTCTCCTACACCCCGTCGTTCCATGAGGTAATGGTTACCGTGGGCGGCATTTCGCTCTGTGCCATGGGCTTTCTGATGGGCGAGCGGCTCTTTAAGGGGCATCTCTCCGAGGATCACTAACCATAAGGAGAAAGGACATGGCGGCCAAAAAGAAGATGGCCATCCAGCCTTTGCGGCCCGACCTGCCGATCTATCCCATTGGTGTGGCTGCCAAGTTGTTGGATGTCCACCCCCGCACCCTCCGGATATACGAGGAAGAGGGTCTGATCGAACCGGCGCATCATGGTACCAGGAGGCTTTATTCATCTGGCGACATTAAGTGGATTACCTGTCTCAGATCCATGATTCACGATCAAGGTATCAGTATCCCGGGGTTGAAGCGACTGCTCGCGTTGGCGCCGTGCTGGGAGGTCGCTGATTGCCCGGCCGAGGTGCATGAGGCGTGCGAAGCCAGAATGGACAAGGCCCCTCCGCGGTTGATGCATATAGCCGGTGATGAGGTAGCCGAAAAAAAAGCCAAGGCGGCCGAGCAGGCGAAAGGCAAGTCCAGCTCTGGCCGCGATCACCAACAGGCCGGGCGCAACTGATACCGTTGCGAAGGGCTGGTAACGAATAAAAAAGCCGGAAGGGCGAACCCTTCCGGCTTTTTTAATGGGAAAGGCGGCAGGTTATCCTCCGAGCATCTCGTCCAGCGGACTCGCCAGTTTGTAGCGCTCGATCTTGCGGCGGAGGGTATCTTTCGAAATGCTCAGTTCGCGGCAGGTGGCTAACCGTTTCCAGCGGTTGCGTTCCAATGCCTGGTGAATTGCCTCCCGTTCGATCTCGTCCAAGGTCTGTGGCTTGTTGAGTGTCAGCGTTTCGGTTTCGGCCGGCCCCTTTCCCCGCGGCGCAAAGGGATCGGGCAGGTGTTCTGGCTGGATGAAGCCGCCGTGGCAGAGAATGAAGGCATACTCGATGAGGTTTTCCAACTCCCGGATGTTGCCCGGGAAGTCGTAGCGCATGAGGATAGCCATGGTGGTGTCGGCCAAGCCGACAATGTCCTTGCCCTGCTCGGCGCTGAACTGCTTGGTGAAGTGCTCTGCCAGCATTGGAATGTCTTCCTTGCGTTCACGCAATGGTGGCAGTTGGATGCGCACCACGTTCAATCGGTAGAAGAGGTCTTCCCGGAATAACCCTTCCTTGACCAGTGCCTGTAGATCGCGATTGGTGGCGGCGATGATGCGTACGTCGGCCTTGACCGGTTTGTTGGAGCCCAGCGGTTCGTAGACCTTTTCCTGCAGGACGCGCAGTAGCTTGACCTGGAGGGCGGAGGGGATATCGCCGATCTCGTCGAGGAAAAGAGTGCCGCCCTCGGCCGCGGCAAATCTGCCGGCCCGATCCTGCTTGGCGTCGGTAAAGGCGCCAGCCTTGTAGCCGAAAAGTTCCGATTCGAGCAGAGTCTCTGGTAGTGCCCCGCAGTTGACCGCCACAAAGGGGCCGTCGCCCCGCGGACTGGAACTGTGGATTGCCCGTGCCACTAACTCCTTGCCGGTGCCCGATTCGCCCAGCACCAGTACGTTGCTGGAGCTACCGGCAATTTCTGGCAGGATGCGGAAGATGTTCTGCATCTTCGGGCTCTTGCTGATGATTTCGCCGAAGGTGTAACGCTTGGAAAGCTGGCGCCGTAGCTCGGCCACCAGGCTCAGGTCGCGGAAGGTCTCGACTCCGCCGATAACGTTGCCTTCGTGGTCGAGCAATGGCGCGGCGCTGATCGAGATCGGCAGTTCCTTGCCTGAAAAATCACGGATAAAGATGGAGCGGTTGGCCACTGGCTTGCCGCTGTAGAGGCTTTGGGCAATGGCGCAGTTCTCGCCGCAGATGCTTGAATGGAAGACATCGGCGCAGGATTTGCCAATGGCATCCTCGCCCTTCCAGCCGGTGATGGTCTCGGCCGCCCGGTTGAACGAGGTGATCCGCCAGTTGCGGTCCACCGTGAAGACGCCATCGGCAATGCTCTCAAGTACCAGATCCTTGGTCATTACCGCGGTGAGGTCGCGGAAGGTCTCGACCCCGCCGATGACGTCGCCTTCCGGGTCGGTGAGCGGCGCGGCGCTGATCGAAATCGGGATGGTGTGGCCATCCTTTCCTTTAATAAAGACCGAGCGGTTGCAGATCGGCGAGCCGGACTCGACGCTGTGGGCGAGGATGCAGTTCTCGCCGCAGGCGCTGGAATGGAAGATGGCGCTGCACGGCTTGCCCAGAACCTCGTCGCGGGTGTAGCCGCTGATCTGTTCCGCCGCCTTGTTGAAGGAGGTGAGGTTCCAGTCGCGGTCCACGGTGAAAACACCGTCGGCGACGGAGTCGAGGATCAACTCCTGTTGGATGGTGGCGGTGACGTCGCGAAAGGTCTCGACCCCGCCGGTTACCGTGCCCTCCGGATCTACCAAGGGGGCGGCGCTGATGGAAATGGGGATGGTACGGCCGTTTTTGCCCTTGATGTAGACCAAGCGGTTGACCGTGGTTTTGCCCTCTTTTACGCTCTCGGCCAGGACGCAGTTGGCGCCGCAGATGTTGGCGCGGAAGATGTCGCGGCAGGCCGAACCCACCACCTCGTTTGAACTCCAGCCAGTGATTTGCTCCGCGGCCTTGTTGAAGGAGGTGACCCGGAAGTTGCGGTCAACGGTGAAGACGCCCTCGGCAATGCTGTCAAGCACCATGGTATAGGCCAGGGTCGGGTCGGCAGCATCGCGCAGGGCGATGATGGCGCCGGTCATCTTGCCATCCGGGTTGGGGATCGGGATGGCGGAGACTAGCAAGATGGTGCTGTCGTTGGTTTCCGGTTTTTTGACCACCACCCGGAAGTTGTGCAGACCCCGGCCGGCCGCCAGTGGGCCGTAGAGGCTGCACAGCGCCTCGAAGCGGCCGGTGCCGCTGAAGACGTCTTGGCAGCTCTTGCCGACCACCACGCCCTTGGTCAGGCCGAGCAGGGATTCGGCCGCCTCGTTGAGGGAGCTGATGCGCCATTGTTCGTCGACGGTGAAGACCGCCTCCTTTACGCGGGCGGGTTGGGCTATGTCCTGGGCATCATGTCTGGAGGCGGGCTGGTCATTATGCGTCATGGATTTCCGTTGTTGTACAAGGGGTTATACGTAAATGAGGACATTATACCAGAGAAGTTGCCAATTGGTCTTGCAAAAAGCCATTGGTTTGTCCGGTAATCACCTGCTGTGCCCAGGCTTAAGGCGCGATTCCGTAAGTCATTAACAAAAAAATTAACTTGACATGTTGGTTTGTCAAATTAGAATGCGAAAGATTTGCGGGCAGGCTCCGCGGAATATGTATTAATTCTCCTGTTATTCCAGCGAGATAACAAAAGAAGGACCGCATGAGGCGCCCTTCTGGAAGGTAAATCGAGGAGATGGCAATCATGAAGATAAACGAGTTGGAAAAACTGAACAACGAGGGTGCGGAGACGCTGCCTTCGGAGGAGCGCCGCCGTTTTTTGCAGTTTGGCCTCGCCGTGACCGGCGTGTTCTTGGGCGGCTCGGTGCTTTCTCTGACCTCGGCGCGTGACGCCCAAGGTCAGATGGGCCCGATGGGCCCGGTGCCACCGGCCGGCAAGTTCCCTTACAAACCGCATTATACCATGGTTATCCGGCAGAATCGCTGCATCGACTGCGAGCGCTGCATGGAGGCCTGCGTCAAGACCAACCAGGTTCCCTCATATGGTTACCGCACCAAGATTCTGGAGCAGGTCCGTGATTTGGGCCAGGGTAAGAGCGAGCGGGTATTCATGCCGGTGCTTTGTAACCACTGCAACCGTCCGCCGTGCGTGCGCGTTTGCCCGACCACTGCTACCTACAAGGACAAGACCAACGGCATCGTTATGATGGACTACAAGCGCTGCATCGGTTGCAAAACTTGTATGGCAGCCTGTCCGTATAACGCGCGTTACTTCAAGGAAGAAAACCGCGCCGTGGATAAGTGCAACTTCTGCATCGACACCCGCCTCTCCAAGGGCGAGACCAAGACCGCCTGCGCCGCCGCCTGTCCGGCCGGCGTCCGTATTTTCGGCGATTTGACCGATGCCAGCAGTGAGGCCTACCGCCTGATTCACCGGCCTGAGAAGATCGTTTGGGTTCTGCGGCCGGAAACCGGCGCCATGCCAAACGTGTTCTACATGAACGACTAAAACCTTAGTGTAATGAGGACTGTGATGAAGCGCGGAAAGAAAAGCGTAATCGTTCTGTGTAGCCTGATCCTGCTGGCGGGCGGCGTTGCCTTTGCTGCCCAGGTGGCTGGCGGCAAGCCGCAGAAGGAAGAGGCGTATGACGAGAGCACCTATGGTCCGGCCAACCCGATCATCTGGACCAAGCCGGTGAAAGCGGTGGCGTTCCTCCACAAGACCCACACCATGGATGCTGGTTTGGGTTGTGACAGTTGCCACGACGCTATCTTCGAGATGGCCGCCGGTACTGCCCAGGAAAAGGCGGATTTCACCATGGATTCGCTGTACAAGGGCAAGTATTGTGGTGCCTGCCACGATGGCAGCATGGCTTTTGCTTCCAATACCCGCTGTGCTTCCTGCCATGTGGGGGTCAAGGGCTACAATAAGGCAACCGGTGGCGCGGCAAAAAAGGGTGGCCACTGAAATTTGGTGGATGGTTTGCACTGCCTCGTTGTCAAGTGGCGGTGGGTAACTTGAACATATCGTTGTATAAGTGAGTTAAGGCGGGTCACCGATGGTGCCCCGCCTTTTTTGTTGGCTACTCGGCCGGCAACCGCCGCCTCCTTCCTTTTTTCCCCTTCGCTGCGTGTTTCCCCCCTCTCCCTTTTGATCCTGTCTGTGCTGATTTTCAACTTTGGCCAGGTGAAGGGGCCATGATCCGCCCGGTTGATCCAGATGCGTGGGGTCACTGCGCTCAAGCCGCTGGGCATGGGCGGCTGTGGCGTTTTGTCGGCGCGGCCGCCGCTGCGTGTGGTCGCGATCTTTTGGGTTGGGGGGGCGGTGGCAGGGAAGATGTTCGTCAGGTTGGTCCGATTGTTGGGCGCAATTCTCGTCTCTATCGCTAACATGTTTAATTTAAAGCTATATTTACGGTCGCTGGCTGGCGTTTGCCTTGCCACTGGTTGCGGTTTGGCTAGGTGTCGGGCAATGCTTCTCAGTTATTAATGCACTGGTTTATTTGCTTTATTTGCTTGCTGGCGCGATTGTTGGCCGTTGTTGGTGTGCGGGCGTATTATGCCGCTTTTCGTGTTTCGCCTAGGAATCATAATTCGTCCTATTGGTTAAATATCTTACCAATCAGCATTGGGGAAGAATGTTGGATAGCGGTGCGGCCATGAAACTATCTCTCCGTTTTTTGGTATGAATTGTTGGCTGTTGAAAAAAGTGGCCACCCTGGGAAAAGCTCTGGCACACCCCTTGCTCATATGAGTGACCAACACGGGACAATGAAACTGAAGCCTGCGAGGGCGGAGACAAAAGGAGGTGACAGGGCAATAAAGGCAGAACCGGTTCCGGCAAAACTCCTCAATCCCCGGATGGCGGTCCGGGTGCCGGAACCGCAACGACCAGGCTTTCAATAAATGTGACCACAGGCGCGGAAGCGTTTGAACGCATTAGTAACATCCATAAAAGAACTGAAGGGAGGACAACAATGTCGAACTCATTTTCAATGGCGGAAGTGGCCGAGCAACGGGTGGCAACCCCGGCTGTGAATAAGGCCACTATCATCTGTATCGCCCTGGCCCTGCTCGGCGTGGGCGCCGGGCTTTATGCCCAGGTGGTTGGCCATCATCATGCCTTTGCCAACACCCGCGAGATGCCTTGGGGTATCCTCATCTCCAACTATGCTTACTTTGCGATCATCTCCACCGGCCTCTGTCTGCTGGCCGTACTGAGCCACATCTTCGGCAGCAACCGCCTTACCGCGCTGGCCAATCGTATGGTTTACCTTTCCATCGTGGTGATCTTCGGCGGCTTTGCCATCATCGGACTGGAACTGGAAAATCCACACCGCATGCTGCTTTACAACATGCTCTCGCCGAACCTGACCTCCAACATTTGGTGGATGGGCACCCTCTATAGTATGGCGGTGGCCTTCATGTT
>Ga0172375_10000948_pt1 | contig 47066 bp, 41 predicted proteins | sample LakKiv1m_FD_114537 | JGI IMG/M metagenome (GOLD analysis project Ga0172375, IMG submission 114537) | Freshwater microbial communities from Kabuno Bay, South-Kivu, Congo - kab_092012_11.1m | ecosystem: Environmental > Aquatic > Freshwater > Lake | place: Democratic Republic of the Congo... | reverse complement strand
TCTCAAAAGGTGTTTTATTTTAGAATGCTTACGGCGTGGTTCGGACTCTTTTCTCCGATGAGCGTGGACGAGTGGGCAGCGGTGGGGGCAAGCACTTGGATCTTATGACGGCTAGAATAACTTGCCGCTCGGACTCGGCTTCCTCAAGCATGTTCTTTTCGTCAGGAGAAAGAGCCGAGAAGGTGCTCTTGTCCCTTCTCTTGAGAGGGCTACTCTTGCGGAGAGCCTGAACAAGCAAGCTTTTCAGCTCCTCACAACTCTTTCCCATATATTCGTTGGTCTCGGATTTTACCGGGCTCAATCCCTCAGGCTGAGGAGCTGCAGCAACCTTAGAGCATTTCGCCAGCGCTTTTTCGTCACGAACGATTTGTTCCAGGAGATCGGTGATCTTGTGATCCAGGAGAGATACTAACGCGTGCTCAGACTTTTCACGGTATCGTTCCAGGGCGTCGGAATAGTCGGCCACTAGCTGTTTCTTGCGTTCCAGCGCAAGCTTCAAATTCTCACAACCCGAGTCGTCCGCCGTGGAAGGAATTGCAGACAGACAGCCGAGTGCGAGCACCAGTGCGAAAAAGAGCAGCCTGAAGCCTTTCCCACCCCACCGCAAATCAGCAGTCACGAAAAAAGCAGCCACAGATAACTGAAGCTTGGACCATCTCGAACTCCGATTGACCTGAAAATGCGAAATAGTCACGCTGTTGTTCGGTTCCGGTTCACGCCCTGACATGCTAGCAAATCCTACCGCTTCATCTCACGTGGCACTGCAACTCACCAAAGACACTAACGATTGATCAGCCAGTCGCGTTTCGCATATATATTAGAAGGCTTGGTCGAACTTTTCAAGTAATATCGCAGGGCGAAGCTTGCTCATCGGTGGTTCGGGACCATGGTTCTGACTAGAAGACCCGCCACCAGTGCCGTGGATTGGTCGGTTCTCCGAGGTCCGGCACATCTCCCCCTTCGATAACAGCCCGTGGCGCGTGGTGAACCATTTGAGCAGCCTTCTCATCACCGACCAAGCGCGCCGCGACCTGCACCGCCCCTGACAGACGGGGAGGCCTCGTCCGGGGAGAATGAGCGTCGGAGGCAATCAAATGCACTAGGTTGTGTTTCAGTAGTAATTTGGCGGTACGTGCCGCCCAGTACCCGCCATTGCCAGTAAGACTGTCAGCAGAAATTTGGACGAGCAATCGTCCCGGATCGAGCCTTGTCAGCCAGTGGAAAAGAACATCGGGTTTGCGCTGGATGGCGGTATTCTTCTCCGGATGAGCGATAATTGGGGAGTAACCACTCGAAATGAGCTGATTCGCTAGATTGACAAATCCCACGGGAAGTTGTGTTGGATGAAATTCCAAAAGCACAAATCTACCATCATTCAATGTCAGTATCTTGCCTTCCGCGAGCATTACTCCAATATCGGCTGATATCCTTAGCTCCATGCCGGGCAAGATCTGCACGGGGATGCCTTGTGAAGAAAGAGTCGCGTTGAGTTCTGTTACAGCCTTCCTGACCTCATCCGCATTATTCACGAATTCACCGTCGAAGGAGTGCGGTGTGGCGACAATGCGCTGAATCCCGTCTTTGGAGGCGATTCCGCACATTTCCAGCGCTTCGTCGAGGCTATCAGCCCCGTCGTCAAGTCCCGGCAAGATGTGGTTATGCATATCTATCATCGGATTTTGTCCCGCCGCGTCGTTTCCGGACTCCTGCTATCCGCAAGCGCCAACAAGGGCCCCTGATAGAGTTCTCTCTTGGCTGACCTGAATAGTTTTTCTTGCACTGGAAGAGAAACCGGTTGCCTTTCTGAGCAGCGATATACTATCATGACTTCTCCAGAATCGACATGGAATGTGGAGATTTTGTTATCGGCCGGGCGAACCGAGTGTGACGGCCGGTTAAGGGGTATGGAAACACTATTTCGTGCACCCACGAATATTGCGTCGCGATTTCAACCCCCGTCCTCTTGGCTAATGCGTGGAGGACAGCGCGCAACTTTGAGGGGTGAACTTCCAAGCATTTGTGATTCCATTTTTCCTTGGAGTATGGTATGATTACAGTCCATGCCTTAACAAGTAGTGGAAGTTTTTGCGGTTAGGTGCTCATGCGCACATCGGTCTCACGCCTGATTAAGATGACGGCAGTTGTGGTTGCGGTGCTCATGCTTGGCCAAGGATGCATCAGCTACATACCGTCTCCGTTCCGGCCTTCGCCAGGACCGCAAAAAGCGCCGGTACCCGCGGACCTCGCCCAGGCGTTTGACATTGTGTGCAGAAACTATCGGATCGGCCCCCAAGATGTTCTCCGTCTTATTTATCAGACCGAATGGAATATTCCCTCGGGCTCTTATGTGCTGGACACCCTCGACGAAATCGACATCGAATTCATACTCGATCCTGCGTTGAACAGAAAAGTGGTGATCCGGCCGGACGGAATGATCACACTGCCTGGGGTGGGGGACATAAAAGCAGCCGGACTGACGCCGGAACAGCTGGGAAAGAAGATTGAACAAGAGTTTCTCCAAAGGAGCATTTTTACCAAGGATGAAACGCGGGGGCCCCTGGAGCAGTATAAGAGAGTGACGGTCACCGTCACCAACTTCTTTCAGAAAATCGACCGACTTGTGAAATCGCTGACCACCCTGACCACCGGGCAGCAGACCCAGGTCAACGTCAACCCTGATGGGACGATTGATCTCCCGCTCCTCGAGGAGCGGATCCTTGCCGCCGGACATACAATCAGGGAAGTTGAAAAGACCATCAACGAGCGCTACCGGCGAGGGCCTTTGAAATATGTGGTCGCGTCGCTGTCCCTTTTCGAGGCCAAGTCGAGAAAGGTTTATGTCCTTGGGGAAGTCAAGAACCCTGGCGGTTATGACATCCATCAACCAATTACCGCTCTGCACGCGATTGCCTTGGCCGGTGGTGAAATCACTGATACGGCTGATATGACGAGCGTGATGCTTATGTCGAAGGACATTAACGGCCAGCCGATCGGGCGGCGCCTGGACCTGAAAAAGAGCCTCGATGCCGGCGACATGGCATCGGCAATATTGGTTAAGCCTTATGACGTTCTCTACGTTCCCAAGACCTACATTCGAGACGTCCGAATCTTCATGGAGCAATACCTAAGGACGGTCTCCGACCTCGTTCAATTCATTAATTTGGTAAGGCCATAGGAATCAGGAGACCGGCGAGAACCGGCTGTTCGGGCGTGTCTCTGCCCTGTTGAAATCCGCATGAATACGACGAGAGTGTCCTGCTATTCGGTGTACAACCGGGTGTCTGTTCGGATGTGACTGGCGGGCAGGCGCTTGGCCTCTTTGGCCAGTCGTCGCGGCAAGATGTCCGGCCATGAGAATGCTCGCCGCCTTAATCCCATGTGAGTGTAGACTAGCGATCCTCAACACTGCTGGTCAGGCCAATAGTCGCATTCAGATTTCGCGGTGCCGCTTGAGGAGGACTCGCAAAGATATTGTCATTCGTGAATGACAAACTACGGAATCAGTAGTAATACACAATCTCGCCGAACCACCCGCCCAGATCTATCTGGAATTCGGCTGTGGCGGGGCTCTGATTGAAATTCAACCTGTCTTTAAATTCTACTGAGGTTCGTCGATATCCGGTCCGAAAACCGACCGTGCCAAAATGAATTTCTGGAAAAGTAAATCCTGCGATAATCTCCCAATCAGTAACGCTCGCGCCTCTTATCGGCCAACGCGCTCGGGCTTCAAAGACTCCTGAAATGCCGGCAAAGGTCGGGGCCGTAAACAACACTGCGTGAACTCCAGCGGTAGTGGGCCAATCACCGGTGATCTTCTTTCCTCGCGCAACAAGGTCATTTTCCACAAAAGATGCCCAGAATACCGGGCTGTAACACTCCAGATCAACATTGATACCCACGCGGGACTTGTTCCATTGAAAGAAGTCTATGTCTCCTCCCACCCGCAATCCTGAGTATTCCAGTCTCGCCTCACCCGTCGGCCGGCCGGCAACCTGCTGATAGTCAACGAGCCCTTTGAAATCTCGCATACTCTGCTCAACTCGCAGCGACAAACGTCCGGTCTGCAGCCTCACCATCCAGTCCAAAAAGACACCGTCACGCTCTAGTGCCATGTCCCTTTTTAAGTCGAAGGAGAGGCGCTGCCGAGCAAAACGCTCACTGCCACCAAGAAGCCAAACCCACGTGGGAGTCAAGCGGACCTCTGCTTGCAGCCGCGGGGGGACGACAAACGGCGAGAAGGGATTGAGAAGAGTTGCTAATCCAGGGCTATCCGCACCTGCCACGTCGGCATGGAGCACCAACAGAGCGGCTGCTATAAGAAGACATAAAGTGGGACGTAACCGCGGCATTCCGGTCATTATGCGATACAATCCTCTTTGCGCTCGTGCAGTTTGAGCTGGCTGTTGGCCGCATTATGACATTATGCGAAGTGGTAAGTCAAGAAATAACCGTTGCCCAGAGCAGATGCGAATGAGGAAGCGTGGGATGGTTCAATTCGGTGATATCTGCGCGGGGTTGCTATCAATTACTAAGCCCTGGTTTGGAATCACGATTTCTGTCCATAGTATCCGTAGTAACGTCGATAGTATCCTCGACCGTACTTGTAACCGTAGCGATACCCGCCGGGCGCATAGGCGCCGTTGAACACTACACCGAGCAGTTTGCAGCCGTTTAATGATGATGCGACCCGAACCGCTTCTCGAAGTTCGTCGCGATGCACATGACCTTGCTTGGCTACCAGAAGCAGCCCGTCGGCAAGACGCGAAATAATTTGCGTGTCCGGCATTCCCAGAAGTGGAGGCGTATCAATGACGATATAGTCAAAGCGCTCTCTCAATTCTCCGACCAAGTCACGCAAGCGGTCAAACTGAAGAATTTCGGCTGGATTGTCGGGGGGCGATCCAGCAGCAATATATGACAATCCGGTCAGAGAGCTGTCGCGCACAATGTCCGCAAACTCAACGCGGTGCGAGCTGAGAAATTCCGCAAGGCCGGGGACGGGGTTGTCCACGCCGAACACTCGGTGGACTCGAGGCTTGCGAAGGTCGGCATCGACCAGTACCGCACTGTGCCTTTCCGATCCCAATATGGTTGCTGTAGAAACCGATATGAGCGTTTTACCCTCACTGGGCGTCGCACTGGTGACGACCATAGTCTGAACCGGATAGTCAGGATTTCCCAAAAAAATGGACGTCTGTAGATTTCTGATCGCATCGGAAATCGGGGATCTTGGCCTCTGACGAGCGATGAATTCCGGCTTGATATTCACCAGCGACGACGACCGAGAGTCTCCGATTCTTTCGATATCCGGAACGACAGCCAATTTCCTGACATTAAAGTCATACTCAATGCGTTGAGGAGAGTGAATCCTGGAGTCCAACTGCTCTGCCGCGAAAGCTCCGGCCACACCCAGAAACAGTCCCAGAGTGCATCCAACCAGTACTATCAGCTTCTTCTTGGGCCACGAAGGCTTGTCCGGTACGCTCGGCGCATCGACGACCCTCGCATTGTTGGCAATCGTCCTGGACTTGATCTCCTGCTCCTTAAATTCCTTGAGAATGATTCTGTGAAATTCCTCATTGGTCTGTTCAATCTTCTTAAAAGTACTAAACTGACTTTCCAGACCTTTCAGTCGCTCCGATTCCTGCCGTGCCTGGTCTAAGGTCTGCTTGAAAAGCCCCTCCTCGGTCTTCGCTGTGTCTACCACCGAATTGATAAGGCTCTTCTCAATTTCCGCTATTCTTTCTCGAAGAAAGTCGATTTTTTGGGCGAGGCTCGTCATTTTGGGATAGGTGGGGGCATAGACTCCTTTGAGTTCCGTGTATTCAGCTTCGTACTTCGCAACTTGCTCCTTCAGCTTGTTCACGTACTCGGTGTTGATATCTTTGGGTAGGACCGCCCCTTGATCTCCTCCCTTTTGGTCCCGCAAAGCTTGCATCTTGAGACGAGTACCTTGAGATTTTATTTGTTCTTCCCAAACCTTATCCACCATGTCGAGAATTTGAACGACCCCACTTCCCTTTCCAACTACCAATCGGTTGTCGATAATGAAGTTGACGAGATCTGCCTTCGCTTCCATCAATTTTTTCTCTGCTTTTCCCAATTCGTCCTTCAGCCACTGGCTGGCTTCGGCGCTTTCTCTCCGCCTCTGCTCCAAATTACGTTCCAGGTACAGATTTAAGTAATTGTGGAGTAGTTCTCTCGAATAAGCGGGTTTTGTGGAGTTTATCGAAATTGTCACCAGATTGCTGGTTTTTACCGGCTTTACGGTCACGCGGCCCATGATGCTCTCGGAAACACTGCTCAACCTGCGGGCTGTTGGGGTCTCCGCTGCCGCTTCGTGACCGTTTTCGGACAGAAGAGAAACGAGTGTGGATGGTAGCGAAACGAGGCGGTCTACCCATCCCGGTGCCTTGGGAGTGAATTCGGGATATTCGAGGAGATTCATCTTCTGTACGAGGGCCTCCGCCAGTGCTCTCGATTTGAGAATCTCCATCTGTGTAGCCAGGTAGTTGCGGAATAGATCGTACTCTGCCCCGGCGCCTGTGGCAAAGCGATCGTCCGACTTCGGCTTTTTTTCGTCAAATTCAATGGTTGAGGTGGAGGGGTAAAGTGGTGTGCATGTCACAGCGTAGATCAGCGATATGATCGTCGCAGCGATCAGTACTGTGCCGACGATCCATATTCGTCTGATGAGAATATCCAGGTAATCCCGCAGGGTTTTCTCGGAATGGCCCCCCAGGTCGCGATCTCCGTAGGCATCCCAGTGTCCCGGTGACTGCGTCGATTCCCCCGAAAACATTACCGCTCCTCTTGTCCTGCCAAGGGGCGTGACCGATGGATAATGAAACCGCCTCCCCTCATAGGCTTACCGCCTCTGCTAGCCCCACCCCATGCCGAACCAAACCCTTCTCTCGATTTTCGTATTCAACACCGATGTTACTTTGGCACGACACCGTATGGCTGTCAAGTCCAAATACGCGCGTACCGGTAAAGATCGGGCTGCCGCAAACACACGAAATTGCCTTGACAGGCTCCGGGGCATATGCGGTATGATCCTCCGAGACCATTGGCCACACAATCCGAATGTCCGATTCGAGGTGGGGATGAGCAGGTTCAGGCTGCCTATAGGGCCGTCTAATCCACGAAGGAAATCGACGGCCTCCGACAGCCCTTCTTTGAGTAGCGAGGGCCAGGTGGCATGGGGGGAAAATGCCATGGATCCTGTAAATCAAGATCTAGTTGACCGAGCGGTGCGCTTTATTAACGAGAAGGCTTGCGAGACGATGTACAAAGGGGCAGAAGAGATTGGGGCGTATTTGCTCGAAAATTTCTTCAACGGCGATATCGAACTTGCCATCTCTCGGAGCCCGTACAAATGCACCACTTATGCCATGCTGGTAAACCGAGAAGACCTTCTCGTTCATCCTGCCACATTGAGCGTGATGGTGAGAGTGGCCGCACAGGAGACTTTCTTCTTTGAAAAGGGGTTCCGCGCTGACAAGCTGTCGTATACGCACAAGGCGGAACTCGTGAAGTTGCCAAATACTGACCAGAAGTTGGCCTTGGCTCGTGAAGTCAGCGAAGGCGGGCATAGTACCCGGCAACTTGCGCTGGAGGTGAAAAGGCTCCGCCGGGAACTCGCTCCAAAGCGGCAAACACTTCCATCAGCCTTTCGGTATGTTCAGGATCCTAGCCGATTCTTTGAAAGCCCGACCGCCGCGCAAGCCATCTTGGACGACGCAAGCCTCAGTTCTCTCACATCCGAAGAGAGGCAGCGCGTCCACGAACAGGCCGAACTCATGATATCCAAGACCAGGGAATGGATGGAGAAGTACGAGATTCTGGCGCAGAAATTGGAGCAGGCTGAGACTTGAGGATCGTACGGCTCCCAGTCCCGAGATCCACATGATGTACCCAAAAGGTACACTCTTGTGGCGCCACAAGAGTTCGGCGCGTGAGTACACCGACCAAACGTCTTTATATCAATGCGCTTTCAAACAGGTAATATCAACGAAGGTTGGTAGGGGCCGACCCGCGCGTCGGCCCGGCTTTCAGGGCGCACACGCGGGTGCGCCCCTACAACGGTCGTGTTCCAGTTTTGATAACGCATTGGTATCAGATTTTCGGAAGCCCCACCAAGACAGCCCTCGTTTTGTCGTCAGAGACAGAGGGCATTCCACAGACGCTCCTGATAGTCGTTTCTCTCAGGAGGGCGTCATTACCGCTAACCATCTGCGCAGTCTGCGACATCTGCGGATAGACCTGATAGTCGTTTCACTCAGGAGGGAGCGATAACCCGTGGGGTCAACAGGATCGCATTTTTCATGGCCTTTGATCGATCCCGTCGCTATGACGATTGGGCCTATGGAGGTCCGATGGTACGGTCTAGCGTATGTTGCCGCGGCTCTTGTTGGCGCGTTGATCGGCCGTTCTGAACTCAGACGAAGATCAGGCCCTGTCGGATCCGAAGAGATCCCCGAAATGTTGTTCTACGCTCTGTTGAGCGTCTTTATCGGTGGGAGGTTGGGGCATGTGCTCATCTACGAATTCAGTCATTACCAAGCGGCGCCGCTGGAGATCTTGGCCACGTGGCGAGGTGGAATGAGTTTTCACGGAGGGCTCATCGGGCTTTTGACAGCAGGGGTCATCTGGTCTCGGCGTCGGGGTGTGCCTTTTCTTGAACTGGCTGACATAGGCGCGCTCGCAGCGCCAATCGGCATTATGCTCGTAAAGATCGCAAACTTCATCAATGGAGAGCTTTACGGACGTGTGACGGATGTTTGGTGGGGTGTCGTGTTCCCTCACGCCGGCGACCTCCCCCGCCACCCCTCTCAGCTTTACGAAGCGATCGTGGAAGGTCCTCTCCTATTCCTCATACTGTGGCGCTTTCGTCTGAGCGCGCACATGAGCGGATCTGTGCTCGCTCTGTTCCTTATCCTCTATGGCGCGGCGCGCTTCTTCGTCGAATTCTTCCGTGAGCCCGACCCGCCGTTCGGGCTCATGCTGGGATGGATCACCATGGGCCAAATACTGTGTCTCTTCATGGTGTGCGCTGGGGCAGGACTACTTCTCCGCATTCGGTACCTCGAAAGGAAGAGCACCTCCGGGGAACCGCACAGTCCCCTTTGAAGCTTACCCCCTAACCCGCATCCAGTGGCTTGAAGAGCAAAAAGTGCTTGACAGCAGTGGGGTCGATTCCTATAAAATATACTTGTTTTTTCCCGTCGCAAGTTGACGGTCCCCGATCTTACACCTGGATCGGGGCATGACCGGGGGTAGCCACGGTAAGATTTCCTTAAAGACATGACTATGAATCACGGGGGATTCTTCCTGGGGCTAACCATCGGGTGGTAAGTGAGTTTGTTTCTCTTTTGCCGGTGGGCGACCCGGCTAGGTGAAAGATCGCCGGCCTTGAACCGAAAACCGAATAGATTCTGGGATAGTTGGGGGCTTCAGCTAGTAAGATCAGAGGGTTAGCCCCAAGCTACGGGAACGAAGTTTGTAATATTTGACTATTCCTACCTTCTCGCTCCCGCCCAACACCTTCCTACTACATCACTCAAGAATTAACCCGCCAGCGGTTTTGAATTTGCCCTTTCGACGCGGTATGCTTTGCTCGGAGGTCCGGAACATCCTGATATTTATCATCAAATGCATAGCAGTGACTCGGGATGTCATGTAACTCGGGTTAGCTAGATCAGTAGCAAAAAGGTTTTCGGAATCTCCGATGATGCAATGGTCTTTGTAGCGGCTATGGGATGGGTCAAGGATCCGTTTCGTCAGCATGTGTGCCCGCGTGATCTTCTGTCACGGGCATGGGGGAGGGGACGATGTTTAATGGGGTTTACCCCTTACGGGTTGAGGAGGATGGGGAGCTGGCATCAATGCAGCCACCGCTACTGCATGCCTTGCCCGAAAATCTTTGGCGCAGTGAATCACCAGAGACTTTCGCTGCTGTCGCGCGTGATTTTCTTACTTCCCGGAGGTGGCAAGCTCGGTTTCTGGCTATTTGGGATGCCACGCTTGCGGGCCTCACTGTATTCGCGGGCTTTGCGCTTTCGCCCGCTTACGGGTCAGATCATCCGGCTGGGCTCGTAAATTCATCGATTCTCGGTACGTCTGTGATATTTGCCTCATGGTATGTTAGCTTTGCATTTATCTGGGGCCTGTACGATACCGATCGCCTATCTCGCCCCATGGCGTGCGTGATCCCCACAGGAATGGCGGCGTGCTGTGCTGTTGCAGCGACACTCGGAGTTCAATACGTCCTCTTCTTTTCTCCAACTGGTCGTTGGATCATGGCGCTGACGTGGGGGCTGGTTCTCTGTATGTCCCTTGCAATGAGGGTTTTTCTTGCCCGCCTCAGACGTGGGGTGACCAAGAGCATTGTTTTCGTCGGGGAAGATGCGGAAACGTCACGAGAGGCGGTTTCAAGACTCTGCCGAGAGAGCAAAGACGCCAAAGTGATCGGTTGCTTCTACAAGAACGGAAAGGCTTTATCAACTCAGACTCGTGCAGTGGCCGGTTGGGATCAGGTCTGCTCGAATCACACATCAGATATGATCGTCGTCCAAGAGAGTTGTTCTCCTGAATTGATGGCGGAAGTTATGCGGGTGGCCCACAACGGCCTCACAGTGACAGGACTCGTAGCCTATTTCGAGCACAAATTTGGACGGGTACCTTGCGACTTGATTCACTCGGACTGGCTCTTGTACGCTAATCATCATCTCCACAGTCCGGTGGCAAGGGCCGTGAAAAGGTGCATGGATGTTGTGTGCGCAGGTATCGGGCTGATGCTCACACTGCCATTCTGGCCGGTGGTAGCGCTGCTCATCAAAATCACGAGTGCCGGGCCTGTGTTTTACAGGCAGGAGCGGGTCGGCCTTCATGGTGACGTCTTTTCTATAATGAAGTTCCGCACCATGTATGAGAATGCTGAAGACCCGGGAGCGCCTCAATGGGCCAAACCGAAAGACTACCGAGTGACGGCCATCGGGAAGGCTCTCCGCAAGACCCGCTTCGACGAAGTTCCTCAATTCCTTAATGTCTTGAAAGGGGACATGTCTTTCGTCGGTCCACGGCCTGAACGGCCCGAGTTCGTGGATGACTTCCGTGCATCAATACCTCACTACGACATCCGTCATCTGGTTAAGCCCGGCATTACCGGATGGGCACAAATCATGTACCGATACGCGGCCGGCGAACTGGAGACAAAGACTAAGCTCTCGTACGATCTCTTCTATGTGAAGAACGGGACCCTTCTGCTTGACATAGAGATCGTGTTGCGAACAACTAGGGCCCTGATGAATGGGGCGAGGTGAGTAACAAGCTTACCGGGCGAGACTGCCAGAAAGCAATGAGGATATGCCTCGGAGGTCCTGTGACGGAGTTTCAGGTGGGCATCTTGGTCATTGTCGCTTGTTTCATTCCTGAGATGGTAGCACCTCCATTTCCAATTAGTGTGGAGATCGGTTTGGGCTCGTGAATGCCCCCGAGAGATTGCCCGAGGATCATGAAGGCTTTGGTTCGGCCCCATGTCCCTAATTCATAAAGCCGTTACGTCACTCAAGTGGTCTATGTTTGGGGAAATTGCGGCTAAGGCAATTAGTCCGCTTGTGTTCATCATACTGGCCAAGATCCTTGTGCCCGAAGATTTCGGCGTAGTCGCGGCCGCTACCGTAGTCACTAGCTTCTCGCAAGTCTTCTGGGATGCAGGGCTTTCCAAAGCGCTAGTTCAGCGCCAAGATAGCGTGGAGGAAGCGGCCAACGCCGTATTCTGGGTCAACCTCGGGCTTGGAATCGGAATGGCATTGCTCTTGCAACTCGTGGCGGTGCCCGTCGCTGTTTTTTTCCATGATCCAAGAATTGCGCCTGTGTTGCGAGTGTTAGCATTGCAGCTTCCGCTTGCGGCGTCGGCTTCCGTACATACGGCCTTGTTACAGAAGGACTTCCATTTTAAAAGACTCTTCTGGATACGGTTGATCACGACTTGTGCGCCGGCTTGCGCATCAGTTCCTCTCGCCGTGCAAGGGGCCGGATATTGGGCCTTGGTGGCCGGGACACTTACCGGACAAGCAGCGCAGACATTGACTCTCTTGCTCATGAGTCCTTGGCGCCCTCGGCTTGGGATCGACAAATCTCTGACCATTGATCTGTGGCGTTTTGGTCGTTGGGCTATGCTCACAGCCTTGCTCGGATGGTTTTACGTTTGGATGGACGCCATCATCGTGGGGCACTACCTCGGCGCGCACGACATGGGTCTTTACCGCACCGGGAGTGCGTTCGTCGGCATGACTTTCGGGTTGCTAATCGGGCCGATCCTTCCCCCCCTTTACAGTATTTTCAGCCGCGTTCGGAACGATGTGTCCAAGTTGCGAGAGGCGCTACTGTTCGCTGCAAAGGGCATGACTCTTGTGTCGTTACCGATCGCATTCGCCATCATTGCCCTGCGGGAGCCCATCGAACAGTTGGTCTTCGGGCCGAACTGGCACGGGATAGCTATAATAGTCGGTGGCATGTCGGTAATACACGGAATCAGCTGTGTTGTGGGGGCGAACGGCGAAGCATATCGAGCCCTGGGGAAACCGCACGCTGAAACATGTCAACTCGCGATTACGTTTGGTGTCTATCTGATTGGATATTTGATTGCAGTGCGACACGGCTTGGCCGTCTTCGTGGTTGCTCGCTGTGGATTGGCTTTTTTGGCTCTTTTCGTCTATCTTGTGGTCGCACGAAACATGTTGGATATCGGTTTCCAGTACTGGTTGACTCTTACCGGACGACCGTTATTGTCGTCGTTCTTCATGTTCCTATTGCTAAGTGCTTCAACGAACTGGTTGACCACCTCGGTTTTCTCAGTTTCCGTACAGATAGCGATTGGATTACTGACTTACGGCGCATTGATCCTGACCATGGAGCATCCATACTTGCAGCGGGCGATCGTTGTGGCAACGAAGCGCGCCTACGGATGATCCGCCAAGTATTGATCGTCCGGCCTCCAAAATAACTTGTGCATGATTGGCCAGGGAACAAAGCCAAGACGTGACCATGTGCGCGCCAGATGCGTGTTTCCTTATCGATGATGGGCGTTGGATCCCCGAGAGGCACGTAGAGTACAAGTGCGCTGTAGACCCGGAGCGGAGCCGCTGCCAATCGGCTCCGAAAGACTGCGTACGGGACTATAGAGCATACCGTCAGTATTTAGGAGGATCTGTGCGTGATCAGCATTACGCTTATCCAACCATTTCGGCCTGAGGCAAGGGGCGCACAAGCGGAGGAACATTGGCAGTTAACTAGGCCTTTCTCGCTGTTGTACTTGGCTGCCGCCTTTGAGGGGAACAATCTGTTCCATGTACAAATTGTGGATCTTCAATCCGGAAACATGCGCAACAAGACGCCGGAAGAACTTTTCGGCAACGATGATGCCAACATATTTGGCATAACCTCCTCTACTTACAGCAGATTTCAGGCTATAGATCTGGCCAAGGTCCTGAAGAGACTGCATCCTGACTCTTGGATAGTCGTCGGGGGCGTTCACTTCAGTCATTGCGCCGAGGAGACTTTAGCCTATGTTCCAGAAATCGACGTTGTGGTGCGCGGCGAAGGAGAAATCACTTTTACCCAGCTAGCAGATCGAATTGCTCATGGCCAGAGCCTGGACCCAGTGCAGGGCATCACCTATAGAGCCGGTAGTCTGGTTATCCATAATCCTGACCAGCAGACAGCCGTTGATTTGGATCGTATAAATCCATACTCGTGTTATTCATGGGATGATTACCCTGAATACCTGTTTGGCTACCCCGAACGCGTAAAGGCCGCGAGCGTGATGTCATCCAGAGGGTGCCCAAATAGCTGCATATTCTGCGCCAAGCGAGCAACTAGCTATCGTGTGCGGCGAGCAGACCTGGTTTGCGACGAAATTGAGATGCTGCTCGACCGCTTGAGTTTAAGGGCAATAAACTTCATTGACCTGAGTTTCACGGTTTGGCCCGCGCATGTGTCCGAAATGTGTCGTACGATGAGCGACAGAGACCTCGGAGTTATGTGGTGGTGCGAGAGCAGAGCAAATGTACCTCTTAAGTTACTAGAACTCATGCGAAAAGCCGGGTGCGTCTCTGTGGCGGTGGGAGTTGAAAGCGGGTCGCCGCCTGTGTTGAGTAGACTGCGAAAAAATATCACCCTCGACCAAGTACGGCAGTTCTGCAAGACATGCAAGCAACTCGACATACATGTGCAATGCTATTTCATGTATTCGCATCCAGGAGAAACCGACAGAGAGGTGCTCGAAACCCTCGATTTTATGGTGGAGCTAGATCAATGGGCCCAGTGTTATATACAGCCTGCCATGATTTTTCCCGGAACAGAACTCGAAAGTATAGCCAGAGGGAAATCAGTTCTTCTTGAGGGATTCAATTGGTGTAATCTATATGACAGCCATTTCAATGTCGCGCTCAGGCAACTTTCCACTTGCCCTCTCTACATAGAGAAGCTGTCTCCTCAGTTTATGAAGAAAGTGCCACGGTTGTTGCAGAAGAAGCGCTTTACAGCTGGTCGAGAGCAGTATTTGCGCGAGGACGTGATGGATTCCAATCTAATAACCCTCCTCCAAAAGGCGTACTCGCATTTCTTCGTCCAGAGGAAGCCCCTGCCGGACTTCGTCTGCTGGCCCTTTCTCAAAATGTTATTTAAGAGAAAAGTCGGCTTCAGAACCGGCCCGTCATCATAGACTTCTCCGGTTCCCACTCACCTACTTAAGTGCCGTGGGTGGAGTTGGATGGCAGGAGAGGAGTACGTGAGCGACATGACCGGGTCCGCAATACTGATGCAGACTCGACTGCGCACCCGCACGCCTCCTCTGAAACCCTGTGCGTGTCATTGAGGCTTTTCCCGGTCTTTCGATGTCGATTGCCCGATGCAGCGATTTTGTATCTCGGCGCCGTGAACCATTGCATTACGGACATCGTTCGATGACAAGCGATTGCGACGAGAACGCGATCTTTCCAAGTTGCTTCAAGACCTTGACTGTCGTGTACTCGGTGAACGCGCTGTGCGAGGATAATCAGTCCTCCGTAATCAAGGCCCCCGGATATCACTTCTGAGCATGTTCCCTCTGGATTGGCTAGGACGCGGTGTTGCAAGAGTAGGGTTTCTCATTCGTAGGCCTTGGTTGCGGCGCAGCTTTCGCATCCATACACACCTAACGGACGAGGAGAAGATCTGTCTGTTTCGTCTCGTCCAAACTTTAACGGGCGTCAGAGGTCATCCGAAAATAATCGTTGAGATTGGTTCCTATTTGGGAGCGTCGGCTAGTTTTCTGGCTGCTGGAATGGCTGAAGAACATCAATCGGGAGTGATATATTGCATTGATACCTGGGAAAACAACGCAATGACCGAGGGGATGCGCGACACCTTTCAAGAATTCTTGAACAACACAAAGCCTTGGACTAAGTGGATCGTTCCGCTACGAGGATATAGCGCATCGCTTGTTGATGAACTGCGTAAAAGAACGAGCGATATCGACCTCCTTTTCATTGATGGTGACCACTCTTATGAAGCCTGCCTCGCTGATTGGAGGGCTTACGGCCCTTTGGTCCGCAAAGGAGGCGTCGTGGCTTTTCACGACACGGGATGGGCAGAGGGTGTCATAGCCGTGGTGAATCGCGAAGTGTGTCAACTTGTCGACCAGGAATCCAGTCTTCCCAACATGTGGTGGGGCCGGCTGGAAAAGTGAGATTCGGGCCTGAATTAGCGCACCGCATCTTTCGAGACTCACGTTTTACTGAAAGAACAAGAGGCTCACATGGCACCGCATGAGAGGCAATTTCGAGACGCGAACTTGAGTGGAGGTGATGGGCGCGTGACTTACCGGGGTTGGGAATACGCTCTGAGAGGCGACTACCATCGCAATTTGGATCCCAACTGGTCGTACACTCCCACGTATCTGATCAAGATGCAGCTCGTACGGGAGTTCATTGATCGGCAGCCACCGAAAGCACGAATATTGGACGCTGGCTGCGGTGAGGGCGTGCTTGTCGAAGAGTTCACGGCAGTGGGACGCAATATTGTCGGCCTCGATCTGAACTACGAATCGGACATAGTCAAGAAAGGTAATATTCTTTCCTGTCCTTACGACGATGGATATTTTGACGTCGTCCTGATGCTAGATGTTTTTGAGCACTTGTTTTACACCGATCAACCAAAAGCCCTTGCAGAGATTTCGCGTCTGCTGAAACCCGCGGGTAGGCTTGCCGTCACTGTGCCGAACCTGGCTCATCTAAATTCGCGCTTTGTCTTCGTAATGAGAGGTCGCCTGGACCGAACAGACAGTGAGCTGAATCATCCGGGTGAGCGTCCTTACAGAGAGAATCGGCGCCTATTTGAAGACGCGGGGTTTGAGCTCCTTGAGGAGCGCGGAGCAACCTTGACCCTTCCCTTCATCTATAGGCACGTTATATGCCGGTGGCCCAAAAGACTGCGCTGGCTTCATGACTCGCTTCAGATTTTTGCCAGCCCATCACTCTCGATGTTGACATTCCAGATTTGGCGGAAGCCGGAGTGAGTAATGCCTCGGCAGCGGCCATCATTTTCAACTGTTTGACAATGACCTGGAATGGCACTCGAACTGGAAGTGAACCTGGCCTCTGTTATCATACCCACGCGCAACCGTGCAGGCTTCCTAGCGCGCTGCCTGGAATCGCTGACACGACAGACGTTGCCCATTGAATCGTTTGAAGTGTTGGTGGTCGACAACGGGTCCACTGACCACACGAGCGATGTCGCCAAGCACTATGCGTCATTCCTCCAGCTCATTTACGTGAGTGCTCCTGACCCTGGCCTGCATGTGGGACGTCACCAGGGCATGTGGCGAGCAAACTCCGATGTGTTGATGTTTACCGATGACGACATTGAGGCCGAACCAGGCTGGGTGGAAGCGGTTGCGCAGACCTTTGTCAACTCCGACGTCGCGCTCGTGGGTGGGAACAACTACCCGCTTTTTGAAGAAGCTCCCCCTGCCTGGCTTTTGCGTTTATGGGAACGGCCGGTTTACAAGGGGAAAGCTCTGCCTCGTCTGAGCGTGCTGAATTTCGGCGAGGGGATGTTCGAAATCAATCCGGGCTATGTCTGGGGCTGTAATTTTTCCATTCGACGTGACGTCCTGCTCGAGGCCGGCGGGTTTCATCCTGACGGCGTACCCAAAGATCAGTTACGTTATAGGGGAGATGGGGAGACGCATGTATCCGACTTTGTGCGCAAATCGGGCCTGCTTACATTGTTCAATTCACGGGCCTCAGTCCGACATGTTGTTCCAGCGAGCAGAATGACAAAGGCCTATTTCGAGCAGCGCGCCTACGCTCAAGGGATTTCGGATTCTTTTGCTGAAATCCGACGAAACGGTGGCTTGAACAAGTCCCTTTCGACGAATGTCGGTCGTCAACTAGCCCGGTTGCGCTCTGCGTTGGGCACTTGTGTCCGTTCACTTGCGAGAGCCGGAGATGCTGTAGAGCAGGAGCTTCTGGCGGTTAGACGTGCGGCAGGCCAGGCCCACCGACGAGGTTATACATTCCATCAACGTGAGGTTCGTGCGGATCCGACGCTATTGGCGTGGGTCTTGAGAGAGCACTATTGGTGATGCTCAATCTATTTTCGAAGATAATCAAGAAGAGGCATGCTGCCATGGCAAACAGTTCATATTTAAGTAGCGGACGACTGTATCCAGTTAGGTCCCGCCAGACTTATCAAGGCTTTGAGTGTGCCGCCATATTCGACAGACTTGATGCTGCTTCATCCCATGGGATCCACGAAATCCATGATTGACCGAATCGTCAACGGCAGCGAGGAAATCGCTCTCATCATCCGGCGTTCTTTTTGCAGGGAAGGCGTTGAATTTTTTACGCCGGGAACTTATTCTCAGCAGGTCGGCTACATGAACCGTCCCGCGGGATATGTCATACCGCCGCACGTTCACAACCCGGTGCCGCGTGAGGTGCAATACACCAACGAAACACTGTTTGTCAAAAGCGGGCGGCTAAGAGTGGATTTCTATTCCGAGGCACAGGAGTATCTCGAAAGCACTATTCTGGAAACAGGGGACGTGATCCTCCTGGCTTCTGGTGGACATGGCTTCGAGATGCTAGAGCCCACGGAGATTATCGAAGTGAAGCAGGGACCTTACGCTGGAGACCAAGACAAAACATGTTTTGACCAAGTTTCAAGGCAAGAACTGAATATGCGAGGTACGGATTGAACATCCCGGTGAATCAACCATTGCTTGATGGTACAGAGAAGAAATACATGCTGGAATGTATCGAATCTGGCTGGATTTCTTCCGAAGGACCGTTCGTCAGGCAATTCGAGGAAAAATTTACTGCGCGAGTGCAGCGAGCGTACGGCATCGCCGTATGTAACGGCACAGCCGCGCTGGATGCCGCCGTGGAAGCTCTGGGCATCGGCACAGGCGACGAAGTGATCCTGCCGAGCTTCACGATTATTTCGTGCGTCGGGCAGATCGTCCGTGCCGGCGCCAAGCCTGTTCTTGTCGATAGCGACCCAGTGACGTGGAACATGGATGTATCTCAGGTAAAAGCTAAGATCAGCCCGCGTACTAAAGCGATCATGGTTGCGCACATCTATGGGCTACCGGTGGATATGGATCCGGTGCTGGACCTGGCGACACAACACGGCCTCAAAGTAATAGAAGACGCGGCCGAAATGCACGGTCAAGAATACAAGGAACGGCCATGCGGCAGCTTCGGTGACATCAGCACGTTCAGCTTTTACCCCAATAAACTTGTCACTACCGGTGAAGGCGGGATGGTCGTGACCAACGACGAGCACCTCGCCGAACAGTGCCGGAGCCTGCGCAACTTGTGTTTCGAGCCTCACAGACGCTTTGTGCATCACCGACTCGGCTGGAACCTTCGCATGACCAATATGCAGGCTGCAATGGGCCTCGCACAACTGGAACGCCTGGATGAGTTCACCGTTAAAAAGCGGCGCATGGGCGCGCGTTACACAGAACTCTTGGACAGTTTGCCGGGGGTTCAACTGCCGCTCCCCAAAACGGACTACGCGGAGAACATATACTGGGTTTACGGACTGGTATTGGACAACCACTTGGGCTTTGACGCAGAGGAAGCCATGCGGCGCCTCACCTCGGAAGGCATCGGCTGCCGGCCTTTCTTCTGCCCGATGCACCAGCAGCCGATTCTACGGCGCATGGGCATGTTCGAGAATGAATCTTACCCGGTAGCAGAGCGGCTTTACCGCCAGGGATTCTACATCCCCAGCGGGTTGGCCTTGACCGAAGAGCAAATAGAACGCGTGGCGGAAGCGGTTTGGAAGGCATTGGGATGAATGAGCCTGTCTTCAATGTCGCTTATGCTTCGGCTTACGATGATCTGTACCGAGGGAAGGATTACCGAGCTGAATGCGATGTGCTCGAAGCGCTGTTTCAGCAGTATTCGGCCCGACCCGTCCGAAAGATCCTTGACCTGGGGTGCGGCACGGGGAATCATGCCATCCCTTTAGCGGAACGCGGTTACGAGGTGGTAGGTGTCGATCGTTCAAAGCATATGCTTGACCAGGCGAAGAATAAGGCAGACGAAACAGGCCTGTCCCATAGGACAACTTTCCATTGCGCGGACATTCGCGCTCTTGTCTTACATGAGACCTTCGATGCGGCCATCATGATGTTTGCAGTGCTTGGCTACCAGATCGAAAATGACGACGTGGCGGCTGCACTTCGAACGGTCCGAGCGCATCTCTCCGACGGTGGTCTGTTCGTCTTTGACGTTTGGTTCGGTCCAGCGGTTCTCGTGCAACGCCCCGGTGATCGTGTGCTTGTGCAGAAGAACGGGGGAGAGACCATCATCCGCACAGGAGCGGGCGCCTTGGATGCCAATATGCACACATGCAACATAAATTACAGGCTTTGGCGACTAAGCGGCGATCGCGTCCTTGAACAAACGGAGGAAACTCACCGCATGCGCTTCTTTTTTCCCAAGGAATTGGATTACATGCTGCAATGCGCGGGACTGCGCCTTATGGCGCTGCGAGCGTTTCCCGATGCCCAGTGCGAACCTGATGAAGCCACGTGGAATGTGGTGGGGACGGCACAGCCCGCATGATCTAAATGCGGGCATTCAATGCTTCGGACAAGCCTTGAGAACGGTATTTATAATCTGTTTAGGATGTCGTTGCAGAGAAACAGAATAAGTGTCGGCATTGTGTCGTTCCGTTACGCATTCGGAACATCGCCTTTTCTAAAGAGTCTGGTTTCTTACCTCACCGAATGCATCGGCGCCGAAGTTACTGTATATGTAGAAGGTTTGGAGTCAGTATACAACAATGGCTATTTCAACGCCCATTTCGTGAACAGAAGACCTAGGTTCACGGAGAGGCTTGTCCGTAGAGGTTTTCGGCAGATCGGTCTCTGCCGACTGAGCGAGGAGTTCGGGGAAATTCTCGGCCTATCATATTTTCAAAGGCGTTTGGCCTGCCACGACATCTTTTTTGCGGCTGAATTTGAGTCATTGCAGCTGCTATCTAAGATAGTGCCGTCACTCAGCAACGTGGCATATCTTGCACTGGAGGGCTCGGATGTAATGCGAAAGTATGGCCCCTCTCATGCTAGCAGTGCCATTCGGAGTTGCGTGATGTATATTGCGCCCAGCAAAGAGAGGGCGGATGCGCTATCGAACTACCTGGGTTTCCGACTTGAATGCGAGTATGTCCCCGTATCCCTGCGACCCATTTCGGTGGATTTTACCAAGACCTCCGAAGCTGTTAGGATCATTTATTCTGGAATACTTATGCCTGAAATGTGTGCTCTCGACTTAGTTACGGCCTTCAAACAATCACGCTGCTATGATGGTCGCGCCCGTCTTATGGTTCATGCCCCCAATCCTCATCCACGGTGGTATTGTCGAGAAATACGAGAGGAATTAGCCGGGACATATCAAGCCCAGTTAAAAGTTGGTTTTCTAAGTGACGAGGAACACATTGCAGTGATTGCCGACAACGACATCGGCGTCTGCGTGTACAGGAATCTTAGCGGAACAGACAACTTCGACAATTTGCTCCTTTCATCGGGCAAACTGGCCACCTACTTATGGTGCGGTTTGGCCGTGGTCACTAATATTTTTCACGAGGCAACGCAAGTACCTCCATTTCTTTACGTAGAACAACTTACCGGCGATTCTTTGCGATCAGCCCTTAACTCCTATGGGAGTGAGCGCGAGTCTTTCCGGGCCGCTGCGCTCACATATGCCAACGACCATTACAACTTCGACACCTACATGGCGCCAGTATGGGTCAAGCTTGTTTCAATGCTTTCGCGCTAAGCTTCCGGCGGCACGCGTCGCCAGCACGAATCAGGAGATCGTGCTGGATTACTGACCATGTGACATCACCAAAGCCTTTACTAATCGTGTCGTTTTAACTCAACGAAACGCAAACGCTAGTTGGCATGCGACTGCGGCTATGCCGCGGAGGTGGTTCATTGGCAGGACCGTTAATCACAGTGGTTACTCCGAGCCTTAACCAGGGACCTTTTCTTGAACAAACCATCCGATCTGTTGTGAACCAAGACTATCCCCACGTCGAATACATAATTCTCGATGGGGGCAGCGCCGATGGCAGCGTTGACATCATTAAAAAGTACGAAGGTCCTATCAGCTACTGGAAATCGGAGCCGGATAACGGCCAGGCCGACGCCATTCGGAAAGGTTTTGCAATGGCCAAGGGAGAGATTCTTTGCTGGCTCAATGCTGACGATCTGTTTCTCCCGGGTGCGCTTCGGGCCGTAGCTGATTTCTTTTGCGCAAATCCGGCGATCAACGCCGTGAGCGCCGGCGGCTACCTCATTGATGTGAATGGTCGTTTTCTCAATCGCTGGCCGCCTCCGTTGTCGTTCGGAATGAGTGCGAGCTTTGATCAAATGAAATATATTGGAATGGGGCCTATGATTCAAGCAGCCACTTTTTGGCGCAAGCCGGCTTATGAGAAGGTAGGAGGGATAGATCCCGATCTAGAGATAGTGATGGATCGGGACCTTTTTCTGCGTTTGGCTCAATTGGGAAAATTTGGCAATCTTCGAAAGTTTGTCGCATGTTTTCGCTACTACAAGGAGTCCAAGGGACAGGTGATGCAGAATCGACACCCGCAGGAAGTGGAAATCCTGGCAAGACGATACGGCTATTGGGAAGCAATCTCGATTCTTGACAAGTTCAAGTACATGCGTTATCGGGTCCCCCGCCTTTCCGAGAAGCTCTGGCTGACAGCACTTTACTCGTTCGGTTTACTACCACTTCCGTCAGCTATCGACGTCATAAATCAACCAAAAGAATAAGTACGTGCACCAAAGAATTTCGCCGGCTAGCTTAGTAGAAGTGCTGCCGTTGCAGTTTGTGCGGTACTTGCTTCAGCACGGCGGCGGTGGAGGTCGGAGTAACACCATCAGAGGAAAAGCGTGGCGCTCTCCCAGGAGCAATTGCATATGAATTCGATGAAGATACATTGGATTTGCGCCGAGATTACGCACTACCATGCATATTTCTTCAATGCGTTGAGCGCCGATTGCGAGATAGACCTGACGGTTCACTTTGAAAAGGAATTCCACGGTCGACATCCGTGGAAGAAGAGACCTGAACTCAGATTTAAGTATTACATGCTGGATTTGCGCTGGGGCTTGGATCCCACGCTTTTTCGTTTAGCTTTGGATGGCTCCAACAGGTTTGTGATAGCGGGATGGCATAGGCCATTTCTGATACTACTCGCACTGTGGTTAACGGTATTGCGACGTGATTTTCTTTTTTGGTCCGATGTGCCGGACCCATCTAAACGACGCTCAATTGCTAAACGTATGATACGTTCTATTGTCAGCCGGTTTTTCTTTCGTGCAGCAAAGAACCTCATGAGTACCGGAGAGCCCGGACTCAAAGCGTTTGCAGCCATGGGCGCCCCGCCTGGGAAACTTGTCGCATTCCCATATTTTGCTGAGATCACTCCCTACGACCCATCCTGGAAGGAGATTTCGGCCGGAGAACCGGTGACGATTGTCAGCCTTGGTGCGCTAACCATCGAACACAAAGGCCAAGACGTGGCCGTCGAGGCATTGGGACGGCTCAAAGATCTGATTGGCCCGGGGCGATTTAGATACTATATTGGCGGGACGGGGCAAGATTTTGAGCGCCTGAAGATACTCGTAGATAAACATGGAATTCGGGATGATGTGGAATTCCTGGGGTGGCTGGAAATCGACGAGGTCACAGCACTGCTTCAACGCTCGCACATGATGTTGCATCCTGCTCGCTGGGAGCCGTTCGGTGTTGCTGTTCTGGAGGCAATGGTCAACGGTGTGGTCGTACTTGGCTCCGCGGGTACCTGCGCCGTGCTGGATCGTATCCAACATGGCGTAAATGGCTTTATCCACGAAGTGGGCGACGCCGCGGCCATCATGGAGCAACTCACAATCGTTATCCATGATCGCGAGAGGCTCCACAAGATGGGTTGCGCAGCACGGAAGACTGCAGAGAAATGGCCTGCCTCTCGCGGGGTCGAAATCGTCAAGTCTGCTTTTAGTGGATGATCGAACAGACCTGGTGCGTAGCTCGGCTGCGGATACCTCTCGAAACTTGCCTCTCCATGCCGCAATATGAGGATATCAACTGCAATTTCGTATTCGTCCTCGTAGTCGGTAACGTATTATGAACTATGTGGTCGTTATAGCGGCTCTCGCCCTGGCAACGTTGCTGGCGCTCACAAGACCTCGTACCGCGTTAAAAATGTGTGTTTTTCTCATTCCTTGGACTGCCTTGATGGCAGAGGTTGGCGTACAAGTAACAGCATTTCTCGCCTTCTGGATCCCCCTTGCTCTTGTGACTCTGGTTACAATCAAAGCCCCTTCGGTTCGCCTGGGACTCTTCGGTTGGATTCTTATTGTCTGGGCGACGACCATCACGATTGTCCATGTCCTTCGTATGCCCGAAGTGGAAGTTGCAGCGGGACAGATGCGCTCCGGTACTCTGCGGACCTTGTCACAGATATTTATGTTCCTCGTTTTTTTAAGCCCAGCGCTGGTCATTCCCAAGCTTGTCAAATCCATCGAAGATCTTTCAAGAATAGGCGAAATCTTCGTCACATCTGTCGTGATCGTGTGTATCCTGGGGCTTTTCCAACTTGCTGTGTTTCATCTCTTTGCCGTGGACCTATTCCCCATAGGGTCAGTAACTCATTGGCTTGGGCACGAGGACATGCAACGCATACGGAACGTGGAGTCCGCTATCAGGGAGTTCGATAGTGACAAGGTGTTCCAAATCACGTCTCTTGGAGGCGAACCGAAGCACTTCGGGTGCTCTTTAGTCTTGGCCATACTTATGGTCCAAGGAGCTATGATCTGCAATCGGCATGGACGGTATCGATCTCGCAAATTATTTTTCGTATGGTTGTTGCTTCTCGTAGGCATTGTACTGACCCTCTCGACTACTGCATATCTCCTCTTTGCCATGGGTAACGTAGTACTTTTCTTTAGCCGCAAGATCTTTCCAATCTCGTATTCCGAATCGTCGGCATCATTTCGCTTCATTCCGACCATGACCACTGTGTCGTTGCTCCTTTTGGCAGCCATAACGTGGACGAATGGTCCGCCGGCGACAGGCGATATCGGAACTCTGGATGTGATATATGAAAGAACTTTCGCCCGGTTTGAGGGAGAGCGCGTGGGCTTTTTCGGAAAGGCCAAATACGGTCACGAAGAATTCGATACGGCGATTATTGACATGTTGCTTGACAATCCGACTTACGTATTGACCGGCGTAGGCCTGGGCCACGCTCATCTCTATGCGGTTCCCTACCAGGGCTGGGATACACTTGTCGCGTATGTTGCGTATCGCGGCTATTTGAGGTGGATCTCAGAAGTAGGACTCGTCGGCTTGCTATTATTATTCTTATGGTATGGAAAGCATTTTAGCTTTGGGATAAAGCTTGCAAAGCACCTACCTTTGGTACAACGAGACCACTTAACAAGAGTGCTTTTGGCCTCTTGGCTGGTGATGTTCGTTTACCTGGCATCGGCCCAGGACACAGTACGTATAACGCTTCTTATTTCCTTAGGAATGATCATCAGTTTGGAGAGAATGGTGCCTGCAAATTTCCGGTGAGCTATTGTGTTCCGCATTTACCCATGCTACAACAAAATCCATGTTTCGGCTTAAGCAAGGAGAAGAAGGGCGCTACATACTATCCGAGATTAGGTATTCCAGGCTCAAAACTTTACACATGGGCCCTATGCGGTATCGAAACCTGCATTGAGATTTTGTTGACGAAAACAAAGGGATCGGTTCTCTTATTTCCACCAACCAAATCTTAGGCACGATCTGTACACGTGCTTCCGAATGAGAGCACTCCTCCGTGTCGGTCTGAACGATCAAGAAACCCGCGCGGCAAACGCCGGCGTGAACGGATGTCGTATTGCTGGATTGGCGTCATCGCTACCGCTTCAGAGGGACCCAGGAGGTTCAGGTGGCCTCAAAGACGCATGCCTCGCTGAACTTAGCCTCAAAACGCTGAGCTCCCGTGCCGTTCACCACCACGAACGAACCAAGGCTCTACTTCTTGTTGGCGCGTTTCGTTTCGACTGTTTCGCAACTGTTCAGTTGCAAGTCATGGTAATGATGTATAGCAAATGACAACGATCTTGACCTTTGTCCATTATTATCTCCCGGGTTACAAATCGGGAGGACCTCTAAGGAGCATTTCCAACCTCGTGGCTGCATTAGGCGACCAACTGGCTTTCAAAATCGTGACGGCTGACAGGGATTGGGTGGACACAGTACCATATCCACAGATCAGAACTGACTGCTGGAACCGCATCGGCCGGGCAGAGGTCTATTATTGTTCGCCTCGCTCGCAGTCTCTGAGGTCATTCAGGAGGTTGATAAATGAAACAGATCACGATGTGCTTTATCTCAATAGCTTTCTGGATCCTGTGTTTACGATTAGACCTTTATTGTTGCGTTGGCTAAGGCTTTTGCCGGAAAGGCCGACAATAATAGCATCCAGGGGTGAATTTGGTGCGGGAGCGTGGCACCTAAAGTACTATAAAAAGCAGCCTTATAAATTCTTCGCAAAAATACTGGGTCTCTACGGAAATATCATTTGGCATGCCTCCAGCGAATATGAAGCCGAGGAGATACGCAAGGCTTTGCGGATTACCGCCAAACGAGTTCATTTGGCACCAAATATCTTCGTTGCTTCCGATCTCACAACTATGGTCGAAGAGATGGACACTACAGAGTTCCATGTTAAAGATGACAATAGATTACGAGTACTGTTCGTGAGCAGAATCTCGCCAAAAAAGAATCTGAAGGGTGCCCTCGAGATTCTTCAAAAGGTAGAGTCGCCTGTCGAGTTCAATATTGCTGGACCTCTGGATAATGAGACATATTGGAAATCGTGCCGAGATTTGATTGGCATGTTGCCTAAGAATGTCCTCGTGAACTATTTAGGCCCCGTAGCACATTCCAAGATATTGCTATTGATGATGGAACATGATCTCTTTTTGTTCCCCACGTACAATGAAAATTTCGGCCACGTAATCGCAGAAGCACTCTTGTCGGGCCTTCCAGTTCTCACCAGTGATCAAACGCCATGGCGCGATCTGGAGGAAGTAAGAGTGGGATGGAATCTGCCTCTGGACGACTTAGGGGCTTTTGCCTCGAAAATAGACTCTTGCGCGAGAATGCCTGCTGACGAATATCGTAATTGGCGTTCCCAAATCGCTTTTTGGGGAATGTCTACAGCTACCGATGAAAAGGCTATAGATGACAATTTGAAGCTTTTTCTTCGAGCACGTTACACGTAAGGCCATCGCGCTCGTCATTTCATTTTCTGACCGACAGCGAAAAATGTGCGGGATAGCAGGTTATGTAGGCGATTTTGTACCTGGCTTGGCGAGGCAGATGAATGCTGTCCAAAGGCATCGCGGTCCTGACGGCCAAGGAGTTTTTGAAGACTCATCTGCAGGCATAGCTCTTGGCCATGTCCGGCTGTCGATTCTGGATTTGTCTCAGGCCGGGACTCAGCCGATGTCAACTCCTGACGGACGGTTTGTGCTTGTCTTCAATGGAGAGATCTACAATTTCCATGAGCTTCGCGACGACCTCAGCGCGGCTGGAATCATGTTCCGATCCGCAGGAGACACCGAGGTACTTCTCCATGGACTTGCGTGCAGCGGCGCAGAGTATTTAAGGCGACTGAATGGTATGTACGCACTTGCACTGTGGGATAGACAAACCAGTCACTTAATGCTTGCTCGAGACCCTCTCGGGATCAAACCGCTCTATTATGCGCAGTTGCCTCACGGCGGCCTTGTCTTCGCCAGCGAAATTAAGGCATTATGCGCTCACCCCCGCCTGCGCCGAGAGGTGGATGGGGTCGCAATCATCCAGCATTTGGCATACTGCCATGCCTCGGGCGACAGATGCGCGTTGGCCTCAGTAAAGCGCCTTCGGCCGGGCTTTATGCTGCAATGGAGCGCCGACAAGCCAGTCCCGAAAACATCCCAATTCTACAATTTGCCGTTTGAGGGTCGTTGTGAGCTGTCGCATGGAGACGCGGTCGATCGCATGCGCACCATCATGAGCGCAGCGATTCGACGCCAAATGGTGTCGGATGTGCCGGTGGGCTCATTGCTCAGTGGAGGCCTCGACAGCAGCCTCATTACTACATTTGCCATGTCGGAAGCCTCGTCGGGTTTTCAGAGTTACAATATTTGGTATTCTTCTGACGACAACAGACTGGACCAGTTTGGCGATGACAGGAAATATGCCCGCGTCTTTGCCGCTCGACACAAACTGCAACTGTCGGAAATTCCAATTAGGCCCGACGCTGTTACACTTTGGCCAAAACTGATATACCATCTCGACGAGCCCATTGCAGACCCTGCTGCCATAGCGACGCATCTTATTGCTGTGCTCGCCAAGGAGCACGGGACGACAGTCCTCCTCTCTGGACAAGGCGCGGACGAATTGTACTACGGTTATCCCCGATACAAAGTCATGCACTTGATGAAGTGGCTGCCGATGATTCCCCGCCGCGTCGCGCAGATGGTGTCGGATTCGGCTCACACTTTGCCTGGTGCCCGTGAAGGCCGGATTGGCGCTTTTCTGCGACGGGTGCGCAGAGTGTTGACCACAATGACATCGACGCCCGAGCGCCGTTTTCTGAGCTACTGCGCCAATACCCCTGAGCGAGTTATCTACGATGTGGTCTCACCCGATCTGAAGGAATGCATAAAGCGAGGGGCATTATGGCACGATTGTTTGGAGACAATGCGGTCTACTGCGGAGTGTGATGGCCTGGCACGCTTTAGAATACGAGACCTCTTGGTGTATCTCCCTAACCACAATCTGTTGTACACTGATAAGATGAGCATGGCAGTAGGCCTAGAAGTTCGCGTTCCGATGTTGGATCTAGAACTCGTGAACATGGTGCTGACATTTCCGGATGAGTGGCTTGTGTCCGGGCTGCGCAATAAGGTCATCCTCCGAGAGGCAGCAGAGACTGTAGTGCCGCGAGAAATAATCCAACGACGGAAAGCCGGACTGGGCGCTCCGTACCGTAAATGGCTGCGATATGATTTGGAACCGTTATGGGAAGAATTGACTTCTGAAGCGGCAGTTCGATCAAGAGGGTGGTTTGATTACAAACAATTGAAAAACATTAGACGGTTGAGCCAAGAGGGCAAAGCTGACCTCTATATGCTTCAATGGGCGGTCTTGACAATCGAGTTGTGGGCGCGTCAATTTATCGACCGGAATCCCGTGGAAGAGCACATGCGCCATATGGCTGGCTCCGTAGTGATGTAATAGCGTGAAACAGATATTCCAGAACCTGAGGGACGGCCGAATCGCACTGACGGATGTTCCTTGCCCTCACCTACAGCCGGGTCATTTGTTGCTGCAAAGTCAGGTAAGCCTTGTCTCCGCCGGGACGGAACGCACCCTGGTGGAGTTCGGAAAGGCGAACCCTATCGAAAAGATGAGGCAGCAGCCGGACAAAGTCCGTATGGTGTGGAACAAGATCAGAGCCGACGGCATTCTTCCGACGGTGTCTACCGTGATGAGTCGTCTGGATCGGCCGTTGCCCATGGGGTACTGCAACGCCGGGGCAGTGCTCGCGGTTGGACTGGGTGTGGCCGGATTCCGCGTGGGCAATCGGGTGGCATCAAATGGTCCCCACGCTGAAGTTGTCTGCGTCCCGAGTAATCTTTGTGCGCGAATTCCCGACGAAGTGACAGACGAGAACGCAGCCTTTACTGTTGTTGGAGCAATTGCGCTGCAGGGTGTGCGTCTCGCCCAACCGACCTTGGGGGAGTGCTTCATGGTCATCGGTCTCGGTCTTATCGGTTTGATGACCGTGCAAATCCTGAAGGCTCACGGCAGCCGGGTTCTTGGCGCGGATTTCGACCAGCATAAACTCGAATTGGCAAGGCAGTTCGGAGCTGAAACCGTAGATCTATCGATCGGCGAAGACCCAATCGCACAAGCGATCCACTTTACCCGGGGCCGCGGAGTCGACGGCGTGCTGATTACGGCTGCCACCAAGAGCAGTGAACCTGTTCACCAAGCTGCTCAGGTTTGTCGAAAACGCGGACGCATTGTGCTGGTCGGAGTTGCGGGGCTTCAGTTGTCCCGGCAGGACTTCTACGAGAAGGAGCTTTCATTTCAGATATCGTGTTCCTATGGTCCTGGGCGGTATGATCCCACGTACGAACAGCTCGGGCACGATTACCCCATAGGGCATGTGAGATGGACTGCGCAGCGTAACTTCGAAGCCATCTTGGACATGATGGCGGATGGGCGTCTCGCGATGAAACCTCTTGTTTCCCACCGCTTTGACTTCGCACGGGCCGAGGATGCGTACGGTCTTTTAACAAATGATGAGCCGTGTCTTGGTATGTTGCTCCGATATGCTAATTGCTCCCCTACAGGGGCAAATCATTATCGGGAGCAGTCAGTCACTGTCAATCCGACGACTCGCCATGCTACACTGCCTATTTCAGCCCCTGTTGCAGGTGTTATTGGGGCCGGCAACTACGCGTGCGGCACTTTGATCCCAGCATTGAAGAAAACGGGTATCGCCCTGAAAACCGTGGCTTCTCTCGGCGGCAGTTCCTGCGGTTATGCGGCGCGAAAGTTCGGTTTTCAAGAAGCAACTACCAAGATCAAACGCGTGATAAACGACGAAGACATCAACGTTCTTGTGATCGCGACGCGCCACGATTCCCATGCCCAACTTGTATGCGAAGCTATGCAGGCCGGCAAACACGTTTACGTGGAAAAGCCGCTGGCAGTCAATCGAGACCAGCTCAAGATGGTTGGCGAAGTATACCAACAACTTTCGCGGGGCGGCAATACCCCCGTGTTGATGGTGGGCTTCAATCGCCGCTTCGCACCCCACGCAAAAACCGTGCGGGCTCTTCTCGGAACGGTGCATGAACCAAAGTGCCTGGTGTACACCGTGAACGCCGGGGCCGTGCCTAGTGACCACTGGCTGCATGATCCGGCTGTCGGAGGAGGACGAGTGGTTGGTGAGATGTGCCACTTCATTGATCTCCTCAGGTTCCTTATAGGACATCCGGCGGTTTCAATTCAAGTTGCAGGCTCGGGGAAGGGCAACGGAAGTCCCTTCTGTCTTGACTCTGTCTCGGCAACAGGTGCTTTCCCGGACGGATCGTCTGGAACGATCCACTATTTTGTCAACGGCCACAAGTCATTTCCAAAGGAACGGCTCGATGTCTTCTGTGCAGGAAAAGTTCTGCAACTTACGAACTTCCGTAAGCTTAAGGGATTCGGATGGAGAGGTTTTAGTAACCAACGGTTATGGCGGCAAGACAAAGGTAACATGGCTTGCACTCAGGCCTTTGTGCAGGCTGTCCGCGAGGGCAAAGCGAATCCTATCCCATTCGAAGAGCTTGTGGAGGTCACCAAACTGACGTTTGACGTCAACGATGCATTGGCACTGCAGCCTTCAGCCCCAATAGGCGGAAGAGTCAATGGGTAATGCTATGCCGGTGTCAACTTTGATCAACCGACTGGCACAAAGAAAAGAGTATTGGTCGCGCATCGTCACATCTTATTTACTGGCCAGCGCCAGCGAACAGACTTTTTGGCGCGAAGACCCGCAGATAAACGAAAGAGTATCTGTCAGTCGGCTTGGTCCATATTACATGGCCTTCCGACAGAAAGCTCTATATTCAGGCCCCTGTGACGAAAATGGAGTCCCTTTTCTCGACTACCATGGGACTGTCGGGAAACAGTACTATCCCATAGCCATAGCTCAGTATGCTCTCGGAAATTACAATTTGTATGCGGAAACGAATCAAACTTTGTACAAAGACAGATTCCTGACCAATGCAACATGGCTTTTGCATCACTTGCATTTCACTCCGAGCGGCACGTATTTGTGGCCCAGCCATTTTGATTTCCATTACTTCCGCCCATTGAAGGCGCCGTGGTACTCTGGACTGGCTCAGGGCCAAGGCCTGTCCGTGCTGGTGAGAGCTTATCACGAAACTCGTGAGGATAGGTTTCTGTTGGCAGCCCAGAAAGTGCTCGAAACACTGAGCATACCCATTGGAGCCGGTGGCGTCACTTATCGTGACGCCAACGGAGATATTTGGATTGAAGAGTACCTCGTAGACCCTCCGACACATATTCTCAATGGGTTTATATGGGCACTCTGGGGTGTTTTTGATTACTGTCTGCTCACCGGAGAACCAGCTGTGCGGAAGATCTTCGACGCGTTAGCTCAAACGATCCTCACACATCTGCCGCGTTATGATGCCGGGTTTTGGTCATATTACGAACTTACGCCACAGCGGATTAAATCTATCTCAAGCTCGTTGTATCACAGACTCCATATAATCCAGCTCCAAATCATGAACCGAATGACCGGGCACGTTGCGTTCGCTGAATATGCAACTAGGTGGCAGGAATATTACAGCAATGTCGCATACAGAGGTCTCGCCTCAGCCTACAAAATCGGTTTCAAGGTGCTGTATCATTGAGTCCGGGGAAACCACATGAGAGTGTTATTAATTGAACCACCAACGAACACCTTTACAGGATTGATCAAACGGGGCTTTCCTCTAGGGCTCTGTATGTTGGCCGCCGTGGCGAAAGAGGAGAAGGTTGACAGGGTTTCCGTATACGATGTCGACAAGTGCCACCACCGGACAGGAGGCCTCGATTTCACAGCACAGAGGCAAAATATGGCCTCCTTTCTCTCGGGCGTCAACAACATGCAGCATCCTGTGTGGCAGTTGGTGAGTTCCACCCTGGAGACATTTCAACCCGATCTTGTCGGAATTTCCACCATGACGATTAACTACGCGTCTGCATTGAGGGTCGCCGAGTTGGCAAAAAGGTGGAATCCCGATAGTCTTGTGATTATGGGTGGTGCCCATGCCAGCATTATGCCTCATGGCATGATCGAGTGGCCCTACGTTGACGCAGTAGTCAAGGGAGAAGGTGAGGAAGCCTTTCGAGCGATCCTAAGAACGGTTGGTGCGGGGTCCTTAAACTTCGACAACTTGCCCGGCGTCATCACCAAAGCAAATCGTAATTGTGCAAGCGCTAAGCCTTTGGAGATTGCCGATCTTGATGGACTTCCGTTCCCTGACAGAGACGCCCTCATGAATCTTGAACAGTATACACCGGAAGACATGGGGCTCATTTTGACTTCTCGGGGATGTCCATATCGCTGTGCTTACTGTAGCAACTTTACGCGGAAAGTTCGTTTTCGCTCCGTTGAAGGAGTGCTAACCGAAATGCTCCGAGTCAGCGAAAGGTTTGGCACAGTTCAGTTTTTGATCAAGGACGATTCATTTACGCTCAGCCGATCGCGAGTGGAGACTTTCTGCAAAAGCATTCGCAAGGGCGGCAACCAATTGGTGTGGGAGTCCACCACGCGGCTTGATCTGCTGGACGATTCTCTTCTTGAAATGATGGCAAGAAGCGGATGTAATCGGGTCGGGGTTGGAGTTGAATCGGGTGATGACAACGTGCTGGAAGTGTTGGGTAAGAGATTGACCACCGATAGAATTAGAGAGGCTGCCCGATTACTTCGAAAGCACCGTTTTTTTTGGACAGGCTACTTTATGATGGGGTTGCCTATGGAACGTGAGGAGCAGATCATGAGGACGCTAGCTTTTATGAAGGAATTGCAGCCTCCATACGCAGCTTTAGGAATTTATAAACCGTATCCGGGAACGAAGCTGTTCGATCTGGCCGAACAAATGGATTTGGTGTCATCACACGTAACGAATCAGCATTTCCTGCAAACAAACCCGGTTGATTACTTTTTCAAGGATCCGCGGCGGCGAACCGCCAATATCTCTTACGATAGGCTAGTGTCACTGACGGCAATGATGGAAAAAGAATTCAGTGTATATAACAAGAAGCTGGCAAATGTGTTAAGGCGTGCAAAGTCAAGAAAAGCATTATATCTGAACCAGCCACAGAGTCTGGCGCTTGACTTGTTTCGTGCAGTGCGCTGGCTAACACATTGAGTCATCCTTGTCCGGACATGCGCGCCTGAGCGGGCTTTGCGAATTCTTATTCTAACAGATCGATTTGTTCCAGAGATCTCTGCTCCTTCGTTCAGGATCATGGACCATGCCACTGTGTGGCAACAATTGGGGCACAGAGTCACGATTGTGACCTGTGCCCCGAATTTTCCAAACGGCCGGGTGTTTGCGGGTTATAGGAACCTTTTATACCATGAAGAATGGATCCAGGGGATACAAGTCGTGCGTGTGTGGTCGTACATGGCCCCAAATGAAGGTGTTCTCAAGCGAACAGTGGATAACGCGAGTTTTATGTGTTCCGGAGTGCTCCAATGCTTCCGTTACCCGGAGTTCGATGTAATGTTGGCTACATCTCCACCTTTGTTTGTGGCAATGGCCGGCCGGATGATCTCTGTGCTGAGGAATCGGCCGTGGGTATTTGAACTGCGGGACTTGTGGCCCGCGTCGATTGAAGCGGTGGGCGCTCTTAACGGGCGCTTGCTGACATTCTTTGAGAGCGTTGAACTAAGCCTGTATAGAAAAGCGGATCGGATTCTTTCGCTTACCCATTCGTTCAAGGACAATCTCGTGATGCGGGGTATTGAAAACGCAAAGATTGACATAGTTGAGAATGGTGTAGATGATAATACGTTTTCGCCGGACAGTGTTACATACGATGCCAGACAAAGGCTCCATATAGATCCGGAAGTATTTTTCGTCGGCTACATTGGTACCGTGGGGATGGCACACGGACTTGAAACTCTTGTGGACGCTGCGGCCCTCTGCAGAGACCACGCAAAAATTGCTTTCTTGATCATGGGCGAAGGCGCCGAACGAAATAGATTGGAGACCCTTGTTCGACAGAAAGGGCTCGCGAACGTGATATTCAAGGACTTCGTGCCTCACAGCGAGGTTCCTAACTACCTGGCATCTCTTGATTGCCTCATCGTTCACTTGAGACCACACCCTGTATTTCACACAGTAATTCCATCAAAGATCTTCGAGAGCATGGCAATGGGGACTCCCTTGATTCATGCAGTCGAAGGAGAGAGCGCGGACATTGTCAGTGCGGCAGGTGCGGGAATGTGCGTGCCTCCGGGGAATTCCGAGAAGATTGCTGAAACTATTGTTCGCATGAGCAAGGACCGAGAAGGAATCAAAGAAATGGGGAAACGTGGACAATTAGCCGTACGGGCCAATTATAACAGAAGAGTTAAGGCTCAACAGGCCTTAGCGTGCTTAAAGCGAGCCACTGGCGGCAAGACCCCCAATTGATGCTATTTGAATGCGTGCCAGCTTTGTTGACCGCAAAATGCTCTGGCATCGGGCGTGATAGGCGCTCGCGCTTCCAGTGGTAGCAAGAGTTGATACAAGCTCTGTTTTTGGGTAAGAAACTTATCGGTACTATTCTAACCCCGTTGGGTATCGTCGTTGCTGCCTTATTCGCGGCGATTCTATTGTGGGTCCGCGGCTACCGAAGACTAGCCTTTGTAATCTCGGTTTGTTGTGCCGTTGGGTTGATCTTTGCGTCCATGCCGGTAGTCGCACATCTTTTGATTCAGCCTTTGGAACTTAACACAGGTACTTACGCTGACCCAGCATTCTTACGTGAAAGAGGAGTCAGATATATAGTGGTGCTTGCGGGAGGTTCACTTGATCCATCACTGTCGCCGGCCGATCGTCAAGGAGCAGGGATCTTCAGGTTTTTGGAGGGGTATCGGCTGTGGCAACAACTACCGGAATCAAGTCTTGTACTTTCGGGAATGGGATTTCCTCCAGGTCGGACTCCACAGGCATTGATCGAGGAGCTTCCCAGAGCGCTTGGTGTCCCGAAAGAGAACCTTATTCTTGAGAACCGAGCCTGGGACACGGAAGACGAAGCTATTTTGCTTTCGCAGGTAGTGAACGGAAGTCAGTTTGCCCTGGTAACGTCGGCGTATCACATGCCGAGAGCAGTCCAACACTTCAAGCGGCTCGGGGTTCATCCGATTCCTGCACCATGCGAGTTCACGTCGACAGATTACTCAATGGTTTGTGATTGGCTTGTTCCGACGCCGGGAGCGTTGAGGCAGACCCACTTGGCCATCCACGAGTATGTCGGTCTGACTTGGCTATTCATTAGGAAAACATTCGAGTACGTCGTCCAATGAGCCGTGGAGAATCACCGTGGCGTTTTCACCTCCCATCGCGTTGGACCCCGATAGAAGTAGAAATTCACTTGTCCATACAATGACAATTCTGAAGAAGGCTTTCGGAGTATCGGAGACGTTGTGAAGGCTACGAGCCCGGTCCACGTATATTCTGAAGGCCTGGCCATAGTGCGGAATGATCGACGCTGAGATCTCGAAATCGTCGATTCTCGTACTTGGTTCCATGGGAATGGTCGGCTCGGCAATTTGTGGAAGGCTGAAGCGGTCGGGCTACGGCGTTCTGTCAGAGCCGATGCCAAGAGTGGATCTGCGTAACCAGACCACAGCGCATGATTTGCTCGAAGACCTTAAGCCCGACTGGGTCTTTGTTGCAGCCGCAAAGGTGGGTGGAATTGTTGCGAACAGCAGTTACCCGGCCGATTTCATTTACGATAATCTCTCCATACAAACAAATATAATACATGGTTCGTACCTCGCTGGAGTTAAGAACCTCCTCTTCCTCGGGAGCGCTTGCATATATCCCAGGCTCGCGCCCCAGCCAATGAGAGAGGAGTACTTGCTCAGCGGACATCTAGAGCCAACGAACGAACCGTACGCGGTAGCAAAGATAGCCGGGATAGTAATGTGCCAGTCATACAATCGGCAATATGGCACCAACTTCATCTCATTGATGCCAACAAATCTTTACGGTCCGAATGACAATTTCAACCTATCAAACTCCCACGTTATACCTGCTTTGATAAGAAAGATGCATGAGGCAAAGCAAAGCCATGCTGATTTCGTGGAAGTGTGGGGATCGGGCCGCCCGACACGCGAGTTCCTCCACGTCGATGATCTCGCTGATGCCGGCGTGTTTCTCATGGACAAGTATAATTCAGGTGAAATAGTTAACGTGGGCACAGGGCTCGAGATTACCATTAGAAACTTGGCCTTACTGATCAAGGACGTAGTTGGCTTCAATGGTGAAATTCGGTTCAATGAAGACAAACCTGACGGAATGCCACGAAAAGTCCTTGATGTCAGCAAGATGACTGCGCTTGGCTGGAAGCCGTCAATTTCCCTTGAAAATGGGCTTGAGATGACTTATAAGTGGTACGTCGACAATCGGGACCGGATTCGGTCCTGACACGGGTCCTTCGAAGTTAACCAACTTTTTTCAAGTAACTTGTTTCCATTCCCTAAGAAAATGGTTTTGTGTCACATTTGTGCCACCCAGCGCTGTAACGTCCTGATTTGTCTAGGGGTGGTGCAACGGACGCCCCGAGGGAATCGGTCGATTTTGCTGATTTAATTGCTTTTTCCCCAAGCATGGGGTTCAGGTGGTCGCTAGTACAAACCCACCCACTCCGACCAAATAAACCAATCGTTGTCCCCGATCGAACAGCCGACATTCGTCGGCTGTGTCATTTCGGGACGGCCGCTTGCCTCTTCTTCCAGAACCTTTTCAGGGTGAGCCTTCCCCCAAACATCAGCAGGTAGAAAATAATCGCTATGATGCAAAACGACACCAGACTCCCGACCGGATCCAGTGTGGAGCAGAGAAATATAGACTCGGTTTTCAGGACCGAGTTCGTATAGTTGACGATCAATCCAACGAACAGATTTGTCGCCGCGTGTATCCCTATCGCCACTTCCAGGCCGTTACTTTTCAGAGTAACAATCGTAAGAAACCCGCCAACGGCAAAATAGTATAGCGCCATCGGCAGGAAGCCTGCCGCAACTTCCGGATTGACGAGGTGTGGCAACATGAACAACGCGCCAGAAACCAATACCAGTACCATGCGGTTTCCGGTCAGCAGCGCGGTCGTATGCAGTAAATAGCCGCGGAATAAGAGCTCCTCGGCCGCGGTCTGGATGGGAGTGAGAACAAGCACCACCGGAGCGAACCACATGAAGCGGCCGGGGTCCAAACAGAATTGAAAGCTCTCGGGCGCCATCAGATAGTCTATGGCGAGAACGCAACTAAGGAGAGCAAAGAAGAGGCCGAAACCCTTCCCAATCTTCTTCCAATCGATGGATTCATTTGGCGTGATGAGGCTGAGAAACGAACGTTTGTGCTCAATACGTACAACCATGAAGATCGCAACAAACAAGAATACAAAAGTAAGACTTTGCAGGACATAATTGCTCAACGAACTGATTCCAATGAGACTGCCAGTTGTATTGTCCCAGCGCGAGTTCGGCGCGAACATCGCCATGGCTATGACCGTCATTAAGGTCGAGAACACCGAAATGAAGAGTATACTTACCAGGTAACGCCACCACTGGTTTTGCCCTTGTTTGGAAATGTCAATGAACTTGGCGGAAGTTGGGATGAAATCCTCTCGAGTTTCGTGCCGGTCCTGGCCCCTCAGGGGCGCCGCCTGCACAGGACCATTTCCGCTTGTCGATACGGCATACGAACCGCTGTTGTCATCTTCAAGCCTTTTCGGCAGCGGAGTGCTCGCGACCACCGGTTCCGACGATCCGATGACTACTTGCTTGCGATCAATGCGGCCGCCGTTGTCGCCCTCCAAGTCAACCGGCAGAGTTGAAGAGCCTACCCGTTGTAGATGCTCTTCCACGGTCAGCAGATTCGCGTTCAGAAGTTTGTCAAGCAGACTCCGAATCCCTCTCTCGGAAAGCCGGTATTTCTGCCCGATTTCGTCGTTGGACAGTCCCGCCCTGATGTCGATCATCACTTCTTTTGCAGAGATTCTTCTCTCAGCCAAGTGATACCCCCAAAAGCGATCGCAAGGACGCAAGGTATCGACCGCCCCTTCCAGCCCTCGCCGTCGTCTCTCGCCTGATCTGCCGCTGATTTCAGCACGACCAATTTACCATATCAGATGTTTGGCCGGCTGTAACGCATGTTTCTTTCTCATCGTCGTGGACTGCTGGCGAATTCCATGATACGGTCTGCGAATCGTATGCGGAATGCGGTATGAGTTGCCCTGGGGCGATGTGCTTGAGACTCCGGAATGGCGTTTCTATACCAACGAACTGAAGACCTGGCACGCACACCAAAGTGCTCAAGCAGGTGCCGCAAAATCGCGGCGTTGAGCGGCCACGCAATGCCGATGCACTTTCAAGCACGTGACATCCTTGTATTGGTGGGGCTGTCGCACACCTGATGACGCACTAGTCTTGGATTCCTCGGAGGCTTCATGCGCAAGATCCAGATCGCGCTATTGATACTGGTCCTTGCTGCGTTTTTGGTAGCCATGCACGCCGCAGCATGGACTGATGAACCGAGAGCAAGTTCAACGACTCCGCAGGAAGCTACTCCTCCAGAAGGTTATAGCGTCTTCCAGTCAATGCAACTCGATCTGAAATCTGACGGTCTCGATGGCTCTTTGCAGCTTCTGCAGGATGAGAGAGTAGTGGGACCAATTCGTGATGAACTGTGGGGCTCCGATTGTCACATGTGGTGCTTTGACGGCACGGATTTACGCGAGTTCTGTGCTTCGATCGGGAAGAAGCCTCTGCTTCCGGCGATGGTTTGCCTGGTCAGGACGGATGGCAGCGTGGCCGATAGCCGGACCATGGAGCGCGAACTGGCCTCCCTGACGGTGCATCATCTATACGACTCTCGAAGGCCGACGTATTTTGTCACCGCAGATTACAGCGTCGGTGCGGGAGCTTACAACGGGCCCAGCACTTTCCTGGCGGAAGTAAAGGAGGGAAAGCTTCAGTGGCTGGAAGTTTATAATCCGAAAACCGGCCAGAAACAAGAAATCGTCCTCAAGAAGGCCCTCAAGAGAGCATGGAAACTGCTCCCGAGAGCGCTCGGCCCCGGCCAGCAAATCGTTACAGTCGAGGGATGGCCGAAATTCACTGAAGACACCGGCGGAGCGCCGCTCAATTTTGAGCGCATTTACACCCGGTTTCATTTCGATGGACTTCGTTGGCTACGATTTGAACGCAGGGAAGCAGGGGACTTTTTCGACGAGGGTGATTTCCCAAATGCGGACGAGTTTCCGAGTCCGGACAAGACTCCATGAGGCAGAGAGAGGTTCCCCGAGAACCATCGATTGACCCCATCGGACAGAGGTATCTCTGTTGTTGGCACACAAGGAATGAAATTAGCCGTTCCACAGCTTTGCTTGATCTTCCTCTGCGGCGCAGCAGGCCTCTGCATCTATTTGATGCTCCTCAATCGCTATCTTATTCTCCTGCCGGACAGCAAGCGGAAGATCGCTGTCATTCTTCTGGCCTTTGTTGCGATCGTAGGAAGCTCAATAGCTGCGGGCTTCCTGCTTTATCGACCGCTTTGGATCTTTGTCCCTGTGGCCGTATTGGGCCTCATTGTCGCGGGAGAAATTCGCTGGGCCTTCATCAGGAGGTCATGCGCAGGGAGCAGGCCCATTGACTCAACACCTCACGCAGTTGCCCTCTTCAATCCCGTCACAACGACCGACATAATCACACATCGATATGAAGTGCATCATCCCAAGTGGAAAGGCACTCGTCTGCGTATTGTCCATCTCACGGACTTGCACGTGCATCCAAAGCTTTCTGTCGAATACTACCGCCGTGTCGTGGAGTCCGCCGAAGAGGCTGAGCCGGACCTTGCGGTTTTCACCGGGGATTTCATCAGCAACACCGACGCGCTGCCCATGCTGCGGGAAATACTGCGGCCCCTTGCGAGAGTCGAAACGTTCGCAGTCCTTGGTAATCATGACTACTGGTCCAAGCCGGAAGACATCGCCAACGTCGTAACCGACAGCGGCCTTCGCCTTCTCACGAACGAATCCGCCACCGTCACCATGGATGGACGCAGTGTTACGGTGACGGGATACAACTACCCTTGGGGCGCCAAACGGAGGACCATATCACGATCACAGGGCGGAGTAATCCATCTCGTGCTCTCGCACACGCCGGACAACATCTACAGACTGGCCAAGTCGTCTGCTGACATCATTTTCTCGGGGCATTATCATGCCGGCCAGATCAGGATTCCCTTTCTCGGGCCGGTCGTAATCCCGTCGGTGTACGGTAGGCGCTTCGACCACGGCCACTTTGTGGTCAATGGAACTCACCTATTCGTGGCAAGCGGCGTGGGTGCGTCGAGTCCACCGGTAAGGATCTATTGTCAGCCCGACATCTTCGTTGTGGACATCCTCGGAGGAAACGGGTGAAAATGAGCGTGCCGGCACGGAGGCCGGCGCCCACCAGAGACTTTCAAAAAACCGGGAAGATTGAGATATCGTAGTACGACTAGGTTTCCGATGCGTCTTTGTAACCCTCACCCCGGCCCTCTCCCAGGGGGAGAGGGAGGCTTCTGCAGCCAATTTTCGGTCCCATCTCCCTCAGGGAGAGGGGTAGGGTGAGGGGGTAAGCGTGCTACGAAGGCACGTCTCACATGAGTCTTGAGACAGGCTCACCAATCTCCGCACAGCGTTCGTGGCAATGGCTTTAGATATGGGTTTTGTGGTAGTCTTTTCCGTATGAGGTAAGAGCTTCTCATGCGCATCATCGGAAAACTCTTCGTGGCTTTCACGCCGTTGGTGCTGACTTGCTTGGTGGCGTGGCTAACCATGGAAGGTCATCTCAACCTCGGCGGCGGTTGCAAGGACGCCTTCATCGTGCTCCCCTTGCTGATCTGGTCGCTCGTGTTTTTCGTGTGCTACCTGGTGCTGTGGTGGCGGGGATCTACATTCCGTCGGCTCGTGGTGACTTCTTCTGTGGTGGCCACGGCGGTTGTTGTGGCTGCTTGGATCATGTTGTCAGCGGGCTCGCTCTTTTTGCTACCTCGGTGGGCGTAGAACCGCCTAAATGAAGAGCGGCAAGGCATTCACCGACGCAACAGCCCTCGCACGGGCGGGTCTGAGACCCGCCCCTACCCAAGGCTGTCGGTGACGACAACGCAAATGCATTTCTTCCTCCTGCCCCGCATAACTGAATGGATCCCGTCACGGCCGTGGTTCAGCCGCCGTTCGGCCGAGAATTGCGTTGAAATCATCCCGCGCTTGATCTATGGTCCACATATCCTGGAAGACTTTGCGCGGTCCCTTGCGGGCGAGGCGCTCTGCCTGACGCAGGCGGCCACAAGCAAGACGAGATTCTTCTCACGCGTTGCGACGACTCCACGGCGATCTTCGGCAGGGTTGCGTATGACGAAGTTCGGCGTGTCAGTGTTCGAAAATCGGACAACCAAGGAGGAGTGCAATGGAACGTCGTCGTCAATCTGGAAGCGGCGCCGGACTGGGAAGGCGGGAATTCCTTAAAGTAACAGGTGCAATGGGGGGCGCTCTGCTGATGGGCTGTCCTGCAATCGTGCGGGCACAGGCCGCAAAGCGGATTTCCATCGCCACGGGAGGAATGGGCGGTGTTTACTATCCGCTCGGGGGCGCAATAGCCGCGGCTATCACCAAGTACATCCCCAATGTGGAGGCCGCGGCCGAGGTCACCGCCGCATCCGTGGACAACTGCAAACGCATCGCGGCAAAGAAATCGGATCTCGGCATCATCATGGGTGACGTGGGGTACGACGCCTACGCGGGCGCGGGCAAATTCAAGGAAAAACTTCCTCTTAGGAATCTTGCAGTCCTTTATCCGAACGTGACACAGATAGTGGCCGCGCAGGCGAAAGGAATCAAGACGGTCGCAGATATGAGGGGCAAGACCATTTCGACCGGAGCGCCGGGAAGCGGCGTGGAAATCATCGCTCTAAGGATTCTCGAAGCCGTAGGAATCAACCCGGACAAGGATGTCAAGAGGGACAGGCTGGGAGCTTCCGAATCCGCGGGGGCTCTCAAAGACGGGAAACTCGATGCGTATTTCTGGTGCGGAGGCATCCCGACTGCCTCTATTCTCGATCTCGCTGCCGCTCCGGGCATGAAGATTTCGTTTGTGCCCAATGAAGACTGCATTGCCAAGATGACAGCCAAATATGGGCCGGTGTATTACCCCTTTCCGATTCCCAAGGGTGCCTACCCAGGAGTTGATGCGGACGTGCCCTCCTCCGCGGTGGCCAATCTTCTGCTGGCACACGAACAGATGGACGAGAAGTTGGCATACGACATCGTGAAGACGATCTTTGACCACAAAGACGACCTCGTAGCCGTTCACAAGCAGGCGGAGAGCTTTGACCTCAAGGCAGCTGTAGTGGGGTCGCCCCTCCCCTTTCACAAAGGGGCGATAAAATACTTCAAGGAAAAAGGCCTGAACGTGCCGACATGACGCGCGAGGCAAGGTTCCGGGCCACGCGGCCGGCGCTGCTGTTACTCGTCTTGCTAGCGGCCCTGGTGGTTGCGGGAATCGGGAAGAACGTCCTCGTGCTGGAGATCGAGGACCCGAACGTGACGGTGACGGTGCGGGTTGGGGACGTTTTTTTTCATACTTACACGCAGTCCATGTACGACGTTCCCGTGAAGGAGAAATTCCGCGTCGAAGACGGCCTCTTCAGACTCGTACACGTGACGACATCCAGCGATGCCGCGCTCGTGTATTTGGGTATCGAGAAGAAGGACGAGCCGAACGTGGATGAGGCTTTCCGGGAATTCACCATTCCTGCTGCCAGTATCGGCAACCATGTGATCAGTGTGGATGACAAAGAGATCCCGCTCGGGACTCGTGCGGGGCGGGACGGAAGAATCCGTGTGAAGCTTGTGAAGATATCCCTGTTGACATACGTCGGACGTCTCATGTGGAGATGATAATGCAGGACCGGTCGAGCAACGGGATCACCGAGGAGCGGCTCAAGAAGGCTGAAGAAGTCGTCCTAAAGGAGGACGGAGTCATTCGGGAGCCCAATCCTTTCCGGGCTACGATTATCACTATTCTGGCAGTCGGCACCTCGCTTTTCGCGCTGTACGTGGCCGTGGGCACGGTGACCACCCAAATACTCCGTGGCATCCACGTAGCGTTGGTGCTTGTACTGGTTTTTCTTCACTATTCCTCAACCAAGAAGTCCACGACCGATGTGAGCATCATAGACCTCATCCTCGTGGCGCTTTCGGTTGCGTCGATCGGTTACATGCTCGTGGATTTCGAGGAGTTTATCTACCGGGCTGTAACCCCGAACCTTTGGGACAAGGTTTTTGGTGTAGCACTGATACTTCTCTGCCTGGAAGCCGCACGGAGGACGACTGGCTTGATCATGCCGGTCACCGTGTTGATCTTTCTGGTCTACGCGTATGTGGGACCTTGGCTGCCGCCACCGTGGACTCATCGCGGCTACGACTTGGAGCGTATCGTCGGGCACATGTATATGACTCTGGAAGGCATTTTCGGTGTCCCCATAGACGTGTCATCGACGTTCATTATCATGTTTACGATCTTCGGGGCGTTCCTCCGGACGTCCGGGGCAGGCAAGTTCTACGTGAACTTCGCTTTCACCGCGATGGGCGGCAAACCCACGGGCGCCGGACGGACGGTCGTTATGGCGGCGTTCTTCCTGGCGGGCGGCTCGGGTAGCGGAGTAGCCGACACGGTGACTGTGGGGTCCGTCGCTTACCCGATGCTGCAAAAGTCCGGCTATGACAAGGAGAACGCCGGAGGATTGCTCGCGGCAGGCGGCCTCGGTGCAGTGCTAACGCCGCCGGTCATGGGCGCTGCGGCCTTCTTGATTGCGGAGTTCCTGAGGATCACTTATCTCGACGTCATCAAAATGGCTGCGATCCCCGCGTGTCTTTATTACTGGTCTCTGCTGCTCATGGTCGAATTCGACGCCAAGAAGTTCGGCATGAAGCTGGTCGAAGTGGAGAAAGAATACACCCTGAAGACCTTGACTCTGAAATACGGCAACCACTTCTTCCCGATTATCACGATCGTCGCGTGCCTCGTTTCGGGGTTTACCCCGCCTATGGCCGTGTTCGCCGCGATCGTGGTCTGCATCCTGGGTTGTTTTATACGCCGCGAGACCTGGTTCACACCGACAAAGCTTGTCCACGCTCTTGCGATGGGTACCATGAACGTCCTTCCGGTGGCAGCGATATGTGCGTGCGCGGGAATAATCGTGGGCGTGGTGAGCCTCACCGGACTCGGCTTAAAACTATCCACCATCATCATCACCTACGCGGGCGGCAACCTGATCCTTACAGCCATATATACCGCAATCCTGCTTTGGATCATCGGGCTGGCTGTGCCTATCACGGCAACGTACATCATCGCTGCGGTTATTGCCGCTCCCGCTTTGACGAAGCTCGGAGTGCCCGACTTTGCCGCACACATGTTCATCTTTTACTACGCGGTCCTTTCGGAAGTCTCTCCGCCCACTGCCCTGTCTCCCTTTGCCGCAGCGGCACTGACAGGCGGAGACCCGTTCAAGACGACGTTGATGGCATGGAAATACACTGCCGTGGCTTTTGTCGTTCCGTTCATGTTCACTATTGACTCTGCCGGCCAGGCACTTCTGCTGAAGGGCAGCAGTCTTCCGGAGACACTATGGGTGATCGCCACCTCGTTCGGTGGAGTTTTCGCTTTGGCGGCCGCCGCATCCGGGTGGCTATTGCGCAAGGCGACGGTGGTTGAGCGCGTGGCGCTCGGCATCGGTGGAATTTGTCTCGTTTACCCAGGTCTGTGGACAGACATCGCCGGCATGGCTCTGGTCTGCGCTGTGCTCCTCTTCCAGTCAGCAGTCAAGAGGCCTCAGGAAATGCCGGCAGGATAAGCGAACCCAATGCTCCAGCGAAAAGCACGGCATGGATAGTTCACCGTGCACGATCCGCGGCAGGAACCTATGGTCATCTACACGATCGGTCACTCCACGCGTTCCGCGGACGAATTCATCTCGCTGCTGAAGCATTACGGGATTCAGACGCTCGTAGACGTCCGCAGTCTCCCGAGTTCCCGTAAATTCCCTCATTTCAACAAAGAAGACCTGGAGCGCCTGTTATTAGTCAACGATATCATGTACGTATGGATGCGCGAGCTCGGTGGATTGCGCCGCCCGAAGAAGGGATTCGATTCCCCCAATATGGGACTCTTCAGTCCAGGCTTCAGGGCCTATGCAGATCACATGACCGAGCCAGAATTCACGCAGGCGGTTGATCGACTCATTGACCTTGCAGCCACACGAGTCACTTCGATCATGTGCGCTGAAGCCGTATACTGGCGATGTCACAGACGCCTTCTCAGCGACTTTCTTGTGGCGCAGGGGGCGGAAGTGCGCCACATACTGGACATGAAGAACGTCCGCACGCATGCCCTATCCCAAGGAGCGGTGGTAACAGCGCAGAGACAGGTGATCTATCCGGCTCAGTAATCTTGTGTGCGGCAAATCAACATCGATTGGCCGCCTACTGGCCCCATCCGCGACACTGCCTAGTAGATCGGTTCAGAAATGCCTTCACGTAGTCGTCAGCGATAGCGTTGGGTAGGGGCGGGTCTCAGACCCGCCCCTACGAGGCACGTCGCGCCGTTCAAGGCTTCACCGTCCCAATATGTTGGTGGCACGGCACTTACGAATCGGGGTTCTAGGCCTGCCGTCCGAGGCGGAGGAGGCATCCGGTCGACTCAATGCTTCGACTGCGTATCGATGTCACTCGTTCCTGACTCGCCATTCCCCCGAACTGGACAGGAACATGACTCTTATAAACCTGTCCAGCGTCTCCCTTTGGTCTCTCGTCAAGTTGACCACTTCAAAACGAGCAATCGGATATTTCTTGTTGCCACCTTTAGTCTCACACCATGTGCATCGCGTCGCGAGTTGGAGCGGACCGGCGGCCATGAACATGTCCACCGGGATATGAAAAGTTCTCGTTTCTCCTACAGTGGCTCTCACACCCACTACGCGGATTGTGTCGATAGAAACGTCTCTGAGGATTCCTTTGGCGGGCGACTCCACGTCATGAATGGGGACCGGGACGGACAACGTGAGCACTGTGCCTGCGCCCGAGCTTCTTGCGCGGAGAGGGGCCGCATACGCAGGATAACGTTCGGCTAGCTCTCGCACATCAGCGAGCCCGGCCGCGGCCAGTTGGCTAAGGAGCGTGCTCAATCCCTTGCTTGAAAGGCCGTATTTCTTCATCAAGTCCGAAGCGCTCGCGTCGGAGCGAATGTCAGCCATTATCGCTTTCGCGCTGATACGGGCCGGTTCACTCATAGTTCCCCCCAAATCGGCGCCCGGCACTCTATCCCGCCCCAATGCACATTCAGACGTAGAATCGACGGCTCTTAACCTTGGTGCGTGCCACAACAGAGAAAAATGCGGGCCCCCCGATGGATGGTTTCCTTCATCGCATGGCAGGCAGCATACCTCTCGCTGAATCGACGCGTCAAGCGCAATTCAAGGCTGGGCGTAAGCATTCACTTACGCGCGGCAACAGGAAGGGCACACGAAATCCGTGGGTTATGAAGGCCCGTCCAATGGTTGTTGGATTTGAGCGGTGAGGGGTCACGTCAGGGGGGATTTGAACGGG